>Ga0209936_1000616_pt1 | contig 21129 bp, 17 predicted proteins | sample SalPonR1_A_D1_MG_FD_185694 | JGI IMG/M metagenome (GOLD analysis project Ga0209936, IMG submission 185694) | Salt pond soil microbial communities from South San Francisco under conditions of wetland restoration - Salt Pond MetaG R1_A_D1_MG... ... | reverse complement strand
CCCGTCCCCATCCAATATCTCGCTTGGCTCGGCCAGCTCGCGCGCGGCGACCTCGGGTCGTCGATGCGCACCGGCGAGCCCGTCTCTTCGCTGATCTTCTCCAAGCTGCCCGTCACCGTCGAGCTGTCGCTGCTCTCGATCCTCGTCGCCGTCGCGATCGCCCTGCCCGCCGGCGTCGTCGCTGCCGCCCGAAAGAACAGCGCCTTGGACGTGACCGGAACGATCCTGGCGCTGTCCGGGCTGTCGATCCCGAACTTCTGGCTCGGCATCATGCTGATCCTGCTCGTGTCCGTCAATCTGGGCTGGCTGCCCGCGTCCGGCTACGTCTCGCTGTTCGACGATCCGGTCGAGAACCTCCGCCGCATGGTCATGCCCGCCTTCGTGCTGGGGACCGGCCTCGCGGCGGTGCTGATGCGTCAGATGCGCTCGGCGATGCTCGAGGTGCTGAGCCAGGACTACGTTCGCACGGCGAAGGCGAAAGGCACCTCCGCCATCACGGTGCTGATCCGCCACGCGATGCGCAACGCGCTCATCCCGGTCGTCACCATCCTGGGCCTTCAGCTGGGGACGCTGCTCTCGGGCGCCGTCCTGACCGAGCAGGTGTTCACGATTCCCGGATTCGGCAAGCTGGTCGTGGACGCCGTGTTCAACCGCGACTACGCGGTCGTGCAAGGTGTCGTGCTGTTCACCGCTACGGCATACATCGCCATCAACCTGGTCGTCGACGTGCTGTACGCGGTGCTGGATCCGCGCATCTCCGGGAGCCGGGCATGACGCGCGCCGTCGCGACGCCACAGCCGGGGCCGCTCCGCTCGGTGCTGCGCTCGCGCCCCGTGAAGCGGCTGCTGGCTCGGCCGCTGGCCGTGATCGGGGGCGTGATCGTCCTCCTGTTCGTGGCGCTGGCCGTGTTCGCGCCCTGGATCGCTCCGTACGACCCGGCGGCGCCCGACTTCCTGGCCGTGCGGCAGCCGCCCAGCGAGGCGTACCTGCTGGGTACCGACGAGATCGGCCGGGACCTGCTCTCCCGCGTCGTGTTCGGGGCGCGCGCCAGCCTGATCGCCGGCGTGATCTCGGTCGCCATCGCGATGCTGGCCGGCGTTCCGCTGGGCCTGCTCGCCGGGTTCTACGGCGGCTGGATCGACGAGGCGATCATGCGCGTCACCGACGCGCTCCTGTCGTTTCCGTTCCTGATCCTCGCCGTGGCGCTGGCCGCCGCGCTGGGGCCGAGCCTCGAGAACGCCATGATCGCGATCGGGATCGCCGTGACGCCTACCTTCGTGCGGCTCACGCGAGGGCAGGTTCTGGCCGTGAAGGGCTCCGAGTACGTACAGGCGGCCAGGGCGCTCGGGGCGGGCGACGCCCGGATCCTGTCGTTCCACGTCCTCCCCAACGCGTTCGCGCCGATCCTCGTCCAGGCCACCGTCACGATCGCGCAGGCGATCATCGCCGAGTCGTCGCTGTCGTTCCTCGGACTCGGCGTGCAGCCGCCGGTCCCCAGCTGGGGAGGGATGCTGAACACGGCGAAGAACTTCCTGGTGCAGGCGCCGTGGATGGCGGTCTGGCCGGGCGTGTCGATCTTCCTGACGGTGCTGGCGTTCAACCTGTTCGGCGACGGGCTGCGGGACGCGTTCGACCCGAGAGACGTCACGTGAGTCGCGACGACGGCCGCGACGGCGACCGCCTCCGCCCCCCGCGCCCCCTGCGCCTGCCCACCGCCGCCGACCTCGCCACCTTCTCCGTCTGCCTCCGGGGCGCCTGCGGCGGGTACGGCGTCGCCGTCGCCACCGCGCGTCCCAACGTCGGCGCGCTGGTGCCGTACGTGTCCGAGCGCGGCGCCGTGGCGACGCAGGCCCGGGTCGACACGACCCTCGGGGCGCGAACGCTGGAGCGCTTGGGTCGCGGCGAGCCGGTCGCCCAGGCGATCGACGATCTCCTCGCCGGCGATCCGGACCGTGCGCTCCGGCAGCTGCACGGCGTCGACGCGAGCGGCGTGCACGCCGTCACCGGCGAGCGCTGCGTGCCGTTCGCCGGGCACCTCGCCAGCCCTGGCGTCAGCGTCGCGGGCAACATGCTCGCCGGCCCGGAGGTGCTCGCGGCGATGCTCGAGGCGGCGGCCGACGGCGCCCGGCTCGACATCGGCGAGCGGCTGCTACGCGTGCTGGAAGCCGGTCAGGCGGCGGGCGGCGACAAGCGCGGCAAGCAGTCCGCCGCCCTGCTCGCGGCGTCGCCGGAGCCGCGGCTGCACCACAACCTCCGCGTCGACGATCACCCCGACCCCGTCGCCGAGCTGAGGCGCCTGAAAGGCGTCATGGACGAACAGACCGAGCTCCTCCGCGCCTCGTACGGAGAGGAGGGCGTCCGCCTGTTCAGCCGCGTCCGGCGCTGACCGGAGCCGCGGCGCGGGTAGACTCGCCACGCCATGGAGACGCTCAAGCTGTTGTGGTCGTTCGCCAAAGTCGGTCTGTTCGGATTCGGCGGCGGTCCGTCGATGATTCCGCTCATCCAGGAGGAAGTGGTCGACGTCCAGCGTTGGCTGACGAAGGAGGAGTTCCTGGACGCGTTCGCCTTCGGCAACGCCCTCCCCGGACCGATCGCCACGAAGATGGCCGGCTACGTCGGCTTCAAGGTCGCCGGCTGGCCGGGCGCGGCCGCCGGCCTGGTCGGCGTGACCGTGCCGACGATCCTCGCCATGATCGCGCTGGGCGGGCTGTACCTCCGCTACCGCGAGTCGCCGCTGTTCGGCGCGTTCCTGCGCGGCGTGCGGCCCGTCGTGATCGCGTTGCTGGCGCTCGTCGTCTGGGAGTTCGCGCCCCGCGCGTTCGGAGCCCCGCCCGAGTGGCTGGCCAACTGGGCGCTCTGGGCGCTGGCCATCGGCGCGTTCGCGCTGGCCATCCGGTTCGGCGTCCATCCCGCCGTCCTCATCGTCGCCGGCGGCGTGACCGGCCTGATCTTCCTGCGCTGACCCGAAGGAGCACCATGGATCCCACCACCCCCTACCCCTCGCAACGCATGCCGGTCCTGGCGCGCAACGTCGTCGCGACCAGCCAGCCGCTGGCCGCGGCGGCGGGCCTGCGCATGCTGGCCAACGGCGGCAACGCCGTCGACGCCGCCCTGGCCACCGCGATCGCGCTCACCGTGGTCGAGCCAACCAGCAACGGCATCGGAAGCGACGCGTTCGCCATCCTCTGGGACGGCGAGCGGCTGCACGGCCTGAACGCCTCGGGTCGCAGCCCCGCCACGCTGACGCCGGAACGGTTCGCCGGCATGGACGCCGTTCCGCTCCGCGGAGAGGACACGGTCACCACGCCGGGCGCGGTGTCGTCGTGGGTCGAGCTGCATCGCCGCTTCGGCTCGCTCCCGTTCGCCGACCTGTTCGCCCCCGCCATCGGCTATGCGCGGGACGGCTTTCCCGTCTCGCCGATCACCGCCCGCGCCTGGTCGCTCTCGGAGAAGGCGTTCGGCGCGCGCCCCGACTTCGCGCAGGCGTTCCTGCCCGGTGGGCGCGCACCGCGGGCGGGGGAGACGTGGCGCTTCCACGATCAGGCCGACACGCTGGCCACGATCGCGGAGACGTACGGCGAAGCGTTCTACCGCGGCGCCCTGGCCGAGCGGATCGCAGCGCACGTCCGGGGCGGCGGCGGTCTGCTGGACGCCTCCGATCTGGACGCGCACCGGCCGGACTGGGTCGGGACGATCTCGACCGCCTACCGCGGAACCGAGCTGCACGAGATCCCCCCGAACGGCCAAGGCCTCGCCGCGCTGATCGCGCTGGGCATCCTGCGCCACACCGACGTCGCGGACGCGGAGCCGGACTCGGTCCATGCCGTCCACCTCCAGATCGAGGCGATGAAGCTGGCGTTCGCCGACGCGTACCGCTACGTCGCGGACCCGGACCACCTCGATGTCACGCCGGAGGAGCTGCTGGACGACGGCTACCTGGCCTCGCGGGCCGCCGAGATCGATCCGAACCGCGCGGGGGCGCCGACGTACGGCGTGCCGAAGCGGGGCGGCACGGTGTACCTGACCGCGGCCGACGCGGACGGCCGGATGGTGTCGTTCATCCAATCGAACTACTACGGCTTCGGCTCGGGCGTGGTGGTGCCGGGAACCGGCATCTCGCTCCAGAACCGCGGCGCGGGGTTCACGCTCGAGGAGGGCCATCCGAACCGGGTCGGCCCCTCGAAGCGGCCGTTCCACACGATCATTCCCGCCTTCCTCACCGAAGGCGGCCGGCCCCGGACCAGCTTCGGCGTGATGGGCGGCCCGATGCAGCCCCAGGGGCACGTGCAGATGGTGCTGAGGACCGTGGCGTGGGGCCAGAACCCGCAGGCAGCCGCCGACGCGCCCCGCTGGCGCGTCGTCGAGGGACGCACCGTCGCGGTCGAGTCGGGCGTGCCCGCGGACGTCGTCGACGCGCTGACGGCGCTGGGGCACGACGTGACGGCCACCGCGCCCGAGGCGAGCTTCGCGTTCGGCGGCGCGCAGCTGATCGAGCGGCTGCCCGGCGGCGGCTACGCGGCCGGTAGCGATCCCCGCAAGGACGGCCTGGCGATCGGATTCTGAGCGCCGTTCCGCAGGCCGCGCGACATGCTCGTGCGGCCTGCCGTGGCACCCTCCGTGTGCGACGGGGCCGTACGAACGGTCCGGCCCGCGCATCCGCATCCGACGACGGGGCGTCCCGCCCCCGGGGAGGTTCCCCATGCCCACCGCCAAGCAGGGCGACACGGTCCAGATCCACTACACCGGCAAGCTCGACGACGGCACCGTCTTCGACAGCAGCGAGGGCCGCGAGCCGCTCGCATTCACCCTCGGCGAGGGCCAGGTCATCTCGGGCTTCGAAGAGGCCGCGATCGGCATGGAGGTCGGGGAGAGCAAGGAGACCCGTCTCGACGTCGATGACGCGTACGGCGAGCGGCGCGAGGATCTCCTGCTCGAGGTCCCGCGCGAGCAGCTGCCCGACGAGCTCGAGGTCGACGTCGGCACGCCGCTCCAGCTCCAGCAGCCCGACGGCCGCGCGGTGCCCGTGACGGTCGCCAAGCTGGACGAGGAGCAGGTCACGCTGGACGCCAACCATCCGCTCGCCGGTCAGCCGCTGACCTTCCAGATCACCCTGGTCGGAATCGGCGACGGCTGACCCCTCGGGGCGTTGGGCCGGCATGGACCTGCTCGAGCCCACGTTGCGCCGGATCGCCTGGCTCGAAGCGGCGGCCGCGGACGCCCTGGCGCCGGCCGAGGAGGTCGTCTCCGACGGCTGGCGCCTGCGCTTCAACCGGGGCGTCACGCGCCGCGGCAACAGCGTCCTGCCCGAGGCCCGCGGTGAGCGACCGCTGGGCGCCAAGCTGAGCGAGGCCGAGACGTTCTACCGGAGGCGCGGCGTCGTGCCACGCTTCCAGCTCACCTCGGCCGCCCGTCCGGCCCGTCTGGACGACGAGCTCGCCCGCCGCGGCTGGGAGCGCGAGCCGGGCGCGACGGTGCTGCAGCACGGACTCGAGACGCTGCCCGAGGCGCCCGACGACGCCGCAGCGGGCGACGTTCGCGTGGCCGAGCGGCCGGACGCCGGCTACACTTCGGTGCAGGACGCCGTGGTGCCCGGCTCCGGCGCTTGGGCCGAGGCGAGGGCAGCGGCGCTCCACGGCGCGGGGCTGGTGCCGTGGCACCTCGACGTCCGCGGTGACGACGGGCGCGCGGTCGCGGCCGGGCTGGCCGTGCTCGATCCTCAGCGCCGGTGCGTGGGCCTGTTCTCGCTCGCGACCGTTCCAGGCGCCCGCGGGCGTGGCCACGGACGCGCCCTCGTCGCCGCGGCGCTGCGCCGTGCGCACGCTGCCGGTGCACGCTGCGCGTACCTCCAGGTGGACGCCCGGAACGACGCGGCGTTACGCCTGTACCGGCGGCTCGGTTTCGGGGTGCATCACGCCTATCACTACCGGCGGGGCGAGTCGCCCGACTAGTCTGCGGCCGCCGCCGCGGGTCAGTGGAACACGCCGCCGCGTCGGCGCGCGTCCTGAAGCACGTCGGCCATGTCCAGCGCCCGGCTCGTCCCCACCACCACGCAATCCTCCGGATCGTCCGCGAGCCCCACGGGAATGTCGGTCACGCGGCTGAGGAACAGGTCCAGGTTGCGCAGCTGCGCGCCGCCGCCCGTCAGCACGATGCCGCGGTCGATCACGTCGCTGACCAGCTCCGGGGGCGCCAGCTCGAGCACCTTGCGCAGCCCGCCGGCGATCTTGTCGAGCGAGCTCGCGAGCGCCTCGACCACGTCCGTCGTCGTGACCTGGGCGGTCTTCGGCATGCCGTCGATCAGGTCCCGGCCGCGAACCTCGATCGAGGTCGGCTCTTCTCCCGGGGCCAGCGTCGCCGCGCCGACCTCCCGCTTGATCTGCTCCGCCGTGCGGTCGCCGATCAGCAGGTTGTGGTGGTCCTTCACCCAGCCGATGATGTCGCGGTCGAAGTGCGTGCCCGCGATGCGCAGGCTCTCGGAGACGACGATCCCGCCCATGCTGATCACCGCGAGGTCGGTCGTTCCGCCGCCCACGTCGATGACCATCGAGCCGACCGGCTCGGCGATGTCGATCCCCGCCCCGATCGCGCCGGCGACCGGCTCCTCGATCAGCAGCGCCTTGCGCGCGCCGATCTCGTGCACGGCTTGCAAGACGGCGCGCCTCTCGACCTCGGTGATGCCCGAGGGGATGCACACCATGATCGTGGGCCGGAGGAAACGGCTGGGGCCGGTGAGGATCTTGCCGACGAACGCCTTGAGCATCCGCTCGGTCAGGGTGTAGTCGGCGATGACGCCGTCCGCCATCGGCCGGATCGCGGTGATGGAGCCGGGCGTGCGTCCGAGCATCCGGTAGGCGTCCTGCCCGACGGCCTTGATGTCCGTGGTGCCTTTGAGGACGGCGATGACGGCCGGCTCGCGGAGGACGACGCCACGGCCCTTCACGTGGATGCGTACGTTGGTGGTGCCGAGGTCGACGCCGATCATGGCGCCACGCTACCAGACCCCTGCCTGCGCCGGATGACCGGCGACGCGCTCCGCGCGCCGTGGTAGGAGGGGAGCATGAAGGCGATCGTCGAACGAGGTGGCGCGCTCCGCTGGACCGACGCGCCCGATCCCGTCCCAGGCCCCCGCGACGCCCTGGTCCGCGTCGGCGCCGCGGGCGTCAACCGTGCCGATCTCGCGCAACGCGCCGGACGCTACCCGCCTCCGGCCGGCGCGTCCGAGATCCTCGGCCTCGAGGTGGCGGGCGAGGTGCTCTCCGCCCCGCCGGACAGCGGCTGGCGTCCGGGCGACCGGGCCTGCGCGCTGCTTCCCGGGGGCGGCTACGCCGAGCTGGCCGCGGTCCCCGCGCGGATGCTGATGCCGGTGCCCGCCCGGCTGGACGACGTGCAGGCGGCTTCGCTGCCCGAGGTGCACCTGACGGCGTTCCTGAACCTGATCCTCGAGGCGGGGCTCCGGCCCGGCGAGCGGGCGCTGGTCCACGGTGGCGCCAGCGGCGTCGGCACCGCGGCGATCCAGCAGATCCGGGAGATCGGCGCGCACGTCGCGACCACCTCCAGCGCCGGGAAGGTGGACCGCTGCGCCGCGCTCGGGGCGGACCCAGCGCTGGACCGGCGCGACCCGGCGTGGGCTGAGCGGCTGCGAGACGCCTGGGGCTCCGTCGACGTGATCCTGGACATGGTCGGCGCGGACACCGCGGCTGCTGCGTTCGATCTTCTGGGCACCGGTGGCAGGCTGATCTGGATCGCGACGCTGTCGGGCGCGAAGATCGAGGTCGACGTCCGGGTCGCGATGCGCAAGCGCCTGACGCTGAAGGGCTCGACGCTCCGCGCCAGGCCGCTGAACGAGAAGATCACGCTTCGCGACGCGTTCGTCGCCAGGCTCTGGCCGGCGTTGGAGGCGGGCCGCATCGTCCCGGTCGTGCACGAGGCGGTCGCCGTCGCCGAGGTCGAGCGTGCCCACGAGCTGCTGCGCGCCAACGCGACCGTCGGCAAGGTCGTGCTGCGGATGCCGTGACGGACCGCGCGCGACGAAGAATCCCGTGGGGTCTCCGCTGGGGGGGCAGCGGGGCGCGGAGACGCGGCCACGGGATTCGCCGGCGAGCGTACCCAGGCCGGGCCGCGTCCGGGTAGGTCGCCGGTCACAGTTCGGGTCGCCGTCCGCCCCTGGTACGCTTCGGCCCGTGGATACGCCTCCGTTCACCCGCCTGGCCCAGGTCTACGACGCCATCATGGAGGACGTCGAATACGACGACTGGGTCGCGTTCGTGCTCAGGCAGGCGACCGTTCGGGGCTTCGCGGGCGGGAGGCTCCTGGATCTGGGGTGCGGTACCGGGAACGCCACCGCGCCCGCGCTGGACCGGGGGTTCGAGGTCGACGGGCTCGACGCCTCGCCGGAGATGCTCGAGGTGGCGCGGGCCAAGCTGCCGGACACCGAGTTTCACGTCGGCGACGTGCGCGACTTCGAGCTGCCGCACCGCTACGCGTTGGTGTACTCCGTGTTCGACGCGCTCAACAACCTGCTGACGGACGAGGCGTTCGTGGCGATGGCGCGCCAGGTGCGGCGGCACCTGGAGCCGGGCGGCTGGTTCGTGTTCGACGCGAACACCCGCGCCGGTCTACGGCGTCTGTGGGAGGACGACCGCGCGGAAGGGTGGGCCGGCGAGGTGTACTACCGCTGGCTTCACCGCTACGACCCCGGCACCGACCTGGCCGTCGTCGAAGCGTTCTGCGACGGTCCGGGCGGGGCGTTCACGGAGGTGCACCAGGAGCGGCCGTACGATCCGGACGACCTCCGGCGCCTGTTGCACGATGCCGGCTTCGCTGCGGTCGAGGTGCTCGTATACCCGGACGCCGTTCCGGCGGACGCCAGCGAGCCTCGGGTCTGGACGTTCGCGCGGGCGCCCGGCCACGAAAACGAAGGTTCCTAGCCGCCCCGGCCGGTCTACCCCTCGCCCGAAGCCTCGTTCGACCGGCTGCCCGGCTGTTCGACCGTTTCCCGGCTCGCCGCCGGTCCAGCGGGCGCCGGATCGACGCCGGCCGCCTCGCGCGCCAGGCGGGCGATGTTGCTGACGTCCTCGTCGCCGAAGCCGCGCCGGATCAGGACCGTCTCGGCCTGCTCGACCCAGGCGGCGAGCGGCAACGGCACGCCCCGCTCGCGAGCGGCGTCCAGCGCGATGCCGAGGTCCTTGCGGTGCAGGCGCGTGCGGAATCCGAGGGGGTAGGCGCCTCGCAGCATGTTGGGACCGCGGTTCGTCAGGCCCCACGATCCCGCGGCGCCGCCCGAGAGCGCCTGCAACGCCGCCTCGGCGTCGATGCCGGAGCGCATCGCGAACGACAGGCCTTCGGCCACCGCGGCGTACGTGCCGGCGATGACGACCTGGTTCACCGCCTTGCACAGCTGGCCGGCGCCGACGGAGCCCACCCTCGTCAAGGTCGTCCCCAGCACCGAGAGCACCGGCCTGGCCCGCTCCAGCACCTCCTCGTCTCCGCCGATCATGATCGACAGCGTGCCGTTCGCGGCGCCTTCGCTCCCGCCGGAGCAGGGGGCGTCGAGCATGTGGACGCCCCGGCGCCGCAGAGCCTCCGCGATCTCGCGGGTGACGTCCGGCGAGATCGTGGACATGTCGATCACGATCGCGCCCTCGCCCAGCCCCTCCGCCACGCCGTCCGGACCCAGCACCACCTCTCGCACGTCGGGCGAGTCGCCGACGATCGTGACGACCATCTCCGCCCCTTCCGCCGCCTCGCGCGGGGTCGCCGCCCGAGCCGCGCCGGCGTCGGCCAGCGGCCGCTCGCGCTCGCGCGTGCGGTTGTGGACCGTGACCTCGTGCCCAGCGTCCAGCAGCCGGCGTGCCATCGGCGCGCCCATCGTTCCGAGTCCGACGAATCCCACCTTCATGATGTTCCTTCCCGGCGCGTCGCCGCGCCCGCCCGCGTCGCGGCGCTGGCCCGCATCGTCGCGTGATCCCGCCAGATCGGCTCCAGCACGGCCGAGAGGCGCTTGGCGACGGCGGCGTTGTGTTCCTCGACCTGCTGGCGCCTGGGTTGCTGCGGATGGTCGTCCGGACCGTCGAGCGCCCGCTCCGGGAGCGGACCCCCGGCCGCCTCGCGCCAGCGGTGCCGCCAGGCGTCCGGTAGGCGGTCCGGGACCTCCCGCCCGGTCATCGCCGACCAGGCCTGAGCCCAGGCGCGCGGCGCCACGGAGAACGCCTCGTAGCCGCCGCCGCCGGTGACGATCCAGCGACCGCCGGTGAGCTCGTCCGCCAGCGCCGCGACGCGTCGGTAGAGGTCGCGCAGGCCTCGCAACGTGAGCGACAGGTCGGCCAGCGGATCGTCGCGGTGTGGATCGGCGCCGGCCTGCACCAGAAGCAGGTCCGGTCCGAACGCACGCAGCGCGCGGGGGACCACCTCGTCGAACGCGTCGAGGTAGCTGTCGTCCTCGGTGAACGGCTCCAGCGGGAGGTTCACCGACAGGCCCCGGCCCTCTCCGGTCCCCAGCTCGTAGCTGTGCCCGGTGCCGGGGAAGAGGTACCGGCCGGACTCGTGCAGGCTGATCGTGAGCACGTCGGCGCGATCGTAGAACACCTGCTGGACCCCGTCGCCGTGGTGCGCGTCCAGGTCGAGGTAGGCGACGCGGAGTCCGCGGTCGGTGGCGCGCAGGATCGCCAGCGCCAGGTCGTCGTACACGCAGAAGCCCGAAGCCCGGTCGGGCATGGCGTGGTGCAGGCCTCCCGCGAAGGTCGCGGCGCGCCTCGTGCGGCCGTCCAGCACCAGCTGCATCGCGGTCACGGTGGCGGCGCAGACCGCCTCGACGCTCTGGTGCAGCCCGTCGACGACGGGCGTGTCGGCCGTCCCGAGACCGAACCGGTACGCCTCTTCGGGACGTTCGCCTCGCGAGACCCGGGCGACCATCTCGAGGTACGCGGCGTCGTGGACCCGCCCCAGCTCGCCAGGCCGAAGCGGGGTGGGCGCGACCACCTCGTCCGCGTGGAGCAGGCCGGCGGTCTCGAGCAGGTCCTTGACGAGGGCCAGGCGGACCGGCTTGAACGGGTGGTCGGGCGACAGCGTCCAGCTCGCCAGCTCGGGGGCGTAGACGAACGCGGCGTCGAGCGTGGGCTCCGCGGACGGGTCGGCATCGCTCACGTGGGCTCGGGACCGGACGACGGCTCCCGTTCCAGCGGCCAGCCGATCTCGTACCCCTCCTCGCGCAGCCAGCGCGCCAGGCCGCGCCCGTCCATCGTGCCGACGCGCAGCACGAACGCGACGACGTCCGGCTCGCTCCGGGTCGTGAGGACGCTCGCGACGTTCGCGCCGCGCGCGGCCAGCCGGTCCAGCAGCCCGGCCAGGGCGCCGGGACGGTTGGGCAGCTCGACCTCGAGGCGGGTCGACGCCCGCCCGACGCCCGTCATCTCGACCAGCGCGTCCAGAAAGTCGCTGGCCGTGACGATGCCGACCAGGTCGCCGGACTCCATGACGGGCATCGCTCCGATGGCGTGGTGGCGCAGAACGCTGGCCGCCTCGTCGATCGGGTCCAGCGGGTGGGCCGTCCACACGAGCGTCGTCATCAACGCGCGCACGGGATCCGAGACGCCGACGTCGGGCCGGGCCTTGGGGTGGCGGCTTCCGACGGTGCGGAGGTCACGGTCGGACACGATGCCGACGAGGCGCCCCTCGTCCAGGACGGGGAAGTGTCGTAGGCGCCGTTGCGCCATCAGGGCGGTCACGTCGCCGATCGGCTCGTCGGGGCCGATGGCGACCACCGGTCGCGTCATGATGTCTCGTACGAGCATGGTCCTCCTCGGGTCGCCCCACGATAGCGCGAACCGCTCATGCGCCCAGTCCGCGCGGCTTCGTACGTAGCCGGTGGAACTCGCGCACGACGGCCTCGGGCGCGCCTGGGCCGATGCGCGCGACCAGGCCGTTGGCGGGATCGGCGCGCACCTCGGGGTCGCTGGTGGGCATCGGCTCCAGTCCGACCTTGCCGTACAGGCGCTCCAGGCGGCGCTTGTACGCGAACGGTCCGAGGCCGGACCGGTCGAGGTCGTAGTGCCAGGCGTAGAGGGTGGCGAACACGACCGTGCCGTCGTAGCGGCCGCCGGCGAACGCCTTCTCGAGCATCCGCTCGGCCAGACGCTCGCCACGGACGGCGGGCGCGACCTCGACGGCGCCGAGCTCGATCAGCCGGCCGCTGCGGTCGTCGCCCCAGGCCTCGATCTCGCTGGGCGGGTGGAACGTGAGGTAGCCGACGGTACGCGCCTCGTCCTCGGCGACGACGACGAGACCGTGCGGGTCGGACGCGATGTCGATGAGCGCGAGGCGCTGCAGATCGGGCGGCCGGAACACGTCCAACGCGGGGTGAAGAGGAAGGGGAGGCGCGTCCGCGGTCAGCTCGCGGACGCGCGCTCCCGACGTCATGCGGGGCTCTCGGCGGGGAGGGCGCCGTCTCGGGCGTGGGCGCGCCAGCGGTCGACGAGCAGGTCGCCCGGCCGGAGCAGCCCGTCGGCCGCTTCGCCCCGGAGCGGCGCGGGGAAGCGCGGGTGCGTGAGCCAGGCGGTCCGGCCGTGCGTCTCGAGCGCCTCGCCCGCCGCCCGGAGCGCGCCCGCGCGCATCGTGCCCGGAAGGTCGTCGTCCAGCAGGCGCCCGAGCGTGGCGCCGAGCGACGCCGGATCGCCGTGCGCCACGTCGATGCGAAGCGCCAAGGCACGTAGCCACGCGTGCAGGCCCGGATCGCCCGTGCTGTCGCCGACGGCCTGCAGCGCGGACCATGCCTGGTCCACCGCTTCGCCCGCGGCGCCGGCCCGCCCGGCGCGGAGCAGCGCCGCCGCCCGGTGCACGGCCACTTCGGCGCGCAGGAAGGGGAAGCGCGAGAATCGGTCGGCGCGGTCGACCAGCGCCAGGGCATCCGGCGCCGGTTCCAGCAACGACGCGACCAGCAGCGCGCGCCGAGCCAGGGCGTCGGCAGGCCGCGTCTCCTCCTCGCCGGCCGGTACGCGGCGCGCGACGGTCTCGAGCAGCGCGCGCGCCTGCCTAAGGTCGCGACTCCGCGCGGGAGCGTCGTCCAGCTGCGGGAAGGGCGGGACCCAGGCGACGCCGAGGCCTCGGGCGGCGTAGGCGGCGCCCAGTCGAAGGACCGTCCGATCGATCCGGTAGGCGGCGTCCACCCCGTGGGCGTCGCCGTAGGCGCGATAGCGCTCCGCGGTCGACGCCAGCAGCGAGACCGCCCGGTCGTGGTCGCCGCGGGCCAGCAGCAGCAGCGCGCGTTCGTCGTCCACCCGCGCGCTCCAGAAGCCGCGTTCGATCGCGTCGCCCTCCTCCGTGTCGAGGATCGTGCGCGCGGCGGCGAAGTCGGCGTCCGCGGCGTCCAGGTCGCCGAGGCGGAGCGACAGCGTGGCGCGGCGGGCCAGGTACCGGGTGCGCTCGCTCCCGAGCGCACCGCTCCGCTGTGCCAGGCGGACCGCGTCGTCGAAGCTGGCCGAGGCGTCCGCGAAGCGGCCCAGCGACATCCGCACGTCGCCGGACTGGAACGCCAGGCGCGCGCGCACGAGGTCGTCGTCGGACTCGACGCTGGCGAACTCGCGGGCCGCCGCTTCGAGGTCGCCGCGGTCCTTGTGGATCAGGCCGGCCCACACCGCCACCTTGGCGCGCCCGAGACGCTGCGCGGCGTCGCGACCCTCGAGCGTCGCGACCTGGGGACGCGCCTCGGTCTCGACGATGCGGGCGGCTTCCTCGAGATCGCCGCGCCAACGCACGATGCTGGCGCGGACCAGCGCCGCCTCCGCCGACATCAGCGGATCGTCGCTGCCCGGCCACGAGGCGAGCAGCAGGCGGGCCGTCTCGTGGTGCCCGCGCAGCACCGAGCCTTCGGCCTGCTTGAGCACCGCCCACGCCCGGCGCCGCGCGTCCGCGGACGCTGTGAGCACGGTGAACGCGTCCAGGGCGTCGCTGTGCTGGTACGAGCCCAGCTTCACGTAGTGGCCGGCGACCTCTTCGGCCAGCCGCTCGAACGCGCCTCTGTCGCGAGGAGCGAGCTCGTCGCGTGCCGTGCGCCAGGCGCGCCGCGCCAGCGACTGGGGGACCCCGTGCTGGCGCATCCATTCGATCAGCGCGTCCCAGTCGCGCGCTTCGTAGAGATGGTGGACGTGCCGAGCCGCGGTCTCGCCGCTGGGCGCCGCCTCCGCTTCGTCGTGGAGCCGCGCCGCGGCGGCCGCGTGGAGGCGGCGGTGACGCTGGGGGTCGTCGTTCGCCAGCCGGTCTCGGAGCGCACGGACCAAGCGACGGGAGAAGCAACGGACCTCGTCGGCGTCGTCGCCGGGCAGCGTGTCGACGAAGGCGCGCTCGAGCTCGCTGGGCGAGCCTTGCTGGTCCGGCCTCAGCGCGCTCAGATCGGCGAGGCGGAAGGTCGGGAACTCGGGCAGCGAGATGACCGCGAGGGCCGCCAGGAAGTCGCGCAGCCGTGCGTCGCCGCCACCGATCACGAGGTCGCTCAGTCGCGCGATGGACGCTTCCGAGGTGTCGTCTTCGGGCAGCGGGGCTCGGATCTCCGCGAGCAGGGTGAGCGTCCTCAGCTCTTCGAACGAGCGGCCGGCCCGCTGGACGATCTCCTCCTGCTCGCCGGCGGGCAGGTGCGGCAGGCGCGCCTTGACGAAGCGGCGGGCCTCGCCCGCTGTGGGCGGCGTGAGTCTTACGGGCACGCCGAAGCCGCCGGGACGCTGAAGCGCACGGGCGGGCAGATCGGTCATCGAGACGAGGACGCTGGTCGAGGGAAGGGTCGAGAGCGGGTCGATCAGGGTGGACCAGAGCCACTCGGGCGCGCCCACGCGCGGGACCTCGGGCGTGTTCAGCCGGAGCGGCACCGCGCCCAGCGTCTGCTGGTGCGTGAGGGCCTGGGAGACGTGGAGCAGGAGGACCACGGGAGCCTCGTCGGCACGCAGGGCGTCGAGGATCGCCCGGGCGACGTCGGCCTGGGCGTCCGCCTGGACGGCGTAGGCGCCGCCCGTGCCGATCTTGGCCAGGCGCGCCTCCATCGCGTCGCGCTCGACCCCCAGGCGCTCGCCGAGGCGGGCCAGCGTCGTTCCCAGATCGGCGCCGCCGAACTCCGCACGGATCACCTGCGCATCGGCCGCAGGTGGAACCTGGAGCGCCTGCTGGATGTAGTCGGTGAGCATCGTCTTGCCGGAGCCGGGCCGGCCGGTGACGAGGAGCTTGGGGTGCTCGCCGTCCCGTACCGAGCGGACGAACGAGCGGAACGCGCGCCGCTTCTCGCGTCCGAGGAGCTGCAGCACCTCCTGCTCGGCGCTGGCGTGCGGCGAGAGCAGAACCTCGATCTCGGGCGCGTGCAGCGGCTCGTCGCTGGCGGCGGCCCACAGCTCCCGGAGGATCTCGAACAGCACGCGCTTGTCGGAGAGCTTGCCCTTGTCGCGGTAGATGATGTTGCGCACGACGTTCGGGTTCGCGCCGCGCGCCTCCATCTGCCTACGGAGCCAGTTGATGCTTCCGAGCACGCCCTGCTCGTCGCGTCTGGTGCCGACGGCGTCGCGCACCGTCTCGAAGACGGCACGCCAAGGACTGACGGTGGTTCGCGGAGTCGCGGGCACCTCCCTAGTCTATCGTGACCGGTAATCGGGTACACAATCTCGCAGACGGCGTGGGAGCGCTCGCGCCGCCGCTTTCGCAGCGCCGTCGCGCGCGGGTACACATCGCATCCAGCCGCCGCGGTCGCCCCGTCCCCGGGGCCACGGAACGGCGCGAGGGCCGGTGCTATGCTCCGCGCCATGGATCTGCTGGCCCACGCCGCCTCCGGTGCGCGCCTCACGGCCGACGAAGCGCTCGAGCTTCAAGCGGCCCCGCTGTTCGCGCTGGCGGGCGCCGCCGACGCCGTGCGGCGCCTGCGGACCGACCCGACCACCGTCACCTACCTGATCGATCGCAACGTGAACTACTCGAACGTGTGCACGATCGGCTGCGCCTTCTGCGGCTTCTACCGCACGCGTCGGCAGGCGGACGCGTACGTGCTGAGCTACGACGCCATCTCCGAGAAGCTCCGCGAGCTCGAGGCGGTCGGGGGGAGCCGCGTGCTCATGCAGGGCGGCGTGCACCCGACCCTGCCGTTCTCCTGGTACCTGGACCTGATGCGGCACCTCAAGGAGCGTCACCCGACGATCCGCGTCGAGTCGTTCAGCCCCGAGGAGATCAAGGGAATGGCGAAGCTGACGGGCATGACCACCCTCGAGGTGCTGCGGGAGCTGGCAGCCGCCGGCCTCGACGGGCTTCCGGGAGGCGGGGGCGAGATGCTCGTCGACGACGTCCGCCACGCCAAGCACGTGTCGCCGGCGCGCATCTCGGCGGACGAGTGGATCGCCGTGATGGACGACGCCCAGTCGCTGGGGCTCTACACGACCGCGACGATGGTGATCGGCTTCGGAGAGACCGAAGCGCAACGCATCGCGAGCCTCATGCGGATCCGCGATCAGCAGGACCGGGCGCTGTCCCGCTACGGCAGCGGCTTCTCGGCGTTCATCTCGTGGACCCTCCAGACCGAGGGCGTCCGCATCCACGGCAAGGCGCCCGGCGCCGGCCCGCACGAGTACCTGAAGAACGTCGCGACCGCCCGGCTGGTGCTCGACAACGTCGTGAACCACCAGGCGTCCTGGCCGACGATGGGCTACAAGGTCGCGCAGACGGCGCTGCACTTCGGCTGCAACGACTTCGGCAGCACGATGCTCGAGGAGAACGTGGTCTCGCAGGCGGGCGCCAGGCACCGCGCCACGCCCGAGCGCGAGATGGTGCGCCAGATCGTCGAGGCGGGCTACGTCCCCAAGCAGCGAGACAGCCTCTACGCCATCGTCGCGGTCCCCGACGTCGACGCCGTCCTCGCGCCCCCCGCGCCGGGCGCGGACGAGCCGCAGCCGGCGGCGTAGGCCGGCTCCGTGACGCCGGTCCCGTGACGCCGCGCCCGTGACGCCGCTCCCGTGAGCCTGACGCGGACGCGCCTGCGGGCACGGGTCGTGTACGGCGGCCTCGGGACGGCGGTCGAGGATGGCGCCGCCGTGGTCCAGGACGCCGACGGCGATCGCCGTCTGCTGTACGTCGGAGACGGCGAGGAGGCGACGCGACGCTGGCCCGACGCCGACGAGGTCGACGCGGGGTTCGCGCTCTCGCCGGCGCCGGTGAACGCCCACCTCCATCTCGATCTGACGAGCATGCCGCACGTCGAGGACGACTACGAAGCGTTCGTGCGGGCGGTCGTCCGTCACGGACGCGACGGGCGCCGCGGCGTCGAGGCGGCGCGGCGGGGCCTCGCCCAGCTCGCCGCGGCGGGCACGACGACGTTCGGCGACATCGTCGCCGACGAGGCCACCATGCGGCTTCTGCTGGCGACGCCCGGCGTCCAGGGCGTCGCGTACTGGGAGGTGTTCGCACCCGATCCCGCCGACGCGGACGCGGTGTTCGACGCCACCGTCGAACGGCTGCGCGCCTTCCGGGCGCTTCAGCGGCCGGACGGGCTCCGGGTCGGCCTGTCGCCCCACGCGCCGCACACCGTCTCGGCGCCTCTGCTCGTCCGGCTGGCGCGGCTGGCGTCGGCGAACGACCTGCCGATGCAGATCCACGTGGCCGAGTCGCCCTCCGAGACGCGGCTCCACCGCCACGGCGACGGTCCGCTACGGGAGCTGATGGGTCCGCTCCTGAGCGACTTCCGACCTTCGGGTCGCTCGCCGGTCGGGTACTTGGCCGAGCTCGGCGTGCTGGAGGCCCGCCCGACGCTGGTGCACGGCGTGCACGTCGACGAGGCGGACGTCCGCGCCGTTCAGCGCGCGGGAAGCGCGGTCGTGCACTGCCCTCGCTCGAACCGCTCGCTCCGGACCGGCTCGTTTCCGTGGGAGCTGTACGCGCGTCACGGGGTGAGCGTCGCGTTCGGGACCGACTCGCGCGGGTCCAGCCCGTCGCTCGACGTCCAGGAGGAGGTCGCGGCTGCGGCGCGCTGGCACGGTCGGCACGCGAACCCGGGCGCGCTGGTGCGTGCCGCGGTGAAGGGTGGACACCGCGCGCTGGGCGCCACGCCGCCAAGGGTAGGGCGCGGCGACCCCGCCGACAGGCTCGTCGCGTGGCACGTGCGGGTGCCGGGCGGCGTGTCCGACGTATGACATCCACCGCGCTCCGCCAGGACGTATTCTCGTCCGAGTCCAGGTGCGGCGCGCGGCATCGAACGCCGGCGAAGCACGAAATCACGGGAGGAACCATGAGCGAGAAGCTGATCGAACTCAACGACGACACCTTCGTCGATACCGCCAAGGAAGGCCTCGTCCTCGTCGACTTCTGGGCGCCGTGGTGCGGCCCCTGTCGGATGGTGGGCCCCGTCATCGAGGAGCTCAGCCGCGACTACGCCGGCACGGTGAAGGTCGGCAAGCTCAACGTCGACGACAACCCGCAGACCGCGATGCGGTTCCGGGTCATGTCGATCCCGACGGTGATGCTGTTCAAGGACGGCCAGCCCGTCGAGACGATCGTCGGCGCCATGCCCAAGAGCGCGTACCAGGCGCGGCTCGACAAGCACCTCCCGGCCTGATCGCCAGGTCGTGCGTGTTCCGGCGCACGGCGCCGGGAACGCAGCGAAGCGGGCGGCCCCGAGGGGCCGCCCGCTTCGTGTTCGTCCGGTCAGGGACGCTGCAGGGCCGTGACGCCGCCGCCACGGCGGTCGTCACGGCCCTGCTCGCTACCGGCTCACCAGTCGAACGACTGGCGGTGGACGGTCCGGATCGTGCCGTCCTCGCTGGTGGTCACGGTCCACGACAGGCCGAGCCGCTCGGCGACGATGGCCAGCGCGTCGGGGCCGACCTCGACCAACGTCAGCAGGTCGGCGAACGGCGGCACTTCTGCCAGCGCCTCCTCGGCCGACGCGTCGGTCTCCGTCTCGGCCTCGGTCTCGGCCTCGTCCTCGGCACCGAGGTCCTCGGCGTCGTCGACGACCAGCTCGATCCGGTACGCGCCCTGACCGCTGCCGCCCCAGGTCGTGGCGCCGATCAGGAGCTCGCGCCCGTCCGACCGGAAGCGGATCTCCGACCGGTCGGTCCATGGGGCGTCGTCGTTCTCCGCCAGGACGTTGCCGGTCTCGGCGTCGTACAGGTAGAGGAACGTATCCAGCGGCTCCGACGTCATCACGACGGACGCCTCCACGCCGGCGGGAAGCGCCGCGGGGCGCCAGAGATCGACGGTCTCGCCCATCTCGGCGAGGGTCGCGTCGGGTCCCAGCTCGGCGTCCACCGGAACGTTGGACGCCAGCGGGCGCGCCTCGACGGGGAGCGCGTCACCGATGCCGGAGAAGCCGGTCTGCCCGCTCAGGTCGACGAGCGGCTGCTCGTCGCCGAACGAATCGAAGTCGGGCTCGTCGGTGAGCGTCTCCTCGCTGCGCGCCTCCTCGAGGGCGGCGGACAGCCCCAGCGAGATGCCCGCCGCGACCGGCTGGGTGGCCAAGCGAAGCGTGTCGGCCAGACCGGCGAGGTCGGCCCCGCCGTCCGCGTACGACCAGCCGACGCGGCCGGTGGGGGAGGCGTCGACGATCGCCGACCAGCCTTCGCCGTCGCGGCCGTCGCCGCCATCGCCTCGGGCGACGGCGAGGACGTCCGCGAACGCGGTGGAGGGCGTCGCGATCACGAGGTGGTCGTCGACGATGCCGACGGCCAGGTCCGTGGTGGGGCCGATCTGGACGCGGCGCACGGCCACGCCGTCGATCTCGGTCTCGCGGACCGAGAGCATGGTCTGCACGCCGGCGAGGTCGTCGAGGTCGGCGGCCATCTCGTCGGTGGACGCCAGCAGCGTGGTGGCCGCCTCGGCCAGCGCGTCGAGCCCCGCCTCGGCCTCGACGGCGGAGGTCACAGGAACGATCGTCGCGGAGGCGGGCTGGAACAGCAGGTCGGAGACGGTGGGCGAGAGCGCGTCGAAGCGGACCGTGTGCGCCTCGTCGCCCAGCCAGGAGAGCAGCAGCGCGTCGAGGTCCAGGCCCGCCTCGTCCAGCAGGGCGGCACGCACGGTGGTCGGCTCGCCCATGGCGGCGCTCACGTCGCCCACGACGGCGTCCAGCCAGTCCAGCCACGCCGTCGGGCGCAGGCTCGAGCCGCTGGCCGACACCGCGTCGGCGGGCGCCCACGCCGGCTCGTTCGAGGTACAGGTCGCGCAGGTCAGCAGGTCGTACAGCGCCGCGTCGCCGCCGTCCGCGTCGGGCGCGAGCGTCGCTTCGAGCCGCCATCCCGCCTCGTCCAGCACGAGGCGCGATCCGCCGGCGCCCACGGTGCGGAGGATCGCGGCGACGCGGTCCACGGCCGCGACGACGGCCTCTTGGTCGGGCGGGATCGGGAGCGAGGAGGTCAGGACGTCGGCCAGACCGGCGACGTCGAACAGAACGCGCGCGCCCAGCGCGGGGTCGCCCGCGACGGCCGCGGGGTGGTCCGCCAGGGACGGCTCGTCGGCCCCGGCGGCACGGCGGAGCGCGCCGCGGACCAGGTCGGGGCGCGAGCCCGCCAGGAACAGGTCGCCCGAGCGCGCCACGACGAGCGGAAGGTCCTCGCCGTCGAACAGCACGTGCATCTCGACGCCGCCCTCGCTCCCCAATGCGTCGCCGCCGAAGCAGTCCAGCAGCGCGTCGTGCAGCGCGTCGGCCGAAGCGCGCGCGCCGTCCGCGACGCGGGCCGCCGCGAGCACGCCGGGCAGCGGCGCGAACGGATCGACGGCGACGGCCAGCAGCAGGTCGTCCGACCACACCTGCTGGCCATCCAGCCCGGCGACCGCCTCGGCAGCGGCGGGGCACGCCTCGCCCAGCGCGCCGGCGATCTCGTCGGGGGTGCCGACGTCGTCGGCCATGTCCAAGAGCCCGGGAACGAACATCGCGGCCGGACCGCCGCCGCCCAGCAGCGCCGGGGCGGAGCCGCCCAGCTCCTCGAGCACCGGCCTCAGCGCGTCCAGCGCGGCGCGTGCACGTTCGAGGTCGAGGTCTTCGAAGGCGGCATCCAGGTCGCCCGCGGGAAGCTGCCCCTGCGTCAGGCCCAGCGCCAGGACGGTCTCCGCGGGCGCGAGGCGCTCCAGCGGGACGTCGCTCTGGGCCAGGCCCGGCGACGCCAGCAGGACCAGCGTCAGGCCGAC
>Ga0209936_1000613_pt1 | contig 21166 bp, 16 predicted proteins | sample SalPonR1_A_D1_MG_FD_185694 | JGI IMG/M metagenome (GOLD analysis project Ga0209936, IMG submission 185694) | Salt pond soil microbial communities from South San Francisco under conditions of wetland restoration - Salt Pond MetaG R1_A_D1_MG... ... | reverse complement strand
TTGCATATAACTTATAGTTAATGAGATATTTTATGGTTTTAGTATTAATCAAAAAAACATATTTATTACTATCATTCTATAAAGATAATATTAGAAAGGAAGTTTTGTATTGAAGTTTTTTAAAAAAATTTATCTCTATTGTTACTATTTATTATAGGCTTTGATTGGAATTTATTTAGTTTAATAGAAACCGAAAGTGGCCTTGTAATAATAAAATGAAATAAGGAACATAAAAAATATTTATCTTTTTGGAAAAATGAACATACTAATTTTTCTTTTATATAAGACCATAGTTAGTACAATGACTATATCATTAAATATATTTTTAATAGTATTAGATTAGATAGTGTGTAAAATAGTTTTATTATGCTATTTTTAGTAGTGCAACCGTATATTAAATTTCAAAATGATACTTTTTGTGCAGGTTTGAAATTAGAGAATCATATAAATCTTCATATATTGGGTTTTAGCATCTAAAAAGAGTAGTTCATCAGTATTTTTAGCACAAAAAGAAAATTGCAAATATTAGGAGCTCTGAGATTAAATGAATAACATAATTTATAATACCATATTTGTTGATAAGAGAGTTGTTTTAAAGTACTAAAAAGCTATCTAATAAACCAAAGTCTATACAAGAACAAAATTAAAAAACCGTGCGTTAAATTTTGCAATCTAAATAATAATGAATTTACAAAAAAATAAAGGAATATTACTATCTATAGAGAATTAATTATTATAGCGATGGTAGGACCATCATATGACTGTATATAATATTGATTTATTGAAAATATTATATTAAAAATTAGAAGGTGATTATGTTGAAATTTGAAAAAGTTGAAAAGAGTACTACCCTAGAGATTATAATTAAGCAGATAAAAGATCAGATTCGTTCGGGGGAAATACAGCATGGTGATAAGCTACCATCAGAAAGAGAATTATCTGAAATAATGGAGGTCAGCCGCACTTCGGTAAGAGAAGCTATTAAAGCATTAACTTTTTCAGGATATTTAGATGTTATCCAGGGCAAAGGTGCATTTGTATCTGAATCTGCGCTTAAATATGATGAAATTTCAAACTTATTAAGTAAAATATCAGATTTTTCTTTGTCTTCTTTAATGGAAGCTCGAATAATGTTGGAAGGGGAACTTGCTAGACTTGCCGCTTTAAATGCGGATGAGAAGGATATTCAAGAAATAGAAAATTGTTTGGAAGAGATGAGTAATTCTGATAGTACGAGACTTTTTGTTATTAAGGATTTAGAGTTTCATATGACTATTGCAGAGGCTACTCACAATCAATTCATGAGTACTTTGATGAAAATTATTGGTGATCTTTTACATAAAGAAACACATGAAATTACCCGGTATTCAATACCAATCAGAGATAAAATAATAAAAGTATCAGTTGAATTATGCCAGGCTATAAAAAATAGGAATGACAGCGGTGCTAAAAAATTAATGATAGACCACTTAACAATTGTAGAAAAAGCCATGAATTAATATTTTTGGTTTTACTCATTTTTAGTTGGGCAAAAAGTATTCTATTTTTTTGGATAACGATGTTTTACTTTAAGTTTAAAATAATTCAAATCATGATAAACAAAAACTGTTCTTTTAATTTCTGTTATCTTATTAATATATTTGTTTTAGATTTTTGCAGTTTTATTGGATTGTGATAAACATATAGTTTTTTAAGCTTATCTCTTAAAATATAGTATAAAGAAAGTTTGTCGTTTATTTTTAATAGTTTTTCGTGTTTTTCTGTTGTCTTTATAAACTTTTTATTTAGGGTTATTTTTTGATTTATTAAGTTGTTCAGTTTGTCTTCATCAATTAGATTTCTATTATATGAGATTTATCAAATAATATTAAAGCCTGAAGACAATGTTTTTAGACAGCTTGAATTTGTGTTATTTTTTCTGCGGTATCTTTTCAAAAAAATTATTTACAGTATCAGCTTTACGTCCTTTACCAAATCAGATTATACGGCCGGTCTTGAAATCTATAACAACAGTTAGATATTTATGATGTTTACCAAAAGAGACTTCGTCCATCGTTATTAACCCTGAATGGGAATAATTAGTTTCTTCAAATTCTTTTTTAAGAAACTTCTAATCTATCTCTTTTACTGTTTCCCGGCGTGAGTTAAGATGCTCTGCTACTTCTTACCGTCATATGTTGGCATAATTCGTGGGTATATTGATATAATCTATTAGTAACTCGGTGACCTCCGGGTGAAGTTACACCAATTTTTTCAACCTTTATTCCACAATTAGGAAAAAAAATTTTCGGTAATGAAGAATTACATTACATTCAATACTCAGGATATCTAGATCTATTAGTTCTCTTTTATGCTAGGCGTGAATGCCTTCAGACTTACTTTCACATTCATGACAGATAGGATTAAATCTTTTATCGGATGTTAAGACTACAAAATATACAGAACCAAGATCGTTTACATCGATTTTAAAGAAATTCTTTATTTAGACTTAGCGAAAGGTGAATAAGGATGTTATGTTATAACTGAATATTGGCAAGGCCTCCTTATATTTTGATTTTTCTTTCTATTTAATTTATTAGAGTATTTTTGTAACAATGGTTTTTAAGGAAAACCTTTTTTTAAATCAACTGGTACTACCATACTATATGATATCATCAACTTATTTTATAAGATTTTCAATAGAGGAAATTTGCCAAAAAGCAGAATGCTTTAGTGCATGGTACACAAATAGATATTTAAACTATCTTGATTTAGAAAGAACTTTGCCCCCCTTTTATTTTGGATATATATTTACTTGGTTCTTATGTTTTTCTGAAGAAGTATGCTTTTTCAACTTCCTCCTAGTTTAGGCAAGGATATTAAACCAAGAATTAATAAAACCAGAATTACCTAATTGTATGATAGTATAAAAAAAGTTGGTAGTACTGATAAGTCCTGATATATAGAAGTCTATTTAGCTAAATAGCCTAAAAGAATCAAAAAAGGAGGTGTAAATAAATCAAAATTTGACAAGACAAATTTGATAGCGATGTTAACAAAATCAAAAAGGAGGAAAAAATGAAGAAGTATTATAGTTTAGTATTAGTATTTATATTAATTTTGGGTTTGAGTGTTAGTGTTTTTGCTTCGGATGGTAAATATGGTGGGACATTAATTGTTGGAAGGGGTTCGGATTCCGTTGGACTTGATGCTGCAAATGTTACTGATGGAGAATCTCAAAAAGTAATGAGACAAATATATGATACTCTTACAAGGTATAAACCTGGTACTACAGAAGTTATTCCCGGAGTTGCGAAAAGCTGGGAAGTGTCGAATGATGCAAAGACCTGGGTATTCAAACTTAGAGAGGGAGTTAAGTTTCATGATGGTACAGTATTAAATGCTGAATCTGTTAAATTTAACTTTGACCGTTGGCAATATAATGACCATCCTTACCATAACGGAACATTCGGTTATTACACGTATATGTTTGGTGGCTATGATGATGAATCAGTAATAAAAGAGATTATAGCTATTGATGAATATACTGTTAAGTTTGAATTAAGAAAACCAATGGCTCCTTTTCTTAGTAATTTAGCCATGACAATATTTCCTATAGCAAGTCCAACTGCAATCAAAAAATGGGGCAAAGATTTCTTTAAACATCCAGTTGGAAGTGGTCCTTTTGAATTTGTTGAATGGAAGATGGGAGAGAGAATAGTATTGAAAGCTAACGAAGATTATTGGGATGGAAGACCTTATGTAGATAAATTAGTTTATAGGTCTATTCCTGATAATAGCGCCCGATATATGGAACTACAAACTGGAGCAATAGATGTTATGACTGGATTATCACCTGAAGATGTTGAAGGTGTAAGAAATAAAGAAGATATGAAAGTTATATTGAGACCGAGTTTTAACATAGGTTATTTTGCTATGAATTTTGCTAAAGAGCCTTTTGATGATATAAAAGTTAGAAAAGCATTTGCTCATGCAATTAATAAAGAAGAAATAATTAATGCTTTTTATGCAGGATTAGCAGTACCTGCTAAGAATCCGATGCCACCTTCTCTATGGGGGTATAATGATGAAATAGATGATTATGAATATAATCCAGAAAAGGCAAAAGAATTGTTAGCTGAAGCAGGTTATCCTGATGGTTTTGAGTTTGATTTATGGTATATGCCAGTTCCTAGACCATATATGCCTAAGGGAAAATTGATAGGTCAGGCAATTCAGTCATATTTAAAAGATATTAATGTAACAGGTAAATTAATTACTTATGATTGGAGTACTTATTTAGCCAAAATTGTTGAATCTGAAGATAATGAAGCAGAAACTTACTTACAAGGTTGGACTGGAGATAATGGGGATCCAGATAATTTCTTATATGCTCTTTGGGACAAAAATACTAGTAATAATAATTATAAAAGCGAAGAATTACATGAAATTTTAGTGGAAGCACAACAAATGACTGATAAAGCAAAAAGAATAGAATTATATAAAAAGGCACAAGAAATAATCCATGAAGATTTACCTGCAATATGGTTGGTTCATTCTACCCCTCCAATAGCAGCAAAAGAAATTGTTAAAAATTATATACCAAGCCCTACTACGAGTGAACTTTTAGATAATGTTTGGTTAGATAAATAGTTAATATTTATGAGGTTGCGGTGAAATACCGCAACCTCATTTATAAAAAAACAGCATAATTCTCAAATAAATTATACACATAGTTTAAATCATTTTTTACAATAGAGCATAATTATTGATAAATATATAAGTTTGATGAATTTTAAAGTTAAACCATAAAACACTTTATTATTGTGAATTTTTTTAGCTATATTTATAAAAACATTTTAAATATGAATATATAAATTTAAAACAATTTATACTTTTTAAAATAATTTAGTTTATAGTGTTTCTGGATTACTATTTAATAAGATGGGAGGTATTGTTAATTGTTAAATTACATTATTAAGAGATTATTTGCTTTAATACCTGTATTAATTGGTGTATTAATTTTAATATTTTTATTAATTCATTTTATACCTGGTGATCCAGCAATATCAATGTTGGGTGAAAAAGCTTCTAAAGAACAAGTGGCAGAAATAAGAGAAAGCTTAGGTTTAAATGAAGCATTACATATACAGTTTTTTAGATATGTAAATCGTTTATTCCATCTGGATATGGGACGTTCGATCTTGACTAGAAACCAAGTACTAGTTGAGATTTCTAACAGATTTCCAGCAACAGTAGAACTTACTATTTTTGCGATGATCTTTGCTGTAGGTATCGGCGTTCCGATTGGAATTTTATCTGCAATTAATCATAATTCTTGGTTTGATACTTTGTGTATGGTTGGTGCTTTAATAGGTGTGTCAATGCCAATATTTTGGTTAGGACTCATGTTGATTTGGTTATTTGCCGTAAACTTAGGATTGCTACCCTCTTCTTCTAGATTGACAATAGGTATAGAGCTAAACAATATTACTAACTTATATATTTTAGATAGTATTTTACAAGGGAATTTCAAGGCATTTATAGATTCTTTAAAGCATTTAATCCTACCCTCAATAGCTTTAGGAAGCATTCCAATGTCTATGATTGCAAGGATGACTCGTTCTAGTATGTTAGAGGTTATTAAAAAAGATTATATAAGAACAGCTTATGCCAAGGGATTAAAAAATAGAGTTGTTATTTATAAACATGCATTAAAAAATGCTCTTATACCTATAATTACAGTTATAGGTCTTCAAGTTGGAATACTTTTGGGGGGAGCAATTTTAACCGAGACAATTTTTTCATGGCCAGGCTTAGGTAAGTTTTTAATTGATGCAATTTATAAAAGAGATTATCCAACAGTACAAGGAGTTGTTTTATTTTTTTCTTTAGTTTTCGTACTAGTCAATTTATTTGTAGATTTATTATATACAACAGTTGACCCCAGAATTGAATATAATTAAGGAGGATTTATATGGCTAACAATTTTAATCAATCAAGTAATCTTTGGGTTGATACTTGGTTTAAATTAATAAAGAATAATGTTGGAAGAATCGGTTTAATATTTCTCTGTATATTATTATTTATTGCAATATTTGCTCCATTGATTGCTCCTTACGATCCTCTGGATGATAACTTAATGAATCGTTATAAAGCACCATCAAAGGATCACTGGATGGGAACAGACGAAATGGGCAGAGATATATTAAGCCGTATTATTTATGGTTCGAGAATATCTTTGAAAGTAGGTTTGTTATCAATTAGTGTGGCTTTAGTATTTGGGACTTTATTGGGGATATTAGCTGGCTTTTATGGTGGAATGGTTGATATGCTAATAATGCGAGTTATGGATATTATGCTTGCATTTCCTAGTATACTTTTAGCTATTACGATAGTTACAATTCTTGGACCCCAATTAAAGAATGCAATATTAGCCATTGGAATTATAAATATACCTAGATTTGCCAGAGTAATAAGATCCTCAGTAATATCTATTAGAGAGTCTGAATATATAGATGCTGCAAGAGCTTTGGGAGCAAATGATATTAGAATAATTGTTTTTCATTTATTGCCAAATTCATTAGCTCCTTTAATTGTTCAATCAACATTGGGTATAGCTGAAGCTATTTTAGAAGCGGCTGCTTTAAGTTTTCTCGGGCTTGGAGCACAACCACCACAACCAGAATGGGGGGCAATGTTAAGTGATGCAAGAAGTGCATTACAGAGAGCACCCTGGGTAGCTACTTTTCCGGGATTAGCAATAATTTTTGGAGTGTTTGGATTTAATTTATTAGGAGATGGATTAAGAGATGCATTAGATCCCAAAATCTAAAAAGTTTATAAACAAAGATAGGTTAAGATAATGAAGAGTAATAGATTTATAAAAGTAAGTGATTTAACAACATACTTTTACACAGAAGAAAAAAAGTAAAAGCGATAAATGGAATAAGTTTTGAAATCTCATCTGGAGAGACTTTGTGATTAAAAGAAGATTTAAGCTGTGAAAAGCTAACTTGCAGGTCGGACCAAACTCCCCTTACTTGAAGCGAAAGCAGAGGGGATTGAGCCCAGCATGTAGGAGTAACTTGTTATTGAAAGACCAGTGCGGGCTTTGTAGTAGGATCTGTTAGTTAAGAGGAAGGTTGTCTACCGCGAGGTAGAATCTGAATGAACCCTAAGACAAACCCCGAACTGATGGATAGAGACTACATATAAGGCTTTTTAGAAATGATGAGCTTGCAATACAAAACAAAGTCCAACATTACACGAATTCTAAGTAGTAAATAAAGGAGTTGAATGGAATGGATATCATGTGGGGAGATTTGGACGGTATGCTTTGCAAGAGAATGGATTTTCTCTATAAGTAATCTATATTGGAAGATATAGTTGAACATTCAGAGGCCAGTTCAAGTTATATTACTGTTAAAATCTTTTCTAAAGAAAAGATTAGGGAAGAACTTGATGATAAATAAGAGTTTTTAAAAGGGCAATTTCTTTACCACTAAATCAAAGTAAAGATTTAGAAGGAGTTTCCTTGTTAAAAATAAATGAAAAAACAGAGTAATCCTAAAGAAAATGCACTAAGTCCTAAACATCAGGATGTAAAATTCATCCTCCTTGTCAGTATACAATGGATATATGCAGTTAAGTTGAACCGAGGTTTAAAGACTATAATAATCAACACTATTTTGCTTTTTACTAGTTAGATTAAATTTATTTAGAAAGGAAATTTTATATGGAAAAAAAAATAAAAAATTTATTAAAATTAATGGATGAAAATAGCATTGAAGCCTATATGATAGGACCTTCAACTGATTTAAGATTTTTAATTGGTTTATCTACATTTGTTTGTGAAAGGTTTCAAGCCTTTTTCTTATTAAATAATGGTGATTTCTTTTATATTTCACCTCAGGTTTACTATGAAGAAGTAAATAATATACTTGATAAAAGCAAAGTTTTCATGTGGAAAGATAGAGAAGGTTTTGTGGGAATTCTAAAAGATACAATAAATAGATATAATTTGAAAGATAAAAGAATTGCAATAAATAACACTATAAGCGCAGTAAATTTGATAGATATTGAAAATATCTGTAATTGTAAATTTATCAATGGACAAAAGTTGCTTGAAAATTTAAGAATTATCAAATCAGAAAAGGAAGTCAAAAAATTAAAGAAAGCTGCAAAGTTAGCAGATGAGATTATGAGGAAAACAATTAATTATATTAAACCAGGTATAACAGAAAATGATATAAAAGAAAAAATAAAGACAATTATTACAAAATTAGAGACTGAAGGGGTATCTTTTGAACCAATAGTTTCTTCCGGGCCTAATAGTTCAAAACCACATTATAATAAAGGGGAAAGGACTATTCAGAAAAAGGATATTATAATTTTAGATTTGGGTTGTGTATATAAAGGTTACTGTTCTGATATGTCTAGGACTGTTTTTGTTGGAGATATTTCTATAAAAGAAAAAAAAGTTTATAATATAGTCAAAAAAGCCTATCAGAGTGCTGAAGATATAGTAAAAGAAGGTATAACTGCCGAGGATGTTGATCAAAAAGCAAGAAGTATTATTGAAAAAGCAGGATATGGTGATTACTTTATTAATAGAACTGGTCACGGTATAGGTGTTAGTGTTCACGAAGCTCCATTTATAAAAACCGGGAATAAAATAAAGTTAAAAAAAGGCATGGCTTTTAGTATAGAACCGGGAATATATATACCGGGAGAATTTGGTATTAGAATAGAAGATATTGTAATAGTAACAGAGGATGGTAAGAAAATATTAAATAAATATCCCAATGAAATTATTATAATATAAAAAGTTATCACAAGTATAAAAAAATTTAAATTATTAAAGAGCGGGTGTGTTATGAATTCAAAGTTATAAAGATAAAAGTTTCTAATGAGATAATAACTGATGTTATAAGAATAAAAATTATACGTAATGCTGTTGGAAATACTATTGTATTAAGACTGGATCGAATACTGCCTGGATTAAATTAGGAACCATAAAGTTATGAGAAAGGTTGAAGATTTTATTATTTGTTTATTAGAATAAATAATATCTGGTTTGGATTTAAATGGTATGGCCTATATAGTTGAATCTATTAATTTTCGTTTAATGGATAATGAAAGTATATGGACACTGTAAGATGTCATTAAGATATCAGAATATGAAGCTGTGGATTTACTCAATATAAAGATAGTAAAATCTTGTAAATTATCTTTGACTAAAAAGATAGAAGCAGGGGCAGAGTCTGTTGGATTACAATGTATTGCATGTGCTGAAACAGGGCCAGGATTTTCATTGATAGCTAAATTATATCTAAAAATATTTCTACTGGCAAGTGAATTTATGGAATTGTCTATACTAAAAGAAAATATATTTAAGTAAAACATTAAAATTCAAAATGAATTTATAAAAGTTACAGATGGTCCGGGAATTGGGGTGGAACTTAACCAGAGTATTTTGAACAATATATTGTTAATCTCAATTTCCAGAGTTGATAATCTGTAATAACCCCTTTTGATATAATTGGCAAGAAGTTCAAAAAAGTATTCCAATAGTTTATTTATCTTATCTTCACTAATCTTAAAACAATTATAAAGAGATTGTTTTAATAAATCTATTATTAATAACAAGGCTACCATAAACTTAATATCTGAAGGTTCATCACAGTACTCAAAAAATATACCGCCCAATGTTCGGGAATCTTTGTTATTTCGCAATTGAAGAAATAACATAATATGTCTTGTGAATATTATTTTTGTATGAGGAAACATCATGTCATAAATTATACTTTGAAATTATTTAGCTAAACCTAAATATGAATTACTCATTCTAAAAAAGACTTCTCTATCGCAACATTTGTCATATATACGAATGATCTCTATACCTGATGAAGTTAGGTTAGTTCAAAGAAGTGCAATCAATTTGCTGTTATCATTATTGTTTCTGACAAAAATAATTTTTGCTTTAATTTCTTTGTCATTTTCATTACACCATAAATTTACTTTAAAAGAAGCTATTACTCGTTTTTGAAAAATTTTGTTTTTAACAGCATTATAAAGTTGTTTAAAATTAAGTTTTTGCCTTTGTAGGTGTAATAAATCTTATAAATGGCTTTCAATCTACAAACTACCTGTAAATTATGTGCTAGAACTTACTTTATAACCTTTGGATATGCAAACCAGCTGTTAAATAAAACACAATCAATAGGGATTGAAATTTTACAGATGCCATAAAGGAGATCAAACATTTTAACGGGTGTTTTTTAAAAGGTTTCTTTACTATTCTGGTAACTATTAGTTCATTTATCGATCTTTTCTTTAATATTATTAATTCTGTATTTATCATTTCTGGAACTTAATAGAGAAAAAGCAACAGGTATAAAACTATTTTTATCAGACAATCCGGTAGTCAACATTCTAAGAGCTTGAACAAATTTGTCGGATGCATGGTCATCAACTTTTGATAATAATTCAACTGCTTTACTTCTGTATCTACTATAAAAAGAATCATCAAAAATAATTATATTGTTTCTATGATCAAAAGTAACAGGATATATTTTATTTTTTAAAATTTTTTAGAACTTCAGAGCTCCTGAAGTATAATATTTTACCTATATAATATTAATAGGTTCCCTACTATATCAATATTTTCTAAAAAAATATATTAAACTTCAAAATGATACTTTATGTGCAGATTTTAAACTAGAGACTCATATAAAGTTTCATATATTGTGTTTTATCATCTAAAAAGAGTAGTCCATCAGTATTTTTTGCACAAAAAGAAAATTGCAAATATTAGGAGCTCTGAACTTAAAAGTAACATAAATATTTCTCCGATTATAACTAACAGCATTTAAAAAGTCATATACAGCATCCTTTTTAACAGGTAAATAATATGAATTAAATTCTTATAGTTGATATAAATTTATCCAAAAAAAGCAATTGAAAATTAGCTGAAATCCAATTAGACAAGAGGTACCTTTTAATATAAGAAAATTAGATTTTCTCAACAATTTACAAGGTTTAATGTCCTTAAAAAAAGATACACTTCCAGAGTTAATTTGCTTTTTATTATAATTATTTTGTGGCATAATAGTATTCAACAAGAACATCCCTTTCTTATTGGTATGTTAGTTATCTTGCTACATTACTATTATACCATAAGTGGGGGTGTTTTTGTATGTTTTTGAACTGCTTTTTTGAGCGAAAAACCCAATTATATTCAGGAGGAAAATCTAATAATTAACTCTGAAAGTTGAGTTACTAAATTAATTTCCAGTATGTTTCTTAAATTTAAGGGTCCAGTCAACAGAATAATGGATATACTTGGTTTATATATTCCTTTAATATAAGAAATAGATGAGGATAAAAGCATATAATACATAAATAATCAGGTACTGAAAATATCATGGGTTTTAACAATTTGGTCTTAAATTTAGAAGACCCATTACCAGTATATTTTCGTATTATAGGTTTTAAATATGCTTAGTAATAATAAAAAGGAGAGATGTTATGAGGATAAAAAAATTATTTCAAACAATTGATACTCATACTGCGGGAGAACCTACAAGGACAATTACAGGTGGTATTCCTTATATACCTGGCAAGACTATGAGTGAAAAGATGCTGTATTTTAAAAAAAATAAAGACTGGATAAGAAAAGCATTAATGTTTGAGCCTCGTGGTAATAATGTTATGTCTGGTGTGATTTTGTCTGAACCTTGTAATCCTGAAGCAGATATTGGTGTATTTTTTATAGAAGTTGGTGGTTATTTACCCATGTGTGGGCATGATACAATTGGGGTTTCAACAGCCTTAATTGAGGGTGGTATAGTTGAAGTTAAAGAACCAGTAACAAAGATTAAACTGGATACACCGGCTGGTTTAGTCGAAGTAAAAGTTAAAGTTAAGGACAATGTCGCTCAAGAAGTTACTTTTAAAAATGTGCCGGCATTTCTTTTTGCTGAAGATGCTGAAGTAGATATTGAGGGTTTTGATACCAATACAGTAGATATTGCTTATGGAGGAAACTATTATATTATTGTAGAAGCTGATAGTTTTAATCTTGAATTAGTTCCTGAAAATGCTACAGATATTAACAGAGTGGGTAATATTATAAAAGCAGCGGTAAATGAACAAATTGAAATATGTCATCCAGAAAAAGATTTTATAAATGAAGCTACTCATGTAATGTTTTGTGGAAAAGCAAAGAAAGAAAAAGCGGATGTTAAGAATGTTGTTGTAATACCACCGGGTTCGATTGATCGTTCCCCCTGTGGTACGGGTACTTCATCCAGATTAGCTACTTTCTATGCAAAAGGTGAATTATCTACAAATCAAACATTAACTTTTGAGAGTATTATTAATACATGTTTTAAGGGTAGAGTATTGGAGGAAACTAAGGTGGGTAGTTATAAAGCTGTAATACCTGAGATAACCGGCAGCGCATATGTTACAGGTTTAAACCAGTGGGTAATAGATCCCGAGGATCCTATTCCGGAGGGATATCTACTGGGGCGATAAAGTAATTATTTGTATTGTGGGCAGTAAATATAATGATTAAGTTCGTTTTTACCTGAAAGGGGGGAATATTTTGCCTGATAGAGTAAATGACCATCCAATATTAGGAGATACAACCAGAAAAGAAACTGTAAATATAACTGTAGATGGTCAAAAGATAGAAGCCAAAAAAGGAGAAATGATTGCGGCAGCATTATTTGCCAATGGAATACGAATTAATAGGTATACAATAAAACGTGAAGAACCCCGGGGTATATTTTGTGGTATAGGCCAGTGTACCGATTGTGCTATGACAGTAAATGGCAAACCAAATGTAAGAACATGTGTTACACCAGTTGAAGAAGGAATGGTTGTAAAAACACAATACGGAGTTGGCGAAAGGGAGAAAAATGATGATTAAAAGAGAGGCTGTAGTAATAGGTGCTGGTCCAGCTGGTTTGTCAGCTGCGATTGAAGCAGCAAAAAGAGATGCAGATGTATTATTAATAGATGAAAGTTTAAAGGCTGGAGGACAGCTTTTCAAACAGATTCATAAATTTTTTGGTTCCAGTGCCCATCGCTCAGGTATAAGAGGCATTGATATTGGTAAAGAGTTATTGGAAGAGGCAAAAAAATATGGTGTTGAAATATGGTTAAACTGTGTAGCCACAGGTTTATTTAAAGAAAAAAAGATAGCAGTAGAAAAAAGCTTAGATAATCAAAATAAAACTGCAGAGATTATTAAAGCAGAAAAAATTGTTATAGCAACCGGTGCTTCTGAAAATGCTATAGCTTTTGAAGGCTGGACGTTACCCGGAGTAATGGGAGCGGGAGCTGCACAGACAATGGCCAATATTCACAATGTTTTGCCTGGTGAAAAAATACTTATGATTGGTTCAGGGAATGTAGGACTTATAGTATCATATCAATTATTACAGGCCGGAGCTGAAGTCGTGGGTGTATTAGAAGCAGCTCCTGAAATAGGTGGTTATGGTGTACATGCAGCTAAAATTGTAAGAGCAGGAGTACCTATTCATACTTCAACTACAATAGTTGAAGCCAGAGGCGATGAAAAGAACGGAGTTAAAGAAGCAGTTGTATGTGATGTCGATGACTGCTGGCAACCAATTAAAGGCCAGGAGAAGATTTATGAAGTAGACACAATTACAATTGCAGCAGGTTTAAAACCATTGATGGAATTAGCAAGGATGCATGGTTGTAGATGTGATTTTATTCCTCAATTAGGAGGATGGCTTCCTTTACATGATAAAAATATGGAGACTACCTATCCCGGAATTTATGTTGCCGGAGATTCAGCTGGTGTTGAAGAGGCAAATACCGCTTTAGAAGAAGGAAGATTGGCTGGAGTAGCAATTGCCGAATCACTGGGATATATACATTCAAATAAAGCATCATCAATAAAAAATGAAATATGGAACAGAGTTGATGGTTTAAGGTTAGGGCCTTTTGGTGAATCTAGATTAGAAGCTAAAGAAAAAATTATTAAGACATTTCAATAAATAAGACAAAGGAGGGAATAACTTTGGCACTTTTGAAAAATGGATACATTTCTCTGTCAGAATTAAAGAATGAAAAGGGTTATCCATCTGAAGAGAGATTTAATGAAGGCCCTGTAGCTGTAATTGAATGTATTCAGGAAATACCCTGTAATCCCTGTGTTGAAGCCTGTGATTTTGGAGCTATAGAAATAGAAGGACCAATTACAGATAAACCGAAAATAATAGAAGATAAATGTATAGGTTGTGGTAAATGTATTGCTAAATGTCCGGGGTTAGCTATATTTGTAGTTGATAAAACACACTCTGAAAGTTTTGCATCAGTATCTTTCCCCTATGAATTTCTACCTTTACCTGATAAAGGGATGGAAGTAGAAGCAGTAAATAGAGAGGGAAAAGTTGTATGTCAGGGGGAAGTAATCAGGGTTATCAATAATAAGGAATTTGATAGAACCCCTGTTGTTACAATCAAAATACCGGAAGATAAATTTGATGTTGTTCGAGGTATTAAAAGGAGAAAAGAGAAATAAAGGGAGGGGGATTTACATTGAATGATGATACAATAATATGTCGCTGTGAAGAAGTAACTCTGGGAGAAATAAAACAGGCAATAAAAGAAGGAGCAAGAGATGTAAATGGAATAAAAAGACGTACAAGGGCTGGAATGGGTTTATGCCAGGGCAGGACATGTGAAAAACTTGTACAGATGATTTTAAAACAGGAATTGGGCAAGGAGTATAAAGAATTAAAACCCGCATCTGATCGTCCCCCTGTTAGGCCATTAACCTTTGGTGTACTGGGAGGGGATAAAGATGAATAGTTATGATGTAGTAATTATTGGTGGTGGAGTTATAGGAACCTGCACAGCATATTATTTATCCAGCAAAGGGGTTAAAGTTGCAGTAGTTGAAAAAAATGATATTGCTTCCGGTACTTCAGGTAAATGTGATGGTAATATATTGATTAACGATAAAAAACCCGGATTTGATACTTTAATGGCTTATAAAAGTCAGCAATTGTTTAAAGAATTAGAAAAAGAAATTGAATATAATTTTGATTATAGTCAACGAGGAAGTCTATATATAATTGAAAGTGAAGATGAATGGGATGTTGCCCGGGAATATGTTGATCAACAGGTAGAAGATGGTTATTCAATGAGAATGTTGAGTAAAAAAGAAATTCATGAGCAGGAACCTTATTTAGCTGCTGATATCATTGGAGGTATTGAAATAGATTGTGATGCTGCTATTAATCCCATGCTTTTAGCTTATGGATTAGCTGTTGAAGCAGAAAAAAGTGGAGCAGATTTCTATAATCATAATAAAGTTGAGGATATAATTCTTAATAAAGAGGGATCTGTAGAGGCAGTAATAACTGATAAAGAAAAGTTATATACAGATAATATAATAAATTGTGCTGGGGTCTGGGCTCCAAAAATCGGAAAGATGGTTGGTATAGATATACCCATAAAACCAAGGCAGGGACAAATACTTGTCTCAGAAAAAACATTTCCGGTTGGCAAAAGAAAGATTGTGGAATTTGGCTATATGATGGCTAAGTTTGGAGGTGAAGACTATAGCAGGGATGTTAGTCCTGAATTAGAAGAATTAGGAATAGCTTTTGTATTCGAACCAACTCTTGAAAATAATTTTTTAATAGGAAGCAGCAGGGCTTTTGTTGGTTTTGATACAGATATTTCATTTGAAGTTATGAGGGGTCTGGCTAAAAGAGCAGTTAGGTTTTTTCCTGTAATGGAAAACATCAATGTCATCAGGGCTTATGCAGGTTTGAGACCTTATGTACCTGATCATTTTCCAATTGTTTCAGATGTAAAAGAGGTACCCGGATTTTATATTGCTGCCGGTCATGAAGGTGATGGAATTGGATTGTCTCCGATTACAGCTAAATTGATAACACAGATGATTTGTAAAGATACATTATCGATTGATGTAGAGAAACTTTCTTTTTCTAGATTTAGTAATAATCAAAATTACTGAGAAACTATATATTTAAGTTCAATTTCTATGGCTGATATAAAAAAGGAGGTAAATATGGCTACTAAATTTTCGAGTATTTTTAATAATGTTATTGGTCCAGTTATGAGAGGACCATCCAGTTCTCATCTGGCTGGTGCAGCCAGGATTGGTTTGATGTCTAGAGAATTAATAGATGGAAAGTTAGAGAAAGTCATAACTAAGTTTGATCCACAAGGTTCACTGGCCACCACATATAATGGTCATGGTTCAGATATTGGACTTTTGGGTGGTTTGCTGGGCTGGAAACCTGATAACAAAAATATTGTAAACTCTCTAAAAGAAGCTAAAAATAAAGGAATAAGAGTGGTCTTTAAAGTAGAAGACTATGATGCTAATCACCCCAACACATATAAGTTAACTTTAATCAATGATAAAGAATTATCAACAAATATAACTGCTTTGTCCCTCGGTGGTGGTATGGTTGAAATAGTTAATATTGATGGAATTAATACTTCCATAAAGGGGGACTTTTATGAGACTTTAGTTTTTATTAAAGATATAGACGAAGAGCATATTGATAAATACATTATAAAAATAAAAAAACTTATAAAAAATGTAGAAAAAATATTTTATAACAAAGAAGAAAATAAATATTTAATAAATGTGAAAACAGGTCAAAAAGTTAGCTCCAGTATTATTAATGATTTATTGAAGGCGGAAAATATATTTGATGTTAAACAAATAGATCCTGTCCTACCAATATTGACAAAACAAAATACTGAAATACCATTTAAAACGGCAGAAGAGATACTTGAAATAAGTAAAAAAGAAAATCTTGATATGTGGGAATTAGCTACATTATATGAAAGTATGAGAGGAGATATACAGAAAAAATTAGTATTTAAGAAGATGGAAGAGATAGCGGGAATTATGAATGATTCAATAAAGAATGGACTTAAAGGTACTCAATATTCAGACCGTATTTTAGGGCCTCAAGCATGGATGATAAAAGAAGCGGAAAATAATAATAAGCTCATACCTACAAATATATTAAATAATGTAATTACTTATACAATGGCAGTGATGGAAGTAAAAAGTTCTATGGGATTAATTGTAGCTGCGCCAACTGCTGGTTCTTGTGGTGTAATACCTGGGACAATAATTGGGGTCTATGACTCGCTTAATTTAGATAAAGATAAATTAATTAAAGCTATGTTATCGTCTGCAATAATAGGAATATTAATTTCCGAAAACGCTACTTTTGCTGGTGAAGAAGCAGGCTGTCAAGCGGAGTGTGGTTCTGCTTCAAGTATGGCTTCTGCTGGTCTGGTTCAATTGATGGGTGGAACAGTCAATCAGGGATTAAAAGCTGCTTCTATTGCTTTGCAGAATGTTTTAGGATTGATATGTGACCCTGTTGCAAATAGAGTTGAAGTTCCATGTTTAGGTAGGAATGTAATGGCAGCTACTAATGCTATTGCATCAGCGAACATGGCTCTGGCGGGAGTAGATGATGTTATACCATTAGATGAGGTAATAAATTCAATGCATCGCATTGCTGAGATGTTACCATCTGAATTATGTTGTACAGGTCTGGGAGGATTATCGGTGACAGATACAGCAAAACATTTAGAAAAGAACTTAAAATAGTATAATATTATGAGATTTAAGGTAATAAATTATGAATATTTATTTTCCCAAGTAATATTAAGATAAATGGATAATTCAAATGTAATTATCATATAAAAATATAAATATATTATTAAAAAGTTTTTAGTATAAATAAGAAAGGGAGAATTCAAAGTGGAAAAATTAGAAGGAACATTTGCAGTATTAGCAACACCTTTTGATGAAAATGATCAAATTAATTTTAATGGACTAGAAGAAAATATTAACTGGTATATTCAAGAAGGCATACATGGTATAATACCTTTAGGGAGCACTGGCGAATTCACAACACTTAGCACAAAGGAAAAAAAAGACATTTTAAGTTTTGTAGTAGATAAAGTAAATAAAAGAGTACCAATATGTACTGGTGCTAGTGCTGATAGCACCGCTCAAGTTATTAAGTTTGCTAATTTTGCACAATCAGTTGGAGTAAATGGATTATTAATTCTTCCACCATATTATTTTAATCCTCTACAGGAAGAAATCATAAGACATTTCAAATTGATTAACAAATCAGTAAATATACCAGTAATGGTATATAATAATCCAGGAGTTTCTGGAGTAGATATACAGTTAGATACTGTTTTAAAAATAGCGAAAGAAGTCAATATTGAATATATTAAAGAATCTACCGGAGATATAACAAGGCTGAGAGAAATTGAAAGAAATCAAGACGGGGAAATTAAAACATTTTGTGGTTGTGATGAATTAGCATTGGAATCATTTTTCTTTGGAGCGAAAGGATGGGTTTCAGTAATATCAAATGCTTTTCCTAAAGAAGCTTCCAAATTATTTGAATTAGTAACATATGATCAAAACTATAAGGAAGCAAGGAAATTGTATAACAAATTATTACCATTTTGCATAGAGTTAGAAAAATCTGGAAAACTAGTACAAGTTATTAAATATCTAATGGATAAACGTGGTGCTTGTGGTGGCAAATCAAGAGAACCAAAGTTAACTTTAACAAAAAAGCATAAGAATAAATTAGATAAAATGTTGGATAATTCAGGTTTATTATAACAAATGGAGGTATTTTAAATGCCTAATAAATTATTTGGTTATGCAGGAAAACAGCTTAGAATTAAATTAAATGATCAAAATATTATAAAAGAAAAATTAGATACTGATTTAATGAAAAAGTATCTTGGAGGTTCTGGTTATGGTATCAAAGTATTATATGACGAATTAGAAGCTAATATTGATCCTTTAAGTGAAGAAAACATTTTATTTCTTGGTACAAGTCCACTAACAAATAGAAAAGTACCCGGTGGAGGCAGTCTAGAAATTTGCTTTAAATCACCTTTAACAGGTACTTGGGGAGAAGCTAGGGTTGGCGATGAATTTGGCTTCCAAATGAGGCATGCTGGTTTTGATTTTATAATAATTGAAGGCCAATTAGAAAAACCAAGTTATATAGTAATAAATGGTGGAGATATAGAGATTAAAGATGGTAAGGGGTTACAAGGTTTATCTGCATCTAATAAGGCAAATAAAATCAAAGAAAAAGATGGTGAAGATTTTTCTGTATTAGCCATTGGACAAGGTGGAGAAAATGAAGTATTATACTCTTCAATAATGATTAATCATAGAGCTGCAGGTCGGGGTGGAGCTGGAGCTGTTATGGGATCTAAGAATTTATTGGCTATTGCTTGTAAGGGTGAAAATGAAGTAGAGATTGCTAACAGCAGTCAATACATAAAAGCAGTTAGGAAAGCCCATAAAAAAATAAGGGAGAATCCAGACACTTCCGAATTTAGAGAACATGGTACAACTGGTGATATGGGTGCTTGTGATGCCGCAGGAGATTTTCCTACAAAAAACTGGCAATCAAATTCTTGGGGAAAGGGTGAAGAGCTCTATGACTATTTTTATGAAAATAACTTAGTAGATAATAGACAATGTTATAAGGGTTGTCCAATAGGTTGTGGTCGAATTGCTGAAGTGAAAGAAGGCAAGTATAAGACACCTAGTCATGAAGGTGCTGAATATGAAACAATAAGTGCTTTTACTGCTTTTGTCCTAAGTGAAGATGTTGATGTGGCTGTTCATTGTGATTACCTATGTAATGAATATGGTATAGACACTATTTCAACAGGAGCTGTAATAGCTTTTGCTATGGAATGCTATGAAAATGGAATTTTAAATAGTGAAGATACCAATGGGTTAGATTTAAGTTGGGGAAATTCCGAGGTTTTACCTGAATTAGTGAAAAAAATAGCTTATAGAGAAGAAATTGGTGATCTATTAGCTGACGGCGTTAAAAGAGCTTCAGAAAAACTAGGGGATAACACTTATGAATATGCTGTACAAGTTAAAGGTTTGGAAGCGCCTGCTCATGATCCGCGTGGAGGGAAAGCTTTAGCTGTTACCTATGGTACTGGCAATAGGGGATCATGCCATATACACCCTGTTGAGGCAATGGGTTATGATGCAGGTAAAATGGAGTTTGGTTTATCAGAGTTTGGGCTACCTGATCCACATAAGGTAGATCGCTGGGATGAAAAAGGTAAAGGTAAAGTAGTAAAATTATTACAAGATGGTGGAACTTTACCTGATATTATGGGTACTTGTAAATTTATGCTTTATGTTGGAACTGATTTAAAAGATTATGTTGATATGATAAAAGGCTTAACTGGATGGAATATTGATGGATGGAAGTTATTGAAAATTGGAGAAAGAGCTATAAATTTACAGCGATTGTTTAATATTAGAGAAGGGTTTTATAGAGAAGATGATATGATTCATCCTCGTATGGGTGCAATTCCTAAATTTGGTTTATATGAGGATCAAGAAGAATGTGGAATCAAGGATTTCAGTATTATATTAGATGAATATTATAATGAGCGGGGTTGGAATAAAAAAACAGGAAAACCAAAAAATGATAAGTTAAAAGAGTTGGGACTAGAATTATATATATAAACAAGGTTTATTTTTAATTGATGGCAAACAAAAAGATTCAGAATATAAATCATCAGATGGAGAAAAATATTTTTATATTAATAATTGTAGTAGGAGGATGGAAATAAGATATCAAATACCAATTTAAAAATAGAGATTTATTCATATTGTAGACATATTAATTTTTTAAAATGTATTAACTTTAACCAAATTAAGTTGATATTTAAACAAAGTTTATACAAGAATATATACCCCTTTAATAATGGAGTTTGAAAACGGTTTTCTATTATTAAAGGGGAAATTAATTTTATATTATAAAAAATAAACTATTCAATGCATTTAGAAGTTTTGAATTGCAAAGTATAATAAAATTTAAATGTAAACTGAGGTTAGCAGAAAGATATTAAAAAAGAATGATAACGAATAAATTAAGTCAACTGATTTATACAAAAATTATTTCGAGCCAAATAATTAGATGAAAATTATGGTATAATTAAATATTATTTGTTATAATATAAGTGTGGATATTCCTATAAAAGCAGAAAAAGGTGTTTAAATTGAGTAAAAATATATTAATATTACCTCCACAATTATATGAAAAGACGT
>Ga0209936_1000610_pt1 | contig 21227 bp, 19 predicted proteins | sample SalPonR1_A_D1_MG_FD_185694 | JGI IMG/M metagenome (GOLD analysis project Ga0209936, IMG submission 185694) | Salt pond soil microbial communities from South San Francisco under conditions of wetland restoration - Salt Pond MetaG R1_A_D1_MG... ... | reverse complement strand
CTTGAATAGATCTCGGTGATGCGCTGGCCAATATGGTCGGGGTCGACGCCATCCGGCATATTGCCCTCCAGTCCAAGCAGCACAGCCTTGTCTGTGCCGTGACCGCGTCCGGTATGGCCCAGCGAGCCGAACAGTTCCAGCTTGAGTTTTCCGACCTGTTCGATCAGGCCGTTGCGCTCGATTGCCCGCGCGAACAGGCAGGCCGCCCGCATCGGGCCCACCGTGTGGGAACTGGATGGCCCTATGCCGATCTTGAACAGGTCGAAAACGCTGACGGCCATGCTGAATCACCCGTTGGTTGGAGTGGTCGAGGATTATGCAACGGAGAGCCGGTCGTTGCCACATGGTGACTCAGACGGCGAACGCGGGCCGCGGTTCCGTGCTGCGAGCTTTGCCCGGCTGCCGGCGCCATTCGAAAACCGTCCGATTTCCGTCATAATGTCAGGGTTGCAAATGGTTACGAACCGGAAGGAATTCGATGGGACTGCTGTTCTATACCCGTGAGCCCTGTGAGCTCTGCGAGAAGGCCTACAAGCTGATCACGGTCGGCGGCCTGGCCGACCAGATAGAGATCGTCAATATCGACGACGATCTGGATTTGATCCAGCGCTACGGCGACCAGATTCCCGTGGTGCGCAACGAGGATACCGGTGAGAAGCTCACCTGGCCGTTCACGGCTTCCCAGGTTCGTGAACTGGCCGGCCTCGATTGATGCTTCGGTCGGCAGTGCTTGACGCGCTTGAAAAGGTGAGAAGCCGATGAACATGACTTCGAGCCTGATGCGCATCGAACCGGAGCAGCTTCAATACGCGTTGATCTCCGGCATCGCGCATGTTCAGGCGCGGCGTGATCTGCTCAATCGAATCAACGTTTTTCCGGTGCCCGACGGCGATACCGGGACCAATTTGATGTTTACCCTCAATAGCGTCGGACAGCGGCTGAAGTCCGGCAGGCGCAGGCCAGTGACGCAGTTGCTGGACGAGGTGGCGGACGCGGCGCTGGACGGTGCCCGGGGAAATTCCGGGGCCATCATGGCGCAGTATTTTCACGGCATCAGCGAAAGTTGCCGTCACTGCAGCGAACTCGATGCGCGTCAGTTGGCGGCGGCCTCCAAGGCAGGCGCAGTGGCAGCCTGGTCGGCCATGTCCAAACCGGTCGCCGGCACCATGCCCACGGTATTGGAAGACTTCGGCGATGCGATGGTCGAGGGCGTGGAGCACGGCATACGCGACATCCGCAAGCTGTTCAGCCGCGCGCGCAAGGCAGCACACAAGTCGCTCGCGGCGACACCGGAGAAGCTGGCGGTGCTGCGCGAAGCCGGCGTAGTAGATGCCGGTGGACAGGGTTTCGTGGATCTGCTCGACGGAATCTGGCGCTACATTCGAAGCGGCAAGCTGCCGGCCGGTGGCGAGTTTCCGCTGGAAGAGGCCGGCGATGAACTCAGCCATCCCGGCGAGGCCCCGAGCGAACACCGTTATTGCACCGAGTGCCTGATCGCCGGCGACCGAATCGAGGCGAAGCAGTTGCGCGAATCACTGGATGAGCTGGATGCCAGTTCGCTTGTGGTCGCCGGCGGCGGTCGCAGGGCGCGGGTGCATATTCACACCGATCGGCCCGGCGAGGTGTTCAGGATCTGCGCCGATTTCGGCGAGATCAAGCAGCAGAAAGCCGACGACATGACCCGTCAGCATGGCTTGATCAATCAGCGCGGACGGATCGCAGTGGTCACCGATTCGGCGGCCGATCTGCCGGCTGATGAGATCGACAGGCTCGCCATTCACGTGGTTCCGCTGAGGCTGTTCTTCGGCGACGAGGAGTTTCTCGACAAGCTTTCGATTCAACCCTCCGCGTTCTATGCGCGGCTGGCCGAATCCGATGTGCACCCGCAGACCTCGCAGCCGCCGCCACGCGATTTCCGACGCCAGTTCGAATTGCTGACAAGCCACGGTCACGAGGTGCTGGCGATTCCGATTTCCGGCAAGCTCAGTGGTACCTGCCAGGCCGCCGAGCAGACCGCCGGCCGCATGCACGACCAGCCGGTGAAGGTCTTCGACTCGCTCAATGCCGCATGTGGGCAAGCGCTGCTGACCCTGTTCGCCGCAGAGGCGGCGGCCAATAGGTGGCCGATGGGCAAGATCGTTCGCGCGCTCGAGGATCTGGTGCCCAAAACTCGGACCTTCGCCCTGGCCCGCGACCTTTCCTGGGGTGTCAAGGGTGGGCGGGTCAAGCCCTGGATGCACTGGCTGGCGCGCAAGCTGCGATTGAATCCGGTGCTGGCCAATACCGAGGACGGCCACTTGACCGCACGCGGCGTGATTCGGGGCCGAGCAGGTGCCGTGCCGCGATTCGCGCGCTATCTCGCCCGCCGCATGGATCGTGGCGCCACCTACAGAATCCTGATCAGCCATACCGACGCCGAGGCCGACGCCAGGCGCCTGCGTGATTTGTTGCTGATCGGCCATCCCGAGGTGGATGCCTGCTGGATAGAGGAAGCCTCGCCGGCGGTGGGCGTGCACGCGGGGCCGGGGGCGTTGCTGGTGGGTCTGCAACCCTGGACTTCACCGGAACCCCACGAAAAGGGTGAAGACGATGCTTGACGTGGTCTGGATGACGCTGCTCGGCTACCTGCTGGGATCGATTTCCGGCTCGCTGGTCCTGGGGCGGCTGCGCGGCGTCGACATCCGTTCGATGGGCTCGGGCAATGCCGGGGGCACCAATGCGCTCCGGAGCGTCGGCTGGCTGTTTGCGCTTTTGGTGGTGCTGATCGACATCGGCAAAGGCGTCCTCGCCGCGCTGGTGGTGCCCATGTTGCCGACATTTTTCAGCGAAGGTCTGCCGCTGACGACCGCCAGCGTTGGTGCTCTGTGCGGCCTGGCTGCCGTGATCGGTCATGTCTGGCCGGTGTATTTCGGCTTCCGGGGTGGCAAGGGCGCCGGAACCGCTGTCGGTGTGGTTGCGGCGGTTGCACCCTGGTGCATCCTGCCGCTTGTCGTCGTCTGGCTGGTCGCATTGCTGGGGACGGGTTACGTCGGTCTGGCCACCGTGCTGGCGGGCCTGAGCCTGGTCCCGGCAATGTGGTTGCTCGGCCCGGATCCGGTCGCGCCGGCGCTTGGCGTGCTGGCGATTGCACTGGCCGGGCTTTTGCTGTTCACCCACAGAAGCAATCTCGCGCGCCTGAAGAGCGGCACAGAAAACCGGTTCGAAAAGGCGCGCGTCCTCAAGCGCAAGCGATGACACCCGAAGCGTTTCGCCTGTTCAGGGCGCTGGCAGACGGTAGCCCGCTCGATCTCACGCGCTACGCCGCAGAGACCGGCATCAGTCCTTCCGAGGTCCCGAAACAGGTAGAACAATTGCGCTGCGCCGGCCTGCCGGTGGCTGCAGTGCGCGGCAGCGGCTACTGCCTGGCCTGGCCGATTCGGCTGCTCGATGCCGCTGAGATTCACCGGGCTGCGGACTCGCCCGATGTGACCGTCGATATCGTCGACCGAACCGATTCCACCAACCGCGATCTCACCGAGCATTTTGCGCACCGCCGCGTGCGGGCCGCGGAATACCAATCGGGCGGGCGCGGACGCCGGGGACGGGGTTGGATCTCGCCGCCGGGTTGCGGTGTGTATTTATCGTTCGGTTTCAAATTCGAATGCGGCTTGCAGCGGCTCGGGTCGCTCAGCCTGGTCGCCGGCATAGTCGCCGCCGAGGTTGTCATCGGCGAGGGCGTTCCCGCGGCGCTGAAATGGCCCAATGATTTAATCGTCGGTGGCGCCAAGCTGGGTGGTCTGCTGATCGAGATCCGCGGCGCCAGCGAGGGTCCTTGCGAGGTGGTTGCAGGTATCGGCATCAACGTGCGCCTGCCGCGCGGGGAAACCGAGTCATGCGGTTTCATTGCGCCGGACCAGCCATGGACCGACATTCACACTGCAACGCCCGGGCGCCACGATCTCGGGGGTAGTTGCAATCGCAGCCGGCTCATTGGCCGGCTGACAGGCGCGCTGGATACCGCATTCGCGCAATTCGAGCGCGCCGGCTTCGAGCCTTTCATGGCGCGCTGGAAGGAGCTGGATGCGCTGGAGGGCCGTAATGTGCGGGTAGCGTTCGGAACCGGGAGCGTACTCGAAGGCGTTGCCGCGGGCGTCGATGCACAGGGTCGATTGCGCGTCAAATACAGCGGCGGCATCCGAAGCGTGAATGCAGGAGAGGTCAGTGTCCGTGCGCACTGACTGGCTTCTGGAGCTCGGCCACAGCCGGCTCAAGCTTGCACGTCGGGCCGGAGAAGGTCTGGCTGCCGGCGAATCGATTCGGCTCGAAGATTTCGGCGGATGGCTCGCCGAACAGGCGCCGGCGGCTGCCGACCATTTCTGGCTCTCGTCAGTGCCGCTGCCGCAGGTCACTGAGAGGGTTACCGACGAACTGGCACGTGCCGGGTTTGAATGGACAACGGTCACCACCGGGTCGACGGCGTTGCCGGTGGCCGCGTCTTATCCCGGCACAGGCGTGGATCGGTGGCTTGCGATGCAACCGGTCTGGACTGCGCTGCGCGCGCCGTTCTGCCTGGTCGATTGCGGCACCGCGACCACTATCGACCTCGTCGACGGGCTGGGCGTGCACAGAGGCGGCTGGATCATGCCGGGCCTTGATGCCGCACGCGAAGGTCTGCTGGCTCGCGCCCCGGGGTTGCGACGGGAACCGCATGCGCACAGTGCGCTGCCGCTTCCGGCCTGCGACACCGCCCAGGGCATCGAGGATGGTCTGCTTTTGCAGCAGGCGGGCGGCATTGCGCAAGCGTACCGGCTTGCCGCCCGGGTGCCCGATCTCGGCGGAGAACCGGCGCTGGTCATGACCGGAGGCGCGGCTGGGCCGTTACAATCGTTGCTCGAAGGGGCCCGGGTCGAGCCCGACCTGGTGTTGCGCGGCCTGGCGATGGCCGCTGAATCGTTGAGCGGGTACTAATCCGGGATGACAGGTTTCTGGCGAATCGCGGTAATCGTTCTGGTATTGGCCAATGGTCTGGTGCTGGTGCTGCGCATGCTGCAACCGGAAACGCAGCCTCTGCCCGAGGCGCCGCCGCCCGATCCGGCGGTGCCCGAGGCCGAACTCGTGGCCGATGCCTATCGACGTGCAACCGCTTCCGGCCCGCGCTGTTTCACGATAGGCCCCCTCGCTACCCTGGTACAGCAAAGCCGGGCAGAGGACCGTTTGCGCCCGTTCGCCGACCAGCTTCGGCTGCGCACCACCCAGGCCGATCGCGATCGCGGGTGGTGGGTCTTCGTCTCCGCACCGAGCCGCTCCGGCGCGATCGCGCTGGCCCGGCGCCTGGCCGAGCGCGGTGTCGAGGACTATTTCGTCGTCGCAGATGCCGATCTGCCGGACGCCGTTTCGCTGGGGTTGTTCGAGGACCTCGACAATGCCCGCCGCCGGTTGTCTTCGGTCCGGCGTCTGGGCTTCGACGCCCAGCTGTCGATTCGACGCGAGGAAATTCCGCAGTTCTGGATCGACTACCAGATCGATCCGGGCACCCGGTCGCCGTGGCGGTTCATTCTTCGGGCTTCGCCCGAAGCCCGGAATTTCGAAATTCCGTGCTTTTAGAACTTTTTGTCTTTCGGGCAGGTTCTGATTTCGGCTTCAAGTTTGTAACTTCCAACTTCAAATTCATTTCGCCACGCGCTGCGCGCTTGCAGGCGACCTACTTTTGTCAGTCGCGACAAAAGTAGGCAAAAACGCTTTTACAGGCGGCAGAGGGTTGCGTTGCGGGTCGATGGAGCGGGTGGTTAGGTGTTTGATCGCGGTATTGGCTGGAAATCTTCTTGTCCGTGCGGCGTGTTCTTCTTCGGCTTACGGGTGACGCGAAGATTCCGGCTTCGATGACTATCGGAGCGGGGGCGCTTCGATCGAGGCGTTGTGCTCGTCGGTGGATGCTGAAGAAGGTTCCGGATTGGGGTGTTGATTGGGCGCGGTGGTTTGGGCTGCTTGGTAATTCTGCAACCGGCTGTCCTTGGGTTCGTGCCATAAGCCTGGCGTCGGTCACCGCTCGTTCGGAAATCGACGGCGCCAGTCCGGCCCGCAGTAGGTCACGGTGACATCCGCGACGGGATGCCGGGGAGGTGCCTGTCATGACGATTGTGATTACGATTGTCGCGACAGTTGTCATGTCAAGCGCGTCGGGGATGCCACCCCAAAATCGCGTCGGGGACGGCGCCCCGACCTGCGAAATCTGCCGTTTCGTTGTTTTGTAGGAGGCGGCTCCGGCGCCGATGAACTCGAGACCAATCGCGGCCGGAGCCCGCTCCTACAAAAACTCTGCCGAGCAGCTTCATCATGCCCGCCACGGGGCAGGAACACTGAGCGAAACCAGGCTCGGACTTCCCTCTTGGCCCCAAACTGAAACCCGCTTCAGCATCCCCAGTTGATCTGGTGCGGGCAAGGTCAAGATAACCCCGCTCCGATAGTCATCGAAGCCGGAATCTTCGGCCTGCCCGTAAGCCGAAGACGAACACGCCGCTCGGACAAGAAGATCTCCGAACGAAGCCCCAGCCCTTACACCTAACCCCAGACCGCTCGGACCAGCACCGCCAACAGCTGCGCCTGTAAAAAGCGTTTTTGCCTACTTTTGTCGCGACTGACAAAAGCAGGTCGCCTGCAAGCGCGCAGCGCGAGGCGAAATGGTTCTAGAAGTTGAAATTGAAGTTGAAGTTGAAATTGAGGTTGAAATCAAAAGCCGCCCGTACCCCGGAAGGGTGCCCTCATCAGCGCGGGGCGAAATGAAGCTGAAGTTGACTTTGAAGTTGAAGTTGAATTTGATTAATGGCAGTTGCACCCGGCCAGGGCGCCTTATTGCACTGCACAAAAAACCGTGCTAGTATTTGTGCAGTGCACAATCAAATCGATTGAGCACGACCCGAAACCAATTGCCCGGAGGCGAACAAAATGACCAAGCAGACCGCATTCGAAGACATCACCAAGGCCCAGCAGATCATTACGGACACGATCGACAAGACGACCCGCGCCAATCTCGCGGCCGTCGAGAAGATGATGGAACTGAACAAGCAGCGTTTTTCCAGCTTCGGCGATTCGTCCGATCCGGCCGATTTCGTGGCCAAGCAGTCCACGGCGTTCAAGGCATACGCCGAGGAAATCAACCAGCAGTTCGAAACGCTGGCAGCGATCGGAAATGAGTCGCGTGAGCAGTTGATGGAGCTGGGGCAGGATTTTGCCAAGAACCTGAACTTCACCAGCATGTTCGAAGCTCCGCAGGCCCAGGCGCGTTCCAAGACCAAGTCCGGCGCCAAAAGCGCCTGAGCCGCGGCGTTCCGGCCCTCGTCTTCCGTCATGTCATCGCCCGTCATGCGCTCACGCATGGCGGGCTGATTCCACGAGGACAGGCATTGCTGATCGGGCTCATTGACTGGCGATCGTTCGGGTCGGGTCGGGGAAGTGGCGCAACCCGCACCAGAGCCGTTCCGCTTCCGCTGCTCAGCATCCACTGGGTACTTGATTTCGCTCAGGTGCCTGGTCGGCCTGCAGGCGGTAGACTGTTCAGGGCGGACAGCGCCATCAGATGGCGACTGCGTTACCGGATCCTTTTATCGGGCAAGAATCCATGGCACGTTCCAAGCGAATAATCAAGAAATACGCCAATCGGCGTCTCTACGACACCGAGACCAGCCAGTCGATCAACCTGGAAGATGTCCGCGACATGATCGGCGCCGGCGACTCGGTGCAGGTGGTCGAGGCCAAGACCGGCACCGACGTTACCCGGCAGGTCTTGCTGCAGATCGTCGCCGACCAGGAGATGCTCGGCCGGCCGGTGCTGAGCGATGACTTTCTCGAGGCCATGATCCGCGTCGACTCCAATCCGATGCGCGACATGGCGCGCGATTATCTCGAAAAGGTCATGACTCATCTCCAGTCGCAGCAGCGGCCGCTCGAAAAAGCCTTTTCGGAGACGCTGGGAAAGAGCGCGTTGAACGGGCTGGGTGCAGCCTCGATCGAGCCCTATCGCAAGCTGCAGGAGCGAATGTTCTCTCTTTGGACAGAGGCGCTCAAGCCGCCGGTGGCGCGCAACGATCCCGAGGACGAGACCTGACCCGAATCGATGCCTTCGCCGGGCGGCAACCAATCACCGATAAACAGGAAAGGCGGCAAACTGCATGGAACTTGAGGACAAGCACATCATTATCACCGGTGCGGCCCGCGGGCTGGGCCTGGCCATGGCCGCCGAGCTGGCATCGACCGGCGCGCGCATCGGTCTGATCGATCTGGACGCGGTCGCGCTTGCCGATGCGGTCGCCTCGTTGCCGGGCAGCGGTCACGCCACCGCGGTCGCGGATGTTTCCGACGAGGTGGAGGTCCGGATGGCTTTCGATTCGCTGGAGAAGGCGATCGGCCCCGTCGATGGCTTGATCAACAATGCCGGCATCACGCGCGATGGGCTGCTGGTCAAGGCGCGCGACGGCGAGGTTGTGGAGACGATGTCGCTGGCCGCCTGGCAGAGCGTCATCGCGGTCAATCTGACCGGCGTTTTCCTGTGCGGCAGGGAAGCAGCCGCACGCATGGCCGGCCGCGGCACGCCGGGGGTGATCATCAATATTTCAAGCATCTCGAAGGCCGGTAATTTCGGTCAGTCCAACTATGCCGCCGCAAAAGCCGGCGTGGCCGCGATGACTGTGACCTGGGCACGCGAACTTGCGCGCCAGGGTATCCGGGTCGCCTCCATTTCGCCGGGATTTACCGCGACCGAAATGGTTTCGGCCATGCCTGAGAAGGCCATAGACCGCATCACCGGAAGCGTCCCGCTGGCGCGCCTTGGTGAGCCCTCGGAGATCGCGGCTACCGCCCGCTTCGTCTTCGAAAACGACTACGTCAGCGGCCGCGACTTCGCGATCGACGGCGGCCTCAGGCTGTAGTTCGACCCGTGCAAAAGCTGGACTTGACTTGCAGAAGGTAATCCGATGACTGAAGATAAACAGACCTCGCTTTCGCAGGACGCGCTTGAGCTGAGCCGCGAACTGACGCGCATCTCCCAGCTTTCCGGTTCGCTGCTGCTGCGCCAGGCGCGCAAGCTCCAATTGCCGGAGATCGATACGCTGAACCTGAAGCGGCCGCTGTGGAAGGCGACACTGAACACGGTTCGGCATCCGCAGCGCATCCTTCAGGCCCAGTGGGACCTGACCCGCCGTTATTTCGGACTGTTGAAATATCTCGGATTCCGCGCCGTCGGCAAGGAAACCGAACCCGCCGCCGGGGTGCCGAGAGGCGATCGTCGATTTCGCTCCGAGGACTGGAACGAACGGCTGATCTTCGATCTGCTCAAGCAGGTCTACCTGACCATTTCGGACTGGATGCTGGCCATTACCGCGCGGATGGAAGAGCTTTCGCCCGACGATCGGGCCCGAATCCGCTTTTACACCCGCCAGTTCGCCGATGCGTTGTCGCCGTCGAACTACGTGCTGACCAATCCCGAGGTGCTGGCCACCACGCGTCGCGAAAAGGGCCTGAACCTGCTCAGAGGCTACCGGATGCTGCTGGAGGATCTCGAAAAAGGCGACGGCCAGTTGCTGATCTCGATGACCGACAAGGCCGCCTTCGAAGTCGGCCGCAATATCGCGACTACCGAGGGGGCGGTGGTCTTCGAAAACGAGATGATGCAGCTTATCCAGTATTCGCCGCGCAGCAAGACCGTCTTCACCCGGCCGCTGCTGATCGTGCCGCCGTGGATCAACAAGTTCTACATCCTGGATCTGCAGCCGAAGAACTCTTTCATTCGCTGGGCGGTCGACCGCGGGCATACGGTATTCGTGATTTCATGGGTCAACCCGGACGAGAAGCTCAGGTACAAGCGGTTCGAGGACTACATGCACGAAGGCATACTCGAAGCGCTTGACGCGATCGAGCAGGCCACCGGCCAGCGCAAGGTCAATACCATCGGTTACTGCATCGGCGGCACGCTGCTCGCCGCGACACTCGCCTGGATGAAGGCGAAGCAGGACGACAGGATAGTGTCGGCAACGTTCTTCACCGCCCAGGTGGATTTCGAGGAGGCCGGCGACCTGCGCGTGTTCATCGACGACAAGCAGCTCAAGAGCCTGGAAAAGCGGATGAACAAGCTCGGCTATCTCGACGGTGAGGCGATGGCCATGACCTTCAACCTGCTGCGCGCCAACGACCTGATCTGGACGTTCGTCATCAACAACTACCTGCTCGGACGAAAGCCGCCGCAGTTCGATCTGTTGTACTGGAACTCCGACTACACGCGGCTGCCCGAAACCATGCATATCTGGTATTTGCGCGAGCTGTACCTGAACAACAAGCTGGTCGAACCGGGTGGGGTGCAGATGGACGGTGTGCCGATCGATCTTTCGACGATCGACGTGCCGGTCTACCTCCAGTCCGGCCGCGAGGATCACATTGCGCCGTACACGTCGGTGTACAAGGCCACCCAGATCTACTCGGGCGATGTCACCTTCATGCTGGCCGGTTCAGGGCATATCGCCGGCGTCATCAACCCGCCTTCGGCCGACAAGTACGGCTACTGGACCAATCAGGACCTCCCGGCCGATCCCGACGACTGGATCGCCGGGGCCGATTATCACGAAGGTTCGTGGTGGGGGCACTGGAACGACTGGGTGAAGCAATATGCGGGCCGCCGCGTGGCAGCGCGCGAGCCCGGCGGCGGCGTTCTGCCGCAGATAGAGCCGGCCCCGGGGAGCTACGTGCGCGGCTGACGACGGTGGCGAACGCTGCATAGCCGACCCGGAGGGTTCGGAGATCCGCCCGTGCGCAGACGCGAAAACGCGCCGGGAAAAATCCTGCTGTCGCGGTATGATTGAAGCAGTGCCGCTGAAGCAAGGGTCTCGTCATGCAATACCTGAGAACGCCCGACGCCCGTTTCGAAAATCTGCCGGGCTACGACTTCTCGCCGAACTATCTACAGGTCCGCGACGGTGAAGACGGGTACCTGCGGGTCCATTACGTCGACGCCGGACCCCACGATGCGGCGCCGATTCTACTGTTGCACGGCGAGCCCAGCTGGAGTTATCTGTATCGAAAGATGATTCCACAGCTGGCCGCGGCCGGTCATCGCGTAATCGCGCCGGACCTGGTTGGTTTCGGCCGCTCCGACAAGCCGGCGCGACAGGAGAACTACTCCTACCAGCGACACATGGACTGGCTGGGCTCGGTGGTCCTGCAGCTGAACCTGACCGGGATCACGCTGTTCTGCCAGGATTGGGGCGGTTTGCTGGGCTTGCGCCTGGTCGGCGAGGCGCCGCAGCGGTTTTCCCGCGTGGTCGCGGCCAACACTTTCCTGCCGACCGGCGACGCATCGCCCGGCGAGGCCTTCCTCGAATGGCAGCAGTTTTCCCAGCAAGTGCCCGAGTTCCGGGCCGGCGCCGTCATTCAGAAAGGCACGGTGGACGAGCTGCCGTCCGAGGTGGTGGCCGCCTACGATGCGCCTTTCCCCGACCAGACCTTTACCGCCGGGGCGCGCCGGTTTCCGATGCTGGTGCCGGTATCGCCCGATGATCCCGCCGCAGAACCCAACCGGCGGGCCTGGCGCCAGCTCGAGCGCTTCGACAAGCCCTTCCTGACCGCATTCAGCGATTCCGATCCGGTCACGCGCGGAGCCGAAAAGGCGCTGCAGGCGCGAATTCCGGGTGCCCGCGGACAGCCCCATGTCACGATTGAAGGCGGTGGACATTTTCTCCAGGAAGATCGTGGTGAGAAGCTTGCCGAAGTCGTTGCCTCATTCATCGAGTCCGCCGGGTAGATAGCATCTATCGGTCGGTGTCGGTCAATCCGGCCCCGGCTCTTCGGGCAACAATAGATCTTCAAGAAAAAAAGCCGACAGCGCGGCCCGATTGGCCAGGCCGGCCTTCTGGTAGACCGCTCGCGCCTGTTCGCGCACGGTGCGCTCGCCGGTGCCGCGGGCCTGCGCGATTTCCTTGAGGCTCAACCCTTTCAGCAGCATCAATCCGATCTCGGCTTCCGCGGCACTGAGGTTCCAGCGATGGAACTGCTCCTGGATGGCCTGTCCCAGACCGGCGAGGGTTTCCCGGTAGCGATTTCGCCAGCGCGTTGACTCTTCGCGAGCCCGGTCGAGGGTGCGTGCCAGCCGGTTCAACGACTGCCGCTGCCTGAAGACATCCCTAAGCAATGCAATCATGGCAATGCCGGAAATCCCCAGCACCAGCGATTCGACCGCGACGTGGGCGGCGTCGACGCCGCTCGACCAGTCCGCCAGCAGGTCCCACGCCACCAGGAAGAAGATCATTCCGAACGCGGTTGCAAGCAGCACGGGCAGGCGCTGCATCTCTTTGAATTCGTTCATTAGTTCGATCTCAAAACGCGTATGCGTCATTTGCCGTATGGCCAAAGCTTAGCTCAGGCGCAACAATTACAAGCGTATCGATGCTCGCAGCGACGTGCCTCGACTATTACCCAGTCAAATGCACAGGCCTACTCAATGGCCCAGGAGTTGAAGATGAGCGAAACGCCTCGCAACCGGCGCTATTCGGGGATGTCCATACTCAACCACTGGATCACCGCGCTGCTCGTGACCGCCATGCTGACGCTTGGATTGACCGCGCGGGATGCGCCTGATGCGGCCGAGGACTACATCATGTTCATTCACGTTGCTCTGGGTTTCTTCGTACTGCTGTTCGTCGCCTGGCGCACGGTCGTAAGGTTGCGAGAGGGCTTTCCGGACAATGCTCATGCCGACGCCCTGACACGAATTGGCGCATGGTGGATGCACAGGGCGTTGCTGGCCGTTTTGGTACTTCTGGTGATTACCGGCCCGCTCTACCTGTTCACCGAAGGCGAAGGCATGAAAGTTTTCGGCTGGTTCACCTTCTACATTCCGCTGGAGAGTATCAAGCTTGTGCACGAACCGGCCGAGGAAGTGCACAAGGCGCTGGCGGTATACGCCTTGCCGGCGCTGCTTGTGGTCCACCTGCTGGGCGCGGCGCGGCATTACCTGGGCGGGCGACGGGAAACCCCCGCCGATCTTTAGGCCGTGACTATTCAATCAGAGCGTCCCTAAACATCGGCGAACTGGCTCGCGTCGCCGATCCAGCGCTCGATCAATACGTCGGCCTGGGCGTGATTAAGGTTGGCGACCAGGGCGGGGACGGCCTGGACAAGTTCAGCGTCGCGCGCCAGATCGGCAATCCTGAAGCGCAGCATGCCGGTCTGGCGCGTGCCGAGCACTTCGCCGGGGCCGCGCAGCTCCAGGTCGCGCTCGGCGATGCGAAAACCGTCGCCGGTTTCGCGCATGACCTTGAGCCGCTCGCGCGCAAGCTGGCCCAGCGGCGCCCGGTACATCAGCAGGCAGGCCGAGCTGTCGCTGCCACGGCCGACCCGGCCGCGAAGCTGATGCAGTTGCGATAGTCCCAGCCGTTCGGCGTTCTCGATGATCATCAGGCTGGCCTCGGGTACGTCGACCCCGACTTCGATGACGGTGGTGGCAACCAGCAGCCGGATCTCGCCGGCCTTGAAGGCGTCCATCACGGCTTGCTTGTCGGCCGGCTTCATTCGGCCGTGCACCAGTCCGACACGAAACTCAGGCAGCTGGCGCGCCAGTTCGGCCGAGGTGGTTTCGGCGGCTTCGGCCTCGAGCACGTCCGATTCCTCGATCAGCGGACACACCCAATAGGCCTGGCGGCGGTCGGCCAGCGCCACCCGGATGCGGTCGATGACCTCCGGGCGTCGCTCGCCGGCGATCACCGCCGTGGTCACGGGCTTGCGGCCGGGCGGGAGTTCGTCGATTACCGAGACTTCAAGCCCCGCATAAGCGGTCATCGCCAGCGTGCGCGGAATCGGCGTGGCGGTCATCACCAATTGATGGGGAATTCGCTGCGTGCCGGTGTCGCTGCCTTTGGCCGCCAGCGCCAGACGCTGGTGGACGCCGAAGCGGTGCTGCTCGTCGACGATGACCAGGCGCAACCGGTCGAACTCCACCCCTTCCTGGAACAGCGCATGGGTGCCGATGGCAAGCGGTGCGCCGGCAGTCAGTTGCTCCAGCGCCTCGCGCCTTTTACTTCCGGTGACTTTCCCGGCGAGCCAGACCGGTTGGATGTCCAGCGGCTCGAACCAGGTGCTGAAATTGCGGAGATGCTGTTCGGCCAGAATTTCGGTGGGCGCAATGATCGCGACCTGCGCACCCGAGCCAATCGCCTGCGCAGCAGCGGCGGCGGCCACCAGCGTCTTCCCCGATCCCACATCGCCCTGCAGCAGTCGCCGCATCGGACGGGTCGAAGCGAGGTCGCGTCCAATCTCTTCCATGACCCGATGTTGAGCGCCGGTCGGTTCGAAAGGAAACTCCGCCAGCATGCGTCCAGTCAGGCCGTCGTGATCCTCCAGGGGCTCGGCGTGCTGGCGTGCCCGAGCCCGATTGAGCCGTGCCAGGGCAAGATGGTGGGCGGCAAGCTCCTCGACCGCAAGCCGCTGGACGGCGGCGTGATCGCCCTCGATCAGCGCATCGAGATCGGTATTCGGAGGAGGTCGATGAACAGTGCGCAGCGCGGATTTGAGGTCGGGCAGATCGATCGGCGAGGCCAGCACGTCTTCCAGTGCCATCCGTCCATCCAGCGCCCGGTGAACGGTGTCCAGTACCATGGTCGACAGCCGCTGCTGGCCCAGACCGGCGGTGGTCGGGTAGACCGGGCTGAGGTGCTCCGGCAGCGGCGGTTCGGCACCTTTGCGCACGATGCTGCACTGGGGGTGCGCCATTTCAAAGCCCTCGGGACCGAAGCGCACTTCGCCGAAGCAGCGTAGCCGGTTGCCGACAGTGAATTGCCGCCGCTGGCTCGGATAGAAATTGAAAAATCGCAGCACCAGCTGGCCGTGATCGTCCTCCAGCAGCACCAGCAGGCTGCGACGGCGTCCCTGCCGGACTTCCTGGTGGCTGACAGTGCCCTCGACCAGGGCGGTCGTCGAGGGTCTGACCCGGTTGATCGGTGTGATCCGGGTGCGATCCTCATAGCGGAGTGGGCGGTGAAGCAGCAGGCCGATCTCGTCGGCAATGCCCAGCGCCTTGAACTTCGCTGCGACGGCCGGCCCGACGCCTTCAAGATCCTCGATACGTCTTGCCGCAGTCATCTTTTCAGGCGCCGAGAGCGTCGAATCGGCATAGGCTTGCTCGCGATGGATTCCAAAATGGCGCCCAGCCGGTTTCAGCGGCGCCATTCAAGGATAGCGCCAATGCCTCCCCGTCGTGGCGATGGGCGGGCCGCGCGCTTGCGAAACATTCGGGTTAATATCCCCGGTTCGGTTTATTCATTATTCACTTTCAACTGGATTCAGCATGATCCACAGCATGACGGCCTATGCCAGTCGCAGCGAAGCCGGATCGGCCGGACAGCTTGCCTGGGAACTCAAGAGCGTCAACCAGCGCTATCTCGACCTTTCGCTGCGGCTACCCGAAGAGTTTCGCTTACTCGAGCCGGAAATCCGTGATCGCTTCAAGCAGCGTTTCAGTCGCGGCAAGATCGAGATCAATCTTCGTTACGTGCCGGATCCGACCGCAGAGGCGGCGACTCTGGAGTTGAATGGCCCGCTGGCGACATCGCTGCTGGACCGGCTGGCAGAGCTGCAGAAGCTGGCCGGCGACACATCCGAGCAAGACCTTACCCGGCTGCTGACCTGGCCCGGAATGATCGTTGGGCAGCGCCTCGACTTCAAAGCCGAGCGCGCCCGAGCGTTGGCGCTTCTTGATCTCTGCATCACCGACCTGGCCGAGGCGCGCGCTCAGGAGGGTCGCGCAATCGTTGGCATGCTGGCGCCGAGGCTGGACGGCATTCTCGAGCAGGTCGCGCGGGTTCGCGAGTATCTGCCGGCCGTGCGCGAAGCGTTGCAGACGCGCTTCAAAGAGCGCCTGGCCGGGCTGGACCTGGAGGTGGAGCCGGGCCGGATGGAACAGGAGGTCGCGCTGCAGCTGACCCGCCTGGACGTCGACGAGGAACTCGACAGGCTGACCGCGCACGTGGCCGAGATCCGCCGGGTCCTGGCGCTCGACGAGCCGGTTGGGCGCCGGCTTGATTTCCTGATGCAGGAACTCAATCGCGAGGCCAACACGCTGGGTTCAAAATCGGTCGCGGCAGAGACCACCGGCGTCGCCGTGGAACTCAAGGTGCTGATCGAGCAGATGCGCGAGCAGATCCAGAATGTTGAATAAGGCCCGTATTATTCACGCGCCGTTCTACTGCGGCACCGTTGGGAGCCGCTCTATACAAACTCCAGAAAGGCCCTGTAGGGCCAGCCTGTGCGGCCTGCAGCCGCGTGGTTCGATTTTCGCGTACACGCACGCGCAAGCGGGTCTCACATCCTCACCGTACAGTCGAGTACGTCTCCGGTGCGCTCGGTCGCGAAACGCCACAGCTACGGGACCTGGCAGCGCCTCGCTGCGGACGGGGGTGAAGGATGCGGGCTGAGGGCAAGAGCAAGCGCGAAAACAACGACGGAAATTGGGGCGACGCCCAGGGCGAGCTGTACGTGATCGCCGCGCCCAGCGGCGCGGGCAAGACCAGCCTGATCAACAGCGCGCTTGCCGAGTTTTCTTCGCTGGCGTTCTCGATTTCCGACACCACGCGCCCGCTGCGGCGGGGCGAAGTCGACGGCGAGCACTATCATTTCATCGACCGGCCGACATTCGATGAGCGAGTGGACAACGGCCGCTATCTGGAGCACGCCGACGTATTCGGCAACGGCTACGGCACCGACCGCGCCCACGTCGAATCGCTGTGGCATGCCGGCAAGGACGTGCTGCTGGAAATCGACGTTCAGGGCGCCGCGCAAGTTCGCGCCAGCCATCCTCAGGCCTGCCAGATCTTCATCCTGCCGCCTTCTCTGGATACGCTGAAGAAGCGCCTGACCGCTCGCGGTACCGACAAGCCGGACGTTATCGCGCGCCGCCTCGGCGAAGCACAGCGCGAGATGTCGGCCTGCCTCGATTTCGACTGGGTCATCGTCAACGACGATTTCGAGCATGCACGCCAGCAATTGATATCCATCATTCGGGCCTGGCCGCTGCGCCGCGCCCGCCAGGAAATTCGTCAGAAGTTCCGGCTTGCCGAATTGCTGGCCTGAAGTGCGTGCCCGCGGACCGGGAAATCCACAGCGGTTGTACGATGACGGCTTGGGAAAGCGGCCGAAATCTGTCGATTCATGGCGGATAAACAAGAACCGCGCAGGCATGGCTTTCGGCGTCAATCAGGGTTATAATTAAAGGCTTGCTCTTAAATGCATCATGAATTGCAGGAGTCGAAATGGCCCGCGTTACAGTAGAAGATTGTATTGACATCGAACCGAACCGGTTCAACCTGATCGTGATGGCCGCCCAGCGTGCGCGTCAGATCGCCAACGGCGCAGACACGCTGGTGGACGAAGAAACCGACAAGCCCACCGTGATCGCATTGCGCGAGATTGCCGAAGGCCGGATCGACGCCGACAATATTCGCACCTACCAGGCCGAACTCGACGCCAGGTTGGCTGCGATGCAGGCTGAGCTTCCGCCGCCCCCGCCGGACGAAGACTAGGAACCACCGAGAAGTCAGTGTACCCCGCCGTAATTCCTGTGGCATTCAGAGCGTGCCTGAGCCAACAGTGCAAGGCGCGAACCGCAGCTAATGGTGCACCCTTTGCAAGGGTCGGAACGCCGCAATGTTGGCTCAGGCGCGCTCCCGAAGGGCGAGCCGGAAAGCACTCATCCGCGGCGTTATGTCTCTTGGAAAGGGAGCGACCATTCCCTGCAAGACATGCCTTGCGGCTAAGCGCTTTCCGACTCGCTGAAGGCTACAGGAATTGCGGCGGGGTACACTAGTGCGCGTGCGCCTGACGGCGTTCGGCGGTGCTCGAAATCCTCATGTACTGACATGTACACTTCGGTTCCTGCGCTCCGGCGGCCACCTTCAGCCACCCGCTCGCTACGCTTCTCAGCGGTTCCAGGTGTATAGCCGGTCCGTCATATGAGTTATCCGGGTCCCGTTCGCGAACTGCGCAGGCTGCTCAACACCTACCTCGAGCCGGAGCAGGTCGCGACCGCGCTCCATGCCTTCGAATTCGGCGAAGAGGCTCATCGCGGCCAGACCCGCCGTTCCGGCGAAGATTACATCCTGCATCCCGTGGCGGTCGCCTCCATCCTGGCCGGGATGCGCATGGATCACCAGACCATCACCGCCGCTGTTCTCCACGATACGGTGGAGGATACCGGCGTTTCACTGGACGACCTGAAGCGCGAATTCGGCGAGCAGGTCGCACGCCTGGTCGACGGGGTGACCAAGCTCGACAAGATGAAGTTCCGCACCCGCAGGGAGGCCGATGCGGAGAGTTTCCGCAAGCTCCTGCTTGCGATGAGCCGCGATTTACGGGTGATCTTCATCAAGCTCGCTGACCGTCTGCACAATATGCGGACAATCAAGGCGATGTCCAACGAGTCGCGTCGTCGCATCTCCAACGAAACCCTCGAAATCTATGCGCCGATCGCCGACCGGCTCGGCATGAACACGCTCAAGCTCGAGCTCGAGGAACTGGGCTTCGCCAATCTTTACCCGAACCGTTACCGGGTCATCGAGCGGCGTTCGCGGTCGGTGGCCAGGAATCGCAAGGAAATCATCGATACGGTCAGCGATGCGCTGAAGAAGCGACTCAACGAAGCCGGCATTCCGTGCCGCGTGGAAGGGCGCGAAAAGAGCATCTACAGCGTGTATCTGAAGATGCGCGACAAGTCGCTGTCCTTCAAGGAGGTCTACGACCTTTACGCGTTTCGCATCATCACCCAGGCCGAGTCCCATTGTTATCAGGCACTGGGCGTGGTTCACAGCCTCTACAAGCCGCGTCCCGACAGTTTCAAGGATTACATCGCGTTACCCAAGCCCAACGGCTACCAGTCCTTGCACACTGTGCTGACCTCGCCCTACGAAGTGCCGGTCGAAATCCAGATTCGAACCGAGGAAATGGATATGGTGGCCGAAAAGGGTGCGGCGGCCCACTGGCTTTACAAGGCGACTCCGCCCGACGGCAGCACGGCCGTGCGAGCGCGCGAGTGGCTGCTCAAGCTGGTCGAATCTCAGGGCCGGGCCCGCGATTCGATGGATTTCATCGATACCGCCAAGGCAGAACTTTTCCCCGACGAAGTGTTCGTCTTCACCCCACGCGGCAAGATCGTGGATCTCAAGGCGCATTCCACGGCACTGGACTTTGCCTACGCGATACATACCGACGTTGGTAACCATGCTCACCGGGCGCTCATCAATCACAAGGCCGCGCCGCTGAGTACGCCGCTGGAGAACGGCCAGACCGTGATGATCGAGACCGACGACAGCGTCAAGCCGCGGCCCGAATGGTTGGAGCACGTCGTGTCCGCCAAGGCGCGTACGGCAATCCGTTCGCATTTGAAGAACCTCGAGCAGGCCGATTCCGTGGCGATCGGGCACAGGCTGCTCGACCAGGCGCTGGTACGCCGCGAAAGTTCGCTGGACACGATCTCGCAGCGCAAGCTTGATCGTTACGTCAAGAAGGCCGGACTGGAGCGCCTCGAAGATCTGCTGGTGCGCATCGCCCGAGGTGAACTGCTTGCCGGTACCGTGGCCCAGAAACTGCTGCCGATCACTCAGCGCCGGTCCGGCGAAAAGACCGGGGGCGATACGTTCACGGTGGGCAGCAACGAAGGCACCGCGATAAGCTATGCGAGTTGCTGCCATCCGATCCCGGGTGATCGCATCACCGGCTATCTTTCGCCTGGCCGCGGCATCGTCGTGCATCGCGACAACTGCCCGAACGTGCCGTCGTTCAAGCGCGAGCATCCCGAGCGTTGCCTGGATGTCACCTGGGAGCCCGTACCGCGCGGCAGCTACAGCGTGCTGCTGAAGTTGATCACGGTCAACGGGCCCGGCGTGCTGGCCTCGGTGTCGTCTTCCATCGGCCAGGCTCAGGCCAATATCGAACGCGTCGAGCAGCGCGAATCCACCAGCGATACCGCAGAACTCTATTTTCTCATCGGTCTGCGCAACCGGACCCAGCTGGCCAGGGTGCTGACGCGCCTTCGCCGAAATCCCAAAGTCTTTCGCGTCAGCCGGGAACTGGGCTGAAAAACGCCACCAGGCGTGCTCAGAGCGTTCGTGACGGCGTCCGGCGGTGCTCGAAATCCTCATGTAATAACTCATACACTCCGGTTTCTGCGCGCCGGCGGCCACCGCCACGAACGCTCTGAGCACGCCTGGTGGCGTTTTTGCTCCTTTTCGAGCGATGGCGGCGTCCGGCGGGGCCGGAAACGGCTTGTAGGAGGTGCCTCCCGGCGCCGACCTCCCGGCGGAGACGATCGTGCCCGGGCCGCCGCTCCTTCAGGCGCCTCGGTCGACGGAAACCGGGATACTGTCGAATAATGTCGGCGAAGCGCTATCCCGGTGATACGGAATCTGAACGGATGGATATGGACAACTGGATCGACGAGGCCGCCGATGCGCTGGCCGAGCGGGGCTGGTTCTGTCGGGCCGATGCAATTTCCTCGGCGCTGATCGATGCGCTTTCGGCCGATCTCGATCAGCTGATCGAAGACGACCGGCTCAAGCGTGCCGGGATCGGGCGCGAGCGCGGTTTCCAGGTCGATCGCGATATCCGGCGCGACTGGATCTTCTGGCTGAATCGGCAACGCCCGGTGCAGGCGGAATTCCTGGAACTCGCTGAGCAGATACGGCTGGGGCTGAACAGGCGGCTTTTCCTCGCGCTGTTCGAGTTCGAAGCGCACCTCGCACTGTATCCGCCGGGCGCGTTCTACCGACGGCACTTCGACAGTTTCCGCGGCGCAGCGAATCGAATGGTGTCGCTGGTCGTCTACCTGAACCGCGACTGGGGCGAGGACGACGGCGGCGAACTCTTGCTTTACGAGCCGGACGGCGACGTTGAAATGGCCTGCATCGCGCCGCGCGCCGGCACGCTGATGCTGTTCATGAGCGAGGAAATCGAGCACGAAGTGCTGCCGACCCGGCGCGATCGCGCCAGCATTGCAGGCTGGTTCCGGCTCAACAACACAACGGCCGATTACCTCGACCCGCCGAGGTGATTCGGAAGTCGGAAGTCGGAAGTCGGAAAATCTTCCGCTACTTGGACAGCGGGATTTGTGGGAGCGGGCGCCGGCCGCGATTGGTGAAGGCTTTATCGGCGCCGGAGCCGCCTCCAACAAAAACGGCTTTTTCAGACTACCGACCACCGCGTCGTTCCCGGTTCCCGTTAACATCGAG
>Ga0209936_1000590_pt1 | contig 21629 bp, 22 predicted proteins | sample SalPonR1_A_D1_MG_FD_185694 | JGI IMG/M metagenome (GOLD analysis project Ga0209936, IMG submission 185694) | Salt pond soil microbial communities from South San Francisco under conditions of wetland restoration - Salt Pond MetaG R1_A_D1_MG... ... | reverse complement strand
TAAAGTTTCTAAAGAATAAATAAAAAGAAGATATGCAGCAGCAGAACTTAAAACTCCCAAATATATTACATGTATATATATATCTAAAGGTAAATTAAGTATATTGCTTTGGTTAAAGGGCATTAATAAACTAAAAAACAAAAAACCTATAAGAGTTTGGTAGTAGGCAATTGTTATAGTAGTATATTTTTTGTATAAAGGTTTTGATAAAAAGGTATAAATAACCCAAGAAATAGATGCTAAAAGTATTAATGCAGATCCTATAAGCATGTCTGCAATATTCCTTTGGGGATCAAAACCAACTATCAATATAACCCCTATTACTGAAAGACTAACACTAATTATTTTTTTAGCTGATAACTTCTCTCTGTTAATTATGGTTTCTGAAATCATAGTTAGTACGGGAATTACAGCTATAAGAATAGAGGCAGTTGAAGCATTTAGATATTTTAAGCCGTAGTTTTCAAACATAAAATATAAAAACACACCGGAAATACCCCCTAAAAAAAATATTTTTCTATCTTCTTTATCCATAATTACCTTTGGATATTTAATTTTTTTTATTATATATAAAGCAATCACAGCTAAAAAAAACCTCCAAAAGGCTAAAGATATTGGGTTAAAGTAATCTAAAGATGCTTTTGTACTTATAAAAGATATCCCCCAAATTAAAACAGTTGCTAAAATAGAAAAATATCCTAGTGTTTTTGAGTTGTTCATTATTACTGCCTCCTGTATAATGTATATATGTTAGTATTATTTAACAGATTCAATTATAACATAGTAAAAATATATTTTCTATAAACGAGGTGTCTTATGAACTTAAACTTAATACTTACAGCAGTAACTCCAGGAATTGCATTAGCTGTAGTCATATATCTAGTAGACAAGCACGATAGAGAGCCAGTGAAACTCTTAGTAAAAACTTTTATAGGAGGAGCTATAATAACTGTTCCAACAATTTTCCTAGAATCTTTTTTAGTTGGGTTCAATATTTTTGGAGGAGTAATAGCTATAGCATACCAAGCTTTTATAGTTGCAGGATTTTCCGAAGAATTCATGAAGAGGTTAGTTGTTAATAAAGTAGCCTATTATGATAAACATTTTGACGAAAAATTGGATGGCATTGTATATGCAGTATTTTCAGCTTTAGGATTTGCAACTGTTGAAAATATTATATATGTAGTATTTAGATTTCCCGATGTAGAGAGTATAGGAACATATAGAGCAATTTTATCAGTGCCGGCACATATGCTATTTGCTGTAACTATGGGTTACTATTTATCATTAGCTAAATTTTCTAAAACAGATGTTGAAAAAAGATTTTACTATAAAAAATCTCTTACTGCTCCAATGTTGCTTCACGGTTCATTCAACTTTATATTGATGTCTGGCAGTGGATTTTTAATGATATTATTTCTGCCTTTTGTAATATATTTGTGGATTATAAATATAAAAAAATTAAATAGTTACTATAAAGACTCTAAACTTATAAATGCAGTAGATCCTGATGATGGAGAAGATTTATGATAGATTTAAATGACGGAGAAAGAATAGAAGATCTTCAATGTAAAGGACTTAAAATAATTCAAAATCAAGACTGGTTTTGTTTCGGAATGGATTCAGTACTTTTAGCAAATTACTGTGATTTAAAGGATAATGAAGAAGTAGTTGATTTAGGTACAGGTACAGGTATTATACCCATACTTTTATATGGCAAAAATAATACAAAAAAAATATACGGTATAGAAGTTCAAAAAGAAGTAGCAGAAATGGCTAAGAGGTCTATAAAGTTAAATAAAGTAGAAAATTTCATAGAAATCATAAATACTAACATTAAAGATTATAGGAATCATTTAAAAAAGAACCACTTTGATACGGTAGTTTCAAATCCTCCTTATATAAAAACTTCCAATAATTTAATAAGCCCCCAAAAGAAGAAGGCTCTTTCGCGACATGAAATAGAGGGTACTTTGGAAGATTTTATGAAGGTAGCATCTGAACTTTTAAAACACAGGGGAAAGCTATTTATGGTATACAGACCCGATAGATTAGTAGAGGTATTTCATTTAATGAAGTATTATAAAATAGAACCCAAAAAAATTAGGTTTGTACAAAATAAAATTAATGAAAAGCCAAATTTAATTTTAATTAAAGGAATAAAGGCAGCTAATCCTCACTTAATTGTAGAAAAGCCCCTTATAGTTTTTAAGGAAAATGGAGAATATACAGAAGAAATAAATAAAATATACAGTAGTTAGGTGGTAATAATGAGTAAAATATACGTTTGTCCTACTCCTTTGGGAAATCTCCAGGATATGACATTTAGAGTAATAGATATACTAAAAAAAGTTGATTTCATAGCAGCAGAAGATACAAGGCACAGTATTAAACTTTTAAATCATTTTGATATAAATACAAAGATGATAAGTTATCACGAGCACAATGAAAATAGCAGATCGGAAGAAATTATATCCAGAGTTAAAAATGGAGAAGATTGTGCCTTAATATCTGATGCGGGTATGCCTGGAATTTCAGATCCTGGGCAAATTTTGATAAAAAAAGCCTTGGATGAAGAAATACAAGTGGAAGTATTGTCTGGAGGAAGTGCATTCCTACTTGCTTTAGTAGCTTCAGGATTTAATACAGACAGATTTGTTTTTGAAGGTTTTCTCCCAAGAAAATCCGGAGAAAAGATAGAAAAACTTAAAGAACTTAAAGAAGAAAGAAGAACATTAATTATTTACGAAGCACCTCACAGAATCATTAAAACTCTTAAAGATATACGAGAAGTATTTGGAAATAGAGAAATAAGTATATCAAGAGAAATAACAAAAAAATTCGAGGAACAAATTCGAGGGGATATTTTGCAAGTTATTAATAAATTGAGTAAAGCTACTGTAAGAGGTGAGTTTGTAGTAGTTATAAGAGGTTACCAAGGGATAATAGAAGAAAAAGAGGAAATCAGTATAGAAGATCAACTTAAGATATTTTTACAAGAAGGGTATTCTAAAAAAGAAGCAGTTAAACTTACAGTTAAAAAATTAAATGTTAGAAGAAATGAAGCATATCAAAAATCTTTAGAAATATAATATGAAAACTACATAATTTATAAACCAAAGTTTTAATATTATAGTAACAATAGATAAAATATATTATATACAGGAGGGAAAAATGTCAGAATTATTATTAGGAAAACCTGTTGCAGATAAAATAACAGAGGAAGTTAAATTAGAAGTAGAAAATTTTAAAAAGAAAAAAATAATTCCAAAACTTTCAATAGTTAGGGTTGGTGAAAATCCAAGTGATAAAGCTTACGAAAAAGGAGCTTTAAAAAGAATGGAAAAAACAGGGATAGAAGCAGAAGTACATTTACTGCCAAAAGATGTTAAAGAGGATGATTTTTTAAGCAAACTTCAAGAATTAAATAATGATGAAAAGACCCATGGCATACTAATTTTCAGACCTTTACCAAAACATCTAAGAGAAGAAAAAATAAAATATGCAATTTTACCGGTTAAAGATGTAGATTGTTTTTCTCCTGTAAATGTAGCTAAGATATTTGAAGGAGACGAATCAGGATTACCGCCGGCAACACCAGCAGCAGTTATAGAAACCCTAAAATACTATGATATAGATTTGAAAGGTAAAGAAGTAGTTGTTCTAGGAAGATCTTTAGTAGTAGGAAAGCCTGTCTCAATGATGCTTTTAAAAGAAAATGCAACTGTGACAATTTGTCATTCTAAAACAAATGAATTAGAGAAGGTTTCTTCAAAAGCAGACATTTTAGTTGCAGCAGTGGGAAGAGATAGGATGGTAAATTCTAAATATATCAAGGAAAATTCAATACTTATTGATGTAGGCATTAACTTCGATAGCCAAGGAAATATGTACGGTGATGTAGATTTTGAAGATGTAAAAAATAAAGTTTCTATGGTTACCCCAGTACCAAGAGGAATAGGGTCTGTCACTACTTCAATATTGGCAAAAAATGTGGTAAAAGCCTGTAAGCAGATTAATAGCAAATAAATAATACCCCTCTATATCAAGAGATAGAGGGGTAAGTTTTAGACTAAATATTTTTAAACCAAAGATTAATTTCTCTTTCTGCTGACTTTTGATCTTCCGAACCATGTACTGCATTAAAAGTTAGATCCGTACCGTATAAATTTCTTATTGTGTTTTCTTCAGCTTTATTGGGGTTAGTATCACCGTTAATTTTTCTTACTTTAGACACCACATCTTCACCTTCTAAAACCATAGCAACAACTCTTCCACCACTCATGAATTCTATTAGCTCAGGAAAAAAATCTTTGTCTCTATGTTCTTCGTAGTGTTTTTCTAAAAGTTCTTTATCTGGGATCAATATTTTTATATGTACAATATTCAACATTTCATTTTCGTACTTTGATATTATATTTCCTACTACTCTCATATGTACTGCATCTGGTTTAATTAATACTAAAGTTTTTTCCAATTAATACACCAACCTTTATTTTATATTATTTCCATCCATTACATTATAAGGGTTTTCCTTATTTTTTTCAATGAATTATGCTATAATTGTTAAAAAGAAGAGAGAAGAAGCCTTCCTCGTTTTGAGAGAAGGCTTCTTCTAACTTTAGTTTAAATATATATTTATTAGAGAGGTAAAGGATTAAATCCTGAGTAAACTAATACGCCTATTACTATTGCAACTGCTATAGCATAGATAAACATTGGTATGGCATTACGCCTTATGAGTTTACCTTCCATTCCTATAACACCTACTGTTGCACAAACTGCTACTACGTTGTTTACACAAACCATATTTCCGATACCGCCACCGATAACTTGCAATGCTACTATAAGTACCTGAGGCATTTCTAATATAGTTGCTGTTTCGAATTGTAATGATGAAAACAGTATATTTGAAACTGTATTTGATCCTGACATGAAAGCACCTAATACACCAATAAATGGAGCTACAAATACATAAGCATTACCAGCTATTCCAGCGATTGCCTTTGCCATTTCACTCAACATACTATCTAATCCGCTTCCATTTACTCCTGAGTTAAGCATAAGCTGAACCATTGCAATACCAGCAAACAATGCAATAGCTGCTCCTGAAATTTGCTTAAAGGTATTTTTCCAAGCAAATTTTACTTCATCTGATTTCATTCCATGCATGAAGTGGGTTATTATAGCTACAAGCATAAAAGGAATTGTGCCTGGTAGATAAGCCCATTTAAGACCATAGTCAAGACCTGTACCCATTACATTAGGTATTGTTATTACTTGAGAAGCTAACAAGCCCTTAAGTCCCAATGATGGAATTCTTGTTATAACAAGAATTGCTGCAATTAGTAAATAAGGTGTCCAAGCTTTAAGTAGTGACATATTAGATTCAGCTGTTTTTCCTAAGTCAACCTTAGATTTCCAATCTTCTTCCCACTCTTCTTCCTTAGGAAAATTCCAAGTATCTTTTGGCATTAAGAAACCGCTTTTGGCAGCTGGAACTACTATAAATAGTCCGATTAAAGCTCCCACCAAAGAAGGAAGTTCTGGACCAAAAATCATTGCTATTAATAAGTAAGGTACTGTAAAAGCTAGACCTGCAAATATTGCGAAAGGTGCTACTTTAAGCCCTTCTTTAAAAGATCTGTTTTTACCGAAGAACCTGGTCATAAGACCTAAAGTTAAAAGTGGTATGAAAGTTCCTACTACAGCATGACCTACTGCTGCCCATTTAGTTAATTCCATTTGGAATACTGCAGGGTCTGCTCCTATAGCATTTAGATTTGTTGCTAAGGTACCCATAGCTCCTATTACAGGAGTACCAACTGCACCAAATGCAACAGGTGTACTATTAAGTATTAATGCTACCATAGCTGCTGCTAGTGGAGGGAAACCTAATCCAACTAAAAGTGGTCCTGCAAGTGCTGCTGGAGTTCCAAATCCTGCTGCTCCCTCTATAAAAGCTGCAAACATCCAAGCTATTATAAGCACTTGAATTCTTCTATCTTTTGTAATTCCGTCAAATCCGTTGTTTATTGTAGCCATTGCTCCTGACTGTTTAAGAGTGTTAAGAATTAAAATTGCTCCAAAGATTATAATCAAAACGTCGAGAGCTTTGAATACTCCAAATACTGAAAAACCTAAAACATTCATAAGATCCATGTTCCAAGCTGTTAGAGCTACTACTGCTGCGGTTATCCATGCTACTGGTAGGGCCTTTTTTGCACCCCAGTTAAACACCGTCATTAATACGATTGTAATTAAAATAGGTATAAACGCTAAAAATGCATACATTTAATAAATCCTCCTTAAAATTTTTTTATGTGAAATTAATTATGTTCATTTGGTTTATAAATTTAGTTGACTATAACAGATACTCCATCGGGAATAGCCGTAACGGTGAATTCTTCCTTGCCTAAAAGTTCTTTTGCTTTTTTAAAGGCATTTTCAATAGTGTCTGCATAATACATATGCATATCTTCGACCATTTTCTTAGGAGCCCCCGTTACCATTATTACTTTATATTTAATTAGTATTCTTGCTAGTACTTGAGATTCCCATTGATCAGGGATAGTCTCATTTCTATTTTTTTTCAAGATTTCTTCCATTATTTCATCAGGACTTTCGGCATTTTTAAATGTTTCATAAAAAGCTTCACCGCCATGGCCGTCGCTACATTCACTTACCATAATTATGATACCGTTTTCCTTGATGCTAGCCTCAGCTGCTGTCATACCTTTTACCGACTGGTATATATTTTGATCTAAAGGATATCCGCCGTTTGTAGTGATAACTACATCAGCTTTTTTACTTTCTGCTCCAGCTAGATTATTTAAAAATTCACATCCTTTATAATGAGCATCTTCTCTATGACCTGCAAAAGCTGCTATAACTTCTTTATCTTGATTTATAACCACATTTAGTATGAAAGCTAAATTAGCTTTTTCTGCTGCATAAAGCATATCTGTGTGAAGTGGATTGTTTTCTAATATTCCAGTTCTTGCATATTCTGAACCGATAAATTCCGAACAATGATTAGCTAATACTGTTTTATAACTTGCAATTCCCGGAAGTATTGATTTTCTTCCTCCTGAGAATCCAGCGAAGAAATGAGGCTCTATGAATCCTTCGGCTATTAATAAATCAGCATCTAAAGCAATTTTATTTAACATTAAAGAACCACCCGAAGGTAAAATCCCTAAATCAACCATATCATCATCTTTTTTGCTATCGTGCATCTCTATATTTACAGAATCTACTATTTCATCACCGTATTTATTTCTAAGCTCTTTATCAGTAGATGGTCTATGTGCACCTGTTGCTACTAAGATTGTAATTTCTGCATTCTTATTAGTTTTTCTAATTGTATCAAGTATTACAGGCATAGTGATGTGGGATGGTACTGGTCTAGTATGATCACTTGATATTATTACTATATTTTTCTTTCCTTTTACTATTTCTCCTAAAGGAGGGGAGTTGACAGGATTGTTTAAAGAATCCTGTACCAACTCCGTTTCACTTTTTTCCGGTTTATATTTATGAGTTTGGGATAGAAGGACACCCTTTAATTGGGTATCTTCTATCTCAACTTCCTTGTTAATTTTTCCATAAGGTAGTTGTATTTTCAAAACATTCATCTCCTATTATTCGATTATTTTTCCTGGATTCATAATATAATTTGGATCGAAAGCTTGTTTTATTTTTTTCATAAGCATAAGTTCTGTTTCACTTAAGTGGTCTTTCATAAATTTCATTCTCTTAAGGCCTATTCCGTGCTCACCGCTTAGTTTTCCGCCTAATTTATATACTGCATCGTATAATTCTTTTAATGCTTTATTTTCAATGTCAAACCACTCTTCCATAGTTGTATCTGGGTTTTTAACTAAGGTAGTATGTAAGTTACCATCTCCTGCGTGACCGTAGGAAGGCATTTTAATGTCGTATTTTTTGGATATTTTTTCTATTTCAGGCATTAACTTAGCTATATTTCCTATAGGAACAACTATATCTTCAAGACTCTGCTCAGGGCTATACACCATAAATGCTTCTGCTATATTTCTTCTTACACTCCATACTCTTTCTTGTGTAGTAAAGTTGTCAGCTACATAAACTTCTATAGCTCCATTTTCAAGACAAAGCTCTCCTATGGTTTCAGCATCAAGTTCTACTACACTTTCATTGGTTCCGTCAACTTCTATTAGAAGCATAGATCCTGCTTTTTGATATGGAAGATGTTCATTTAAATAGTCGCAAGTAGTGTGAACCGACAACTTATCCATAAATTCTATGGAAGTAGGAACTATTCCACCTTCTGATATTATAGTAGGTACTATTTTTATAGCGGATTCAACATCTTCAAACAAAACTAGTAAGTCAGTTGCGTATTTTGGCTTTGGTGAAAGCTTTATTGTAGCCTTAGTTATTATGCCAAGAGTACCCTCTGATCCTATCATTAACTTTTTAATATCATATCCTGTAACATCTTTAACATTTTTTCCACCTAATTCTACTATTTCACCAGTAGGAGTAACCATTTCAAGACCCATTATATACTGTCCTGTAACTCCATATTTAATAGCCTTACCACCACCAGCATTTTCGGCGATATTACCACCAATATAACAAGTAAGTAAGCTCATAGGATAACCAGCGAAGAATAATCCTTTATCTTCAACTAATCCATTGATTTCATTTGTTACTAAGCCAGGTTCTACAACTATCATCATATTGTCGTAGTCTATTTCAAGAACCTTATTCATTTTTTCTACAGATAACAATATACCACCAAATGATGGAATAGCACCTCCTGAAAGTCCACTTCCTGCTCCTCTTGGGGTAACAGGTATAAGATTTTTATTTGCTAATTTCATAACTTCAGCAATTTGTTCAGTTGTGGTAGGAGTTATAACTACATCAGGCATATGTGCATATTCTTCAGGAGTTTCATCATGAGAGTAGTTTTCCATTTTTTCTTCGTCTAAAATAACATTTTTATTTCCCAATATACCTTGCAATTGTTTTACTATTTCTTCAGTTAAAGGATTGTAATTCATTATTTTACCTCCTTAGCGAGTTTACTGTTTAATAAAGGAATTACTTCAAATAAATCTCCAACAATTCCAAAATCTGATACTTGGAAGATTGCTGCGTCAGGATCACTATTTACAGAAATAATTACCTCTGAAGTTTTCATACCAGCTAAATGCTGAATAGCTCCGGATACTCCTACCGCTACATATAATTTAGGAGTTACGGTTTTACCACTAAGCCCTACTTGTTGAGGGTAGGTAGCCCAACCTCTATCTACTGCATCTCTTGAAGCTCCAACTACTCCACCTAAATTTCCTGCTAACTCTTTAAGCATTGAGAAGTTTTCGCTTTTCTTCATTCCTTTACCACCAGCTACTACTATCTCAGCCGCTTGGATATTAATATCTCCTCCAACTTCATGCTTTGATTCAAGTTTTTTAACTCTATTATCTAAAAGGCTGGTATCGAATTCAATGTATTCAATATCACCAGTTCTGCTTTCATCTATGTCCAATGGTTTTGAAGATTTAGGTCTTACAGTTGCCATTTGTGGTCTGTGATCTGGAGTTTTAATAGTAGCTAGTATATTACCACCTATAGCAGGTCTTGTTTGAAGTAAATTTTTAGTTTCTTCTTCTATATCAAGTTCAGTACAATCGGCTGTAAGTCCTGCATGCAGTCTCATTGCTACGTGAGGCATAAGAGTTCTGCCGTTTACAGTTGCAGCTGACAATATAATGTTTGGTTTTAAATCTCCAATCATTTCTACAAGTAAATTACTGTAGTTTTCAACGATGAAATCTGAAAGGCTTTCATCTTCTATAACTATAACTTTATCAGCACCTCTTAAAATTAGTTCATCAAGTTGCTTTTTATCTACATTACTTCCTATTACTACAGAAATTAATGGTTCTTCTAATTTATCTGCTAAAGCTCTACCTCTTGAAAGTAATTCAAAAGATACATCTTTTAAATTACCATTTAGAGTTTCAGCCATAGTCCATATATTTTTATATTCCATATTTACCTCCTATACAATTTCTTTGGTTTTTAAAAATTCTACTAATTTATCTACTGCTTCTTCAAGTTGGTCATCATCTTTTGCTGAAACTATAGTTCCACCTCTTGTAACTTTAGGTGTTTCTATCTTAACAACTCTTGTTGGTGATCCTTTTAGTCCTAATTTTGTTTCATCAAAATCCATATCCTTAACTGTTAATGTAGGTAATTCAGTTTTCTTAGCTCTTTGTTTACCTCTCAATGTAGGTAATCTTGGATAGCTAATTTCTTTTACTACTGTAAGAAGAGTAGGAAGAGGTAGCTCTAATTTTTCGTAACCTTCTTCTAATAGTCTTTCTACAACGATTTTATCTTTATCAACTTCTTCAACTTTACTTATATAAGTTCCTAAAGTAAGATCTAATTCAGCAGCTATGTTTGGTCCAACCTGTCCAGTATCTCCGTCTGTAGCTCTTTCACCAGCTAATACTAAATCATAATCGCCGATTTTTTTTATAGCTTCAGCCAATACATATGCTGTTGACCAGGTATCTGAACCTGCAAACTTTCTATCAGTTACTAGTATTCCATCATCACAACCCATGGCTATAGCTTCCTTTAGAGCTTTAGATGCTGATGGGGGACCCATGGTTATTACTGTTACTTTTCCACCATTTTCTTCCTTAAGTTGAATTCCAACTTCAATCGCATATAAATCTAGTGGATTTATTATACTTTCTACTCCGTCTCTTATCATTGTGCCGGTTTCAGGATCCATTTTAACATTACTTGTTTCTGGAACCTGTTTAATTGGTATGATTATATTCATTATTAAACCTCCTTGGTATTATGGTATGACCATTCAATTCTTAAAAATAAGATTTAAGTAGGATGGTCATACCAATTTGTCTTATTAATATTATATGGGAACCTTTTCCCTTATGCAATATAAGTTATATTATTAACACAAAAAGGGCTAATTTTATAAATCAGCCCTTTTTGTAATTTAAATATTAATTATTAAATTCTTCATCACCTTCGATACTTAAATAGACATTATTAAAGTGTTCTTTCATAGCTTTTCTTGCTATATTTTTATCGCCTGAAACTATTGAATTTACTATATTTTTATGCATATCTTCTAGTATCTTATCTACTTTCAAATTTTTTACTATTTTAAGTCGTGCATCTTTTATAAAGTAGGTCATAAGAGAAGATATAGTTTCTAAAACATTCAATATGAGTATATTATTGGTGCATTCAGCGATTTTATAATGAATAGATTTATCTATTTCAACCCTTTCAGCCTCAGAATTAGCATTAATAAGATCATCTAATAATTGCAATAAGGTTTCTTTTCGCTCCTCTGTTATCCTTTCTGCAGCAAGACCTGCAGCTTCTATTTCTAATATATTTCTTATCTCCAATATATCTCTGAATTTTCCATTTTTTAAAGTGAAAATTAAAGATAAAGGCTCTAATCCAATGTGGTCAAGACTTTCTGATATAAAATTCCCTTCTCCTTGACGACTCTCTATGATACCTATAATTTCCAAAGACCTTAAAGCTTCCCTTATAGAAGTACGGCTAACGCCAAGCATTTCGGCCATTTTTCTTTCGGCTGGAAGCTTGTCTCCTAATTTAAGTTCGCCGCTGAGTATCATATTTTGAATTTCTTCACTTACTTGTTGATGAATTTTTTTGTTTTTTATTGGCTCAAACATATAACTTCTCCTAAATATTACGAAATGTTAACATATACATACTAGATTGTGACAAATAATTAACAGGATTAATAAATATTCATTCACTAAGTAAAATTAATCTACAGGTTTGTTTTCTTCATCATTTTTCATTTTACAGATTCCACGTAATTTACCACCGTCTTCGATTACAAGAGAATCTACTTCGATATCTCCAACCTGTTCACCAGTGCTTGTAATTTGAAGTTTGCCTTTGCAATTAATATTACCCTCTACTTTACCTGATATTATTATATCTTCACAAATTATATTACCAAATATTTTTCCTGTTTCTCCGATTATAATTCCACTTCCTGTGATATCTCCCTTTAGATAACAATCCAACCTTAAAGTTTTATCTGCATTAATATTTCCACTAATTTCTATACTATTACTTATTAAGGTGTCGATATTTTTTAGAGTTTCATCACCAATAATTTTTTTAGATTTTTTTAGCATAATAACTCCTATTCACAATAATTTTTTATTTTCAAAGGGTTTATAGTTTCATTATCAATAATTATTTCATAATGAAGATGAGAACCGGTAGACTGACCCGTATATCCCATAGTTCCTATTAAATCACCTTTCTTAACAAAGCTTCCTTTTTCTGCAATAACTTTATACAAATGAGCATATTTTGTAATGATACCGTATCCATGATCTATTAATATATATTTTCCAAGCAAGTAATTGTAATCTACAAGAATTACCTGACCATCTCCTGAAGAATATATTTCTGTACCTAATTCGTTAGCAATGTCTATACCGTGATGAAATTCCCAGGAATATGTTACAGGGTTGGTTCTGTAACCGAAGGGGGAACTAATACTGCCTGATGTAGGGAAATAATCTGGAAAACAATTCAAGTATTCTATTTTATCTTCTGCTTTTTCATACAGTTGATCCAAATCCTTTTTGTCATTATCTAAAACTTTATCAAATTCATTTAGCAATTCATTAATTTTTTCATTATTATTATTCTGAGCTTCTAAATTCATAAGCTTTCTACTGAAAGAACGGGAAACTGCTGAATCTTCTAATACTTCATTATCTATATTTATAAAATCATTTAAATAGTTTTTGAAATTTTCGATTTCATATAATTTTTCTTCAATGTTTAAAGTTTTATTATTTATAATATTATTTTTCTCTTCTATAGTTTCTTGTAAATTCAAAGTAGAATTTTTCCAAATATTAGATTCATATTCAAGAGAAGAAATTTCAGATTCCTTTTCCCGAACTTTGCTTATTAAGTTTAGGTTATAATAAAATAGATATCCAGTTAAAGAAACAAGAGCTATTATAAGGACCAAACTAAAGAACAATATTTTTTTATGTATATTAAAATTAATAGGTTTTCTAGTAGTTGTAAAAACCTTGACTTGGATAATATCATTAAATTTATTTTTGGCGAATTGTTTTTTAGTCATATATACCTCTCGATAGTTTCAAAATTCTAAAAATATTTTATCATTTTTTCCAATTATAAACAAGTATACTTAAATGCTAGAAAACAATTCGCAATGTTCATATCTCCAATAGTAATATAAATTTTATGAATATATTTTATTATATAATTAATTAATGTATAATTAAAATAGTTAGTAAAAAAGAAAAGAGGATATAAATGGAAAGAAACAGTGGAATTTTAATGCATATATCATCATTACCTGGGAAATATGGAATAGGTGATTTTGGTATAGAAGCCTATAATTTTATAGATTTTTTATTTAATTCAAATCAAAAAAACTGGCAGATCTTACCTTTAGGAATTACGGGATATGGGGATTCTCCTTATCAGTCATTCTCGTCTTTTGCTGGAAATCCTTACTTCATAGATATAGAGGAATTTATTAAGAGTAATTTTATAACGAAAGCAGAAATAAAATTGTATAACTTAGATTCTAACAACAAAACCATAGACTATCATAAGTTATATGAAAATAAATATAAAATTCTCAAGATGGTTTACCAAAGATCTTTTAGTGAAATAGAAAATGAGTTAAAAACATTTTATAAGAATGAAAAAGAGTGGTTAAGACCCTTCGCTATATTTATGAGTTTGAAAGAATCCTATAATGGTAAATCTTGGTTAAGATGGGAAGAAAAATATCGAAAATTCAATTCAATAGAAGTAAAAGAATTTGAAAAGAAAAATCAAAAAGAGCTGTTTTTCTGGATATTCACACAATTTTACTTTTATAAACAATGGACAAAGATAAAAAAATATGCAAACAATAAAGGAATAAAAATAATAGGTGATTTACCCATATATGTAGCTGAAGATAGTGCTGATATATGGTCAAACTCTGAAATATTTAAATTAGACGAAAAATTAATTCCAAAAAAAATATCAGGAGTTCCACCAGATCTTTTTTCCCAAACAGGTCAATTATGGGGTAACCCAATATATGATTGGAATAAAATGAAAGAAAATAATTTCAGTTGGTGGATAAAAAGAATTAAACACAGTTTCAAGCTTTACGATATACTTCGTATAGATCATTTTAGAGGATTTCAAGCTTACTGGGAAGTCGATTATGGTTCGGAGGATGCTGTAGATGGTAAATGGGTAAAAGGACCGGGAATTGATTTTTTTAAAAAAGTAAAAGAACAGCTTGGAGAACTGGATATAATTGCTGAAGATTTAGGTTATTTAACAGAAGAAGTACATAATTTAATTAAAGAAACTGGATATCCTGGTATGAAAATACTACAGTTTGCATTTGATGGAAGTCCAGATAATAACTATCTTCCTCATAATTACATAAAGAATTCTGTTGTTTATACAGGTACTCACGACAATAATACTACCAAAAGTTGGTTTGAAAAGAAAAATGATGATAATAAGAAATATATATTAGATTATATTAAGAGCGAAAGAGAAAAAGAAATAAGTTGGGAAATGATAATAACAGCTTGGTCTTCCACAGCAGATTTAGCTGTAGCGCCAATTCAGGATTTTTTAGCCTTAGGAAGTGAAGCAAGAATGAACACACCTTCAACTCTTGGAGATAATTGGAAGTGGAGAATAGATGAAAAAAAATTAAATAAAAAATTATCTCAAAAAATTGCATATATTACACAATTATATGGAAGATAAAAATTATTTTCAAATAATAAAACTGGCATAGATACTTGCCAGTTTTAAAAAATATCTAATTTTTTATTTTTTAATGTTACATTTTATTTAAGTTCTATTCGACCTATTAGCAGCAGAAAGCATATGTCTCTTATCAGGAAAAATCTTATTTAGTTCTTGAGCTGTATAGGCAAGTTTTACAGCGTGAACATCATTTTCTTTTTCTATTCCTCTATTAAGGTCTTCCCAGTTTAAATCATAAGAATCTAAAGGAGGTATTTTATAATCTCCTAACTCTGAAGCTATAAGGTGTGTAATGATGCAGCTAGTAAGTATATCTATATTTCCGTTAAAATCTTTTTGAAAATCTTTTAATACAATCAAGGCATGAGTACCTGTAATACAGTGAAGAGCTACTATACTTTTAGAATTTAAATAAGAATTTAAAGAAAGATTAAGTACAGCTTCCAATTTTTCATCGGTATCTCCTTCAATAATAAAACCTTTTTCCATATAGCTTTTATCTTCGTATAGTGCTTTCATTTTCTGACCTAAGGAATTTTTTTTGGATAATACTTTCTTTACACTTTCACTTTTATATAAATCTTTAGTTTCTTTAATTATATTCTCTTTCTTTATTTTTCTGCTAAACTTATGGGCTTCTCTATAAGCGGTAACATAATATGCAACAGCTCGTCTTAATTCAGGTAAATAGCCAGAGTCAATTTTATAACCTTCATAAGCATAAGCGAGTCTAATTAAAACATGAAATAATCCAGAGGACATACCTAAAGGATATTCATTCAGCATTTTTTTAATATAATATTCGGCATTATCGTGAGTCATTTTATCTTCTAAAAAAGCTAAAGCTGGTTCATAAGACTCTCTTTTACCTAGGGTTTTTTCTAGCGAATTTACTTTCTCAAAAAAATTACTTACTTTATTTATACTTTTATTTTCATTGTACAACTCTGAATAAGATTTAGTTTTACTTAAATCTTGAGTTAATTTGTATACAGCTAATTGTCCCATAGGCAAGTGATTTACTAAATCTCCTTGATAAGGTGTATGCATTTTTCCGTAATAATTAACGATATTACTAATTTCCATAAAGACCTCCTAAATTTTATATAGAGTATAATTAAAAATGTATATTATACTTATACCCGATAGTAAAAATAATATAAAAAGAAAGAGTTGATTTTGAATTTTTACACTTAATTTATTAACTTAGAATGAATCATAGTTAATGGATACTTATTGACTCAAAAATTATGATTTAGTACAATTAAAATATAAACTATGAACTAAAAAATTAATTAAAATATAATATTTAGAAAGCAGTCTAATCCTTGATAAGAAAAGGTATAAGTGCTAAAATAGTTTATAGTTAAAATAATAACTAAATCTATTATAATAAAAATTCTAATCATTTTGAGAGGAGGAAAAATGGATTTTAAAAATATTTTACTTAAAAAAACAGGAAATATTTGTACTTTAAGTTTTAATAGGCCTAAAGCACTAAATGCTCTTAACACAGAAGTACTCAATGAATTAAATCAAGCTCTAGATAGTATTAATAAGGATGAAGATATCTATGTTTTGATTATAACAGGAGAAGGAAAGGCATTTATTGCAGGTGCAGATATAAGAGAAATGCAGGATAAAAATTTATTTGAATCTAAAAAGTTTGCTGAGTTAGGACATGAAGTTTTTAGGAAAATAGAATTACTTGAAAAACCAGTTATAGCAGCGGTTAATGGATATGCCCTTGGTGGTGGATGCGAACTTGCTATGAGTTGTGATATAAGAATTGCAGGAGAAAAAGCAAAATTTGGTCAACCTGAAGTTGGTCTGGGAATCATACCTGGTTTTGCAGGAACTCAAAGATTGGCGAGACTAGTAGGTCCTGCTAAAGCAAAAGAAATAATATTTACAACTGATATTATTGATTCTAAAGAGGCTGCAAAAATTGGATTAGTAAACAAAGTTGTACCTCAAGAAGAGTTGTTAAATCAAGCTGAAGAAATGGCTTCTAAGATATCTAAGAAGGGACAAATTGCCGTAAGATACTCTAAAAATGCAATTAATAGAGGAATAGAAACAGATATAGAAACAGGAATGGATATTGAAAGAAATCTTTTTAGCTTATGCTTTACAACAGAAGATCAAAAAGAAGGAATGAAAGCTTTTACAGAAAAAAGAAAAGCTGAATTTAAAAACAAATAATAAAGGAGATAAAAAATGAAAATTTTAGTATTAGGAGCAGGAACAATGGGCTCAGGAATAGCTCAAAGTTTTGCTCAATCAGGACACGACGTAATAATTAGAGATCTAGATGATGAATATGTAAAAAAAGGTATAGCTGGTATAGATAAAAATTTAAGCAGGAGTGTTAAAAAAGAAAGATTAACGGAAGAACAAAAAATACAAATTCTAGAAAAAATTTCAGGAACAACTGATATAAAATATGCTGAAGATGTAGATTTAGTAATTGAAGCTGCAGTAGAGAATATGGATGTAAAGAAAAAAATATTTGCAGAGTTAGATGAAATTTGCAAACCTGAAACAATACTTGCTTCTAATACATCTTCACTATCAATTACAGAAATAGCAAGTGCAACAATGAGACCTGAAAAAGTTATCGGGATGCATTTTTTCAATCCAGTGCCGGTAATGAAGTTGGTAGAAGTAATAAAAGGAATAGCTACTTCTGAAGAAACTAAAAATAAAATAATTGAAATTTCTAAAGAATTAGGTAAGACACCTGTAGAAGTTGAAGAGGCACCTGGATTTGTAGTAAATAGAATATTGATACCGATGATAAATGAAGCAGTAGGAATTTTAGCTGACGGAGTAGCTAAAGCGGAGGATATAGATGAAGCTATGAAACTTGGCGCAAATCATCCAATAGGTCCATTAGCATTAGCTGATTTAATAGGAAATGATGTATGCTTAGCTATAATGGATGTTTTATATGATGAATTTGGTGATTCAAAATACAGAGCACATCCACTTTTAAGAAAAATGGTAAGGGGTAATCTATTAGGACGAAAAACTGGTAAAGGATTTTATGATTATAATTAAATAGAAAACTTAAAACTGCACTTAATAGGCAAAACCATCTATTCTAGTGCAGTTTTTATTTTTTTTGAAAATATAGTTCATTTATTTTTCAAAGGATATACTAGGATTATTAATATCAAGTAAATACCTTTGGTAGGATCCACCAAATCTATCCTCAATTAAACATTCAATATTGTTCATAGCATTTTCAAGAGAAGAATCATTTCCAAAGCCTACAAGTTGAAAGAAAATATTACTGCTATCAAGAGTTACTTTGCCTAATTCACTTTGTCTCCAGACCCATTTTCTAGTCTGAACCTTATTTCCACTTGTAAAAACCAGTTCCTTTCCATCAACTTTTTCAAATTCATTAGAGCCAAAGGCCAAAAACTTATCTCCTTCTTTACTAAATCTTACCTCTAAATCATCATCAATGTCATCAAGATCATGACCGCCTAGAGATAATGTATTTTCTATAGAAACAGCATTACATAAATCAACTAGACTGTTTATATTGGGTAAATTGCCACCTTTAATAATTCTTTTGAACATTGCTTCTATTGACGCAGGGTATTTATTAGGATTAATTCCTGCTTCCTTCATAACATTTCTGTAGAGAGAAACATTTCTTAATTCTCTAATTTGCTTTCTATCAACATTTTCTCTCAATGTTTTTTCAGCTTTTTCTAATCTTTCCTTATCTTCTTTTGTAGTTTTTGAAATTTTCATATCTTTACCTATTAAAATTCCAAACTTAATATCAGGATTTAAATCAAAAACACTTTCATCAATACTATATTTCATTAAATTAATACCTCCTAAATTTATATTTAAAATACTTTTTGTATATTTTTAAAATTATATCATATAAAAAACTAGAATTCTATATTTGTAAAGAGTTCTAATTGAGAATATAATAATACTACAGAAAAGAAGGAAGTGGAAATAATGATAAGAGTAATAATGAAAGCAATGGTATTGAAAAATAGCAAGATACTTATTTTAAAACGTCACCCAAAACAAAAGGTAGCTCCTGATAAATGGGAAATGACCGGAGGTAAACTTGAAATTGATGAAAGTCTAGAAGAATGTTTAATAAGAGAAGTAAAGGAAGAAACTAATTTAGATATAGAAATAAAAAGAATTTTATATGCCACAGATCATAATACTAAAATTTTAGGAAAAGTAGTTATTATTGTATACTTATGTAAAGCTCAAAATACTGACGTGAAAATTTCTCATGAACATAGTGACTTTAAATGGGTAAAAGTTGAAGATTTTAGAAAAATTGTATTTAAAGAAATAGTGGAAGATTTAGACAAGTATGGAGCTCTTGATATTAAAGAGTTGAAGGAATAAAAAATGCTTAGTATATTTCAAAATACCAAGCATTTTAATAACCATATTATTAAAGAATTTTTTCCGACCCTGAATATATTTCGCTAACAGTCATAGTTGCCGCTCCATGACCTGGATGCTTTTCTGGATTCCAAGATTTCATATCATCAAAGATTTTACCGGTTTTATAATAATCAATTTTCCCTTTTAATTGATATGCTTTGTCATCTTTTGTGTAAAATAAAATTGAAGCTTGATTATTTTCAATTAAATTATTTTTAGTTTTATCGAAATAATTATCTGCTACAACAACTTTTTCATTATCGTAAAGATTTACACAAGTAGCATAAATACTATTTGGAATACCTTCCTTACTGACAGTAGTTAATATTATTGGACCTTCTTTATTTTCCCATTCCTTAATTACATTTTCTGGTATTTTTTGCATATTATAATCTCCCTTGTCTTTATTTTGAACTTATGCTATTAATATATCATTTAGACTGCATAGAGTCAATTATTTATCGATTTTATGTCCTTTGCTTAGAAAGTTTTTATACTATTTTAAATTTAATATGATTTTTTCTTTTACTTCTGAAAAAGAAACTTCGTTATCCAAACATATTTGTCTAATAATTTCATCTTCAGAAATCCCCTGTATACCGATTAATTCTTCTAGTTTTTCAATACTAATACCCCATCTAACTACTTCAAGAACAGTTGTTGTTGATTTGATTACATATTCTTCATATTCTTCAGTTTTTTGTTGAAATTCTTCTATAATTATATTTTCTGTAATCAAATAGCTAGAAATATCTATAGATATTTCTCTTAATTCATTGTATAGTTCCTCAGTTATTTTTCCTTCTTTGTAAAGTATATATACAGCTGTTGAAGGAAGAACATCATCATCTGATTCATATGGTATACCTGTATATAAAGATACGAAATACTTAACACTTCCAGTTCCTATCTCAATATCTTCATCGAATACATAGTATTCTTCTAGTTGATTTATTCTAAATGAACTAGTATCTTCGATTATACCACTTAAATCATATGCCTTTGCAAGAGTTTCTACATCAATTTTAAAACTTTTTGAAACATCTCCAAAAGAATAGGATCCTCTTATATCAGAAGGATCAGAGTAACCTTCAAATTGACCTTCTGATATTTTTTGAGGCACTTTAATAGTTTCAGTCTGCCAGTATCCTAAAAAATCTGAAATAAATATTCCAAGTATGAAAATTAACGATACAGATATTGCTAAAATTAAATTATTTACTTTCATTTAATGCCTCCAATTTTCATATCCAGAGTATTATCTATGGGACATATTTCATTAGAAGTACATTTTAGACAGCTTATACAGTTTGTATCATTTATAATCTCTTTTTCAGAAACCTTAATATTCATAGGACATACATTGTCGCATTTCTTGCAGTTTATACAGGTGTTTTTACTTCTAACTATTTTGAAGATTCTAAATTTGTTAAAAATACCCAATATTGCACTTAGTGGACACAGATACTTGCACCAAGGTCTTTCTACAAACAAGGATGAAATCAACACCACAACTAAAATAAGTATTGCTGTAATAGCTGCTTCCCCTGTGTAGAAGTTAAATAGAGCATAATAAGGATCATAATCTGCGAAAACTAATTTTAAGGAATAACTGCTAAAATAAATTATTACTACTAATACTAAATATCTGAGATATTTTAAACGTTTATGAACTTTGTATGGAATAAAATTATTATATTTCTTAGGAAATAATTTCTTCCCTAATTTTCCAACAAGTTCTTGAATAGAACCTAAAGGGCATATAAATCCGCAAAAAGCTCCACCGAATAAAACTGCACTGATTACTAAAATCACAAACAACACTAAACTAGAAGTATGGATTTTAGCAATTAATCCTTGACCTGTTAATAATGTATAAAATGTTTCTACAGCTCCGAAAGGGCAAATCGAGTGAAGAGAAACACCTTCTATTGAGCTTAAAAAAGATAGACCTAATTCATCTGCATTTTTTGCTAAAGTTATGAATGCAATAGTTATAAAAAACAATAATTGAATAATATTTCTTGGTTTAATTTTTTTCATAAGTTCTCCTTTTATGTTTTTTTATATATTAATATATAGATGTGAAGAAGTTATGGAGATATTAATTATTTTAATATAAAAGCAAGTAGAAATCTTCAAAGATTTCTACTTGCTTTAGTATTGGTATTGGTACACCAGAGAGGACTCGAACCCCCAACCCTCTGATCCGAAGTCAGATGCTCTATCCAATTGAGCTACTGGTGCATAGTGTTGTTCATCTATATACTATAATACTTTTATAAATATTCTGCAAGAAGAACTTG
>Ga0209936_1000588_pt1 | contig 21660 bp, 19 predicted proteins | sample SalPonR1_A_D1_MG_FD_185694 | JGI IMG/M metagenome (GOLD analysis project Ga0209936, IMG submission 185694) | Salt pond soil microbial communities from South San Francisco under conditions of wetland restoration - Salt Pond MetaG R1_A_D1_MG... ... | reverse complement strand
AGCCGTCCGCGTCCGTCAGGTCGTAGCCTGCGGCGAAGGCGTGGCAGGTGTCCAGGCAGATGCCCAGGTCGTCGGCGTGCTGGGACCGCGAACGGATCGCCTGGAGCTCGTCGATCGACACGCCCAGCGTGCTGCCCTGGCCGGCGGTGTTCTCGAGCAGCACCTTCACGCGGGCGTGCCCGAGCTCGTCGAGCACGGCGTCCAACCCTCTCGCCACCCGCTCGATCCCGACCTCGCGACCGTCGTCCTGCGGAGCGCCGGGATGGAGGACGAGACCCGGCACGCCCAGCGCGTCGCAACGGCGGAGCTCGTCCAGGAGCGCCGCGTGCGACTTCTGGACCACCTCCGGCTTGGGGCTCGCGAGGTTGATCAGGTAGCCCGCGTGCGCCACCACCGGTAGATCGGCGGTACCACGCAGCTCGCGGAACGTCGCGGCGGCCTCCGCGGACCTCGGCAGCGCGGACCAGCGGTTGGGGCTCTTGACGAAGATCTGGAAGGCGTCGCAGCCGAGGGCGACGGCTCGCGCCACCGCCTTCTCGGCGCCGCCGGATACCGATACGTGCGCTCCAGGCAGTCCCATGACGGCATGGTACCGGCCGCGGGTGACGCCCGGGCCCGGTGGTACCATCCGGGCCGTGATCGCAGCGCAGCTGTTCGAGCCAGGCCCCGGCGAGCTGCTCGCGTTCTTGCGCGAGCAGCTCGCGGAGCCGGGCCGCTGGCTCCAGATCGGCGGCGAGATGGAGGTCGTCTACCACGGGCGGGCGGCCAGCACCGCCGACGCCGGCGACTACCTGTTGCTGCTCAAGCCGGACCGCAGCCTGCAGGTGCACGCGTCGCGCGGCATCAAGCCGCTGAACTGGCAGCCGCGGGTCGACGCGGTGGAGCTGCTCGAGGAGGCGGGACGGACCGTGCTGATCGCGGAGCGAGCCTCGCCCTCCGAGCTGGTTCGCGTGGCGTTCCTCGACACCGCGTTCGCTCTGGCGCTGGCTCCACGCGACGAGGGCGGCCTGCTCTTGCACGGCAGCGAGGCCCAGATGCAGCGGGCGCTGGCCCGGCGTCCCGAGCTGATCGAGGACGGCCTCGTCCTGCTCGAGGTCGAGCTTCCCGTCGGCGTGGGCGGGATCGATCTGTACGCTCGCGACCGCGAGGGGCGTCTGGTGGTCGTCGAGCTCAAGCGGGGCCGAGCCAGCCACGACGCCGTCCATCAGCTCGACCGCTACGTGCGGCGGGTGCGCGAGGCGACGGGGTCGACGGTCCGCGGCATCCTGGCGGCGCCCGAGGTCACGGCCCCCGCGCGGACGCGTCTGACGGAGCTCGGCCTCGAGTACCGCGAGGTGACGTCGCTTCCGGCGCTCGGCGACGACGGTCCCGAGCAGCCGTCGCTGTTCGGAGCGCCCTGAGCGATCGCGCGCTCAGAAGGCGTTGCCGGCCGCGAACGGCGGACCGATCGGCCGTCCGTTCTGCGCGTCCTCCCACGATTCGCGCTCGAGCCGCGCGAGGAGCTCCGGCTGATCGGCCAGCACGGTCATGAACGCCTCCACGATCCGGGGCGAGAACCAGCGCCCGCTCTTGCGGCGGATCTCGGCGATCGCCGTCTCGAGCTTCCAGGCGGGTTTGTACGGCCGCGCGTTGATCAGGGTGTCGAACACGTCGGCGATCGCCACGATCTGACCGACGAGCGGAATGTCGTCGCCGCTCAGGCCGCGCGGGTAGCCGCTGCCGTCCCAGCGCTCGTGGTGGGTGAGCGCCACCTTCTCGGCGAGCACCATCAGCTCCGACTGTCCTTGCGCCAGCAGTCGCACGCCCACGTCGACGTGCTCGCGCATGGTACGGAACTCGTCCTCGTCCAGGCGGCCGGGCTTGAGCAGGATGGCGTCGGGGATGCCGATCTTGCCGACGTCGTGAAGCGGCGCCGCGCGGCGCAGCAGGTCCACCTCGGGGGCGGGCAGGCCCAACTGCTCGGCCAGCAGACCGCACAGCTCGCCGACGCGCTGCGTGTGCCGCCCGGTGACGTAGTCGCGGAACTCCGCGGCCAGGGCGAGCCGCTCGAGCAGGTCCAGCCGGGCGGTCTCGAGCTCGAAGGTGCGCTCGCGCACCAGCTCCTCGAGATGGTCGACGTGGCGCCGCAGCGCCTCGTGCAGGATGCGCGTCCGCAACAGGTTCTCGACCCGCAGCTCGATCTGCGTGGCGCGGAACGGCTTCGTGATGAAGTCCTTCGCGCCGCGGGAGAGCGCGTCGCGCTCGGCGTCGGGCGACACGTCGGCGGTGATCACCGCGATCGGGAACCAGTCGTCCGCGGATCGCGTCCGCGTCACGGTCGAGATCAGCTCCAGGCCGTCCATCTCGGGCATGTGCAGATCGGTGATCAGCAGATCGGCGTCGTGCTCGGTCAGCAGCCCGGGTGCGGCCCGCGGATCGCCGCACGGCACCAGGCGGCGGTACCCTGCTCTCTCGAGGATCTTGCCCAACAGCGTGAGGTTCACCGGCTCGTCGTCGACGAACACGATCGTCGCGTCGAGCGGATCTCGCAGTTCGTTCATCCGTGCCTCCGAATCGGCATACGGTGCCGGCACCGCCGTCAGCATGCTGGACGCAACGGAGGAACCGGGTGCCAAAGCTCACAGCTCGCGGGGCTTGCTACACTTCCCCCATGTCCGACGACCTCAGGGGCGCGCCGTGAACGCCGCCGACGCGCCGACCCGGCGAGCGCTTCGGCTCCTGGGCGTCGTCGCGCTGGTCGGCATCCTGCAAGTGGGGTTCCTGACGTTCGTCGAGCTCGACCGGATGATCCGCCACCGGGCGGCGATCGCATCGCTCGAGGACGAGGTCCAGGCGGCCCGGGCCGAGGCCGAGGCGTTGCGGGCCATCGCCGAGCGAGCGGACGACGCGACGTTCCGCGAGCAGCTCGCCCGGGGTCAGGGGTTCGTCTACGAAGGCGAGACCCGCGTCGTCGTCCTGGACGGCGACCGCGCTCCCTGACGCGGACGCGATCGGCCCGATGCGGTCGGAACGCCGCGGGGTATCCTCCGATATGGACGACGGTGGCGAGGCGCGTATCCAAGAGCTGACGGCCGAGATGGAGGAGCGACGCAAGCGCATCGCGCGCGGCGGCGGGCAGGCGCGGATCGACCGGCAACACGACGCCGGAAAGGCGACCGCGCGCGAGCGGATCGCCCTGCTGCTCGACGAAGGCAGCTTCCACGAGCTGGGCGTGTTCGTCGAGGCGATCGACGGCGACGGGCACGTCGAGGCGCCGGGCGAGGGCGTCGTCACCGGTCACGGCCGGATCGACGGCCGACCCGTGTTCGTGTTCAGCCAGGACTTCACCGTCGCCGGAGGCAGCCTGGGCAAGATGCACGCCCGCAAGATCGCCCAGGTGATGGACCTCGCGGCTCGGAGCGGCACGCCGATCGTAGGGCTGAACGACTCGGCGGGCGCGCGCATCCAGGAAGGCGTCGACTCGCTGTCCGGCTACGGCGAGGTGTTCTACCGGAACGCGATCTACAGCGGCGTGGTTCCGCAGATCAGCGCGGTGCTGGGCCCGTGCGCGGGCGGGGCCGTGTACAGCCCGGCGCTGACCGACTTCGTGCTGATGGCGGAAGGCACGTCGTACATGTTCATCACCGGGCCCGACGTGATCCGGTCGGTCACCAAGGAAGAGGTCGGGTTCGAGCAGCTCGGCGGCGCGACGGTGCATACGCGCCGCTCCGGCGTGGCGCACCTCGCGGGCGAGAACGACGCCGACGTGCTCCGCAAGATCCGCGAGCTGCTGGCCTACCTGCCCTCGTCCGCGCGCGAGGCGCCGCCCGACCGCGCGACGCGCGACCCGGACGATCGCGAGACGCCGGAGCTGCTCCGCATCGTGCCGCCCGATCCGAAACGGGCCTACCCGATGCGGCAGGTGATTCGGGCCCTGGTCGACGAAAGCCGGTTCCTGGAGATCCAACCGGACTGGGCGCGCAACCTGCGCGTCGGGTTCGCGCACCTCGGCGGAACGGCGATCGGCATCGTCGCGAACGAGCCGAGCCAGATGGCGGGAACGCTCGATATCGACGCGAGCGACAAGGCCGCGCGCTTCATCCGGACCTGCGACGCGTTCAACGTGCCGCTCTTGACCCTGGTGGACGTCAGCGGGTTTCTGCCCGGGGTCGGGCAGGAGCATGCCGGCATCATCCGGCACGGTGCCAAGATGCTCTACGCCTACGCCGAAGCCACGGTGCCGAAGCTGACGCTGATCACCCGGAAGAGCTACGGCGGGGCGTACCTCGCGATGAACTCGCGGGACATGGGCGCCGACGTGGTGCTCGCCTGGCCGACGGCGTCCGTCGCGGTCATGGGCGCCGAGGGAGCCGCGGCGGTGCTGCACCGGCGCGAGATCCAGGACGCGGCCGATCCGGCGGCGGTCCGCGACGCACGCATCGCGCAGTACCGCGAGCGCTACGACAATCCGTGGCGAGCCGCGGCACGGGGGTACCTCGACGACGTCGTCGATCCGGTCCGGACGCGCCGGGCCCTGATCGGGCACCTGCGCGCCCTGAACGGCAAGACCGAGACCCGCCCGTTCCGGAAGCACGGCAACCTGCCGCTCTGACGCCCACCCCGGGCGGGTATCCTCGACGCGAGCGATCCGTCGTTCGGATTCCGGGCCGCCGTTGTCGCGGACCGGTTCCGACCCTCGCCGCGAAGGAGACTGCATGAACCTCGACGACATCGGAAGCCTCGCCCTCGCCCTCGCCGTCGACGTGCTCGCCGGCATCGCCATCCTGGTCGTCGGCTGGATCGTCGCGAACTGGGCGTCCGGCATGGTCCGCCGCGCGGGAGAGCGCAGCGAGCGGTTCGATCGCACGCTCACCAGCGTGTTCGTCCGCTTCGTGCGCTGGACGATCCTGGCGGTCACGCTCGTCGCGGTGCTGGGCCGCTTCGGGGTGCAGACGACCAGCATCATCGCCGTCCTCGGCGCCGCCGGCCTGGCCATCGGGCTCGCGCTGCAGGGCGCGCTGTCCAACGTCGCGGCGGGCGTGATGATCCTCGGCCTCCGGCCGTTCCGGCTGGGCGACGCGGTGGATATCGGCGGCACGATGGGGATCGTGGAGGACATGGGGCTGTTCGTGACCAAGCTCAAGGCGTTCGACGGGGTGGTCATCCACCAGCCGAACTCGAACATCTGGGGCACCGAGATCAAGAACTTCTCGCAGGCCGAGCTGCGCCGCGTCGACCTCGTCGTCGGGATCGGCTACGGCGACGACGTGCGCAAGGCGATCGAGGTGGCGCAAGGCGTCCTGGACGGCGACGAGCGGATCCTGGACGAGCCGGAGACGCTGATCGCCGTCGACTCGCTGGGCGACAGCTCCGTGAACCTGCTCATCCGGGGATGGACGAAGGCGGGCGACTTCTTCATGACGAAGCTCGACCTGACGCGCGCCGTCAAGGAGGCGTTCGACGAGGCCGGCATCGCCATCCCGTTCCCGCAGCGGGACCTGCACATCGTCCAGGACACGCCGGTGGAGGTCGAGGGCCTGGGCTGAGCGCGCCCGGCGGGCCGCGGCGAGGCCGGGATCACGCCGAGGCGGCGCGCCTCAGCTCCGGAAGGAACGCCGCCACCGCCACGATTCCCACGGCCGCGGTCAGCGCGAACAGCGACCCGTGCCCGCCGAAGCCGGCGTCGAGCCAGAGGCCGAGGCCCCACTGCAGGCCGAACCCGCCCGTGAACATGAACAGGTTCACCGCGGTCACGGCCCGGCCGGTGAGCGCCAAGGGGAAGGCGTGGCGTGCCAATGCGAACAGCAGGGCCGACGTCGCGCCCGATACGCCCAGGACGGCGAACGTGCCCGACAGGACGCCTCCACCCGCGGCGGGTACCGCCGCGAGCACCGCTTGGGCCGCCACGAACGCGACGCCGGCCCCGACCAGGGTACGGGCGACTCCCAGCCGCTCTCCGAGCGCGCCCAGCACCAGGTAGCCGACCGACACGCCCACGCCGAACGCCAGAAGGACGTTGCCGGTGGCGAGAGCCCCCAGGCCGACGCCGTTCGCGAGGTACGGCCCGGCCCAGAGACTCTGGAACGCGAACGTCACGCCCGTGGTCGCGAGGGCCAGGCCGGCCAGGCGCCAGAAACGCGGCGAGCGGAACACCTCGCCGAAGCCGCCGTCGGTCATGCCCTGGTCACGGTCCACGTCGGGAGCCGACCGGGCCCAGACGGCGATCGCGCCGGCCGACAGCGCCAGAAGCGCAGCGCCCGCGACGAACACGGCCCGCCAGCCGAACGCCTGCGCCATCCAGGCCAGCGGCGTCGAGGCCAGCAGCGAGCCGGACGAGCCGATCGCCACCAGCGCGCCCGATACCGCGGCGAAGCGCAACGGCGCGAACCAGCCGGACAGCGCCTTGAGCCCGCCCATCAGGATCCCGGCGGTCCCTACCCCCATCAGCGCGCGGCCGATCGCGAGGGTGAGCAGATCGCGTCCCAGCCCGAACGCCAAGGCGCCCGCCACCGCGGCCAGCATCAGCACGGGCGTCACGAGGCGGGCGCCGTACCGGTCCAGAGCCATCCCGAGCGGCAGCTGCGCCGCCGCGAACCCCAGGAAGTAGAGGCTCGTCATCAGCCCCAGGTCGGCCGGACCCACCCCGACGTCGCGGACCAGGTCGCCCGCGATCACGGCGTTCGCGCTCCGCACGAAGTTGGAGAGGAAGTGGGCCGCCGCGAACACCGCGAACACCGCCGAGCGCGTCATGGCGACGAGCCTAGCAGCCGGCAGGCGCGCTCCTGCTCCTGCGCCGCCGGTGTCCCGTCGGTGGAGGTCGCGAGGAGCCACGCCCCCTACGCTGCTTCCCACGCCGCCCTCGACCCGGTCGTCGGGAGGGGACGGCGCGACCGGCGCTCCGCAGCCGCTCGCGTCGGCGTCGGCCAGCGCGCGGATGCGAGGAGACACCCATGGCCCTCGGACTGAACCACGCCCTCCTGATCGGTACGCTCGTACGAGAGCCGGACTTGCGCTACACGCCGGCCGGCCTCGCGGTGCTGCGGCTCGATCTCGGCGGCGACGATCACCTGCACGACGAGGACGGCACGCTTCGCTCCCGTCCCTGGTACCAGCGGGCCACCGTCTTCGGGGCGCAGGCGGAGCGCATCGTCGATCACGTTCGGACCGGCACGCCGGTGTGGCTCGAGGGGCACGTCGAGCAGCGCAGCTGGGAGACGGAGGAGGGCGCCGTCCGCTCGGCGCTCGACGTGATCGGACGACGCGTCGAGATCCTCGGACTGGGAGCGCGCGATCCCGACGACGCGTTCGCGGTCGACGCCCGCGACCAGCCTCGCCTCCGGGACGCAGTGAACCGGGTTCGGGTGATCGGAAATCTGGCTCGTGACGTGGAGCTTCGCCGCAGCGAGGGGGGCGTCGCGCTGGCGCGGTTCGCCGTCGCCGTGCGGGAACGGGAAGCGGGAAGCCGCGTTCGCGCCCGCGGCACCGCCGCCCGTGACGACGCCGCCCGTCCGGACGACGAGGCCAGGCCGCACTTCGTGGAGGTGCGTGCATGGCGCGACGTCGCGCTCGCCGCGGACGGCCTCGAGAAGGGGACGCCGGTGTACGTCGACGGCCGACTCGTGACCGACGCATGGACGGACGGCGAGGGATCGCGGCGCTGGGCGACCCGCGTCGAGGCGCTGCGGATCGAGACGATCGAGCGGCTTCCTCGCGGCGCGGAGGCCGCATCGCTGCCGGACCACGAGCCATCGACCGTCGGGGAGCCGGATGCGGCGGCCGGCGCCGTTTCGTCGGGCTCGGCCCGCAGCGGCGCCGAAGCCGGACCGCCGTTCTGAGCGAGGTGCGGAGCGCGGTCCACACGCTCGCCGCGGCCGTTCCTGCCGGGGAAGCGGCGCTTCGGCTTCCCCGGTCCGCTCGGCCGACGTACGATCGGGGCATGGACGAGATCGTTCTGGTGCTCGGTGGGGGAGGCGCGCGCGGGCTCGCGCACATCGGCGTGCTGCGGGCGCTCCAAGAGGCGGGACTGCACGTCCGTGCCATCGCGGGCTGCTCGATGGGCGGCATCGTCGGCGCGTTCCACGCGGCCGGCTACACGCCTGACGAGATGGAGGAGATCGCGCGCGGGATTCGGTACGAGTCGCTGCTGTCGTTCGGCGAGCTCGGCGGCATCGTCGGAGGCGAGGGCCTCGCGAACCTCTTGGCGGAGCATCTTCCGGAGCGCATGGAGAACCTCGACGTCGACCTGTTGATGACCGCGGTCGACGTTCAGAAGGGCGAGCTGGTGGTGCTCAACGACGGGGGGCTCGTCCAGGCGTTGCGCGCAACGAGCGCGCTGCCCGGTCTGATCTCGCCGGTCCGCCTGGGCGACCGGGTGCTGGTGGACGGCGGACTGCTGAACAACCTGCCCGTGGACCTCGCACGCACGATGGGCCACGGCCCGGTCGTGGCCGTCGACGTCGCCGCGCCCCCGGATCGTCAGCTGCGGTTCCAGGACGACCGGAGCTTCTGGGACCGCCTGAAGGACGTGATGCAGCCGCAGCGCGCGCTGACGGTCGAGCTGTTCATGAAATCGTTCGACGTGCCGCAAGCGCTGGTGACGAAGATGCGGCTGGCCATCTCGCCGCCCGACCTGCTGATCCGCCCAGACCTGGGGCGCGATTTCGGCGTCGAGCAGTTCGGTCGGATGGACGAGGCGTTGGAGAAGGGGTACGACGCCGGTCGCGCCGCGTTCGCGTCTTGGACGCCCTGAAGCCCGCGGGCGGCGCCTACGCTGGGCGGGCCGTGCCCCCATCACGTTCGTCGGCAGACGTCAGCAGCTCACGGAGATCGTCGCTCGCGCGAGCAAGGCTCAGCGTCCGGCGTGCACGCGTGACGGCCACGTAGAGGAGGTTCAGCTCGGCGCGCGCCGCTTCCGGATCGGGCGCGCGCGCCAGGGCGCCCGCGTCCACCGCCACGCGAGGAAGATCGCTCCAGAGCTCGACGTGGTCCCACTCTCGGCCCTTGGCACGGTGCACGGTCGAGACGACCACGCGCGCGTCCCGCTCGCTGGGCCGACTCGCGTCCAGCAAGGACCTGCACAGGCGGGGAACGTCGTCGCCGTGCGTCTCGACCAGGCGACCGAGCGTGCGCAGGGCGCCGCCCTGCACCTCCGCGGCTTCGGTCAGCTCGCCCCAGCTCGCGAAGCCGCCCCACGTCGTGGCGTCCGGTCGTCCGCCGTTCAGCGGCGTGTCTTCGCGAGCAGGGCGCGCCCCGTGACCGCGGTGACCACGACCGCCGTGGCCACGTCCGCGAAGGCCGCCACGACCGCCACGCGCGCGCGACCAGAGCGCGTGCGCATCGCGCAGGGAGGCGACGGTGCCGTCGAGCCCGCCGACCACGTGCACGCCCTCGTCGGCGAACGCCAGCGTCGCCTCGATCACCCCGAGGTTGGTTCTGCACAGCACGGCGCGACGAACGTCGCGGCCGATCGGATCGAGCGACACCTCGCCGGCCCGACCGGCGCCGACCAGCCTGGAGCCTGGCGCCAGGACGTGCAGGACGCGGAGCGCCACCTCGGCGATCTCGGGGCCGAAGCGAAACGACCTGGTCAGCCGCACTTCCGGGTATCCGGACGCCGCCATCGCGTCGACCGCACCGCGCCAGCCGTAGATGCGTTGGGCGGGATCGCCCACGAGCAGGCGTGCGGCATCCTGGCGCCCGAGAACGGACAACATCACCGGAGCGAGGTCCTGCGCCTCGTCGACGAGCAGCAGCTCCGCCGCGATGCGGGCGCCGCGAAGGTGGAACAGCTTCAGGTAGGCGTCGTGATCCAGGGCCGCCGGGTCGTCCGGGTCCGCCATGCGCTCCCACGCCCGCTGCACGCGGCGCACCAGCCAGCGTGTCCGCTCTGCCGCGCGCTCCCGCCCCAGCGTCGCGACGAGGCGCGTGCGCAGCGCGACGGGAAGGTGGCCGTCGTGAGGCGCGTCGTCGGCACTGGCGGCGAACCGGCTCAGCAGCATGCGCAACGCGTCGACGTGGCCGCTCATGCCCGGGTCGCGTGGGTCGAGGCGAGCCAGCTCGACCCACGTAGCACGCGTGCGCCCGCTCGCGCCGGCCGCGAGCTTCGCCCGCATCCGGGCGTCGGGCGCGACCACCGACCGGAACGCCAGGGCGTGCAACGTGGTGCTCCGCACGTGGGCTGGGAACGACGCGCGGGCCTCGGCGGCGATGGCCCGGTTGAACGCCAGCAGGACCGTGGGTCGGGGTGCGGTGCGCTGCGCGACGGCACGCAGCGTGTAGGTCTTTCCGCTTCCCGCCCGCGCGACGATGGCGCCGTCGCAGCGGGACGCAGCCAGGTCCACCGCCCGGCGCTGCTCGTCCGACAGCGTCGATGCGGCGGGCCGCGCGTCCGCGTCCACGGGCGCGCGGGAACGGAGCAGGACGTCGCGCCCGGAAGCGGCCACGCCGAACGGTAGCGAAACGAGCCGGGGGTGCACGGCGCTCCCGAGGCTCCGACCGGCCGTCGCGCGGCCGCTGCCAAGCGCTTCTGGGTCTCCAGGCCGTTCCCGCCACCGGGCCGGTGTCCCGCGCGCCCGCCCGGATCGGCCCTACGGACGCCGTGGCTGAGGCATCGTGAGCGCAGACGCGCGGTACGACCGATCGCCGGGCGCGAGGAGGCACGTCGATGAGCAAGGTCACGATCCAGGTAGCAGAACCGCACACGTTCGTTGCGGACGCGATGGTGGTGGTGCTGGCCGGTGCTTCGGCCCGGCCGTCGCAGCGCCTCCAGGAGCTCGACAGGGCTTTGGGCGGCGAGATCTCCGCACGCCGCGACCTCGGCGACCTCGCCGTCGGCGCGGATGCGCCCGTGTCGATTCCCGGCTTGGACCGGGTCGGCACGGCGCGGCTGGTGGTCGTCGCGGCCGGTGCGGACGCCACGCCGGACGAGGTCCGTACGGCTGCGGCGGCGGCCGGACGCGCCGTCGTCCGCACCGGCGCCGAGCACGTCGCGCTGTGGGTCGAGCCCGACGCCGCTGCCGCCCTCGACGCCGACGCAGCGGCCGCCCGAGCGGACGAGCAGCCTCACGTCACGATCGGGGCGGCCACGGAAGGGCTCCTGCTCGGATCGCACCGGATCCGGAGCTACGCTCGGGACGACGCTGGACCGGCGTCGCCCGACCGTGTGACGGTCCTCGTTTCCGATCACGCCTCCGGCCAGGCCTCCGAGTCGGCGGCCGAGCAGGCCGTCCGGACCGCCGCGATCGTGGCCGAGGCGGTCGGCTGGAGCCGCGATCTGGTCGATGCGCCGCCCAACCGCCTGACGCCGGTGGCGCTGGCCGAGGCGGCCGCCGCGGCGGGAGACGACGCCGGCATGCGCGTCACGGTGCACGACGAAGCGTGGATGGAGGCCCAAGGGATGGGCGCCCTCCTGGCGGTGGCGCAGGGATCGGCGAACCCTCCGCGCCTCGTGGTGCTGGAGCATCGGCCCGGCGAGCGCGAGCTGCCGAGCGTCGCGTGGGTCGGGAAAGGGGTCACGTTCGACTCGGGCGGCCTGTCGCTCAAGGACCGCGAGGCGATGCCGGCGATGAAGGGCGACATGGCGGGCGCCGCCGCCGTGCTGGGCGCAGCGCTCGCGGTCGCGCGTCTGGACCTGCCGGTTCGGATGGTGACGATCGCCGTGTGCGTCGAAAACATGCCTGACGGTGGCGCGTACCGGCCCGCCGACGTGGTGGTCGCGGGCGACGGCACGGCGATCGAGATCGTCTCGACGGACGCCGAGGGACGGCTGGCGCTCGCCGACGCGCTGCTCCACGCGCAGCGCTTCGGTACGGACGTCGTGGCCGACGTCGCGACCCTCACTGGCGGGGCGATCGTGGCGCTGGGGAAGGGAACGGCGGCCGCGGCGTTCGCGACGGACGAGCGCTGGCTCGAGACGCTGACACGGGCGGCGCAGGCGAGCGGTGACGCGATCTGGCCGATGCCGATGTACGACGACTACCTTCGCGCGATCGACAGCCGCGTGGCGGACCTCAAGAACGGCGGCGTTCGGGAAGGCTCGGCCGGCATCGGGGCGATCTTCCTGCGGCGGTTCGCGCCGCCTCGCTGGGCGCACCTCGACATCGCCGGCGTGGCGTGGACGGAGAAGCCGGCAGGCGTGTGGAACGCCGGGGCGACCGGGTTCGGGGTGCGGCTGGCGGTCGAGGCGACGCGCCGGCTGGCGAGCGGCGACGGAGGCGCCTGAGCCCGCTCATTCGATCGGTCGGAGGTCTTCCATGATCTGCCAGCCGACGCCCTCGGGGGTGGCCTCGAGGGCGGTCTGCAGCGTCTCGGCCAGCCACGGCACGAGCCGTCCGGCGCTCTCCTCGTCGTCGGCGAACGTCAGGACGGTGAGCTGGTAGACGTGCTGCGTAGCGGCCATCGTGCCGTCGTCGAAGAAGGAGAACGGCGGCCGCGGCAGCTCGTCCCAGAGCACGTGCACGTCCGGCTCCATGCGGCCAGGGAGGTAGCGGCCGAGGTCGACGTCGAGCTCCTTTGGGAACCACAGGTATCCCTGCAGCAGCTTGATGGCGCGCTGGTCGTCGTCGCTCACGCCTCGAGATCGATCCCGGTCGGAACGTCCGGGAGGAGCGCCCGCCAGTCCGCGAGGAACCCGCCGAGGTCGGTGAGGTGGATCGCCTCGTACCCCAAGGCGCGTGCGGCCCTGACGTTGCGCTCGGCGTCGTCGACGAACACCGTGGCCTCGGGAGGCACGCCCAGGGCGACCGTCAGCGCCGCGAACGCGGCGGGATCGGGCTTTCGTACCCCGATCTCGTTGCTGAACACGAACCGCTCGACGCGTTGCATTCGGGGGTCGTCTCGCACGCGATCGCACAGCTCCGGAACGTTGTTCGACAGCATGCCGACCGTGTAGTCGGCCGGAATCGCGCCGAGGACCGCGAACATCGCCTTCCGTTCCCGTACGGCGCCCAGGAACGTCTCGGCGAACGTCGCTTCGTCCAGGGTCACGCCGGTCGCCTCGACGAACCGGCGGTGGAAGCCGGAAAGACCGAACGCGCCCGTCTCGAACTGCGCCATCAGGTCCAGGTACGGGCGCTCGATCCGCGCGGAGTCGTGACCGGACCGGTCGGCCAGGGCCGCGATGGCGCTGGAGTCGAACGTGCCTTCGGTGAACACGCCGCCCCAATCGAACGCGATCGCGCGGATCATGGGGCCCTCACGGCGTCGCGGGGCGGTTGGACGCGCTGCTTCGTGGGGCGTGGGCCGACCTCGTCGCGGTACCAGCGGAAGAAGATCACGACGAACGGGACCCCGAACGCGATCAGCCCGCCGACCTTCATGATCGCGCCCGCCAACGCCTGCTCGGAGAGCGCGTCCATGCCCAGGGTCCAGGGTGCCGTGCCGTACGTGGGGTAGAGGACCTTGTCGGCGAACGTGATCGAGCCGAACACGGGAATCTGGAACACCGGCAACAGGAACAGGTAGATGAGGCGCAGCATGTGCGAGAGCCTGGGAAGCTCCGGGACGCGGCTCATCAGCGGCCACCACATCAGCAGGGCGGTCGCGAGGAAGAGCAGGTGCTCCGCATGGTGCAGGCTGGGGTTCCTGAGCGCGCCTTCGTAGATCGCCGGGACGTGCCAGGCGGAGAAGAAGAAGGTGAACAGGCCGATGGCCACGACCGGGTTCGTGAGCACGCGCGCGACCGGCGCGATGCCGGGCCGCAGGAGCCACGGACGGAGCATCCAGACCGGAACGCTGGCCAGCAGAAGCGGCGCCGCCAGGTAGGCGATCCCGAGGTGTTGGACCATGTGCGCGGTGAGGCTGTAGCGCTCGGCCAGGTCGTGCAGCGGGGAGCCCTCGAACAGGTAGAGCAGGCCGAGGGCGGCGTAGTAGGCGAGCGCCGATCGGACGGGGAACGGCCGACCTGGCGCGAGGCGGTGGCGGAGCGGCCCTGCCGCGAGGGCGTAGAGCGTCGCGAGGGTGATCAGGCCACCGAGGAGGACGGGATCGGCTTGCCAGCCGAGGTAGAGCTCAGGCATCGGACCTCCATGCTACGACGCGGGCCGGGGCGCACGCCCCGGCCCGCGAACACGGTTCTCGGCGCGGACGGCGCCGCCCGTCAGGGCAGCGCGAGCTCGCCCCTGAGGTCGTTCACGTCGCTTCCCGAGAGACCTTTGCCGCGCTCGGCGGCGACCTCGTCGGGGCCGAACGGGGCGAAGCCGTCCGGCAGGTCGGCGGCGTTGTCCCACTCGTACGACACGAAGCTCGCGACCGCCGCGATCTGCTCGTCGCTCAGGTGGCCCCAGGCGGGCATGACGCCGTTGTAGGTCTGACCCGAGACGCGGATCTGTCCCTGGAGGCCGTAGAGCAGGGTGTCGATCAGGTAGGTGCGGCCGCCCTCGGGCGCGAGGAGCTCCGGCACATGCCCGGCGAGCGGCGGGAACGCCCCGGGGATGCCCTGTCCGCCGGCTTGGTGGCAGGACGCGCAGTTCGCCGTGTACGTCTGCTGGCCGAGCTCCTCGTTCCAAGCGTCGTCTGAGGCCTGCGCGGCAGGAGGCGCCGCTTCACCCTCACCCTCGCCCTCGGCCTCCGCGTCGGCCTCGGCCTCCGCCTCGCCGGGCGCCGCCTCGGCGTCCTCTGAGGGCGCCTCGACGGCATCGCCCTCCGCAGCTGCCGGAGCGGCGACCGTGAGCGTCCAGCCTTCGGTCCGCGCCGCGGGCGGTGCGACGGACCAGGAGAGGTCCTTCGGTCGCGGGTCGCCCAGAACGGCAGACAGCTCGCGAGCGTAGCCGTCCGACTCGATCAGCGAGACCGTCCGCTCGTCCAGGCCGTGGTCGCCGCCGTGATCGTCCTCGGCTGCTGCTTCGCCGTGCAAGAACTTGCCTTCGGGCGCGACCTGCGAGCGGACGAAGCTGAGGCTGCTGGGCGCCGTCATCAGGAAGGCGAAGGCGACGAAAGTGCCCAGCCCGATCACCATGCCGCTCCCGAAGAAGCCGGAGTAGGTGACGTCGTCGTCCTTGAGGTGCATGAAGAAGAGGATGACCATCACGAACTTGACGACCGAGAGGATCATGAGCCACCAGAGCGTCGCCGTGTCGCCCAGCCAGGCGACCTCGTACTCCACGATCCAGAACTCGACGTAGGTGATGACGGCCAGGATCAGGGCGACGACGACGTACTCGCCGATGCCGTGCTTCTTGTGTTCGTTTCCGCCGTTTGCCATGACCGCCTTAGATGAAGTCCACGAGGTAGACGAGCGTGAAGATGACGATCCAGACGATGTCCACGAAGTGCCAGTAGAGGCCGGCGACCTCGAGGTACGTCGCGTCTTTGGCCTGCCAGTGCTGCGGTCGCACGTAGCTCGCGACCACGATCGACAGCAGCCACAGCACGCCGATCGCGACGTGGACGCCGTGCGTGCCCGTCAGGACGAAGAAGGTCGTGCCGAACAGGTTCCGATCCAGGGTGAGTCCGAGCTCGACGAAGTGCCTGAACTCGTACACCTGGAACCCGAGGAAGATCGCGCCGAAGAACGCGACGCCGAACGTCCAGAGCCGGAACCCCGGGATATTGCCCTGGCGAAGCGCGTGGAGCGCGATCACCATCAGGAACGAGCTCATCAGCAGCACGAAGGTGCTGACCGTGGTGAGGGGGATGTCGAGCACGTCGAGCGGATAGGGACCGACGATGCTGCGCCCCTTGTAGATCAGGTACGTCCCGATCAGCGTTCCGAAGAACATCACGTCGGAGGCCAGGAAGATCCACATCAACAGCTTCGTGTCGGGAAGCGTGCTGCTCCGCCAGCCGTGGCTCTGGGCGGGCGCGGGCGCGCCTACGGACGGTGCTTGGCCGGCCATCAGTCTCCCGCTCCTTCCTGCGCGGAGGAGCGCGGGTGCACGTGATGCCCGCCGACCCCTTCGAACGCCCAGCCGTAGGTCGAGGCCACGACGACGAGCCCCATCAGGATCGCGAGCGGCCAGTTGTCGTACATCACGCCGTAGCCGCCGATGAACACGGCGAAGGAGAGCAGGAACGGATACCAGCTCTGGCCGGGCATGTGGATGCCGCCCGCGTCGAAGTCGATCCCCTCGTACGCGCTTCCGTCGTCGGCGTGCGCGAGATCCGGGTACTTCTTCGCCCACCAGGCGTCACGGTCGGTGGCGATGGGCTGCTCGTCGAAGTTGTGGTGCGGGGGAGGGCTGCTGGTGCTCCACTCGAGCGTGCGGGCGTCCCACGGGTCGTCCTCGGCCGGCTCGCCGCTGCGGAAGGCGTGCACGAAGCCCAGCACGATCATGATCATGCCCACGCCCATCACGAACGTGCCGGCGGTGGAAACGAGGTTCCAGATCTCGAGGCCCAGCCCGGCGTCGTACGTCTGGATCCGACGCGGCATGCCCATCAGGCCCGCGAAGTGCTGCGGCATGAAGATCATGTTGAAGCCGATGAAGAAGAACCAGAACGACGCGAGCGCCCAGCGGTCGGAGAACATCTTGCCGGTCATCTTCGGGAACCAGTAGTACAGGCCGGCGAGGAACGCGAACAGCGCGCCGCCGCCCATGACGTAGTGGAAGTGCGCGACGACGAAGTAGGTGCTGTTCGCCTGCGCGTCGAACGGCGGCATGGCCAGCATGATCCCGGTGATCCCGCCGATGACGAACATGAACAGGAACGCGAGGGCGTAGACCATCGGCGTGGCGAAGCGGATCGCCCCGCCCCACATCGTGCCCAGCCAGTTGAAGATCTTGACGCCGGTCGGGATGCCGATCACGAAGCTGGTGAGGCTGAACGCCGTGTTCGCGACGGGTCCGAGCCCGGTGGTGAACATGTGGTGGCTCCACACCGCGAAGCCCATGAAGCCGATGAAGATGCCGGAGAGGATCATCACCGGGTAGCCGAACAGCGGCTTGCGCGAGAAGGTCGGGATCACCTCGGAGATCACGCCGAACGCCGGCAGGATGATGATGTAGACCTCCGGATGCCCGAAGATCCAGAACAGGTGCTGCCACAGGATCGGGAGTCCGCCCGCGGAGGGCACGTAGAACAGCGTCCCGAAGGTGCGGTCCATGATCACCTGGAACAGCGCGACGGTGAGGGGAGGGAACGCGAAGATGATCAGGAACGCGGTGACCAGGATCATCCACACGAACACCGGCATGCGCATCATCGTCATGCCGGGCGCGCGCATGCTGAAGATCGTCACGATCAGGTTCATCGCCGTCACCAAGGTACCGATGCCGCCGATGAACAGGCCGATCATGTAGAAGTCGATGCCGTTGCCGGGGTTGTTGCTGAGCGACGTGAGCGGAGCGTAGGCGAACCAGCCCGCGTCGGGCGCACCGCCGAGGAAGAAGCTGGTGTACACGAACAGCCCGCCCAAGGCGTAGATCCAGTAGCCGAACGCGTTCAGCCGGGGGAACGCCAGGTCGCGCGCGCCGATCATCAGCGGGACGAAGTAGTTCGCGAACCCGGTGCCCAGCGGCATGATCGCCAGGAACACCATCGTCAGGCCGTGCATCGTGAACAGCTGGTTGTACACGTCGGGGCTGACGAGCTGCTGGTTGGGAGCGGCGAGCTGCAGGCGGATGATGAACGCCTCGACACTGGCCAGCCCCAGGAACGTCATCGACGTCAGGATGTAGAGGATCCCGAGACGCTTGTGATCGACCGTCGTGAGCCAGCTCGCGATGCCCGACGTCCCCTGGGGTCGCTGCAGAAGGCCTGCAGCGGGCGACGAGCCGGTGCCCTGTCTACCGATCGCCATGGCTACCTCCGAGCGAGGCCTGCGCCTCGGGTCCGGACTGGGCGCCGAGGCTCAGCAGGTAGCTCGCGATCGCGGCGATCTCCTCGTCCGCGTTCGGATCGTCCTCCTGCCAGAGCGCCGGCATGTAGTTGCCCGGCTTGACGGCCTGCGGGTCGCGCAGCCAGGCTTCGAGGTTCTCGCGGTCGTTCGGAACGATGCCGGCCGCGAGCGTGGTGCGAAGACCGAAGTTCGTCAGGTTCGGGAAGTCGGGCGTGCCGACGGACGAGCCGTCGCGGTAGCCCTGGACGGTGTGGCAGTTCGTGCAGCCCTTCGTGGCGAAGAGCTGGTACCCCTGCTGCACGTCGGGATCGCCCTGCACGGCGCGCGAGTCTACGGTCTGGAAGCTGTCGGCCCAGGCCTCGAACTCGGCGTCGCTCTCGGCGATCACGCGGAACTTCATGTAGGCGTGCGCGCCGAGGCACAGCTCGGCGCACTGCCCGTAGTACGTCCCGGGGTCGGGGGCCTCGATCCAGAGCTGGTTGTTCTGGTTCGGGATCAGGTCGCGCTTGCCCGCCAGGCGGGGGACCCAGAAGCTGTGGAGCACGTCGGCCGAGTCGAGGTTCAGGATCACGCGGCGTCCGGCGGGAATGTGGAGCTCGTTGGCGGTGACCACGCCCAGCTCGGGGTACTCGAAGCGCCACCACCACTGGTACCCGGTGACGTTCACGATCACGTCGCCCGCTTCGGGCGTGACGCGGGTCTCGGTCGCGAAGATCGTCCGAACCGTGGGCACGGCGACCGCGATGACGATCAGGACCGGCACGATCGTCAGGCCGATCTCCAGCGGCGCGCTGCCGTGGAACTGCGCCGGGATGCGATCCGGATCGTCGCGCCGACGCCGAAAGCGGATCAGAACGTAGGCCATCACGCCGAAGGTCGCGATCATCACGATCCAGCTGAGCTGGTACGACCAGATCAGCAGATCGTGCTGCGCTTGGGCGATCGGCCCGGCCGGGTCCAGCGTCGACTGGAGTCCCGTGAACTCGCAACCGCCGAGCAGGAGCATTCCTCCGACCAGGAATGCGGCTCGACGGAGCCATTGGGTCATGGGCACGGTTCGTTCCTCCTCATGTGCAGGGGTTCGCGCGAGGCCGGAGCGAGCAGGACGAGCGCCTCGCGGAGACGTGTCGGGGCCGAAGATATCACAGGCTCCCACCTCGCGACCTTGTGCACCGGTCACGCTGCGTGACCTAGGTACACCGAAGGGCGGATCGACCCCGGCGCAACGGCGTCTCGCAGCCTCGAGGGCCGCCGAGGGATCAGCTCGCGAGGTCCGGTTGGCGGAACGACGCTGCGGTGCGTACATGATCGGCCTGGACGACGACGGATCCGGCCAGGTCGGCGACGGTGCGCGCGACGCGCAGCAGACGGGCGTAGCCGCGCGCGCTGAGCCCGAGCTCGCCGATGGCGCTCAGCGCGACGCGCGCGCCGGCGTCGTCCAGCCCGGCGATCCGCTCCAGCCGCCCGGTTTCGAGACGGGCGTTCGCGACGCCTTGACGGACGATCGAGGATCGGCGGGCGGCCAGCACGCGGGCGGCCACCACGGCGCTGGTCTCTCCGGTCGCCGGTCCAACGAGCTCGTCCGCCGTGACGGGAGCGAGGCGGACGTGCAGATCGATCCGATCGAGGATCGGGCCGCTGATGCGATCGGCGTACCGCCTGCGAGCGGTCGGGTGGCAGCCGCAACGAGTCGGCTCGACGCCGAACCACCCGCAAGGGCACGGGTTGCGCGCCGCGATCAGCTGGAACGCGGCGGGGAAGCGCGTCCGCGCCCGGTGGCGGTCCACCGTGACGTGGCCGTCCTCGAGCGGTTGCCTGAGCGCCTCGAGGTGGCCGCGCGGGAACTCGGGCAGCTCGTCGAGGAACAGCACGCCGCGGTGCGCCAGGCTGATCTCGCCCGGTCGCGGCGAGCGGCCGCCGCCGACGAGCGCGACCTGGCTGGCCCGCGCGTGGGGTGCTCGGAACGGCGGCCTGCGAAGGAGCCCGAGCGGCGTGCGGGCTCCCGCGGCGGAGTGGATCCGGGTGACCTCGATCGCCTCGGGCGTGTCGAGGTCGGGCAGCAGCCCCGGGAGTCGGCGCGCCAGCATCGTCTTGCCCGATCCGGGCGGGCCGGTCAGCAGCATCGCGTGGCCGCCCGCAGCGGCGATCTCGAGAGCGAGACGCGCCATGGACCGGCCGCGCACCTCACGAAGGTCTGGCGTGTCGGCCGGCGGCGGGCGCGGCGCGTCGTCGCGGGCGTGTCGGGGCGTGTCGGGCACGGCAGGGCGAGGGGCGCCGCGCAAGAACGAGACGGCCTCGGAAAGGCTCCTGGCCGGCCAGACGTCCAGGCCGCCCAGCGCGACGAGCCCCGGCGCGTCGTCCGCCGGGACGATCAGCCGCCGGGGACCGTCTTGGAGCGCCATCAGGCCGACGGCGATCGCACCGCGCGCCGGCCGGAGCGTCCCGTCGAGGGCCAGCTCGCCCAGGCAGAGCGTACGCGCTGCGGCGTCGGCGGGAACACGCCCCTCGGCGGCCAAGAGCGCCAACGCGATCGGCAGGTCCAGCGACGGCCCCTCCTTGCGGAGATCGGCGGGCGCGAGGTTGATCAGCACGCGTGCCCGCGGAACCCCGAATCCGCTGGAGGTCAGGGCGGCGCGGACCCGGTCCCGCGCCTCGCGGACGGCCGCATCCGGCAGGCCCACGAGCGTCGTGCTGGGAAGCCCGCGCGCCACGTGCACCTCGACCCGGACCGGCTTCGCGTCGACGCCGACGAGGGTGGCGGAGGGCACGGCGGCGAACATGGTCGGTCAAGGGTCGCGCCTGCGAGGACGCATCGCGCTGGGTGGCGAGGCGCGTGCCGAGAGCACCCACCACGCTTTCCTAGGCGATCTGGAGCGTCGTCTCTACGGGAGCGACGTAGACGACCGTCGAGATCGAGGGTCCTCTCGGCGCGTGAACGATCGCCGCGGCGCGTCGAGCACCGTGGGCTACACTCGGCCCGTGGACCCAGGCACGTTCTCGGTCGTGGACCGAGTCTTCCTTGCCTGGCCAGAGGAGTCACCATGAATCGACGTTGGATCCAAGCCGCCGCGCTCGCCCCCCTGCTGATGGCGCTGGCCTCGTGCGCGCTTCTGAACACGTTCGTACCGCCGCTCGAGGACCCGCTGGGCATCAACGGCACCGAGGTCACCCTGCAACGGAGCGACTTGACGACGGCACGGTTGTCGCCTCTGCAGACGAGCGCAGCGAGCTTCACCGGCACGTTCGAGACCGACATCGGCGACCTGGAGGATCCGCCCCTCGATCCGAAGTCGCTGAAGACCGAGCTCGGCTTCGACCGTATCGCTCTGGTCGGTCCGGCTGCCGCGCTGACCGAAGTAGCGTTCCCCAGCACGATCACCGTGACCGCGATCACGCTGGAGGTCACGGTAAGCGACGACCAGGATCCCACCGGCGTGTCGTTCTCGTTCGACGCTCGCGATCTGTCGGTCGGCTTCGAGCGGTCGGAGTGCGACGTCGTGAACACCGACCTCGCGTGCACGTACGATCCCAGCGCCGATTTCCTTCGAGGGCTCGACATGACCTTCAGCGGAGACGCGTTCTTCACGCTGTTCGAGCTTCTGACGAACGGCACGACGCCGAACGTCGTCGAGGGCTCGCTCAGTGTCGCCTTCGACCCCGACCTGGACCCCGCGATCCAGATCGCTGTCGCGAGATTGGCGACGACGGACGGCAGGATCGCCGTCTTCTAGCAGGTTCGACACGGGACCGAGGGCTCGGGCGGAACCGCACGAGCCCTCGGCGTCTGCTGCCGGACGACGTGAAAGAGCGGACGGAAGCGGAACCCTCCGCTACATGCCCAACTCCGGCGACTCGTCGGCCACTGCGTAGTAGCCGTACGTTCCGGGGCCGACGTGCACGCCGAT
>Ga0209936_1000586_pt1 | contig 21708 bp, 19 predicted proteins | sample SalPonR1_A_D1_MG_FD_185694 | JGI IMG/M metagenome (GOLD analysis project Ga0209936, IMG submission 185694) | Salt pond soil microbial communities from South San Francisco under conditions of wetland restoration - Salt Pond MetaG R1_A_D1_MG... ... | reverse complement strand
GGATTGAGAATCAGGTCCTCAAAACTCGTTTTCTTCGGGTCCCAATCCCCCATGAGCCGATGGGCGAGGACCTGCTCATCAATATCCGTGGCTTTGGCAAGGGCACGGGTCATCAGTTTTTGAGACACGCCAATGCGAAAACCCCCGGTGATTATTTTATTAAATACCAGTCGCTCTGTTCGTCCCAGCCCACGCCAGGCCTCCAGTACAAAAGTCTTTTTTTGTTCCTCTTCGGCCGTTCGCATACTCATGATGCGTTCGATCCAAACATGCAGCGGGGCCTCATCACTTTGGGTCGCCGGGGATAACACCAGTGCAATGGTCTCTGCCAAATCGCCCACAATATGATAGCTCTCCTCAAATAACCATAAGGGAATTTTCGCTTCTTCAGCTGCCCATTCTCTCAGGAATCGCGTTTTTATCGTACGTCGGGGTCGCCGATGCGAAAGTAAAGCTACCGTCCAAATTTTATCTGCCGGATCGGCCTCTTTAAAAAACGTGGCCAGGGCATCCACCTTTTGCGTGGTTTTCGTGGTTTGGTCAATGGCTCGAAAAAGCTCCGCAAATAACTTCATACTCATTTAACGCATTCTGCTTGGCAGGGTTTATTTTTTTGGATTTGGGCATCGCGCCGGAAGGCTTAGCCGTCCGGCGCCGCTATGTTTCAGGGCTCGTTCAGAACGCGGCCTCTGTCCGCGAGATCGCCTTTGGCGAGCCTCGGGACTCCGGCCGCTTCACTCGGCTCCCGCTCAGGTGAGAATCACCTGAGCGGGATCTTCGGCGCTGCTCCGCAACGCCTCACCCTTGCACAGGTACTGTGTTTATTTCCTAATTTTTTCCCATATTTTTTCGAACTTTGTATTTATATAGGAAGAGCCGACTTTTCGGCATCTATCCCGTGTAGCCCGCTCTTAAAATGCGGGCTACCTTTTTTTGCTTTTCCTAATTCTTTTTGTAACTCTTTGTGGTAATCGGGATCATAAGCAGCATCCTTTTGATACAGCGTGTAAATCAGCAATAACAACTTGCGCTGCACGGCCACATAAGCTTTCATTTTTATTTTCGGGTTTCTTCTATGTATTCGCAAAAACATAGCCTGCAGAGGGCCTTCTTTTTGTATGGCCGTTAGTGAAGCCATGTGCATGACGGCCCGAATACTTGAATTGCCACGCTTAGATATCTTGGTGCGACCTTCTCGTTGCCCCGATTGGTTTTGGATAATGTCATAGCCGGCAAAGCGAGCTAATTGCTTGCGAGACCGGATCTCAGTAAAACCATTTGTTTCAGCAACCACGGTTAAGGCGGTAATGAGGCCCACCCCATGCACTGAATCTAAGATTTTCTGTAATCGATCCTTTAAGACTTCATCTTGCTTATAGAGCTTCGTGATTATTTTCTCAATCGCTGCTAACTCCTCATCAAGTATGGCAATCAGCCTTTGCAGAGACTCTTCTTCATAGGAACCCGACCAGCTGCTGTGCTTGCGTGCATGTAGCTTATTTTTATATCGAGTTTGACTGTTTAACAAGGACTTACGATGACGTAAAGCTGATCGCAGTTTCATAATGTTTGGACTACAAGGCTGCCATTGTCTTTGCTTGGTTTGACACGCCATTTTGCATATCCCCTTAGCATCCACTTTGTCTGTTTTACTAATTTGATTCAGGGAAAGCAAGTAATATTTTACGCGCTGGGCTAATACTAAACAAACGGGTAAACCCTCCTCATAGGCGAATGCTAACAAGGCTTCGTGATAAACCCCCGTAGGCTCCATGATCATTTGAAAAGGCACATCTGATCCTGCATTATACTTTGCCAACTTCTTTTTCAACCATCCGATAAACTGCTTGATGCCTGAAGAGTTATTGCCAAACTTACGCGACCCTTTAACAACATGGGAACCATCTGGCCTGACACCGCCAAAGCAAGCGTATATATCTTCTTTACTCACGTCTACACCACATCCTAATCGACTTAGTTTTTTACTCATACTGATTTGTTTGAAAGATGAAAAAATACACAGTTGATTGGACTCTTCCTACGCTCTCGCTCATGAATGCAGGATAGTAAACGTATTACTTCCTATGGTACTGTTCGAACTCAAGAAGAATATCAGCCAGGATCCTCCCTGTGGGATCGATATCGTTAAACGTATCATAGCGCTGATTCGAGTTGCCTGGCTGACACCGATCATGCTGTACGACAATAATCGGCTTTATCTTCTTATCTCATAAATATGAATCAACTTTTCTTCTGATTTCAAAGATATGAGCGCTGATGCGCTTTTTTTTCGTTTTTGGATTTTTGCCGTTTGCTTTTCGCTGTAAATCGACAACAATCATTGCAATAACGCTAAAGCACTACAGGCTCGGTGTTCTATTTACGTCATGAGTAACTCCTAATATGAATTCGAGTGAAATATTTTGATGAAAGTCAACCCTAAAACCAGCTTGAATTCCCAGCCCGTATCCTCCCTAATAAAATAAAACATTTGCATTCCCGTTTTATTTATCGTAATATTGCGATAAAGTAATAACAGAATCATGGGCACCACCAAAACACAAGTCTTTTCCCCCGGCGATAATGCCGTTGCAGCTACGGCGAAAGCCCTGGCGCATCCGGCGCGCGTGGCCATTTTGCGCTATTTAGTTCAACAAGCGTCTTGCGTCTGCGGAGATATCGTAGATGAAATTGGCCTGGCTCAGGCCACGGTTTCTCAACATCTCAAAGTGTTGAAAGAAGCGGGTTTTATTCAGGGTAATATTGAAGGCCCCCGGGTGTGCTATTGCATAGACCCCAAAGGCTGGGCACAGGGACGCGAGCGCATCGATTCGGTATTTAATCAACTCGAGGAAGCCTGCAAAAACGGTTAAGGCTCCTTTCAAAAACAAAACACAGATGAAAAACGAAAACAAACTCAAGGACATCGTCAAAGACAAATACGGACAATTAGTTGAAGACGACGCAGCGGGTTGCGGCAGTTGCTGCGGCCCGAGTGATTCCCGCAATAAAGTGTATAACATCATGATGGACGACTACTCAAGTACCGAAGGCTATCTGGCCGACGCGGATCTTGGCCTGGGCTGCGGTTTACCGACAGCCTTTGCCAAAATAAAGCCCGGCGATACGGTGATCGACCTCGGTTCCGGCGCCGGGAACGACTGCTTTGTTGCCCGTCATGAAACCGGGGCGGAGGGCAAAGTCATCGGCATTGACTTTACCCCGTCCATGATTCAAAAAGCCCGGAGTCACGCCGAGCGCCACGGATTCAATAATGTGGAATTTCGCGAAGGGGACATCGAAGATATGCCCGTCAACTCTAATGTTGCCGATGTGATGGTGAGCAATTGCGTGCTCAACCTCGTTCCTAACAAGAATCGCGTAATCTCCGAAATCTACCGCGTGTTGAAACCCGGTGGACACTTTAGTATTTCCGATATCGTCTTGCGCGGCGAGCTACCCAAATCATTGCAGGAAGATGCCGAAATGTACGCCGGCTGCGTAGCCGGTGCCATCCAGCAGAGCGAATATCTTGGCTTGATTGAGAAACAGGGTTTTCAAAACCTGAGTATCCAAAAAGAAAAACCTATTCAATTGCCTGAGGACGTGCTCACCGCCCATCTATCTCCAGAAGAGATGACTAGCTACGAATCGGCAGGTACCGGTATTTACAGCATTACTGTTTATGCGGAAAAACCTGCGGACGCTTCATCTACAAAAGAGGTCGATGAGGCTATACAACAAGAAACGGGCGGTTCTGGATGTTGTGGATAAAGTGGCTGTGTCCGTAAAAATAGCCGAAACAAACAGGTGCTATTCTAAACAAAAACTGCGCTGCGCATCGACGCGCAGCGCAGCAATGAACCCGGCAAATGGGAGGTGAAAGGTGAATCTAATCCGTCGGGGTCTACCCACTCCATTTTCCCGGAGGAAGAATCAAGTGGCTGTGGAAAGCCAACTGGCAGGGGTAGTTTGATTTCTCGCTTGTCATTTTTATCCGCTTCCAGCACTCAAAACAAGAAGGCAGCCCCAAAATCCAGTCTGTTGACGTAATAGTCAAAGGTATAGGTTGGTGAATCTACTTGCTGATACAAAATAGTTAAGCCTACGAATACGCGCAGGCCATTTTGACCGAAGTCTTTCTCGTACGCTGCCTGAAGACTCATTTTCAAAAACGGATTGGGTTCAAAATCCTCTGTATCTCTGTCAAAGCGGTTTGTCCTACCATAAAACCGATCTGTCTGGCGTCCATCAACAAGGCTTTTCTCATATTCCTTTTCCCACTCGAGGGTGTTGATGAAGTTAAATAGATAGGCTGTTTCCAGTCGCAGAGACAGCGCATTGGACTGCCATTGATACACCTTGCCTTCCAAACCCAAGCCCAGCGTCAGGTAGTGAGCCTGCACAGTAACATCGTGTTGTTGCCAGCTGATGCCCAACGACTCTATTGATTCTGTTCTACTGTGCCTCACTCGGTTTCTGTCGTAGCCCAGCATGATCAACCCGGTAAGGCTGCTATCCATAAAATTTCGCCGAATCGCTACATGTAGTCCCGGGCCCCAGAGATCAGATTGTTTCTCTATTTCACCTACAGCTGGGAATTCTACAGTATGAGGGATGTCTTCACGGTCATTGGTTGTAAACCCCATATGAGTTCCCACTTCCCAACTAAAGTGGGTTTGGGCGGCCACTTTTTCAATAAGGCCGTCAAATGGCAGTAGAAAAAGAAGAAGAGTCATTCCGATTCCCTTGAAGAGGGAGTGCCTGTGTGTGTCTTTTTTAATACATTCATTCAAGTTCATGATATCATAGTTTTTAAATTAATAATAGTTTTAAATAGGTAAATCAAAGATTTCCAGTCGCTGATCGCGGCCCAGTATGCACAGTCGCCCGCGCGAGTCGAAAAATACCGCTTCGTAGGGGGTGTCTATTTCTGCGATAGGATGTTCGACCAGTAATTTCTCAGTATATAGTTCCACCATAAGAATTCGATCGCGATAGGGGATGATGACGATATCCTCGGAAGGGTGTATCAGCGGAGGAGTGGTTACATCGGAGGGGAATTGTCTGGAAGATAGGACGCGTTCTCCGGTTTTTAGTTCAAAGGCATTCACGTAGTTGTCTTTCCAAATTAAAACGAAATCGCTGTCCACATTCCGAAGGCGGTCTAAGGCCTGAATATCAATTGTGCGCTCGCCCGTCTCCATAGAATAGGCCACTAATTGATCATTATAGAACCCATAGCTCAGGATGCCCTCGTGATAAATGAGAGCATATTCATTATGCATCTGCCCTCTGATGAAGTTCTCTCCATTTATATAATGGCTGTCAATTTCGAAAGTATTCGTATTTAAATAAGGGAAATAGGCACCGGCCTGTTCTCCGGATTCCAAATAGGGAAAAGGCAGAAAAAGTTTATTTTCTGAGGGGTCGTAAGGGAAGAGAGGGGGATAGCTTGGAAAAGGGTCAATATAAGGGTTTGACATGGTAGTGAGAAGCGTAGCTTCAGGTGTAGGGAAGTTCAACTGATACACATAGGCTTCATCTGCATCCCTATCGAAGGTATATATATATCCGAATCCGTTGACATAACTGTATCCCACCAGACGACCCTGATTGATGTCAAAATCTGTCATGGTAAAAGTCTGTTCAACGGAGCCACTTGCGGCATCTACAATCTTCCACATCTTACCCGTTGACACCATAATCTTGTCTTCTCTATCAAAGATGGAGATGTCCACTGCTTGTCTTCGTTGAATTCCAAAATCGCTTTCCGGAAGTGTCCAACGAACTTCCTGTTGATCCAGATCGATAGCTACGATTTGCTGTTTTATGCGAACGAACATTAGGGGTTGATCTCCCTCGTAGAAGTATGGGGCGAAGTCTATTTCTGTCCAAAGTGCTTCTATATTTATGTCAAGCTCTCCGACTTTTGAAAAGGAAAATTCTGGATAATCGGGCTCTTCTTCCGTAGGCAGTGTGCCTTCTTCTGTATTGCAGGCAGAGATAAACCACAAGGCTATGAAAACCCCAAAAAATCGCTGGGTAGAAAATGGCCAGGGAGGGATGAAAAAACAAAAACTTTTGTGATAAGTGCAACTTAGATGTTTCATGGTAATTAATTTTAATAAATGAAATAAAGGGTGCATAGCTTTTAAAAATCTAAGGTGTGTAGAAAAAGATTTCCTTTATCATCTGCCATGACGAAGCGGTTTTGTGCGTCAAAAAAGAAGCGTCTGGACCCCATGCTTCCAGACAAAAAATCGACCATAAGTTGGCCAGAATTCAGGTCGTAAATAGACAGGCGATCGGTCCGCGGAAAATAAAGGAGTGTTTCCATTGGATTGACGCCGGAGCTTTGTCTGGCCCAAAGGTCAGGAAAGGGTGTCGTAAATAACAACTCGCCTGAGGGAATATGATACAGATTTGCTTTTTCGTCGATAATTTGCAGCACGTGATTGTTCAGATACTGCTTCGATCCGCCGATGTTTTCCCAAATCATACGTTTCTCTTCTACGGAATACACATTCAAATGCGTGGTCCAGAAAGAGAGCCGTCCATTTTCATATTTGATGCGTCTATCCTGCTGAATGGCTTCCGGAAACCGCACTGGAATCACTTCGCTCTTTACTTCCCCTGTTTTTAAGTTTATAAAAAAGGCATGTGGGCCGAATTCGTATGCTGGGTGGTCGTGTATAAAAAGGGGAAACAGGAGCTGATTTTTTGAAGGGTCGTAGCCGATTTCCTGAGGCATTGAGGAAGGATTGAAAAAATTGCTGTAAAATTTGGAATCTTTTTCTTGCGCCATTGAAAAGAGGACCTCGATTTTCGTTTCATCCGGGCGGTGTTCGAATAGCTGAAAACGATACATGGAATCATTGGGGAAGTCTATATTTAACGTATAGATCTTATCATTTACGGCACTCATGGCAAGGATATCTCCACTGTCTTCCCCTTCCTCCCACAAGTTCAACTCTTCGAGCAATTCTCCGGTGGAGCTACTTATGCGTGTAAGTTGATTACCGAATCCAACTAAGAGGTCATCTTTATAGTCATATATAAATGCGTGGTGGGTTCCGAGTCCTTCACGGCTCCGTTTCCATAAAACCGAGTAATCGTCGGGGTCTGCAGCTATCATGCTTTCAGTCCCCTGTATAATCCGCAAATTTTTATCCCCTTTATAGCTACCCACGTCTAAAATGCGTTCGGACACTCCAATGTCAATCTGGTCCGTTCGATACTGGCTTAAGGCTCCGTGTAAAGGTTCTTCCTCAAATTCGGGATAGAGGTCGTCGAAAGAGAAGGGTTCGCGTTCCACACAGGAAGGCAAAGTAAATAAGAAAATTAATAGAATTGCGGCTAAGGCTCTCATAACAAAATTTAATATGTAATAAAATATAAACTAAAATACATAATTATTTCTTTTTGATCAATAGGTCCGTTGTGAAAAAAATATAAAATGTCGGCTACGCGACAAAAAGGATCAGAAGTCAAAAAAGATGCGGGATTGTGGCCATGAATGTAAGGGCTTTACATGGGTAAGGTTCTATGTCCTGGAGGCAGGAAACGTCCATCGATCTAAATCGAATCGAAAATGGAGACGGCCTATTTATAGGCCATGATTGGTAGACATATATTTTTTCCTATGGAGCAGGAAACAGAATAGGGAGTCCTAATCTGGCTTTGGATTATATAAGATCAAGATTTGAATAAGCACCGCGATCAGAACTAAAAATATGATTTCTATTTGTGTGAATAGATCGATGGTTTCCATAGCCCGGTTGCTTCTTTTCATTTCCCTTCGCCCCTCCTTGAGTTGCACTTTTGATAGGTCGTTCAAATTTTGGACCACCTGATTTAAGGTAGAAAGTAACTCTTCGTTTCCTTCAGAAGCAAGTTCGCCTTCCTGTTTTTCCTCTAATGATAATTTTTCGAGGTTTATTTTGAGTTCATTAAATATTTTCTCCTCCTCATTGGTCAGTTTTGTTCCCTCATACTTTTCTATTAAAGGCTGTATTTCCCGATTGATGCTGTCATTTTTCCCCTTAAAAAAGGCTGCGTCACGGCTAGCGAGGGCCATTTCTTTTTGCTTGACCAATAAGGACATTTCAAATATCAAATCACTCGCCACAATTCTATCCTCGTATATGGTTACGATGGAGCTTCGTATTTGCTTGAAGTTGTTTTTGTCTATAATATTCGTCGCAAGTACGATAAAGAAAACCAGCAATACGCCTGAAATCCATTTGATTTTGTTGAATACACTCATACTTCGCTTTTCATTTTACTTTTTTTTCCAAACTACCTAAAGATAGTATTTATAGTACAAAGGAGACGTAGCCCACAGTTTTCAGCGGGATTTCGAATCACAGTGCACTTCTCAAAGTGCAACGTCTCTACTAAACGGTATAACAACAAACAGCGAAGAGATACAAAAACCGCCGATAAACGACATTTAAAAAGTGGGTAAGCGCTGTGCAGGGAGGCGCCCGTGGCGCCTGTCCCCAGCTCTATTTATGGAGGTGGGGACCGAACGAATGTGGAGCCCGGAACATAGCGACCGCCGCCTCATGGAATGAGGGGGCGGATACCCCCTCATCCTAATCATAAATGTATGGGTGTGCCTATTTTCCGACTACCTTCTTTTGAGTTCAAACAGGTCTTTTCTCCTGTCCTTGAGGTTGCGGACACTGCCGTGCTGGTGCAACTCTGTGAGCAAATCTATATCCACATCGGCGATGAGAATCATTTCGGTATTGGGGGTCGCCTCGGCCTTTACGCCATTGGTGGGAAAAGCGAAGTCGCAGGGGGTGAAGACCATGGATTGGGCATACTGGATATCCATATTATGCACGTTGGGAAGATTTCCCACACTACCTGCAATCGCGACGTAACACTCGTTTTCTATGGCGCGGGCCTGGGCGCAGTTTCTCACGCGGGAGTAGCCGTTTTGGGTATCTGTGAGAAAGGGGACGAAGAGTATATCCATGCCCTGGTCGGCCAACAAACGGCTGAGTTCCGGAAATTCTGTATCGTAGCAAATGAGAATGCCTACTTTCCCGCAATCGGTGTCAAAGACCTGTAATTGGTTCCCGCCTTGCAAGCCCCATACTTTAGCCTCATCCGGAGTGACGTGCAATTTTTCGTAGCGATCTACGGATCCGTCTCTCTTACAGAGATATCCGACATTGTAGAGGGCGCCATCCTTCACTTCAGGCATACTGCCGGCTACGATATTGGTGTTGTAAGAGATGGAGAGATTGGAAAACTGCTGGACGATTTCTTCGGTGTGTTTGGCCAGTTCGCGGATGGCGTCGGCTTCGCTGAGGTGGTTATTTTTGGCCATGAGGGGCGCATTAAAAAACTCCGGAAAAACGGCGAAATCTGATCGGTAGCCTGAAACGGTGTCTATGAAGTACTCGGCCTGCTGGAGAAGGGAGTCGATGTCCCGATAGGGCCGCATCTGCCATTGAATCAACCCCAGTCGAACGACTTTCTTTTTGGTAATCGCCTTTTTTCGGGGCTTTTCATAGTAAATGTTGTTCCACTCCAGCAAAACGGCAAACTCCTTGGATAGCTGGTCGCCTTCCAGATAGCCGGTTAAGATGCGGGTTGGACGAAAATCGTTAGATATTTGAAAATTGAGAACGGAGTCATGAATTTCTCTTCGTCGCACTTTATCAATGTACTCTTTGGGGCTCAACTCTGCGGCATATTTGTGATAATTGGGAATTCGACCGCCAAAGGCAATGCCTTTGAGGTTCATTTTTTCACAGAGTTCTTTTCTGTAATCATATAGTCTTCTTCCCAGACGAAGGCCTCTAAATTCGGGTTTAATGAATACATCGATGCCGTATAATACGTCGCCTTTGGGTTTGTGAGTGTCGAAGGTGTAATGGGCCGTAATCTCGAGGTAGGTATGGTTTTCGTCTACCTGGTCATAATCGACGATGATGGATAGAGCACATCCGGCCACCCTTCCATTGACTTTCATAACGACCTGTCCTTCTGGAAATTTTTTGAGTAAGGCTTTGATATGCGGTTCCTCCCAGTAGGGTTCGGGTAGGGAGGAATAGGCGGATATCATGACATCTTTTATTTCCAAATAGTCCTCAAATCGGAGGTATTGGAGTTCAATCTTATCGATTTCGCTTTTTTTCATATTTTGATCGGGATTGGGGGGGTTATACCCCTGCGAAGGTACGAAGTATTTTAGGGGACTTTCTACATACTTGCCGGCAGCAAATCGAATTCCCTGGATTCAAAAAAGGGAGTTGTTTTAAGGAAGGAGACCGGGCACTTGGGGCTTATTCGTTTGAATAGCTGTCCACTAAGTTAAATTTTCTTTGTACTAACTCCGACCTCGTTTTTCCCACGGGCTCGGTTTTCAGTTTCTTTTCGATTTCCAGCATTTCGTTCGCAAACTGAATGAATTTTTCACTGGATTGAAACTCCTCAAGCCACTCTGCGAAGTCAGCAAATTCAGGCTCACTTTTTGAATACTTTAAATATTCCACCAGTTCCGGGCCCGCCCAATTTGAGCTGAATTCGATCTCTAGAGGCAAGAGTGTTTTTTCTAAGAATGCGTCGAAAAGAAAAGGGTTTTCCAAGAAGGTTTCAAAGGCTTTTTTCTCAGCCTCTTTTTTCTTTCCTGTTTTAAAAAGGATCAATGTCCACTCAAATAAAAAGATGGGGAATCCGCTATCATCGGAAAAGGTCCGGTCGAACCATCGCAGGTATCTCAGGCCCCCTTTGTAGTCTCTAAGCATTATAAACTGCTCCGGTGGCAGGTATCTCAACCCTTGACCATCGTGATGTTGCCCTCCCCAGCGTTTTCTGTCTGCCGCAAGGGCTTTACGGATTTTGGCAATTTTGTTCCGTATTTTCTTTTCTTGTTTTTCTGTCATAAACGATGGGTTTCTGCCAGGAGATTTGAGGTAGTTCCCGGCTATTTCATTTTTCACTTTCCAGAATACTCTTTTTCAACAGGGAAACTTGTCCCAGGTGATAGTAGCTGTGTTCAATAACGCCCTCAATGTTTCTTGTAAAAGTGCCGTACTTTTCCTCAACAAACGGTTCGTCCAATTGGGCGTCCTTCAATTGGGCCACTTCTTTGACAAATTGCTCTGAATTTCGAATAAACTCACTTCTGAGTTTTTTCCAATCCGCTTCAGATTTTAGGGGAGGAAGGTCAAAACTATATTTATCCCGAATCTCCAGGTCACCGCCTTTAAACACTTTGATAAGGCCGGCGAGGTAGTAATTCAGGTGAAAAGTCAAATCGGCGATCGTATTTAAACTTCCTATCTTTTGAGTCGCCTGTTTCCAGGTAACATTTTCGATTTGCGATTTAAAGTTTGTGTTTGCAATCCATAAGCCGTCCAGCAGGACTTCATTTACCCTTTTTGCAAGCTCACCACTTCTTCCCATTAGTATTTTTTGGTTTCAGTTTTCAATTAGCGACCGGAGGGAATGCCTCCTGGCTCACTGCGGAAATATACTAAGAACTTTATTCATAGATAGCCTGTTCCGAATGAAAGTCGTCTTAAGGCGGGGGTCATCCGAGGCCACAGAGTGCTAGCCAGAAGGAATGATCCATAGAATGCTTATTCGAAAGAGGTCTCGCAGCATTTTACAAACTCGGCGATTGCGGGTTCCATTGCTATATTTCTACCAACCATTTTTTAATTTTTGAGCTCTTATTTCCTCCATTATTTCATTCTTTTGTTCCTTCTTGTTTTCGACGGATAACACAAGAGATTCTGCCTTTTCGAGGTACGCTCTGGATTTGCCTTTGTTCTTATTCAGCGTCAACTCGTACAGGAATAGATAAAACTCGTAGTAATTCGGATAGTATTTTGTGCCCAGTTTATACACTTCAGTCGCCCAATCAGTATAATCACTACTCCAGTACTTTGAAGCGATTCCATTTATTTCCGCTATTTCAGGAGGGTAGAAGAAATGCCCGATTTGAGAGGCAGTCAATATCTTTTGTATTTCTCGTTCTGTCGTTTCAGGTTCAGTAATCAATTTATAATCCATATTCACCTGCGCAATTTCTGAATAGCGACTACTAAACTGTTCAAAGACTTTCGTGATTAGCATGGGTGTGGATACGATGGGTACTGCATTATGAGTAGAAGCATTCGCTTCAAAGACATGGATTGCACTAAAGAAATCAGGGTACTTTTCTTTTAGAAGATCGTATTTCTTTCTGTGATAATAATCCTTGTCTTTAGCTATTCCTCCGATGCTTATTAAAATTTTGTCTTTTTCTATTTCATCATTCTCTTGCAAACTGCTTACCAACAATGGCATTTCATCCAGTGGCGTATTCGCAATAACGGAATTATAAAAATTGGGGTGATTGTAGTACGAATAGAGCGAAAAGGAAGCTGAAAAAGAGTGCCCAATAATCAATTTAAAATCATTGGGGTTGTATTTTTTGAGCTCTTTTTCTAATTCCTCCGTAATAAATACATCCAGAGCCAACTCCGTTTTTAGATTGATAATACCACATTCTTTATTTCGGTTTTTATGAGGAATAATAACAATGAGCGCATGGGGAATTTCATGCGTGTATTGCAAATACCTTATATCCGAAAGAATGGGGTCGACAAACCACTCATGCTGCCCATCAAGTATATAAATCAGGGGGAGTTTTACAGACGCTGATTTGTATTTGTAATGATCTGATTTATGAATATATACCGTTCGGTTTTCCTGAAAGGCTTCTGAATAAAACGAAAGGGTGTCTATATCCTGCCCAAATATTGGGATCGAAACCATGAATAAAAAAAGGATAACAAGGAGTTTCATTTATCAGTTTTTAGAGGGATGAAATATGGCCCCGGGGTTCCTTTAGGTCAACTGAGGAAGAACTTAAAAAACCATTAGCCCATATGGAACGCTTAAATTGAGGCGTCTAACATGGAAAGGCTGGCTTTTTATTCATTTAGTGCCCAAATCAGCGCTTTTTCTTTTGTAGCTCTAAAGATGGTATGGTGTTGTTCATTCGGTTCATCTGAATACTTCCACTCTAAGCCCAGGTCCAAATCCTCCATTTTTTCATTTAATGCTCGGGTGTGTGTAGAAATGTCAATGGCATCAGAACCGGCAAACCAAAGTTTTTTATTTTGTTTGTAATCATCCTTAGCTAGGGATTCAAAGTTTTTCACCAAAAACTGTTCGTTAAACCACAGAGCCGGGTCCATGGCGATGTAGTAGTCAAACATATCATTATCTAAGAGGAAAGTTTCGATCACAAATATTCCGGCCGCAGATTCCCCAATGATGGCTCTTTTATCTTGGGTTCGATATCTTTTATCAATTTCAGAAAAGAGTTCATTTTTAATAAACGCCCTAAAATTATTTGATCCTCCGGGGTTCGGTACTATTTTCAAATCAAATTCCACTTCAGACGGTCCGGAAAGGTCGTGCCTCCTTTCTGTGTTTTCAATGCCAACTAATATATAGGGCGGAATTTTCTTTTCCTTTAAAAGTTTCGCCAAGGTGTTTGCGATGTGCGGAAAATCTTCCTTTATGCCGCCATCGGGCATATACAGTACTGGAAAACTATCCGTAGATGCACTGTAGCTGGGCGGAGTCCAAATATTGATAACTCGCTCTTCATTTACGAAAGTGGAAGCAATCGTTAAACTATCGTGCTTTGGAATCGGATCATTGTATGTAATGCCTTTGTCTCTGCAGCTGAAGGCAAAAACGGTTACGAATAGAAAGAAAATGGCTTTTATCATTTTGTACATTTTTTTTAAATGGCTTTCATGGACTGTGTGTAGTCGTCTACCTATTTACCTCCTGACCTGCTGGAAGATACGAAGGATTTGGGACAAAAGATAGATAGGAGTGAAAGGGAGCGGTTTCTACCTCCCTCCCTTATGGTATGGAAAAATGGAGGAGAGCGGAAAGCAAAGGTTCTCGGGTGTGTAAGGCGGGGGGCTTTTGCTCGTATTAAAGGACATTTTTTTGCGGTATTCCCATGTATTTTAATTAATTGAACCCCAAATTTATTTGCGTAAACTAAGCCTGCCTAAAAGCTACCTTTCCTTTTCCAATCTAAAAAAGGGATTAGAATAGTCATTATGAAGACTCAGCATAAATAAAATGAACTTTTCAATCAAAAATCATGGGCCAGAAGATGTCAAATACCACTTTATAAATAACCATTCCTATAACAATCCCAATTCCAATGGCTATTCCGGGTATCTTTTTATCTTTTTTTTCCATGATGTGTTGGGTTTCGGGTTTTTAATTCCGGTTTTGTCTCAGCGTATGAATCCTCGGCATTTTGTGATCAGTCTAATTTGGGCACCGGGCTATATTTTATATTTGTTACTTTTCATATTTACTCCGTTTTCATCAATCCGTGAGCATTGTTTTTTACAAATTGGACTATTTTCGATTGATATTCTTTTTGGTAGTCTTTGTTATAAAAATAGCCTTTGATTTTTTCTGCTGTCGGTAATTCCTTATAGCCTTCTATGAAGGAGTCCCATCTTTTATCCCATGTTCTATTTTCTTCAGCAAATCTTTTTTTGAGCTCTTGAATGGTGCCAAACTTTCCGAAAAACTCATTCAATACCTTTTCGTAATCGTCAGTTAATTTTCCCAATTCAGCTGCTTTCATAGCTTCTAAGGTTACAATGGCCAATTCGGGATAGTTGAATAAAAACTGGTAAACACCACCATTATTCGTTTGAGCTTCGAAATTGATCAAGGCAAAGTACATCCGCTGCTCTTTGGTCAACTTATTCAAAAACTCAGAATGGGAAACTTCCCCTTTCCATGTATCATACACCTCGCCACACAATTTTTTGGCCAGCTCCGAATGTTCATTTCGATAGCGGTGCCACTCTTTATTTGAATATTTAAGTTCTGTCTCATCTAACCAGTTTTTTTCAACGATGGGAAGGTAATCAGTAGACTCAGTATCGGACTCTAATACTACAAAATCAGTAGGGGCTTTATTATAAACCTTTGATTTTTCTTGAAACCAATATATTCCCATTATTAGGATCACGACTATTGTGAGTAGGGCTATTTTCATTTCAATTAAATTTGCGGTCAGGGGCCATATACCCTTACATCTTCAAACAAGAAATATAAGAAAAAACTTAGAGTCGGGTGTCCTACCTCCATCAAAACTTTATTGCATGGGGAGCGGGGAGGTAGCGAATCGCTCTCCCCGGAGCTATTTTCTATTTTTTAGAATAGGGTTATACACGACCTCCGACTAGCTTGAGCTATAGTCATTAAAATCAATAATTGGGTTATGGCGCTACATTTTATCTCGGTTGACTTTATTTAATTCATTATTTCGAATAAAATCTAAAAAGACCTCTTTGTGACGATCAAGATCCATCTGGGGCGAAACAGCGACCCGCGCTATATAGTCTTTGTCTCCCTCTTTCGTTGTCCCCTGGGTCGATGTGGCAGGTATCGTCCAATACACCCCTTTTAACTGTCCATAACTCACGCAGTATTTACTTTCAAGGGGGATTTTGGCAATCATTAAATGGATCAATTTGAGATTCAACGCTCTTTTATAGCGCTCTCGTTCCTCCTCAGTATCTCCTCTTGTGGGCAAATCCAATGAAAACACGGAAGGGGTAAACCCTTGCTCTGCTAACTCTTCTGAGACAAAATTGATTTTCGCGGCGGGTAAATGTTCCCTGATAAAGTTGACAAACTCCCGTGTGTTTTGATAGGCATCCTGAATTCGTTGATTCATGGAAGGCAATTGTTTGGCCAATATCTCCATTTGGAGGCCGGTCGCCTCATTATCACATAAGCGCAAATGCTGTTCGACCTTGTCCATCAAGGCCTTCGTTTTGGCATTTCCGACACAGTAGCCGGCCGTGCATAGCCCCCCACTTGGAAATTTCGAGCCGCTGGCATACGAAAGAGCCCGAACCGAGGAGAGGATTTCGCCCTCGCCTAAAAAGTGCACATTAGGGCAGAAAGTCTGGTCCAAAATAAACACCGGATCGATCGCCGGTTCACCCGAAGCCGTTTTGCGATCTTGAGTGAGGGCCGCTTTCAATTGATCCAGATTCGGGACCTCCACTCTGGGATTGGTCGGGATTTCAGCGATGATAAAAGGCACTGCATCCTTGGCCGCCACCTGAGCCAGAACCGTATCTACACTTTGGGCCATATCGTTATCTCTATCTACGGGCAAGTCCACCACCTCCACATTGTCGATGCAGGCAGCCACTCTCCGGGCCTGATCATTGGTTCCGCCATAGCAATTGGGCGGAACGAGAAACTTAATGGCCTTGCCCTTATGGTTTTCCAGGGCATGGTGAATCAGCCCCATCATGATCGCATATTGAACGGACAGGCCACTCGATCCCACCACAGCCTTTGTGCTCGTCCCCGTAATCTCCTCAATGCTGGCTGTAACTCGGGCTTTGTTTGTCTCCACAGCACTCCGATTCTCCTGATCCACAGCAGCCCCCTCTACGAGTGCCATCAAAGCCGCATGACAATTGGCCGGCGTCATGGCAATACTCTCTCTTCTCCTTACGTGCTGAATTTCTGAGATATAATTTTCATTTTGGTCCCCGTTGACTAATAGAACACTGCCCAAGTGAGCATGGAGACCCACATAAAAGTCAATATTTGGGGTCAGCTTGTACTTCCCTATTTCATCCTGTTGTGAGACAAAAATCGTACTGCCATCAAAGGGGGAAATGTCTTCTACTTTCTCCACTTGCTTTAACTCAAATGAGTAGCCGTAGACGCGTCGCACCACATCAGCATTAAAAAACGCAGGCAACTCGCCCGTAAATAAGATTCGAGTGTTCTTATGATCAGCTAAATTTTTTCTCAGAACCGCCAAAATAGGCATCGTTCGGGACGAAAAGCTAATGACCTGTTCTGCCTTTAGGTGATTTAAGTTAGCAATGGCCCACTCGAGCACACAGGATAGTGGGTGCCCCAATCGGATATAGTCATAAGCAGTGGCTAAGTTGTTAAGAGCCGATGCTTCAGAATTTTTCTCATCAAACAAATTTTCAAACTGCTCTAAAAATTGAGTTTTCGCCAACTTTTCCTCATAGATATCCAGTCGATGAGTGGTCAGATTCAGCCAATCTATAGGCATGTTATCCAAAACCTCCTCAATATAATGTAGCATTTTACTTACGTTCATAATTTTCACCTTTTTCAGCGGTCGCGAATATACTAATTCGGTTTTTGTAACAAGGGAACGATGGCGATTTGTTGAATGGTACCGAAGCTATTTATCGCTTCCCAGAGGAATACAAATGCACATCTTTCTTGTACCGGCATCTTATTTAAGTAAGGATTTGGGCGCTCCCTCGAGGTGTCCGCCCCAGGGCGGACACCTCGGGGCGTTATGTTCCGGGCTCGCTATTCGCTCGGCCCCTCCTTTGTCGGGTCGCCGCCGTTGGCGGCCCCTTCACATCACTAGCGCAAAAGACTGCTGTGCGGGATACCGCTTGGAGGAGTGCTCCTGGGGAAGCCCTGAAAGCCATACTTGGCAACTTAATCCGATATCCTCTATGAAGAATATGATTTTTCTTATAACCTGCCGATCTTTCGGGGCCAATGCGCTTGGCCTTCCCGCTTCTTTCTCTTTACTTTTGGCTTGATCCAATCCGTCATGCGCGCTGTCGCACACCGCCGGACCACAGCACACGGAGTGCGCTGTGGAACCTCATTGAATACTATTCCTCGCTTTAACATTCTCGCGGACGCTTTTTACCGCTTCATGCTTTTATCGAGGGTCTGACAACCTCTACTTTTCTATTCCGTCTCTGCATAATTGAACTCTCCGCCTATTTTATTTCATCTGCGATACCCACGATCGCAATTCCGCTCGTCGCGCCGCATATCACTGGTGATGGGTTCGATCTCACTCTCTTGTTCTTTTTTGCCTTCGAATTTCAATTCTGGATACTTTTTTTTATAATCGCTGCTCCGGCGCCCCAGTCCCGCATAAGAGCTTCGCCCTTTTGTTGGCCGCTCTAACGAGGCGCTATTTTTTACATTTCGCAAGTTATGTTATTCAAAAATATCTTCATTTTTTATCTATTCCTTTTTCCTGTGCGCCATTATTTGCGCAGTAAAAAAAGCCAAACTTATCCTATTTGTCGTAAGCCTGCCGATTTCCTGCTCCGTTCTTTCAAGGCGGCCGCTAAGTTGGCGCATATGCCTGAAAGGGCGATATATTATTCCCCAACCACAACTCCTCAAAATCACCCGAATATAATACCGCTAAAGCGGCACTGGCGTCATTGCAATCTCTGTAATTATTGAAATCCACGATAATCTGTGAAATCGGTGATTCAGAAACCCAAAATAAACTAAAGCAACACCATAAGAACAATCAAAAAACCGTATACCTTTGAAGATCACCGTCTCTCAAACCGATCATCTTTTGATCCTGTAAACTATGTTCCGTAGAATGTTACATATTGAACGAAGCTGGCCCTTCGTCTTTACCAGGTTCTCTCAGGGATTTTTGCGCTACCGGGCTCTGTCTTACCCGTTGGGGAAAAGTATCTACGATGTAGGTTTTTGCGATAGCGCTGTGGAAGGGCCCGCGCCTCGGCGCGGGCGTGCGACTCCCAAATTTTTTGGGGGAGTACCGAACGAAGGAGGAGCCTGAAACATAGCGCCGACCCCAATTTTTTGGGGCGGATCGCCCGCATTATTATTAATTCATATTAAACAGCAGAAGGGGTGCCATAGGTGACTTCGGGGAGCTGCTCAATCTCTTCCTGTGAAAAGATGCGGGACTTGATGACGAAACGAACGCCCAGCGGAATCTCTAAACTGAAACTGGAGCCGCGTCCGGAGGTGATGTCCAGGGTGAGCTGGGTGTGTTTCCAATATTCGTACTGTTCTTTGGACATGAAAAAGGGGCAGCCGTATACCTCACCCATATAAGCATCATTATCGCTGATGAGAAACTCGCCCTCGGTAAAACACATGGGGGACGAGCCGTCGCAGCAGCCGCCGCTCTGGTGAAACATCAAGGGGCCGTGCTCGTCGCGCAGCTGATCGATGACTTTTTGGGCTTCTTCACTGACTAAAACGCGTGTGATCATAAGTTGGAAGTTTATAATTAAAAAAACGCGAGACGAAATAGTTTCGCCTCGCGTGTAATATATCGTCTACGGTCCACTAAAAGAATCCGAGCGCATCCTTGCTGTAAGAGATGAGCATGTTCTTGTTTTGACGGTAGTGGCCGAGCATCATTTTGTGATTCTCGCGACCAATTCCGGACTTTTTGTAGCCTCCAAAGGGGGCGTGGGCCGGATAGTCGTGGTAGCAGTTGACCCATACGCGGCCAGCCTTGATCTCTCGGGAGATCTGATAAGCCTGATGCATATCGCGCGTCCATACGCCGGCGCCTAAGCCGTACAAGGTGTCATTCGAGATCTCGAGGGCTTCTGCTTCGTCTTTGAACGGTGTCACACATACGACCGGGCCGAAAATTTCCTCCTGGAAGACACGCATTTTATTATTGCCTTTCAAAATCGTGGGCTGGATGTAATAACCGCCGGCTTTTGTGCCTTCAACAGCTGCGCTGCCTCCGGTGAGTACTTCCGCGCCTTCCTGCTTTCCAATGTCGATGTAATTGAGAATTTTCTCATACTGATCGTTCGAGGCCTGCGCACCCATCATGGTTTCGGGATCGAGCGGATGGCCCATCTTGATGGCTTCGGTACGTTCTATCACGCGCTCCATAAATGCGTCGAATATGTCTTCCTGCACGAGTAGTCGCGAGGGGCAGGTACATACTTCGCCTTGATTGAGGGCAAACATGACGGCGCCTTCGATGCATTTGTTGAGAAAGGCATCATCGGCATCCATAACGTTGTTGAAAAATACGTTGGGCGATTTACCACCGAGTTCCAGCGTCACAGGGACGATATTTTGCGCGGCGTACTGCATAATGAGTCGACCTGTCGTGGTCTCTCCGGTAAAGGCGACTTTCTTAATGTCGGGATGAGAGGCTAGTGGTTTTCCGGCTTCGATACCAAACCCATTAATGATATTGAGCACACCGGCGGGTAAGATATCCTGAATCAATTCAGCAACCATCAATATACCGACGGGCGTCTGCTCAGCGGGCTTAAGCACCACGCAATTACCTGCAGCGAGTGCCGGCGCAAGCTTCCATGTGGCCATAAGAATGGGAAAGTTCCACGGAATAATCTGTCCGACAACGCCAAGCGGCTCAGGGATATTGATCGATACGGTGTTGTTATTCAATTCAGTGGCAGAACCCTCCTCGGCGCGGATCACTCCGGCGAAATAGCGAAAGTGGTCAATGGCCAGTGGGATATCCGCCGCTTTGGTTTCGCGCACGGCCTTTCCATTATCCCAGGTTTCAGCACGGGCCAGCTGATCGGCGTTTTGTTCCATCACATCGGCAATCTTGATCAGGATATTGCTGCGCTCTGTCGCGGAGGTTTTATTCCACGTTTTGGCCGCTTTCCAGGCTTCCTCTACGGCATGATCGACATCTTCTTTCGTCGAACGGGCCACTTCAGTAAATACCTGTCCGTCTACCGGAGAGATATTTTCAAAATACTGTCCTTTGATAGGGGCGACCCACTTGCCGCCGATAAAATTGTCGTATTGGCTTTTGAAGGCCGGCTTCTCGAGTATGTCACTCGACTTTGTAGCTACGTCACTCATAATTTATTTGTATTGTTTAGGTTAGAAAATCATATTCCATCACATAATATAACATACTTTCTACGTTTAATAAAAGAATTCTGCACTTTCAATGACACAATTGTATCATTTTAGTGGATTTTATCTTCCATTTGGTGCTTTCTTTGGCTTGTAGGTGAATAGTCAGTATATTTAGTACATAGAAATTGTAGTATATGCCGTTTTCCCATAGCCAAAGCCTGGAGTCAGGTCGAAAGTTAGAGACCCTGGTTGAGAATCGCACGCGCTATGCGCTTGAGCACAGCGAGCTTAATTTATTTGAGACACATGAGCAGGCCGATCGGGTGCAATTGCGCTTTGCCGAGCCCACGTTGGCCAGTATGATCATGGGCAAGAAGGTAATGCATTTGCGGGATGAAAAAGGCTTTGATTTTTATCCCGGCGAGAGTGTGATCCTTCCCGCAGATGAGTTGATGTGCATCGACTTTCCAGAGGCCAGCCATCAGCGCCCTACCAAATGTCTGGCCCTTACCCTTTCCGAGGACTTTATACAGGAAGTCTGTCACTCTCTCAATCAGCATCAGCAGCGGCTCGATGGCGGAGAGTGGCTCTTCACCCGCGACAACTTTCACTTTACCAATGATCGGGCCGTCCATCAGATCGTCAATCGGCTCATTTTTCTCTTTGCGGAAAATCATCCGTCCAAGGATCTCTTCGCCGACATGATGCTTCGCGAGCTCGTCATTCGACTCATGCAGACCGACATTCGCTACAGCATGGAGAAGGGCGTGAAGGAGACCAGCGGTTCGCGCCTCCAGTTCATTTTGGGCTACATTCGCCAGCATTTGGACGAAGACCTGTCCGTGGAAGACCTCAGCCAAAAAGCGTACATGAGCACCTCACATTTTCATCGGTCCTTTAAGAGCGAACTGGGACTTTCCCCCGTCGAGTACATCCATCAGGAGCGGATCTCAAAAGCCTGCCAGTTGCTGCGCTCCACCGAGCTTCCCATTCGCGAGATCGGCCTGC
>Ga0209936_1000581_pt1 | contig 21868 bp, 17 predicted proteins | sample SalPonR1_A_D1_MG_FD_185694 | JGI IMG/M metagenome (GOLD analysis project Ga0209936, IMG submission 185694) | Salt pond soil microbial communities from South San Francisco under conditions of wetland restoration - Salt Pond MetaG R1_A_D1_MG... ... | reverse complement strand
AAAATAATAGGAGGTAGTTTATATGACAGATACTAAATGTATTGCCATGCTCCTAGCTGGAGGGCAAGGAAGTAGATTAAAAAAGCTTACAAAAGATAATGCTAAACCTGGGGTAATTTTCGGCGGGAAGTACAGAATAATTGATTTTAGTCTAAGTAATTGTTTTCATTCTGACATTTTTACGATAGGGGTACTGATACAGTACAAACCTCTAATACTGGGAAGATATATAGGGAATGGAAGTTCCTGGGCTTTAGATAAAATTGACCAGGGTATATATATCTTGCCTCCTTACGCAGATAAAAAGGGAGAAAGATGGTATAAAGGAACAGCTCATGCTGTATATCAAAATATAGAATTTATAGATATGTATGATCCTGAATATGTTTTGGTACTTTCAGGAGATCATATATACAAAATGGATTATTCACAAATGCTTGATTATGCTGAAAAGAAAGATGCAGATCTAACAGTTTCTGTAATGGAAGTAGATTGGAAAGATGCAAGTCGTTTTGGTATTATGAACGTAGATGAAGATAACAAGATAATAGAATTTGAAGAAAAACCTGAAGAACCTAAGAATAATATGGCTTCCATGGGTATATATATATTTAAATGGAAAGTTTTACGAGATGCTCTTTTAAGGGACGCTGCAGATGAGGATTCTATGCATGATTTTGGTAAAAACGTAATACCTATGATGCTAGAAGATAACCGAAAGGCATATGCATTTTCTTTTGAAGGATACTGGAGAGATGTAGGCACAATAGAAAGTTACTACGAAGCAAACATGGATTTATTAAAGGAAAGAGAAGACTTTAACCTTTATTCTAAGAGTATGAGGGTTTATTCCAACAACATAAATAGTCAACCCCACTACGTAGGACTCTATGCTTCTATAAATAATAGTTTGATATGCGATGGTTGCATAATAGAAGGAACTGTAAATAATTCAATACTTTCTTATGATGTGAAAATCGGTAAAAATGCAATTGTAAAAGATTCAATAATTTTCAGTAATGCTGAAATAGAAGATGGTGCTGTAGTTGAAAAGACTATCATCGGAGAAAATATGAGAATTAAGAAGAATAAGAGAATAGGAAGTATTGACTCTGATGAGATTACGGTAGTAGGATAGGAGGATAAGATGAAAAAAATAGCAGGAATTATTATAAATTGTCCCAATCAAAATAATCTAGAAGCAATGACTCATCACAGAAGCATACATACCGTACCTTTTGGTGGGAAATATAGACTTATAGATTTTCCTCTCTCAAATTTTGTAAATTCAGGTATTAGAAAAATAGGAGTGATAGGGTCATATAAGTATAGATCATTAGCTGATCATTTAGGCTCAGGAGAAGATTGGAATTTGAGTAGTAAAAGTAATGACTTATCAATACTGCACGGTGGTAAAAATAAAAAGATAGGTGAAATTACCAGAATAAGTATACAAGATCTTATCGATAATAAAGCTTTTTTTAGAAAAATAGCAGATACAACAGATCATATTTTACTTAGCAACTGTAACTCGATTGCAAACATGGACGTAGAAGAAATATTTGAACTTTATAAAGAGAAGAATGCTGATGTAGTAATGGTTTACAAACCAAATTATACATCGGACGATTTATATAAAGGTGTTGGTGTTGAGGTAGAAAGAGATGGAACAATAAATAAAATTCTAAACAACTCCCATGAATGTATGGATCATTTCAACCTTTACGCAGGAATGATGTTTATTAAAAGAAAGCTCCTTGAAGATATAATTGAAGATGCCGAAGAATCAGGAGAGTTGGATTTGATAGATGTAGTACAAAGCAATTTAGATAGACTAAAGGTTTATGGCTATCCAATGGAAGGTTATTTAAAAATAGTCAACTCTTTAAAGTCTTACTTTGATGCTTCTATGTACCTTCTAGATCCCAAAATCCAAAAAGAGCTTTTTTATAGCAATAGAAGGATATACACAAAAACAAAGGATAATCATCCTACTAAATACAACGAAAAATCAAAGATAAAAAACTCTATTATAGCTAGTGGTGCACATATAAATGGAACCGTAGAAAATAGTATAGTTTTTAGAGAAGCAACTATAGCAGAGGGTGTAGTTATAAGAAACAGTGTTATAATGCAAAACTGCGTAATAGAGAAAAATACAGAGATAGTAAACGGAATACTTGATAAGTATGTTAGAGTAACAGAGGGCAAGGTTTTGAAAGGTACAGAAGAAAAACCACTGCTTATCAAGAAAGATTCAGTAATATAGGAGGCGATTTTATGAAAGTTTTATTTGTGGCTTCAGAGGTTAAGCCTTTTGCAGCTAGTGGAGGATTAGGCGATGTAGCTGGTTCGCTACCAAAGATGATGAACAAAAAAGGGCAGGATGTTAGAGTTATAATGCCTCTATACAGAGATATACCTGAAGAATTTAAAAAAGATATGGAAAAATTAGGAAAATATAAAGTAGAACTTAACTGGAGAAAACAAAGTGCACAAATATATAAATTAAAAAGAGATGGAGTTATTTACTATTTTGTAGGAAATGATTACTACTTTGAAAGAGAAGGTTTATACAAACATTATGATGATGCTGAAAGATTTATATTTTTTTCTAAAGCAGTTTTAGAATTCATACCAAAATTTGATTTTTGGCCGGAGATTTTACACTGTAATGATTGGCATACAGCGATAATTCCTTATTTGTTAAATAAGCAGTATAAAGTACATTATCAAGATTTAAAAACCTTGCTTACAATTCACAATATTAAATTCCAGGGAATATATGGAGTAAATACTGCCTATGAAATATTAGGTTTAAAACCAGAAGAGATAACTGGAGATATTGAGTATAAAGGCAACATAAATATTATGAAGGCAGGAATATATAATGCTGATTGGGTAAATACAGTTTCAGAAACTTATGCTAAAGAACTTGAGTATGAATATTTTGGAGAAGGTCTTCAGGATGTAATAAAAGACAATAACCAAAAAATGTCTGGAATTCTAAACGGTATAGATTATGATGTATACAACCCACAAAAAGACGAAGCTATATATGAAAAATATACTAGATCAATAAAGAAAAAGAAAATAAATAAAATGATGCTTTTAAAAGAATTAGGATTAGAAGAAAATGACGAAAAACCTTTAATAGGAGTAATATCAAGATTAGATGAACTAAAGGGAATCGACTTAATCCTCCATGTAATGTATGAAATTATGAATTTAGATGTTAACTTAGTAGTACTTGGAACAGGAGAGAAAAATTACGAAAAATCTTTTAAACAGATAAGTTCTGTATTTCCTAATAATGCTTCTGTAATCATCGACTTTAATAGCGAAATGGCATCTAAAATATATGCAGGAAGTGATATAATGCTCATGCCTTCAAGGATAGAACCTTGTGGACTTGTACAGATGATAGCATTAAAATATGGAACAATACCTTTAGTAAGGAAAATTGGTGGTCTTAACGATAGCATAACTAAATTCCAACCATCTACAAAAGAAGGAAATGGCTTTGTATTTAGAACATATAATGCACATGAAATGTTTCACGAACTAAAAAGAGCTGTTAAAATCTATAAAAAGAATAAAGAAGCTTGGGAAGAATTGGTTAAAAATGCATTTAAAACAAAGTTCAGTTGGAATGAATCAGCAGAGAAATATATAGAACTTTATAAGAAAATATAGTAGGTGAAATTATGGACTTTGTATTTAACTCTCAAAAGGAAGAATTCAAATATCCCTTTGGGGCAGTAGAGACTGAAACAGAGATAAGTTTAAGCATAAGAATAAAGGAAAGTATAAAAGCTTCTTGTGAACTCTTTGCAACCTGTGATGGAAAAGAAAAGAAGATGGATATGGAAATAGATAGCACAGAGGATGAATTTAATGTATATAAATCTAAATTCAAGGCATTGGATAAACCCTGTGCTGTTTTCTATTATTTTATAATACATTTAGAAGATAAAACAATATATATGGGAAATGGAGAAGAGGGTTTAGGTGGAGAAGCTAAAATATACGATAATAATCCCATACCCTATCAAATAACAGTACACGAAAAGAATATATCTGTTCCTAAGTGGTACAAAGAAGGTACAATGTATCAAATATTTGTGGATAGATTTAATAACTCAGGAGATAATGACCTTTACGAAGGTAGAGAAGGTTTTATTAAATATACAGATTGGTACGAAAAAAATAAATATATGAAAAATTCTAAAGGCGAAATAATATACTGGGATATATATGGCGGAAATCTTCAAGGGATAAAAGATAAGATAAGTTATTTAAAAGAAATAGGTGTAACAATAATTTACCTAAATCCAATATTCGAAGCTCATAGTAACAACAAATACGATACTGGAGACTATGAGAAGGTTGATAAAGGATTCGGTGGAAATGATGCCTTTGATCAATTGATAGAAGAATGTAAAAAAAACAATATTAACCTAGTATTGGATGGAGTTTTCAGTCATACAGGATACGACAGTAAATACTTTAATAAAATGGGAAGATACGATACTGTAGGTGCTTATCAGTCTAAAGATTCCAAATACTACGAATGGTATAGGTTTAATGATTATCCTGATGATTACGAATGCTGGTGGGGTACTAAAAATTTACCAAACGTAAATGAAATGCATCCTTCATATATTGAATATATGTTGACAGATAAAGAAAGTATTGCCAAAAGATGGATAAAACGAGGAGCTAAAGGATGGCGTCTGGATGTAGCTGATGAAATTCCTGATGAATTCATAAGAATATTAAAGGAAGAAACTAAAAAAGTAGATTCTGATAGCATTGTAATAGGAGAAGTTTGGGAAGATGCATCAAACAAGGAAAGCTATGGAGAATTAAGAAAATATCTTTTAGGAAACGAACTTGATTCTGTGATGAATTATCCATATAGAAGGATTTTCAATAATTTCATTTTAGGAAATATATGTGGAGAGGAATCTTTAAGAAGAGTAATGTCTCTTTTTGAAAATTATCCAAGGGAGTATTTTTATTCTCTTATGAACTTAATAGGAACCCACGATACAGTAAGGGCATTGACGGTATTTGGAGATGCTCCAAAGGGAAGAAAAATAAGCGAAGAAGATGCATTTTACTTTACACTTTCAGAAGACAAATACAAATTAGCTCTAAAAAGAATGAAAATAGCATCCTTTATTCAAGCTACATTTCCCGGAGTTCCATGTATATATTACGGTGATGAAACAGGGCTAGAAGGATTTAGAGATCCATACTGTAGAAGAACATATCCTTGGGGAAGAGAGAATAAAGAGCTTTTAAATTGGTATAAAAAAATATTTAAATTTAGAGAAGGCTCAGATATTATAAAAAAAGGTATATGGAAACCTTACTTTTGTAAAAGTTCTGTATTTAGCTATTTCAGAGAATATAGGGATAGAAAAATATTATGCGCTGTAAATGTTTCTTACGATAAAAAGCAGATAGAACTGCCTAAGGGCAAGTGGAAAAACATTTTTGAAGAAAAAGAAGAAGAAGGTAATATATTTATAGAAGGTATTTCTGTAAGTATTTTCAAAAAAATATAATAAATACAATACGTGAATTATTTTGGAGGGATAGATTTGAAAAAAATAAGTATAGATTATTCCAAAGCTTTAAACATCTTAAATGCTAACGATGTATACAAAACACAGGAAAAGGTAAGAAACTGCCATGACATGCTTCATAAAGGTACTGGTGAAGGTTCGCAGTATGTTGGTTGGGTTGATTTACCACAAAATTACGATAAAAAAGAATTTGAAAGAATAAAAAAAGCAGCACAAAAAATTCGCGAAGATTCAGATGTACTTATAGTGGCAGGTATAGGTGGCTCATATCTTGGTGCTAGATCAGCTGTTGAAATGCTGAATCATACTTTTTGTAATGAGTTGCCAGAAGAAAAAAGACAGGGACCAAAGATACATTTTATTGGTCATAATATAAGTACTAAGTATATTAATGATTTAGTGGAGAATATAAAAGATCAAGAAGTATCTGTAAATGTGGTATCAAAATCCGGAACTACTACAGAAACTGCCATAGCATTTAGAATATTAAGAGAGCTTATGGAAAATAAATACGGAGATAAAGCCTCAGAAAGAATTTATGCCACTACAGATAAAAGCCAAGGGGCTTTGAAAACTTTAGCGGATAAAGAAGGGTATGAAAGTTTTGTGATTCCCGATGATGTAGGTGGAAGATATTCTGTATTAACTCCAGTTGGATTATTACCAATTGCGGCTGCTGGAATAGACATTGAAAAATTAATGAGTGGAGCATTGGATGCCTTTAATGATTTATCTGATAGTAATCTTGAGAATAATGATGCCTATAAATATGCTGTAGTAAGAAATTTGCTTTACAAAAAAGATAAGACAATAGAAATACTTGTGAATTACGAACCGAGATTGTTTTACTTTGGAGAATGGTTTAAGCAGTTATTTGGAGAATCAGAAGGTAAAGATGGCAAGGGGATTTTTCCTACATCACTTAATTTTACTACAGACTTACACTCAATGGGCCAGTATATACAAGATGGTAGAAAAAATATTTTTGAAACAGTTATTAATGTAAATGACTCAGAAGAAGAAATAATATTAAAAGAAGATAAGGATAATTTAGATGGGTTAAATTATTTAGCTGGAAAGTCTTTAGATTATATAAATAAAAAAGCAATGCAAGGAACAATAAAAGCACACTTAGATGGTGGTGTACCAAATATTATGATAGATATACCTAAGATAGATACATATAACCTTGGATATTTATTTTACTTTTTCATGAAAGCATGCGGTATGAGTGGATATTTATTGGGAGTTAATCCATTTAATCAACCAGGAGTAGAAGCTTACAAGAAAAATATGTTTCAATTATTAGGTAAGCCTGGATACTAAAAATATATACTTGTTTAGAGGTGACATAAAATGAATCTTGAAAATAATATTAAAGATACAGCATTGATATTTGAGGGCGGTGGAATGAGAGCAAGTTACACTGCTGGAATTGTAAATATACTTTTAGAAAATGAAATATACTTTAACTATGTAGCAGGTATATCTGCTGGCTCTAGTCATGCCGTGAATTATATTTCTAGAGATAAAGAAAGAACAAAAAAGTCTTTTGTGGACTTTGTAAAGGATCCAAACTTTGGTGGATGGAAATCATTTTTTAAAGGAGAAGGATTTTTTAGATCGGAGTACTTATATGAACAAGCATGTCTTGAAGATGCTTCTCTTCCTTTTCATTTTCAAAAGTTTATGCTTAATCCTGCAAAGATAAGAATAGGTGCATTTAATAGAAGAACAGGGACACAGAAGTATTTTTCCAGGGATGATATAAAGAATATATCCGATTTAATGAAAATAGTAAGGTGTTCGTCTTCTTTACCTTTTTTTATGCCTCCAACCCGCTTTAAGGGGCAGTATTATATAGACGGAGGAATAGCAGGTGGAATCCCTTTGGATATAGCTATAGAGGACGGATATGACAAATTCTTTGTTGTTCTTACAAGAGAAAGAGGATATAAAAAGGGACCTAAGAAAAATATGGCATTCATGAAAGTTTTATACAGAAAGTACCCAAAATTATTAAAGGCTATGGAGGAAAGGCATATTGTATATAATGAAACATTAGATAAATTAAAAAAAATGGAAAAAGAAGGTAAAGCTTATTTAGTTTATCCTAAAACTATGCCTGTGGATTATAAGGAAAGAGATTATGAAAAATTAGAAAATAGTTATAGTCTAGGATACAAACAGGGAAAAGAAGAAATCAATAGTTGGAAAGAATTTATATTTTGATAATAGCAGGTGAAATATGATATCTATAAAAGAGATGGAAGAAATGCTTAATGAAATAGCAGAAGAGCTGCCCCAACAAATTTATAATAGGTTAAACGGCGGTATAATTCTTCTTCCAGAAACCAAGCAAAATAGAAAAAGAGAAGCAAGCAATCTTTATATATTAGGACAGTATCACCACGGAGGTGTAATGGGTAGATATATATCTATTTACTACGGTTCTTTTAGGAGAGTTTACGGACATTTAGGTAAAGAAGAATTAAGAAAAAAACTTATGCATACCCTTAAGCATGAATTTACTCATCATCTGGAATCTATGGCAGGAGAAAAAGACTTGGAAATTGAAGATGCAAAATTTATAAAAGATTATTTTGAAAAGAGAAACCAAAGGGAGAAAGAATGAAGTTAAAATTTACGATACTAATTATAATTGTATTTATATTGATTTCTGGATGTAGTTCATCAAAAGTAGATGAGAATACGAATATTCAGGAATCTATTTTATTAGAAAATAAAGAAATTAATAGAGAAATTAGAGACGAAATAGAAAATGGAGATTATAGTTTAGATAGTCCTTATGTAATAGTAGATCCTTATGATTCAGCTCCCTTATCAGCTATAGCAGGATTTACAACAAAAGAGGATATGGAAGTTAAAGTTATTGTTCCGGGAGAGATAGAAGAAGATACTATTGAATATTTCACAAATAAAACAAAACAACATTATGTTCCAATAGTAGGTTTGTATGCTGATAGTCGAAACAAAATAAAACTTCAATTATGGAAAGATGGAATAATAGTAAATGAGAAGGAAATTATTATTAAGACTGAAAAATTACCGGAAGAACTGATAAATTCAATAGAAGTTGAAGGTAGTGATGAAGAAATTTTCAAAGGAATGACTTTTATAACTGGTGGAAATTTTAAAAAACCATATGCCTTTGATTCTTCGGGAAATATAAGGTGGTTTGTAGACGTCTTAACCGATGGACATGGAATATTTTTTATGGAAAATGGTAGTTATATGGTTATGTCTGGCTACAATATGGTAGAAACTGAATTTAGGGAATATGCAACTAGAATATTTGAAATGGATTTGCTTGGCAAATTAAATAAAATATATGATATACCAAAAGGAGTTCACCACGAAATAATTGAAAAGACTCCAGATGGAAACCTACTAATCTTGGCCAATAGTCTAAGAGATCATGTAGAAGATACTGTAATAGAAGTAGAAAGAGATACTGGTAAAATTCTTAGAGAAATAGACTTTAATAATATTATTGTACACGAAGAGTACAACGATGACTATGACTGGGCTCATATGAATTCAATGGATTATAACTTGGAAGAAAATACAGGTATATTTTCAGTTAGAGATATCTCTTCTATAGTAAAGATAAATATGGAGACTGAAGAGATAATATGGATGATAGCAGATCCTGAGATATGGGAAGGAACTGAATATGAAGAATATATACTTAAATCTTTAGATAATAATGACAAATGGTTTTATGAACAGCATTCAGCCTTTGAAGTTGAGGATTTAGATAACAATCCTAATACTTTAGACTTAATGGTTTTTGATAATAGAATACTTAGAAGCAAAACAATGACTGTAGAAATAGAAGAGGATAAGAATATATCCAGTGTAATATACTATGCTGTAAATGAAGAGAAGGGAACAATAAAAGAGAATAGAAGATTCTCAAACACTCATGCTTTCATTACATCAAATTATCAACTTTTAATAGATAAAGACAGGTTGTTTGCAAATCACGGTAGTGTAAGAGCTTCTGAAGATGCGGGTTTTAATGAAGCTTGGGGTGAAATATATGAGTATGTATTTTCTTCTGAAGAATTGATAAGAACTTACAAAATCCAGCATGGTTTTTATAGGGCATATGTGGAGGATTTGGGAAATTTAGCAAAAAAATGGAATTTGGACTAGATGTTTAGAATCTTTATTTATAATTATTATTTTAATTTTCAATGATGAATAATATCTTCTAATAGTGGTAAATATATAATGAATATAAAATAATCGTATTATTTAGAATTTTATTATAAATGGAGAGGTGTTAATAATGAGAAAAATTCTACTACCTATAGAAAATTTTTCGGAAGACCAAGAAGTTATAACAGAAGCAGTGGATATTGCAAAGAAATTTAACGGTAAAATAACTTTTCTACATGTAGATAATGCTCAGATGTTGGTGTCCAGACTTCAATACGAAGCATATATAGACAGAGAGATAATAACAGAAAAAATAGACACTAAAAAAAGTCAAGATAGATTAATTAAAGAGTATAAAGATAGAGGGGTGCTGAAATTAGAAATAAAAGAAATAGTCGGTGATCCTGCTAGTGAGATAATCAATGAGGCACAAGAAGGAGATTATGACCTTGTTATTATGAGAACTCACGGAATGGGAGCTACTAAAAGATTTATGCTTGGAAGTGTAACAAATAAAGTAGTTCACCACATTAAAAAACCTATTTTAGTAGTAAGATAATATAAGCAAAATTAAAGTATCGAGATATTTTAACAAGTCTCGGTACTTTTTTTATTATAAACACGGTTATAAAATAAACACGATTAATAAAAATAATATATTCATTTTTAAAATCGTGTATTTAATTGACAACAACTAAATTAAATAATAGAATTAAAGATATTGTTAACAAGGAAAGGAGTTACTTAAATGTGTGATAATTGTAGTGGGGATGAAGTAAAAAAGAATTTTAGAGATGAAAATGTAGACTTAGAACTTATTACTCCTGTGATTGAAAAATACGGTAAATCAAAAGGAAATTTAATTAACGTACTTCAAGATATGCAGGAAATTTACGGATATTTACCTTTAAGTGCAATGGATTATCTGGCAGAAAAAACTGAAAATAAAAAGGCGACTATATACGGAGTTGCAACTTTCTATACTCAGTTTAGGCTTAATCCTATCGGAAAATATTTAATTTTACAATGTCAAGGTACAGCATGTCATGTAAATGGTTCGAAAGAAGTGTCAAAGGCTATTTGTGAAGAATTAGGTATTAAACCAGGAGAAACTTCTGAAGATGGTTTATTTACAATTGAAGATGTTGCATGTCTTGGATGCTGTAGTTTAGCTCCAGTTATGATGATAAACGGAGAAGCTTATGGTAATCTTACTCCAGGTAAGGCTGTAAAGGTTATCAAAGATTTAAGAAAAAAGGTTATTGAGGGGGATACTGATGAAAATTAAAGTTGGATTAGGTAGCTGTGGTATTGCAGCTGGTGGTAGAAAAGTATTAAAAGCCCTTCAAGATGAAGCTAAAAAATACAATCTAGATGTAGAAATAGAAGAAACTGGATGTATAGGTATGTGCTTTTTTGAGCCAATAGTAGATATAGTAACAGATGTTGGCACTTACTCTTATGGGTTTGTAGATGAGGACATAGCAAAAGAAATTGTTAAAAAACATGTAAAAGAAGGAAATATAATAGAAGATAATTTAATATATACAAGTGAAAATCCACCTAACTATACAAAAAAACAACATAAAATAGCATTGGAAAATTGTGGGGTTATTAATCCTGAAAAAATTGAAGAATACATAGAAAATGATGGATATCAAGGTATAACAAAAGTACTACAAGAAATGAGTCAGGAAGATGTAGTTCAAGAAATTAAAGATTCTGGACTTAGAGGCAGAGGAGGAGCTGGTTTCCCAACATGGTTTAAATGGAATGCAGCTTTAAATTCTCAAGGAAATCAAAAATATATGGTTTGTAATGCAGACGAAGGAGATCCTGGAGCATTTATGGATAGGAGTGTACTAGAAGGAGATCCCCATAGATTGATTGAAGGAATGTTAATTGGCGGGTATGCAATAGGTGCTAGCCAAGGCATAATTTACTGTAGAGCTGAGTATCCTCTTGCAATAGAAAGACTTGAAAAAGCAATGGCTCAAGCAAAAGAAAAAAATTATTTAGGAGAAAATATTTTAGGTACTGATTTTACTTTTAACTTAAAAATCAAAAAAGGTGCAGGAGCATTTGTATGCGGTGAAGAAACTGCATTAATAGAGTCTTTAGAGGGTAAAAGAGGTATGCCTAGACTTAAGCCACCATTCCCAGCACAATCTGGATATTGGAGGGAACCTACCAACATAAACAATGTTGAGACTTTGGCAAATGTGCCTTGGATAATATCTAAGGGAGCTGAAGCTTTTGCATCAGTAGGGTCTGAAAAAAGTAAAGGAACAAAAGTATTTGCTCTTTCTGGAAAAATCAAAAACGGTGGTCTTGTAGAAATACCTATGGGTATGACTTTAAGAGAAGTAATATTTGACATAGGTGGAGGTATTAAAAAAGATAAGAAATTTAAAGCAGTTCAAATGGGAGGCCCTTCCGGGGGATGTATACCTGCAGAACTTTTAGATACCCCTGTAACTTATGAGAATATTAATGCTACGGGAGCTATAATGGGTTCAGGCGGGATGGTAGTAATGGATGAAACTACTTGTATGGTAGATATTGCTAAATTTTTCTTAGACTTTACTTGTAAGGAGTCCTGTGGCAAGTGTACTTACTGTAGAGTAGGAACAAAAAGAATGCTTGAAATTCTTGAAAGAATAACAAAAGGTGAAGGAAAAATAGAAGATTTAGATGAACTGGAACAACTTGGAAAAAGCATTAAAGATGGTTCATTATGTGGTCTTGGGCAAACGGCTCCAAACCCAGTACTTACAGGACTTAAGTATTTTAGAGATGAATATGAAGCGCATATTGTTGATAAAAAATGTCCTGCTAAGAAGTGTGAAGCACTATTAACATATACAATAGATCCAGATAAATGTACAGGCTGTACATTGTGTGCGAGAAATTGTCCAACGGAAGCAATATCTGGAAAAGTAAAAGAAACACATAAAATAGATCAAGATTTATGTATCAAATGTGGTAACTGCTACGATGTTTGTAATTTTGATGCAGTAAATGTTGAATAGGAAGGAGCGGAAATATGCCTAAGGTAAGAATAAATATAAACGGTAAAGAAATTGAGACAACTGATGATAGAACTCTAATGCAAGCAGCATTAGATAATAATATAGATATACCCCATCTTTGTTTTGACGAAAGAATGGAAGCATATGGTGGATGCGGACTTTGTGTAGTAGAAGTAGAAGGTAACCCTAAGCTGGTAAGATCTTGTGCAACACCTGTAAGAGATGGGATGGTAGTTAATACTAAAACAGATAGAACTAAATCTGCAAGAAGAACAGCTCTTGAGCTTTTAGTATCAGACCACAGAGGAGATTGTAGACCACCTTGTGTAATGGGATGTCCTTCTAATACAGATGTTCAGGGATATGTAGGATTAATAGCTAACGGACAATACAAAGAGTCGGTAGCACTTATTAAAGAACAATTGCCAATACCCGCTTGTATCGGGAGAATATGTCCACATCCTTGTGAAACAGATTGTAGAAGACAGCTGGTGGACGAATCTGTATCAATAGCTAAATTAAAAGCTTTTGTTGCAGATATTGATTTATACGACGATAAGGAAGAACCATATATGCCTGAAATAAAAGAAGCAACAGGAAAGAAGGTAGCTATAGTAGGTGCCGGACCGGCAGGATTATCAGCTGCATTCTTTTTAGCCCAAGCAGGTCAAAAAGTAGTTGTGTATGAAGCAATGGATAAGCCTGGTGGAATGATGAGGTACGGAATACCTGAATATAGACTACCTAAAGAAGTGGTTGATAAAGAAACTGCTCTTATTGAAAAAATGGGTGTAGAATTCAAATACAATACAAAACTTGGAGAAGATATAACAGTAGATTATCTTCAAAACAACTATGATGCATCTTTGTTAGCTATAGGAGCTTGGAAAAGTTCAAGTATGAGATGTGAAGGAGAGGACTTAGATGGAGTTCTTGGTGGAATAGATTTTTTAAGAATGGTAACTCAAAATGAAGAAGTAAATTTAGGTAAAAAAGTTGTAGTGGTAGGTGGAGGAAATACGGCTATGGACGTTGCTAGAACTAGTGTAAGACTTGGAGCTGACGTAACGGTTGTATATAGACGTACTGAAGAACAGATGCCTGCCGAAGAAATAGAGATAGTAGAAGGTAGAGAAGAAGGATTAAAATACAAATTCCTATCATCACCGGTAAAAGTTCTTGATGAAAATGGTAAAGTTGTTGGTGTTAAATGCCAAAAGATGAAGCTTGGAGAAAAAGATGCTTCAGGTAGAAGAAGACCTGTACCTATTGAAGGGGAATTTGAAGAACTTGAGGCTGATACAGTAGTGGCTGCCATAGGGCAGAAAGTTACTTTAGGAAATATAAAAGGTATAGATACAACTAAATGGGGAACCATAGAAGCAAAAGAAGCTACCTTTGAAACAAACATTGAAGGAATATTTGCTGGTGGAGATGCTGTAACAGGACCTGGTATAGCTATAGAAGCAGTAGATCAAGGGAAAAAGGCAGCAAGAGTTATAAACAGCTACTTCCAAGGGGAAATAATACCTCAAAAAGATACTATTATAGTAAAACAGGATGATTTAACAGAAGAAGACTTTAAGGATATAAAAGTTGAACACAGGTTGGAAGTAGACGTATTGGATGCTGATTATAGAAAAGGAAATTTCCAAGAAGTAGTAACTAAATATTTTACGGAAGAAGAAGCGTTAAAAGAAGCTTCTAGATGTCTGGAATGTGGATGTAAGGATTACTTTGAATGTCAACTTATACATTATGTGCAGGATGATCAAATTGATACTGAAAAAGACTACGGAGTAAATCATAAGAGATATGAAGAACAGACTCACGAATTTATAGATAGAAATCCAGATAAGTGTGTACAGTGTGGTTTATGTGTTAGAACCTGCGATGAAGTAATGGGAATAACAGCTCTTGGATTAGTAGATAGAGGATTCGATACGAAAGTAGCTCCTGAATTTGATTTAAGACTTGAAGACACAGACTGTATATCCTGTGGTCAGTGTATAGATGTATGTCCTGTCGGAGCTTTCCAAGAAAAAATTAATACTCAAAAAGAAATACCTTTAAATCTAGAAAAGACTGAATCTATCTGTAGTATGTGTTCCTTAGGATGTAATATTGTGTATCAACACAACGGAGATAAAATTTATAAGGTTACTCCAAATAGAGATAAGGATGATGGAATACTATGTAAAGACGGTAAGTTTGGATTTGAATATATCAATAAAGAAGATAGGATTTTAGCTTCATTAGTTAACAAAGAAAAAGCAACATTAAAAGAAGCTCAGCTTGAAATTGTTTCCCAGCTAAAATCTATTAAATATATAAATGGTAAAGATTCAATAGGGTTCTTAGTATCACAAAGATTAACAAATGAAGAACTCAATGTGGTTAAAGAAATAAGTGAAACTTTAGAAACTGATATGATTGGTTCTTTAAACATTAATGAAAATGAAATAAACTCATCAAATAAGTACGAAGAACTTTATAATACAGAATTGATATTGACAGTAGGTAATGTTTACGAAAATTTTGTACCCATGGGCGTAAAGATTAAAAATCTAGGCAAACCTTACATATCAATATCAGAAGAAGGCACAAGATTGGATATGTTTACTGAAGAATACTATCAGACTAATCTAGGTAATTTTTTCAAAGAAGTCCTAGAAGCTGTTGAAAATGAAAAAGCAAAAGTATCAGAAGAAGCACTAAAAGTAGCTAAGGCATACAATGGAGTTAATAAACCGATGTTTGTAGTAGATGAAAGATCAGTATCAGTAGAAGTTCAGAATCTTATTAAGGAAATAGCACAAAAATCTGGAAAGATTAATAAACCTCACAGAGGAATTATTGCTCTTAAGGATGGAGCTAATGCTCAGGGAGCTATAAATTTAGGATTCACTAAATCTGGAAAAGAAATAATTAGCAAGGTTAAGGACGGAAGTATTAAGTCTCTTGTAGTAATAGGAGAAGATGTAGGAGGAATAGAAGAATTAAACTTAGAATTCCTTGTATCTGTTGATATGTTTTCAAGTGATACAGCTAAGTCATCTGACGTATTACTTCCACTTAGTACACTAGCAGAAAGTCAAGGAACAATGACTAGAACTGATGGTAAAACTCAATACTTAAATCTAGCCTTAAAACCAAAAACTGGTATTTCTAATTTAGAAATGTTTAAAGAAATATTAAACTATTTAAAACCAAATAGAAAAGCTATATAAAAAAACTTAAAAAATGCAGTCCATTTTGTAGTGGACTGCATTTTTAATTTTATCCTAATAGTTTTAAAATTGTATTGTAGGTCATATTTGGTACGTTTTCGAAAGTGTATTTCATATCAACTCTCTCTGTAGTTTTGTGTCCATCTTTTCCAAATGTACCGATATTTACCACAGGTACATTTATAGCTAAAACGTCGTCTACATTGTAAAAGTACTTTGTATTCCAAGCAGGCATATTATTTCCTAGGCTATCTATAGTTTCTATATCATCACTTAAGGCCATAAAACTTGAATCTGATATATATGGATAAAACATCCTAGTTTTAATTGGATTATCCGCATATTTTTGAACATATTTAACAGATGATTCTACAGCATCTAGTAAATCCTTTTCTTTTTTTGTTTTACCAGTCATTTCTATTCTTGCCGAGAAGGTAGATGAGAAATAAGTTATAATAGCTGGAGATTTGTCCTTCATCCACTTCCAAGCCTCCTCTATTACCTTAACGCTAAATACTCTTAAATCTAAGGCTGGGTTTTCTTTATTTAAATTATTTGCAAAAGTATTTATTTGTTGAGTAAAATCATCGCCGTATTCATTTTTTAATTTTGAATATAATTCTTCCCAAGTATAAACTCTTGTTTTCCAAGGTAGAGTTTTATATTCGACATTACTCATTTCACAGTATTTTTTATAAGATTTATTTAAATATTCTACTACATTATCGTAGGCTTCTACTGCTTTTTCTTTAGATATTTCTATTACATCTTTAGGAGACATACTATGAGTAAAAAAATTATAGTAAGAGTAAGCAGCTAGAGCCGTTTGTACAGTATATTTTTCTTTAAAATCCGACTGTTTCAGAGAAATAGGTGGTATGGTTATTTCACCTTGTGCTTCGTCACATAAATCTGGATTTAGCGAGAATATTCTTGTTAGCTCTGAAAGTAGTAAATTAGGGTCTAAACCTCCGAAAGCTTGACCAACGTGTGTTTCCTTACCTGTTGCGTAAAAAGAAGGTAAAAGTTTACCTATGCTTCCGTAATATACGTATCTGTTTTTATCTTCAGGGGTATAGCCAGTTGAGTAATCTGCATTGATGCAAGCGATATATTCGAAGTTTTCTTTTTTTTGTAATTTAATAAATTCTTTTAATCCAGTTATAATACCGTGAGAATTATCTTCTTCATCGCATTCAGCATATGCTATGATATTCCCGTCAAGTTCATCTGGATGTTGAGAAAAATATTTAATTAAATACATATGACCTGCTACTCCTGATTTCATATCAAGAGCACCTCTACCAAACATATATCTACCGGACTCTATGTCTTTTTTTACTTCCTCTTCTACACCTATTTCTAAAAATTTTTCAGGAAGCTTTTCTGTGTCGAAGGCGTATTCTTTTAATTCGCCAAAATCATCCACACCAACTGTATCAATGTGACCAATAAGGATAATAGTTTTATTAGAATTTCCTTTTGTACCTTTTACATAGGCATAGGCACAATGTCTGTCTACTTCGTCGTTGATAGTTTTGACTATTTTAGTTCTTTCAGGATATTTTTTGAAATAATCAATATTTTTGTAGTAATCATAAACTTTCTTTGCTACATTTGTTTCGCCATTTGGTTCTCTGACAATACTAGGAATGGCAACCATTTTTGAGGTTAATTCTTTGATTTCTTCAAAACATTCTAAATACATTCTTAATCCTCCTATATAAATAATCACTATCATTATATAATTAATAAGATATAGTTTCAATGTTAAAGGCATATAGGTTTTATTAATGAATAAGATTTAAACTCTGTGGTAAATATGTAATAGAAAGATAAAATATAGAATTTAATATTGAGGAGATGTTAATAATGAAAAAAATTCTTATACCAGTAGAAAAAAATTCTGAAGAAAAAACTACTATAGATGAAGCAGTTGAATTGGCGAAAAAATTCGACAGTAAGATAATATTGTTAAATGTGGACAACAGTAAAGAGCTTTTGAGAGATTTAAATAATGGTGGTTTTATAAACGAAGATAGACTTTATGAAAAGTTTAAGGATACAACTTTTTTGGATCAAGTAAAGCAGATGTACAGAGATAAAGATATAGATACGGATACAATTGTTAAAGAAGGAGATCCTGCATCAGCTATATTAGATGAAGTAGAAAAAGGGGATTACGATCTAGTTATCATGAAAACTCATACAATGAAAAAAAGAAAAAGATTTATGTTGGGTAGTGTTACAAATAAAGTTGTACACCATATTAAAGTACCAATAATGATAATAAGATAGATTATGATTCTAATTTAATAAATGCACAAAAAATGCACTGAAGGGTGCATTTTTTGTGTATTCTTTTAATAATATGATATAATATTAAAAGAAAGTTAATTTATTTATGTAAGGAGTTAATAATGATATTACTTGATAGAATTAAAAAGGTATTGAGGAGCATATGGTTTTATCCTGCTATTTACGGCCTAATATCCTTGCTAGGTGCTTTTTTTATAATATTGATAGATACAAGATATTTAACTCAATTTCATAATAGTGTTCCGGAAATACTACTCACAAGTACTGAATTAGCTAGGGATATACACGGAATTATAGCTAGTGCCTTTATTACTATTACTACTTTTACCTTTTCCACTACTATGGTAGTACTCACTATGTATATGTCACAGCTTTCTCCAAGAGTTGTGGAAAATTTCTTGAAAAATAAAAATACTATGCAGTCTTTTGGTATATTTGTAGGTGGATTTATATACTCTATTGTATCCCTTCTTTTTACTCGTAACACTTCTGAAGGATATCTTGTAATTTCTGCAAGTGTTGGGGTTGTATACATAGCTGTAGGGCTGGTTTATTTTCTTCTTTTTATCAATAGTGTTGCTACCTTTATACAAACAAGCAATGTAATAGATAGACTTCATAAAGAATCGGTTTTGAAAATCAAAAAATATAAGGGAACCTTAAAAAATAATCCTATAATAAAGGAAATAGATAAAGAAAAGTATAGAAACAATGAAGCCATAAGGGCTGTTGAAAGTGGATATATTCAGAAATTAAATTATGATGAACTATCGGCAATAGCAAACAAGAAAAAGTTTATTATTCACTTTGAAAAAGTAATAGGGCAGTTTATTAATAGAGATGAAAAGATATTCACTGTTTATGCACAGGAAGATTTAGAAGATAAAGAAGAAATACTTAACAAAATTAAAAGACTTGTAACTATAGGTAATAGAAAAACAGAAGAACAGGACTTTAGCTATACAATACAAAAAATAGTAGAAGTATCACTGAGAGCTATATCACCTGGTATAAATGATCCTAATACAGCTACTCATTGTATAAGGATTATAGGTGTTCTTTTAGGAATGCTCTGCAATATAGATGACGGATATATTGTAATAAATGAAGATAAAGAATCGGAAGGATTGGTATTACTAGAAGCTTATAGTTTTAAAATGATTCTTCATGATTCATTTACACAGATAGTGCACTACGGACACAAAGATATTACAGTAGTAATTGCTGTAATTAGAGCATTAAAAGATGTTTCCTTTAAAAGTAAAAAGGACAATAAGAAAAAAATCAAAGAGTACGTTGAATTTGTATATAGAAAAACGAAAAGTGAAGATTTAGATAAATTCGAATTAGAAATTTTAGATATGGAAATGGATAGTTATTATAAGTATAGTTAGAGGAGAGATGAAACAGCTGGATTAATGCCAGAAAGAAGATTAATAATAAATTGGATTATATTTGTGCATTATAAAGGCCGGTTTTAGCCGGCCTTTGTTTTATAATTAATAGGTTTCAACAAATAATTCAAAATGATCTTGTGGATGATCACATGCTGGACATGCTTCAGGCGCTTCTTTTCCTTTATGTACATAACCGCAGTTATTGCATTTCCATTCTACTACTTCATCTCTTTTGAAAACTATTCCTTTTTCAATGTTGTCTAAAAGTTTTAAAAATCTAGCTTCGTGTCTCTCTTCGACTTCCCCTACTTCTGTGAAAACATCGGAAATTTCTTGGAAACCTTCTTCTTTTGCTATTTTTGCAAATTCAGGATACATTTCACTATGTTCTTCATTTTCTCCAGCTGCAGCAGCCTTTAAGTTTGCCTTGGTATCTTGAAAATTTACTGGAAAATCAGTACATACTTCTATTTTTTCATCTTCAAGTACCTCTCTTAAAAACTTGTAAAATCTTTTAGCATGTTCTCTTTCATTTCCTGAAGTTTCTTCAAAAATATTTTTGATTTGCACATATCCGTCTTTTTTTGCCTGAGAAGCATAGTAATCATATCTCATTCTTGCTTGAGATTCTCCTGCAAAAGCCGTCATAAGGTTTTGTGCTGTTTTTGTTCCTTTTAATTCACCCATGTTTACCTCCTTTATTTATTGTCTATGACATTATAACATATAAATATAAGGCGATGTCAAATAAATTTTTCTAAAAAGCAAATTAAAGAGTTAAAATCTTTTTAATAAATGTTTTTGAATGATTCTTTGAAAGTATCAGCTGTTATTTTCTTCTTACATTCATTACATATGTATTCTATTTCTTCGCCTAAAAGTTTTTCTGAATACTTTATTGTTTCTAAGGTGGTGTAATTTTTACCGCAGATTTTGCAGGATACCAATTCAAATTTACGATTCCATATTGTCCTAGTATTTTCTGTTTCTTCCACCTTTATGGCATCTGTTGGACAAACCTCTGCACAAGATCCACATCCTATACAGTCTTTTGATTCATCATCATAGGGAGTAGAGACTTTCTTTTCGCTACCTCGTTGTACCATTGATATAGCATTTGTGCCTAGTTCTCTGCAGGCTTCTACACATAAACCGCATAAGATGCAGTCGTCATTAATTTTTTGGATATATTTTTTCGGTTCATCTATTTTATATTCTTCAGCTAATTTTTGAACGTATTTATTATCTGGAGATTTTAAATACATAAGCATTACTATATCTTTTCTTATTTTTATAATTTCCTCAGTGTGAGTTTGAACTTCTAGATTTTCTTTTACTGGATATGCACAAGAAGACACTATTTTTTTTCTTCTTCCATTTTTTATTTCAACAAGACACATTCTACATCTTCCTAAATCTTCAAAACCTTTTTTATAACAGAGGCTTGGTATTTCAATTTTTTTTCTTTTGGCCAGTTGTAGTATTGTTTCACCTTCTTTTGCATTTAGTACCTTACCGTTAATTTTAACTTTCAACTATACCGCCTCCTATTTTTATTGCATCTACAGGACAATTTTCATAACATTCTCCGCAGGTGATGCAAGAGTTTTGATCTATTTTGTGAGCTTTCTTAGGTTCTCCTGATATTGCATCTACAGGACATTTTTTAGCACAAATACCGCAGCCAATACATTCATCTTGATTGATGTGGTAGGAGGTAAGATTTTTACAAACTCCTGCTGGGCACCTGTGGTTTTCTATATGTTCTAAATATTCATCTTTAAAAAATTCTATAGTTGTCTTTACAGGATTTGGTGCTGTTTGCCCTAAGCCGCACAAGGAACCTTTTTCTATTGTATGGCAGATATCTATTAGTAGGTCTAAATCTTCTTTTGTTCCTTTTCCCTCTGTAATATTTGTAAGTATATCCAGCATTAGCTTTATACCTTCTCTACACGTAGTACACTTGCCGCAGGATTCTTCAGATAGGAATTCCATATAGTATCGAGCTACTTCAACCATGCAGGTGTTCTCATCCATAACAATAACTCCACCAGAACCCATCATAGAACCTATGTCATCTAAAGAATCAAAGTCTAAATTAA
>Ga0209936_1000579_pt1 | contig 21968 bp, 14 predicted proteins | sample SalPonR1_A_D1_MG_FD_185694 | JGI IMG/M metagenome (GOLD analysis project Ga0209936, IMG submission 185694) | Salt pond soil microbial communities from South San Francisco under conditions of wetland restoration - Salt Pond MetaG R1_A_D1_MG... ... | reverse complement strand
CCTTTTTCAACCATATTATCAAGCAAAGAAATTAAAGCGTCATAAAAGCCATCAATATTTAAAATACCTATAGGTTTTTCGTGTAGCCCTAATTGCGACCATGTAAGCATTTCAAAAAGTTCTTCCATAGTGCCAAAACCTCCGGGTAGGGCAATTACCCCATCGCTTATATCATGCATGCGGGTTTTTCGCTCGTGCATACTTTCTACAAGTATCAATTCGGTAAGCCGGTCGTGAGCAATTTCTTTGGACTGTAAAAACCGGGGTAACACACCAATAGCTTTTCCTCCTTCGTTTAATACGCTGTCAGCAATAGCTCCCATAAGGCCTACTTTTGCTCCGCCATACACTAAATCGATATTTTTTTGGGCAAGCATTTGACCTAACCGGGTGGCTTGTGTAATATAATTTCCATTATTTCCTGCACTTGAACCGCAAAAAACTACAATTGCTTTCATTGATAAATTATTTAATAGTTAATTTAAGTCTTGATAATATATCCATTCATCAGAACTGAGTAAAAAAAATAAAAAGAATATTATTTAACACTGTTTTCCGATAAAAATATTGCATCTATTCTGAAACCTTGATTTTTGTTTATAATTTACCGATTTCTTATTTCCGGGGCTTTGCCCCGGACCCCAAATACTTTCTTGTCTTGAAACAAGAAAGTACGCAAAGAAACTCAAGGCTGCGCCCGCCTCACTCGAAAAACTACGCGATGTGAGCTAAAAAATCTAAACTTGCACTTCCCTACGGTCAGTGGTTGCCTTCGGCGAGCTCTCACAAAACGCTCGGTTCGAACAGCAGATTTTTTTAACGCTCACTGTGCTTGTTTTTCGGCTCGCCGGACAAGGGCAATCGGAAAACGAATCGTCAATCAAAAAAATATTTTTTTGTCGGATACTAATGATTTTTTAACTAAAATGCTTCATCGAGTCTTCCTACCGGGTAAATATCCTTTTGATTATCCCAATAGGGTGTACGTTCAAAAAACCAAAACACCTTACTCCACTGATTATTATATAGTTCAGGATTTTCCGTTACCGCTTTCTCAAATTCAATTTTCAGTTCAGGATTTCCTTCAATCATTTCTCTTGCCATTTCTTCCATAACATAGGTCTCAACATACTCTTTCCGTTCGAAAATGGTGTTAAAGAATCCCCAGCTTAAGAAAGAATCCGGGCTTTTTGGTTCTAACAAATGGGCAATTAATTTGGCGCTGCGCTGGTTTACGGGAATAATTACCGACCCTTTATGGAATTTTTTTTCAATTTGGATGGGTTCTTGATTAAAATTACGTACCATTTGGCGTCCTTCATAAGGGAAATTTGCAAATTGTACCTCTGAAAATTTATACGTTTCAATGGAAATGGTAGTATCCTTTTTCAATGTTTTAAAGTCAATACCATGCCATTTAACGCGGTTAATTACTTTTGTCCATTCAACCGGGACGATATAAGCTTCGGGCAGAATTACTTTTTTGGAAGGAACGACTTCTTCAAAGAGTACCAACTCATATTCTTTCGGTTTTTCGGTAAATTGTACCCAATCGCCTCCCGTAAGGTCGCTTTTAACAATGGTATAATCAACTCCCTTAAATTTTATCGTTGTACTGTCTTTTGGTGAAATAGTAAAGTCTAAGAATAATTCTTTTCCGGCTAAATTTTTTGCCTGGTTATCAGCATCTGCATTAATTCTCTTCAGGTGCTTATATTCCGTGTCTAAAATTTCTGAAGTATGCACTAATAGGTGATAGGTTGCATCCACTCTGGTATTGTAATCCTTAAGCATATGGGTTTCAACAAGCAGGGCCGGACGATTTTGAATGGCCGAATAACCAATCGAATATCGTGGACTTTGCGGACGGCGAATTAGACCGCTTTTGGGATCATGCCAACGGCGAAAGGATACGTATGGGAAAATGAGAACATCCTCTTTTAACAGTATTTGTTCAATATCTTCAATATATTGATTTTGCCAGTCGGTTTGTATCTGGTTCATTTCACCCTGTACAGGCATTGCATAGGTTAATTGGTACTCATAATCAGCCCCGTCGGTGGTATGGATATCCATAAACATATCGGGCATCCAGGCGTTAAATAATTGTAACCACTGTTGCATCTCGGGTGCATCGGCTTTGGTAAAATCACGATTTAAATTATAGTTGGTAGCCGTAGTACGCCATCCCATTTCTTTAGGGCCGTTTTGGTTTATCCGGTTGTAGGGGCTGAATCTTTCGTGACCGTCAACATTAAAAATGGGGATAAACAAAATGGTTGTATTTTCTAATAAATCCGGGTATTTTTGATGGATAAATACATCCCGTAAAAATAGTAATCCGGCATCTTTTCCTTCCGATTCGCCCGGGTGGATACATGCCTCAATCAATAAAACGGCATTCCCTGATTCATGAACACTTTCGGGAGTGAAATTTTGATTTTTATCGGCAATAAGGATTGGTAAATCACGCCCTTGAGGACTTATCCCAAAGGTTGTATAATGAATAAAGTCACTTGCGTTAGCCAGCATTTTGCTGTACTTTATGGTTTCTTCGTATCTGGGTGTTTCCAGAAAATTTGATTTTTCATACCAGGTTAACCATTGAGCAGATTGGGCAAAAGACAACACATTATAAATTACGAATAGTAATAAAAAAACAATTTTTTTCATTGGATAAATATCTATTATTTGAGTATAATTTTTTAATCATTTTGACTTACGAATATACTTAAAGTTTAAATAAAGACCTATAACCGGCGGGTTAACCCATCAGTTATAGGTCTTAAGATTATTAGTAGTATGTGCTTTATTAATAATTTTTATGTTTTTAATCTTTGAAATCAATATTTCGGCCTAATGTTCCTTTCAACCGCTGAAAGAAATTTTTTCGTTCATCCAGAGAAACAAAGTCCTTTACATAAGCATTCTGTGAGTCGATGGTCATGTTTTTTAAACTTTCCATATTTAACGTATCAATCATTTTTAAGGAAAAAGGAATAAAGTCAATATCTACGTTCATCCTTTTAGAGGGTCTTTTAACCATTCGTGATTGAAAAGGATCGGTCGCTAAAGCTATTTTTTTGAAACCCATTTCGCGGGCTAAATTATACGAGTAGTAAACATTCTCTACACTATGCTCAGCTTTGGTTTCGGTAAAAATAGCTGATTTAGGAATTCCTAATTGCCGGCCATACATAGCCATAATTTCCGACTCGATGTATGGGGTATAAACTGCAGAACCGGAATAAATAATATTTTTGGTTATTCCGTTTTCAAATAAGTAATGCGACCAGTAAATTCTGCCTAATAAAACATCGGTCCAAAAATCATCATTAAAGGGAACACCCGGAACAATAATTACGTCGTAGGTAGTTTCTTTAGTTGTGATTTCAGGAGTTTTTGCACTTAATGGGTTAATATTCGCTAAAAAAAATATGCTTAATAGTGTGATTATAAATGTATTGATTTTGTATTTCATCATTTTCATGTTTTTATTATTTAACTGTGAAACAGAAATAAAACAATTTTGTTCATTTATTTTAAAATATTTCTAAACAATGTATTCTTTTTCTTTTAAAATAAAATGTTATTTGTACTTTTAACCTTTGAGGAGTTATTTTTTTAACAGTAATATAGCGTAGTTTCAAATTTTAATACGATTTCTTATGCCTATTTTAAGAGGAATATTTCCACCTTTACCTACTTCATTTGATGGTAACGAAGCATTAGCGACGAATAAAATGGTTGAAAATATCAAGCAATTAAGTCATTATAATTTGGCCGGATTTTTGGTTTTAGGTTCCAATGGAGAGTTGGTGCATCTAACCGATGATGAAAAGGAAAAGGTTTATGTTGAAACCAGGAAAGCGATACCGTCTGATAAAATAATGTTAGCAGGAACGGGCTGTCCCTCGACACGGCAAACCATTGAATTAACACAAAAAGCAGCAAAAGCAGGAGCCGATGCGGCATTGGTTCTAAATCCATCCTATTACAAAGGATTAATGACCAAAGAGGTATTAATGAAACACTATTTTACTATTGCCGATGCTTCTTCAATCCCTATAATTGTTTATAACATGCCTGCTAATTCAGGTTTGGATATGGATGCTGATACAATTATAGCCTTATCGCAACATGCTAATATTGTTGGATTAAAAGATTCGGGAGGGAATATTGCCAAAATGGGAGAGATTTGCCAGAAGGTTAATCCTGAATTTCAGGTATTAGCCGGATCGGCTGGTTTTTTATTACCCGCTCTGTCAGTAGGTGCAGTGGGCGGAGTTTTAGCGCTGGCTAATATTGCGCCACAACATAGTATCGATATCCATCAATATTTCTTTGAAGGGCGCATAGATGAAGCTCGTAAAATTCAACAAAAAATAATCGTACTTAACAATTTTGTTACCCGTATACATGGTGTTCCTGCGCTAAAAGAGGCCATGAATCAGTTGGGTTTATATGGAGGTCCTCCGCGAAAACCATTGCTCCCGGTTGATGATAAAACAAAAGATGAACTTTTTATGTTGATTAAGGATTTTTTTAATAATTAATTCATTTCTGTCAGGTATAAATGATTCGTTTTCCTTTAAAACAAATAAGAATTCACTAAAGCATTACAACTATTAAAAGGGTTTCTGCACTTTGCTATTTACATTGTACTTAAAATCATTTAACTTTGTTTTAAATTGAAAAATAGTACAACTAAACTGTGCATTAAAAGTATAGTTTTTTATCCTCTGCTCATTAGCAAAAGCCGGAATTAAAAGTTCGGTCTTCATCCTATTTTCGATGTAACGAAAAAGTAAATAAGGATACTTCTCGCAGATCTCATGTTGTTAAAGGAATTAATCAATTTGAGATCATTTTATCCATTTTATAAAGGTAATTTAATGGGATTAAAGCTTTAAACAATTAACAAAACCCTAAAAATTAGAAATTTTTTATTTACTCACTAAAAACAAAAAAAATGTCAAAAGAAAAGGAAACCAGAAAGAATAGTAAAAAGGCTCCTGCTAAAAGTTTGAAAGAAAAGCGTGCTGCAAAAGCTGCAAAACGTGAAGATAAAAAAAGAGCCAGTGAAATTTAATGAAGGAGGCCGTCCAAAAAGAAAAAAAGCAACGTCATTACGATGAGAAACGAAGAAGCCTGCCTGCTGCAGGCAGGTAATCTTTTTATTCTCAGACCATTGAAATTTAAAGATTAACTTCGTTGAGCTTGCACTTCGTGCTGCGGTTCCTTCACTTCGTTCGGAATGACTGCTTTTTGGACGGCCTCTTGTAGTTTTACATTCAAAACAGTTATAATGCTGTTTTGAATGTACTTTTTTTTAATAACCCTTCCATATTATGAAATTAGTTTTTATAAGTACGTATCCACCCAGAGAATGCGGTATTGGTACATTTACCAACAACCTTTTTAAATCGATGACGATAAACGATCATATTATTGATAAAAAAGAAAGCTATATCATTGCGCTTAACGACAATGAACTTACCTACCAGTATCCGGAAGAGGTTAAATTTACAATCAGGCAGGAACATCAGCGAGATTATCTTAAAGCGTCAAAGTTTATTAACTTAAGCAGTGCCGAAATTTGTATATTACAACATGAGTTCGGTATTTTTGGCGGTCAAAGCGGAATGTATATTCTTCCTTTGTTGCATCGTATTGAAATTCCTCTTGTTGTTACTCTGCATACTGTACTTAAAACACCTTCGTACAATGAAAAAGCTGTTTTACAGGAAATTTGTAAAATGGCTAATAAGATTGTGGTAATGAGTCATAAAGCCATTGAATTCCTGGTGAATATTTATGATGTTCCTGCCGAAAAAATTGCGCTAATCGAACATGGTGTACCTGATATTTATTTCAATCCCGAAAAATCTAAAAAAGAGCTAAAGATTGAAAATAAAAAAGTGATGTTAACTTTTGGTTTTGTTGGCCGCAATAAAGGAATTGAAACCGTTATTAAGACATTACCTAAAGTGGTAGAAAAGCATCCGGATGTCATTTATATTGTTTTGGGAAAAACACATCCTAATGTTCTCAGACAATCAGGCGAAGAATACCGTATTTTTTTAATGCGCCTGGTCAAGAATCTCAACCTTGAGAAACATGTTATTTTTCTAAATAATTTTGTCGATGAACAACACCTGTTTAAATATTTATATGCATCCGATTTATACATTACACCTTATTTGAACGAGGCACAAATTACCAGCGGAACACTTTCCTATGCCGTTGGAATTGGCTCGGCTGTTATTTCAACTCCCTACTGGCATGCTTCAGAATTATTAGCCGATGGAAGGGGTAGATTATTTGATTTTAATGATGTTGAAGGATTAACATCTTTATTACTTGAATTGCTTGATAATCCTGAAGAGCTTGACGAGATGAAAAGCAAAGCATCGGAATATGGCCGGAAAATTACCTGGCCAAAAACAGGCGAAAGATATAATGACCTTGCAAAGAAAATCTTAAAAGAAGATCTCCATAAGGTTCAAAAAGAAGAACCCGAAATGGATCTGTTAATATTACCTGAATTCTCGCTGGCTCATATTAACCGATTAACTGATGATACCGGCATAATTCAACATGCAAAATTTGGAATTCCCAATCTAAAGGAAGGGTATTGCCTGGATGATAATGCACGGGCATTGCTCATGGTGCTGATGACCTATAAACAAACCAAAAATATACGGGCGCTTGAGTTATTACCTATTTATTTGAGTTATATTCACTATATGCAGAATACAGATGGGACATTTAAAAACTTTCTGAGCTTTAGCCGAAACTTTTTAGACAAAGTAGGATCTGAAGATTCTTTTGGGCGTACTATTTGGGCTTTAGGCTATCTGCTGGCTAATGCTCCCAATGATGCTTACTATCAAACCGGAAAAGAGATATTCTTTAAGGCCGGTCCCAATTTTGAAAAACTAAAATCAATACGGAGTATAGCAAATACGATGATAGGAGTTAGCTACTACCTGAAAAGTAATCCATCAGACAATGCAATGACAAAGATGTTACAAAATATGGCAAATATTTTAGTTAATCATTATGAGATGAATAAAACGGATAACTGGAAATGGTTTGAATCATTGTTAGCTTACGATAATGGTATTTTACCATTGGCTCTTTTGCATGCTGCAGAGATTCTGAACAACGATAAAATTACACACATAGCCATAGAATCGATGAACTTTATTACTGAAAATACACTTAAAGAAAATTATTTATCGATTATTGGAAATGAAAAATGGTACTCTAAAGATAAAGAACGTTCGGTTTTTGCACAACAACCTGTTGATGCCATGGCTATGGTTTTGATGTTTCACCAGGCCTATCACCTAACCAAAAACAAAGGATATTTGAATAAACTTTATACCTCTTTTTTATGGTTTTTAGGAGAGAATGACCTGAGATTAAGCTTGTATGATTATGAAACCAAAGGCTGTTGTGATGGATTTGAAAGTTATGGAATTAACCGCAACCAGGGAGCCGAAAGTTCTCTTGCGTATTTAATTTCACATTTAACGGTGCTGCAGGCTTATGATGAATTTCATAAATCGGATATTAGTTAATCCATTAACCTTAAATAAAGATAAACGAAGATGTTAATTCACAGATATAAAAATAATCCAATCCTTACAAAAGACGATGTTCCTTATCCTGTTGCGACAGTACATAACGCTGCAGTTGTAAAGCACAACGGAAAATATGTGATGATATTCCGCTCGCATAAAATGAACGGAAGATGCATACTTGGAATGGCAGAAAGTGATGATGGTTTTAATTTTAAGGTGAGTGATAAACCATTTATGGAGCCGGCAACTCAGGGTGTATTTGAAGAATATGAAGCTTATGGGATCGAAGATCCAAGAATTGTTTTTATGGAAGGAGAATACCTGATTACCTATAGTGCTTACTCAAAGCACGGCGTGCGTATAGGACTTGCAAAAACAAAGGATTTTAAATCGGTTGAACGATTTTCGTTAATTACAGAAGCAGACTACCGGAATGTGGTTATTTTTCCTGAAAAAATAGGAGGTTTGTACGCAAGGCTCGATCGACCGCATTCTGAAATATCGCCATGGTCTATCTGGATATCTTACTCTCCTGATCTTAAGTTTTGGGGCGAATCGAAACTAGTGATGAAACCATTGCAATACCACTGGGATAAGATGAAAATTGGGCCCGGTGCGCCACCGATAAAAACTTCCCGTGGATGGTTAAGTATATACCATGGTGTTTTTCCGACCATGGACGGGAGCGTTTACCGGCTGGGTGCTGCATTGCATGATTTAGATGATCCATCAAAAATAATTGCCATTGGCGATGATTGGATTCTTCAACCGGAAGAAGTTTATGAAATTACCGGATACGTGCATAATGTAGTCTTTTCATGTGCCGCGATTCCTGAAGATGACGGAAGGGTTAAAATATACTGGGGCGGGGCAGATAAAGTAATGTGTGTTGGTACTGCAAAATTAGATGAACTGGTGGAGCATTGTTTAAATAATCCGCGACAGGAAAGTTAACTAATCCTGATGCACATCTTTACTTTACTCAGGTTCAACACCTAAATCAGCAGTAGAATTGATTTATTTTTAAAAAATGTATTATGAAAATTGCAATACTTTCATCCATAGCATGGCGAACTCCACCACGGAAATATGGACCCTGGGAGCAAGTAGCCTCAAACATTGCGGAAGGAATGATTGAAAAGGGACTGGATGTTACGCTATTTGCTTCCGGCGACTCAATTACAAAAGGTAAGTTAACTTCAGTTTGTGAAAAACCATATGCTGAAAACCCGGATATTGATCCAAAAGTTACTGAATGCCTTCATATCAGTAACTTAATGGAGCAGGCCGATCAGTTTGATCTGATTCATAATAATTTTGATTTTCTTCCGCTGAGTTATTCCCGGTTGATTAAAACTCCCATGCTAACAACTATTCATGGTTTTTCTTCGCCCAAAATTATTCCGGTGTATAAAAAATACAATCATTCAGGTTATTATGTTTCAATCAGTAACGCTGACCGAAGGCCTGAGTTGGATTATATTGCTACTGTTTACAATGGTATCAATACCAATGATTTTATTTTAAGCCATGAACCCGGTGATTATCTGCTTTATTTTGGAAGAATTCATCCCCATAAAGGGACTTATGAAGCTATACAAATTGCCAAAAAAACCAAAAGGAAACTTATTATTTCGGGGTTGATTCAGGATCATGAATATTTTGAAGCTAAAGTAAAACCATTGCTCAATAATGATGATATTGTGTATATTGGAAACTCCGGTCCTGATGAGCGAAACCGGCTTTTGGGCGGTGCTTTTGCTCTTTTACACCCGGTTAGTTTTGACGAACCTTTCGGATTAAGTGTAGTTGAAGCGATGATGTGCGGAACACCTGTAATAGCTTTTAACAGGGGCTCAATGCCCGAATTAATTATGAATGGTAAAACCGGATTTTTGGTTAACAGGATTGAAGAGGCAGCTGAAACGGTTGAAAATATTCAGTTTATTAATCGAAAAAATTGCAGAGATTGGGCTGTGTCTAATTTTAGTAGGGAAAAAATGGTCGATGGTTATCTTAAAGCCTATAAACAAATTCTTAATGCATAAAAAAGTCCCGCAAATTGCGAGACCTCAAATTTTAAATGGCACGATATTTTAAACTATGCTAGTTTAACATTTACCGCATTTAATCCTTTTTTCCCTTCTTCAAGGTCAAAAGTTACTTCGTCATCTTCTCTAATCCTGTCTTTTAAACCATTAGAGTGTACAAAATACTCTTTCGTTGATTCTGCATCTTTGATAAAACCAAATCCTTTGGATTCATTGAAAAATTTTACTGTTCCTTTGTTCATTTTTTATAAAATTAATGTAGTGTAAGATACGCAATTTATTTGGATTTTAAGCTTTTTAGCAGATTCTATTTAATATAAACAATACAGGCAAATGGTAAGCATCTGAATTTTCTACTTTGAATTTCTTATAGCAGCAAGCAGCTCTTTTAAATTTACCGTTGCACAGGTAGATGCATGATCCGACATAGCATAAGGGATAATTAACTCATTATTATGAATTATCGTCCCGCAGGAATAAACAACATTGGGGACATAACCTTCCCTTTCTTCTTCATTAGGAGACAATAAAGGGGTCTTAAGTCTGCCAATTTCTTTTTCAGGATTATCAAGTTCGTATAGTGCTGCTCCCAGCGAATATTCACGCATAGGGCCAACACCGTGTGTAATAATCAGCCACCCTTCTTCTGTTTCAAGAGGAGATCCGCTGTTTCCAACTTGTACTAATTCCCATGGATATTTTGGTTTCTGAATAAGTTTAGCCTCGCGCCAAATATTAATATTATCTGAAAAAGCGATATAATTATTTACACCATCTACTCTGCATAACATTGCATATTTTCCGTTAATCTTTCGGGGAAATAATGCCATTCCTTTGTTCTGAGCCAGTTCACCATGGAGCGGTGAACATTTAAAATGATAAAAATCTTTGGTTTCGAGTAACTTAGGCAAAATACTTATCCCGTCAAAGGCTGTATAGGTGGCATAATAAGTTACATCTCCATTGTCATCAATAAATTTAACAAAACGTGCATCTTCAATACCATTCTTTTCAGTTTCAGAAATGGGAAAAATAACTCTTTCGGAAATCGCTGAATCGATTGAAAAATCAATTTCATAATGCGAAAGGGCTAACCACAGCATTTGATTTATGATTAACTTTTTATTGTGGGTAAGATCATGTGTTTCTCTTATTTCGTTTACAGCTTTCTTTAGTTCGCCATAAGTAAAACTATCACCCAACTTTTCTAAGACAAAAAGGGGCGAAGTTTGATTGTCAAAATCACGCAACTCGTCAAGGTTTTTAATAAATAAATTTTTATTGTAAACATGCCTTTTAATTCGATCGGCCTCTGCCAGCATATTGCCCACAGGCTCAACAATTAAATTATTATCTTTATCAATGACCGCAGAACGAAAAATAATGGATGAAATATGTCCCTCGCCAGTTGCTCTGAAACTTAATATCACCCTCTTTTCTCCCTGCCCTAATTCTGACTGATACGGGTCTTCTACAACCGATGGATTAAAAATAGCTGCTGATTCAATGGAATACTCCATGGTAAAATACGAACCAATCAAAGCTTTTTGCTTTTGATGCAAATCATCAGGATTAATTCCCATTTCATTAAATAAATGCAATAACTTATTAAAATGCGTATCAAATATCATGGAGATATTTCTATGCCTTTTGGCATACCCTCTTAGTACCTGATTAAGTGCTGATTTTGTTTGCTCTTCAGACATTGCCAGCACATTGCGAATAATATCCTTACTCCTTTCGTGTGAGGTATATAAGAATCGTGCTATTACTCTGGACGAATCCGTGAGGAAATAGGTATCTTTCCTGTTTACAGTTACTTGCATTAAATTTATTTTCTATAAAGATAATAAATATTTAATGAATTATTTTTTTTATTTGATTTAAGTTTAATGAATAAAAATGCTTAAGGCTAAATCCTCTAATTAATCCTGTAGCACTGAAAATACATGAAATTTAGGTGCCTAAAAATTATTGATTATGAATAATTTAGATTATCTTTACACGAACAAAATTTTATGGGATCTAAGGGTAAAAGTTAAATCATTAATTGAAGGGAAACATTTTTATGTATGAGAAGAAACAAGTAGTTATTAAATCGCCGGATGTATCAAATTTACAAATGGTTCAAATTGATTTTAAAACACGATTATATATTCCGAAAGGTGCTGATCCTAAAGCTGCACGAGATCGATATTATTCGCGATTTGATAAAAAAGTCTAAATTTGTAATTCAATAAACATTATAATGCAGTTAATTTTAGCTGCATTTTTTATTTAATATTACTGCTCAAATTATCATAAATACAATGGAAAATCTTTCATCGCCGTTATATAACTCATCAGTCCTTAAGGAGTTGGTAACCATGAAAATGCCTTTTGGAAAATATAAGGGAAAACCCATCAGTGATTTACCCGAACATTACCTGGTTTGGTTTCACCAAAAAGGGTTTCCTGAAGGTAAATTGGGAATGTTAATGTCTACCATTTATGAAATAAAACTTAACGGTTTGGAATATTTATTAAAACCTTTAAAAAAAAGTTTTGATAAATGAGGATTTAATAATTAGCAAATAGTTTGACCAAATTCTATGTATTTGTACTCAAAATTGCATATATTTAGTCTTATTTATTTATAGCCTTTTTTTTTAATAATTATTTTTTTAATTGATACCAAAAGCAAAATATTTATTAGCTATTATTACCTTTCTCTTAATAGGTTATTGCAGTAAATCACAAATTAAGAGCATAGGAATCCCCGATATTGAAAATTATTCCAGAAAAGATTATAATGCAAGTACCCAAAATTGGGCAATTGTTCAGGATAAAAGAGGTGTTTTATTTTTTGGAAACAATGATGGATTGCTCGAATTTGATGGAGTAAACTGGAGATCAATACAAATGCCTAACAATTCTGTTGTAAGGTCTTTAGCGATAGATGACCATTGTAAAATATATGTAGGTGCTTTTAATGAATTTGGATATTTACAAACAACTAAAAATGGGAAGATTGATTATGTATCTCTTGTTGAAATGGTCCCTGGTGAATTAAGGAATTTCGGAGATATCTGGAAAATACATCCGGTAGAAAATGGCATAATATTTCAGTCATTTACGGAGATTTTTCTTTTTCAAAACAATAAAATCAAAGTTATTGCTCAAAAAAGAGATTTCCACTTTAGTTTTTATGTGAATGATGAGTTTTATATAACTGAAAGGAATAGGGGGCTTTTAAAGCTCGAAGACGAAAAACTTATTCCCATTAAAGGAGGTGAGAGGTTTCAAAACGACATATGGACCATGCTCCCTTTCAATAATTTTAAAACGCTTATAGGTACAGAAAACAATGGATTGTTTATTCTTGAAAACGATTCTATAAAACCCTGGGAATTGCCCATCAATAATTTTTTTAAAGAAAATCAAATTTTTTGCGGAGCAAAAGTAAAAGAAGACTATTTTGCTATTGGGACGATATTAGACGGATTAATTGTTTTTGATGAAAATGGCACAACCATTCAGCATGTCAACCGGGATAAAGGATTGCAAAATAACACAATACTTAGTATTTATGCCGACAATTATGATAATTTGTGGTTAGGGCTTGACAATGGAATTGATTATGTTAACATCAATAGCCCGTTTACAAATATTGTTAATGAAAGTAAAATTGGAGCCGGGTATGTATCTTATATTTTTAACAATAAACTATACCTCGGAACTAATCAAGGTCTTTTTTACAAAAAGTGGATTGAGCCCATTAACCCTTTGCATGACACTCTTGAATTTGAATTGGTTGAAAATACACAAGGGCAGGTTTGGAACCTGTTTGAATATAAAAACACTTTGTTTTGCGGGCATAATAACGGTACTTATATCATTAATGACCATGAAGCCGAATTGATATCTGATATAAAAGGGGGGTGGCTTTTATTTAAATTACCTGATAAAGAGAATGTTTTATTACAAGGAACATATAGCGGGTTGGTTAAATATGAACTACAAGCTGATGGCCAATGGGAAGTAAACAGAATCAAAGGATTTAATGAATCATCCAGGGTAATAGAATATTATCTTAATAAGGATTATTATACCCTATGGATTAGCCATGGATATAAAGGAATTTACAAGGTTAATATAAGCAGAGATCTGGAAGAAATTGTTCGTGTTGATTTTTTTGATGCATCCAATGGTTTATTTACAAATTATGGAAATGTTGTATTAAAATTCAATGATGATATCATTTTTGCTAATCATACGGGTATATATGATTTCGATGAGGATAAACAGATTTTTATTCCAGATAATGCGTTAAATCAATTGTTTGGTGATCATGGGACTTTACGAAAAATAGTTAAAGACAAAAATGAGAGACAATGGTTTATTCAAGGTGAAGAGATGGGACTTGTAAAACAATTAAGTGACGGTAATTATAAAATTAACCGAATGCAATTTAAATCTTTTGCCGGTAATTTTATTGGTAGTTTTGAGCATTTGTTTCCTTACAAAGAAGATAATATTATTATTGCTACAGAAGAAGGTTTTTCTCATTATAGCGTTGATTTTTCCAAAGAAATAGATATTCCTTTTTATGCATTAATCCGGAGTGTTGAAATCTCTAATGACAGCCTTTTATTTGGCGGAGCTTTTGTAGATAGTACTAAACATATAACAACACAGCAATTTACAAATAATGTTCCTGTATTGTCTTATAAATCAAACGATTTAAAATTTGAATTTTCTGCTACTCATTTTGAAAATGTAGACGATATTGAATACCAGTATATTCTCAAAGGTTATGATGAAAATTGGTCTGAATGGACCAAGAAAACATTAAAAGAATATACCAACCTTAGCGAAGGGGATTATGAATTTTTAGTAAAAGCCCGTGATGTCTTTAATATAGAGTCTAAAATTTCTTCTTATAAATTTGTTATTAACCCTCCATGGTATAGGTCGATTCTTGCTTATGTAATTTATTTACTAACAATAGTTATATTAACATGGATAGTTATCCGAATTATCCGGAAAAGAATCGAACGAGAGAAAAAACTATTACACTTAAAACAAAAAAAAGAATTACATCAGCAAAAGATAAATCATGAAAATGAGGTTCTTTCTGCTCAACAGGAAATAGATAAGTTGCGTAATGAGAAGTTACGCATTGAAAATGAAAAAAACAGGGCTGAAGTAGAATTGAAAACCAAAGAATTAGCCAGTCATGCAATGCAGATTACACAAAAAAATGAATCCCTTTATGACATCAAGGAGCAACTAAAACATATTTCGAATAAGGTAAACCCTGATGCTCAGAAATACCTGCAAAAATTGATTAAAAATATCGAAAGAAATACGAACCAGAAAGAAGACTGGGAAAAGTTTGAAGGTTATTTCGATCAGGTATACGAGGATTTTACGAAAAGAATCAGAGAAAAATATCCACATCTTACTCCGAACGATATCAAGCTTTGTGCTTATTTAAGAATGAATTTATCCACGAAAGAAATTGCCCCATTACTTAATATTTCCATACGGGGAGTTGAGGTTAGCAGATATCGATTACGAAAAAAACTGAACCTCTCAAAAACCGATAATTTAATTGATTTTATGATGAATTTATAATTCTTCCCTGATTTTTAGTTTCAATATACCCTTTCCACTAAAAAATTAATTGTTGTAGTGTTCTGTATAAAGCGATAAATAATCTAATATGCATTTAATCAGAAAAATAAATCTTTTATGATGTAGTGTTGTTGTAATTATGATGTATTGTTGAAGTACTTCAATTCTTGACTTTACCTTTATTAATCCCTAAAATTGTTAACATAAATTTAACATTAACCCTAAATTTACTCATTAAACTTAAAATGTATGAAGAAAATTCCAATCTTTTTGATGTTTCTGATTGTTTCATTTCAGGTATTTGCCCAGCAGGTAACGGTGGATGGCGTTGTTACTTCTGCTGATGATGGCGAAACCCTGCCTGGAGTAACAGTCATGGAAAAAGGTACTTCAAATGGTACCATTACCAACATTGATGGTTATTATCAAATTACTGTAGAAGCAGATGCTGTTTTGCAGTTTTCATTTGTTGGTAGTAAAATGAAAGAGATTCCTGTAGCAGGTCAATCCAGAATTGATGTAACACTGGAAACAGATGTGATTGGCCTGGAGGAAATTGTTGTTATCGGCTACGGTACAGCAAAGAAAAAAGATATTACCGGTTCTGTATCTGTGGTTGACAACAGTACCATTGAGGATTTAAAACCTGTTAAAGTTGAACAAGCGTTACAAGGTACTATGGCCGGAGTTAATGTAACATCACAGTCAGGTTCTCCGGGAGCTGGTTTGAATATTCGTATTAGAGGTATATCAACCAATGGTGATGCTTCTCCTACAGTTATTATTGATGGTTACGCAGGAGATTTAGGAACTTTAAATCCTGCCGACATCGAGTCTATTACAGTTCTTAAAGATGCACAGGCTGCAATTTATGGTACTGCCGGGGCAAATGGTGTTATCCTTGTTACAACAAAAACAGGCAAAAAAAATACATCGCCTGTTGTAAATGTTAACAGTTCTTACGGGATACAGGAAACAACCAGAATGTTACCCGTTTTAAATGCTACAGAATACGCTGTATTATTAAATGAAAGTTATGCTGCCAATGGACAGGAACTCCCTTATCCGGATGTTTCTTTACTGGGAAAAGGAACCGATTGGCAGGATGAACTCTTTGAAACTGCACCAATGAATAACACGGATATTAGTTTATCTGGAGGATCAGAGAATACAACGTATACTATAAGTGCTTCCAATTTAAACCAGGACGGTATTATAGGAGGTGATAAAACCGGATATGATAGAAGTACAGCAAGAATAAGCATTGGTACAGATGTTTATGAATGGCTCAAGTTAAATACTTCGTTAACTTATACACACATTGACCGAAAGTCAGTCAATGATTATGCTTTGGGTTCCGTATTATTTAATGCGATGAATATGCCACCTACCTTACCCGTTTATGACGAAACAGGTAATTACACATTAGCGCCTGTCAATGGGTTAGGAATTGAAATAATCAATCCTTTAGCTCAGGTTGCGAATACTTATAATGATTATAATCTCAATAAGTTCAATGGAAATGTTGGATTAGAAACAAATTTTGCAGAGCATTTCAGTGCAACCGCCAGAATTGGATTTAATACGAGCAATTCTGATTTTAGAGATTTTCTTAAAGAGATTGATTATGGAGGAAAAGTATTTGACCACTCATTTAGTAGTGTAAATCAAAATAGAATAAATGATAATGAATATACTTTTGATGCTTTTGTAACTTATGACAATACATTTTTTGATTTTCACCATACCACTGTGACTCTCGGAACAACTGTATATAAAACCTGGGGTGATGGTTTGTTTGGATATGGTACAGACGTACCCTATAATTCATGGGATTATGCAAGCATAGGAGCTACGCTTGGAGGTATTGAAGAACAAACCGCTGGTTCATATGTATATGATCAAAGAAGGTTGTCTTATTTTGGAAGAATTCAATACGATTATCAGGCAAAGTATCTTCTGTCAGCCATGTTACGAAGAGATGCATCCACAAAATTCGGGCCGAACAATACAGTTGCTTATTTCCCTTCTGTAACAGCCGGTTGGGTTATTTCAGAAGAAAACTTTTTGACGAGTTTAGATTTTATAGATCGTTTGAAAATTAGAGCAAGCTACGGTATTCTTGGTTCAGATAAGATTCCTCCTTATCAGTATATTTCGCAATTAAATGGAGAAGCTACTTACGTACTGGATGGTTCTTTAGTTAATGGACAGGCTATTGGTACTTTACCCAATCCTAATATTAAGTGGGAAGAATCGGAACAAATTGATGTAGGTTTTGATTTAAAAATGCTTGGTAACAGATTAGATATTAATGCCGACTATTTTAGAAAAACGACCAAAGATTTATTAATTCCGTCTATCCCTGTTTCCGGTATTCTGGGTACTCATGCTCCGGGTGCTGCCAGCCCGACAATCAATGCAGGAACAGTTCTTAACCAGGGAGTGGAACTAGCTATAGGTTATCGTGGTTCGATTAATGATTTGGTTTACCATATTAATTATAATGTTACTTACCTTCAAAATGAAGTATTAAAAGTGAATAATGGTACCGGATTTTATCCCGGAGGAGTTTTTGGAGTGGGGCAACCAATGCCTTCAAGAATGGAAGAAGGCTATCCTATGGGATATTTTTATGGATACGAAACGGATGGTATTTTCCAGACACAGGCAGAAGTTGATGCACATCCTTCACAAATTGACCTTGGTGCCGAAGCTCAACCGGGTGATATCCGATACAAAGACTTAAATGGTGATGGAAAAATTAATGAGGATGACCGAACGAATATTGGTGATCCAATTCCGGATTATGTGATGGGCTTAAATCTATCGTTTAAATATAAAGGATTTGATTTTGTTGCCTATGCCTATGCTAATATTGGAAATGATATGGTAAGAAACTATGAACGGACACAAACGGATGTTAACCGGTTAGATTATATGCTTGACCGATGGACGGGTACCGGAACCACTAATGAAGTACCTCGAATAACAACGGCTGCAACATCTAATAACGTTTTTTCCGATTTCTTCGTCGAGGATGGATCATTCCTTAGAATTCAAAATGTGCAATTAGGATATACGATTCCTGAAAATATGACTCAAAAAGTGAGCATTCAAAAAGCAAGAGTATTTGCCGGTGTTAATAATTTATTCACATTTACTAACTATATGGGCTATGACCCTGCTGCATCTACCGGAGTGCCTATAGGCAGTGGTATTGATAATGGATTTTATCCAACACCAAGAATTTATACCTTCGGATTAAACTTAACTTTTTAAAAAACCGAAAAATGAGAAAATTTAAATCAATAAAACTATTTATAACAGGAGCAGCATTATTATCCGTACTTATCTATGCCTGTACCGATGAATTTGTTGAAACCTCTCCTGAGTATTCAATTGATTCTGAAAATTACTTTAATTCAGAAAACGATTACTATTATGCCTTAATAGGTGCGTATGATATTTTACAATCCACTTATGTAAATGCTATTTTGGGTGAAATAGCTTCTGATAATACTTTATGTGGTGGTGAAAATGCAACGGATGTTATTGGTTGGCAACAGGTTGATGATATGATTCATAACCCTGTTAACAGCAACTTACACGACATATGGAATTGGATGTTTGCCGGAGTGCAGCGCACCAACTATTTTATGGAGTTTAAAGATAAGATGGATTTTGAAGGAAAAGAGCAAATGATCGGGGAGATACGTTTCCTTAGAGCTTATTACTATTTTGAATTAGTTAAATGGTTTGGACCTGTACCTTTAAAAGTGGATGAACGATTCGAATTAGGAGATGAAACGACTATTCCTCGTTCTCCTGTAGAAGATGTTTATGCGCAAATAGAAGCTGATTTAATGTATGCCGACAGTGTGCTGGACTATACTGCTCCTGCCCTTGGAAGAGTAACAAAAGGTGCAGCACAGGCATTATTAGGTAAGGCTTATTTATATCAGGAAAAATTCGATGAGGCTGCATTAATATTAGAAACATTAATTCTTGACGGTCCTTATTCTCTGGAAACAGATTATAATAAAATCTTTGAAATGGAAGGCGAAAATGGCTCCGGATCAGTTTTTGAAGTTCAATATACTGATGTTGAAGGAGCAAGTTTTGATTGCCTGCAATGTAGCGAAGGAAATGTTGCTGTTGGATTTAGTGGAGTAAGAGGGTATGAAGGACCTCTATTTTCTCCCGGGTTTAGTTTCAATGTACCCACTCAGGAAGTTGTAGACGAATTCGAAGCCGACGACCCTCGACTGGGAGTAGCGATACTGGATATTGAAGCCTGGGCGGATAGCACCGGTGCTGAATATAATACCGGCTACGAGCATACAGGATATTTTAACCGTAAATACTTACCCCGTAAGAGAAGCGCTAATGCTCAAGGTGATTTAAACCTTACAAATCCTAACAATTACAGAGCAATACGATATGCTGATGTACTGTTGATGGCCGCAGAGGCTTATAACAGAGGTAATATTGATGATGGAATAGCACAAGGATACCTGAATCAGGTGCGTCAAAGAGCTTTTGGTGATTTAAACCATGATATTTTGCTCACAGGTTCTGCGCTGACAGATGCTATTTATCACGAAAGAAGAGTTGAATTGGTGGGTGAAGGCCATCGTTTCTTCGATTTGGTTAGGACAGGAAGAGCTGCTGACGAAATTGATGGATTTGAGGCTGGAAAAAATGAAGTTTTCCCCATTCCACTTGAAGAAATCCAGTTTTCAAACGGAAACTGGCAAAATAATCCTAATTATTAAAAACTATGAGTGAAATGAAAATTTTAAGACATATAACCGCAATTTTACTCATCCTTTTAGTCGCTGTTTCATGCGAAAAGGATGAGGAGAGTTACTCTTTTGATAATCTCTCAGCTCCAACCAATGTTTCTGTCGTTTTTGACATAACACAGGACAACAGCGGATTAGTTACCATAATCCCTAATGCAGAGGGAGCTACTAAATTTGAAATTACCTTTGGTGATACTGTTGACGAAACGCCAGCAGAATATAAAATTGGTGAAGAAATAACACATATTTATGAGCAAGAAGGTACATATACTGTTGGAATAACTGCCGTTGGATTGAATGGTAAAAAAACTACCATTGAAGAAAATCTGGTAGTATCCTTTAAGGTACCCGAAAATTTGGAGATTACCGTAGAAAATGATTTGGTTGTTTCCAAACAGGTGAATATTTCCGCTACAGCTGACTATGCAACCTTAATTGAATTTTATTTCGGAGAACTGGATGATGATGTAGCCGTAGTAAGTACACCGGGAGAAACAGTTTCTCATATTTATGAAAATCCAGGGGATTATGAAATTACAGTAATAGCAAAAAGTGGAGCAATTGAAACATTAGATTCAACCTTTACCTTTACCGTAACTGAAATTACCGGACCTCAGGAAGCAGCTCCAACACCTCCGGTCAGAGCTGAATCTGATTACATCTCTGTATTTAGTGATGCTTATATAAATCTTACTGGCACCAATTTTAATCCAAACTGGGGGCAATCTACCATTGTAACCTTCGAAGAAGTTGTGTCAGGGGATACTATTTTAAAATATTCAGACCTGAACTATCAGGGAACTGAATTTGAAAGTGCCATTGATGCTTCCGAAATGGAATATTTGCATGTGGACATGTGGACAGATGATGCAACCACTGTTAATTTTTATGCAATTGACGCTGTTGCTGAAAAAGGATATGAATTAGCTGTAACTCCGGAAACCTGGGTGAGTTATGATATTCCGTTATCTTATTTTGATAATGTTGACTTAGCTGCTATTATTCAGTTTAAGGTGGATGGAACCGCTGGTTCTAACGTATATTTTGATAATATCTATTTTTATAAAGATAATGTTGTAACAGAACCAACCGAAGCAGCACCAGCTCCAACCGAAGCAGATGCTAATGTAATTTCTATGTTTAGCGATGCGTATACCGATGTAACTGTAGATACCTGGAGAACTGATTGGTCATCCGCTACCTTAGAAGATGTTGATGTAGCCGGAAATGCTGCTAAAAAATACTCTGCATTAGATTTTGTAGGGATAGAAACAGCCTCAAGTCCGATTGATGCAACAGGTATGACTCATTTTCACCTCGATGTATGGTCAGCCGATATTACAACCTTTAAAATAAAGCTGGTAGATTTTGGCCCCGATGGAGCCTATGGAGGAGGTGATGATGTAGAGCATGAACTTACGTATGATACTCCTGCACAAGGTGAATGGGTGAGTTATGATATTCCTCTGAGTGATTTTACCAATTTAACTACCCGGGGAAATCTTGGGCAATACATAATAGCAGGTGAGCCAACAGAAGCAACTACCATTTGGGTTGATAATGTATATTTTTACAACGCTTTAGCAGGAACCTGGGAAATGGAACCCGAAGCCGGTTCAATGGGTGTTGGCCCTGCACAGGGAGATATATCCTGGTGGTCAATTGATGCAGCAGGTGTAACCGAAAGAGCATGCTTTTATGATGATTCTTATGTTTTTGAAATGGATGGATCATTTAGTAATGTTTTAGGGACTGAAACATGGCTTGAAACCTGGCAGGGTGTAGCAGCTGATGCTTGTGGAACTCCGGTGTCACCTCATGATGGAACTGCTGTTGCTACTTACACGTATGACCAAAATGCAGGAACTATAACGATAGATGGTACAGGAGCCTATTTA
>Ga0209936_1000573_pt1 | contig 22090 bp, 18 predicted proteins | sample SalPonR1_A_D1_MG_FD_185694 | JGI IMG/M metagenome (GOLD analysis project Ga0209936, IMG submission 185694) | Salt pond soil microbial communities from South San Francisco under conditions of wetland restoration - Salt Pond MetaG R1_A_D1_MG... ... | reverse complement strand
CAGGCGGGGCGCAAGGCTGGGAACGGCGGTCAGCAATTTGCGGGTGTAGGGTTCCTTGGGGTCGGTCAGCAATTGCCGGATCGGGGCGTGTTCGACGATCTGGCCTTTTTGCATGACGCTGACGGTATCGGCGATCTCGGCAACCACGCCCATGTCATGCGTGATGAACAGGACGGCGGTGCCATGACGTTCCTGCATCTCGGCGATCAACTTGAGAATCTGAAGCTGCGTCGTCACGTCCAGCGCGGTTGTCGGCTCATCGGCGATCAGCAGATCGGGGTCGAGCACCAGCGCCATGGCGATCATGATGCGCTGACGCTGGCCGCCGGAAAGCTGATGGGGAAAGGCGCGGTAGATGCGCTCGACATCGGGCAGGTGAACCTGGTCCATGATATCGAGCACGCGGGCCTTGGCCTCGGATCCCGACAGGTCGGTGTGCATCGACAGCACTTCCTCGATCTGCTCGCCCACGCGCAGGACCGGGTTGAGCGCCGTCATGGGTTCCTGGAAGATCATCGCAATTCGCTGCGCGCGCAGTTCGCGCATCTGGTTGGCGCTGGCGGCGGTCAGGTCGAGGCCTTCAAGATCGATCAGCCCCCCCTGCACCTCCAGTGCGTCCCTGGGCAACAGCCCCATCACCGCAAGCGATGTCACCGATTTGCCCGACCCGCTTTCGCCGACAAGACAATGTGTTTCGCCGGCGCGGATATCGAGGTCGATCTCGTCAAGCACCGGCGCGGCATCCGGGCGGCCTGTCAGGCCGACCTTCAGCTTGCGGATCTTCAGAACCCGCTCGGCGTTCGAGAAATCCTTCGACTTGAATTCCATCTCAGCCCTCTCGTTTCTTCATGCGGGGGTCCAGCACGTCGCGCGCGGCGTCCCCGAGCAGGTTGATGGACAGGATGCAGAGCGACAACAGCAGGCCCGGCCAGAAAATCAGCCCCGGCTTGATCTGGAAGTAAAGCCGTCCCTCGGCCATGATATTTCCCCAGGTGGGGATCTCGGTGGACACGCCGGCCCCCAGGAAACTCAGCAGAGCCTCGATAAGGATGGCAGACGCGCAGATATAGGTGCCCTGAACGATCAGCGGCGCAAATGTGTTGGGCATCAGGTGCTGGAACAGGATCTTGGGCATCGGTGAGCCAAGCGCGATGGCGGCCTCGACATAGGGTTCCTCGCGCGCCGACAGGACAACAGAGCGCACCAGCCGAACCACGCGCGGCACCTCGGGGATGGTGATCGCGATGATGACCGAGCCGAGGCTGGGTCCATTGAGCGCCACGAGCGCGATGGCCAGCAAAATGGCGGGGATCGCCATGAGGCTGTCCATGATGCGCATGATGATCGCGTCGGCGGTTCGAAAGAACCCGGCGACCAGACCGATGATCAATCCCAGAACAACGCTGACAATTGCCGCGCCCACACCGATCAACAAAGAGACGCGGCCGCCCATCATCACGCGGCTGAAGATGTCCCGTCCGAACGGATCGGTGCCCAGGGGGTGCAGTTCGGATGGGCCTTGCAGTCGCGACAGCGCGTTCATTTCCAGCGGTTCATGGGGCACGTAGAGCGGCGCGCCAAGCGACGCGATGACGATGGCCGTCAGCAGGAGTGCCGCGAGGATCGTACCGCCGCCCAGACGTGCGCCATTGGGCAGCGATATCAGGCGGGTCAGCGCCGAAAACGCGCTTTGCGGGTATCGGGTCGTATTGGCCATCAGTATCTGATCCTCGGGTCGAAAAACGAATAGGAGATATCGACGAGCAGATTGACCACGACGTAAATTCCTGCCGTGAGGAGGATCATCGCCTGGATCACCGGGTAATCGCGCGCCAGGATCGCATCGACCGTGAGCCGCCCGATGCCGGGGATGTTGAACACGCTTTCGGTCACCACCACGCCAGAGATCAACAAGGCGAAACCTGTGCCGATGATCGTCAGGATCGGCACGGCGGCGTTGCGCAATGCATGGCGAAACAGCACGACGTTCTCGCGCACGCCCTTGGCACGGGCCGTCCGGATGTAATCCTCGCCCAGCACTTCGAGCATCGAGGCGCGCGTCATCCGCGCGATCAGCGCGATGTAGATCGTGGCCAGCGTCAGGGCCGGCATGATGGCGCGTACGAAGAACTCCTGAAAGTCCTCGCCCGGCGCCACGTAGCCCTGCACGGGGAGCCAGCGCAATTCGATCGCGAAAATCTGGATCAGGATGTAGCCGATCACGAAGACCGGCACCGAAAAGCCCAGGACCGAAAACGACATCACCAGGAAATCGACCCAGGTGCGGTGACGCCAGGCCGCGATGACGCCGATCGGCACCGCGAGCGCGACCGAGATCACGATGGTCATCAGCGCGATGTTGATCGTGGGACCGATGCGGTTGCCGATCATCGAGGATACGGAGGTGTTGGAGATCAGCGAGGTGCCGAGATCCCCCTGGAGAAGCTGTCCGGCCCAGGTCAGGAACTGGATGTGGAGCGGGTCGTTCAGACCCAGCCTGTCACGTATGCGCTCGAGCTGATCCGGCGTCGCTGCATCGCCGGCAAGGATCGCCGCCGGATCGCCGGGCGTGAGGCGGAGCAACAGGAACACGAACACGGCGACGATCGCCATGACCGGGATCGTGGCCATCACCCGTTTGAGGATATAACCGAGCATGAAAGGGTCTCCGTTGGGTCGACACCGCTGGCGAGAGGTGCATCGTCAGCAGCAAAGTCGGTGGAGGCGCACATGGGCCATGCGCGCCTCCGGCAGATGTCACTCTACAGTCTTTTCCATGTTCCAGAAGACCGGAACCGGCGACGGGATCATGTCCTGGATCGTCGTCCGGCGCGCCTGCGGGATCAGGTATTCGCCCATCATGATGTAGTTCACGTTGTCCATGACGTGCGCCTGGATATCGACGGCGATGGCCTTTTGCTCTTCTGCGGAGCTGGCCTGCACGAAGGCTGCGCGCATTTCCTCGATCTCGGGATCATCGGGCCAGCCGAACCACGCGTCGTCGCCGCGTCCATTGAGCATCACGTTGATCAGCGGGTCCGAAACCTCCGGCACCATCCAGTTCGTGAAGAACATGTTCCAGCCGCCATCTGCGACCGGGTTTTGCTGCGCGCGCCGCTGCACCACGGACTGCCAATCCATCGACTGCATATCGACCTCGAAGCCGGCCTCGCGCAGCGCCTGCGCGGCGACCACGGGCTGATTCATCAGGCTGACCACATCGGTCGGGGCCATCAGCACGACGGGTGTGCCGTCATAGCCCGCGTCTTCCAGCTTTGCGCGGGCCGCCTCGATGTCCGCACCGCCGGTGACCGGTTCGGAGGCGGTCTCATCGCCAAGCGGTGTCGCACAGCCAAAGACCGCGCCACAGACGTTGTAATAGTTCGGGTCGCCCTGCATCGTCGCCAGCATGTTCTCCTGGCTGAGCGCATCCATCGCGGCCTGACGCACCAGCTTGTTGTCAAAGGGCGCATGCAGGTGATTGGGCCGGCCGATGGTGACATAGCCAAGCGGATCGCGGATCTCGACCGCAACATCGGGGCTGGATTCCAGAATCGGCAACAGGTCGATGGAGAGCTGCTCGATATAGTCGATCTCACCGGCGACCAGTGCGTTTATGGCTGTCAGGTTGTCCGGCATGGTGGTCCAGACGACACGGTCGACTTTCACCTCCTTGGGCCCGGCCATCCAGGACACTTCGCCTGTCCGCGGGACGTAGTCGTCGAACTTCTCATAGGTCACCGACACACCGGGTTCGTATTCGGCCTCATTGAAGACGAAGGGCCCCGAGCCGACATATTCGGTGATGGTCTCGGAGGGTGGTGTTGCCGCGACACGCGCCGGCATGATGAAGGGTGGCACCGCCGATTGCTTGGAAATCACGTTCATCAACGGGGCAAACGGTTCGGACAATGTCCAGACAACGGTCTTGTCGGTCGGAGCCTCGAGGCTTTCGGTCACGTCGAAGATCAGCTGACCGCCGGAATCCCGATCGCCCCAGCGGGTGAGCGAGGCCACGACATCTTCACCGGTCACCGGCGCGCCGTCATGGAATGTCAGGCCATCGCGAAGCGTGAAGGTGTAAACCAGCCCATCCTCCGAGATTTCCCAATCCGCCATCTGCGGCTGCGGCGCGAAATTCTCATCCACCGCCGTCAGCACGTCATAGATCATGTACCCATGGTTTCGCGTGATATGCGCGGTGGTGATGACCGGGTCCAGCACGCGCAGACCGGAATGCATGACGGCAGTGATCGTCACCTCCTCGTCTTGGGCGAATGCCGGCGACAGGATCGTACTGCCAGCCAAGAGGCCCGCTGCGATCCACTTATAATTCGATCTGAGTGTCTTCATGGATTTTCCCTTAGTTGCCTTTCACGTATTTTGACTGCGTCCGGGCACGGTCCAGCCGCACCGAACTGCGCAGGCCATGTGCCTGCAGCGTTCCCGGCGACACCGCCGCCGGAAAAACGTGGCTTTGCCGCGAGCCTGATGACGTCCCGCGGCGGGCTTGACGCTCCCGTCACCCGGGAGCCGAATAATCGAGGCGAAAGGCAAGGATGGTATCCAGCTTTCTCCCGTATTGGTGATGCCACCTGATCCTTAACGACGTCTGTCGCTTGAGATGGCGCTTTTGAGTTTGTCTTTCCGGCGACTTGCGTATCGCTAGACGATACGATTATATCGCAGTACGAGCATGGCTCACCTTGTGACCACACGTCAACAACGAGGATCGAAATGCGGGAAGTTTTTCGAGCCGACCCGATATCGCCGCCCAATATGCAGGCAGAGGAGAGCGACCCTCTTTTCGTGCGCGCAGCGGCGCGGGCGATGCATGTGTTGGCGGCCTTCAACCATGCGAGTGGCCCGCTCTCGCTGACCGAAATCGCGGCCCGCGCGGGGCTCGACCGGTCGGCGGCCCAGCGGATCACCCATACGCTGTTGGTCCTGGGATATCTGCGGCGCGGGCCGAACGGGCGCGGGTATCTTCCGGGTGTGCGGCTGCTCGACCAGACGCTGGATGTTCTGCGCCTTGACCCGGTGGTGCAAAAGGCAACACCGGTTCTGCTGGAGCTGCGCAAGACGGTGCGCGAGCGCGTGGATCTCAGCCTGTTCGACGAGAACAGGCTGGTCTACGCCTTGCGCATGCAAAGCAAGCGCGAAACCTTTTTCGCCACGCTTGTGGGGCACAGTGTCCCGCTCTTCTGTACGGCGGGCGGGCGCGCCGTACTTGCCGCAATGCCCGACGACCACATCGCGCCGTTACTCGACCAGGCGCCGCTCATCGCGTATACCGGCCAGACCCTGACAGAGCGCGCCGCGATCCTGTCGCAGATCGACAACGCGCGCGCCGCGGGCTTTGCATGTGTCACCGACGAATTCATCCAGGGAGAAATCGCGATTGGCGTCGCGATCGCCAAGGACCGCGGCCAGCCTGTCGGGGCCATCCATGTCGCGGGGTCTCTGGCCGAATGGTCCCGGGAGACCTTTGTCGCCAAGATCGCGCCGCTTGCAATCGAGGCTGCCAACGCTATCACCGAAAGCCTTTGACCCTCTGGAGACCTGTAGCATGACCCACCTCCTCAAAGCTGGCCTCGAAACCTGCGCATGGGGCTATTTCGATGCCGCCCTGCCGCCGGTCCTGGAGGTGGCGAGCGGCGATACGGTCACCATCGAGACCGTCTCCGGCGGGGTCGAGCACATGCCGCCCGCCGAGGCCGGCTTTCACGTGCCGGACGAAATCCACGCGATCCATGCCCGCGCGGAACGGAGGCTTCCGGGGCATATCCTGACAGGGCCGGTGGCCGTCCGGGAGGCGCGGCCCGGCATGGTGTTGCAGGTGGATGTGCTTGATGTCGCTCTGCGGCAGAACTGGGGCTGGAACATCATCCGGCCGCTGTCCGGTGCGCTGCCCGAAGATTTCGCGACCGGCCGGACAGTGATCATTCCGCTTGATACCGAGGCCATGACGGCGCGCCTGTCCTGGGGGGCAAGCCTGCCTCTGGCGCCCTTTTTCGGTGTCATGGGCGTTGCCCCGCCGCCGGGCTGGGGGCGGATCTCGACGATCCAGCCGCGCGCGCATGGTGGCAATCTCGATAACAAGATGCTCGGCGCCGGCGCGACGCTCTACCTGCCGATCTTCACCGAGGGGGCAATGTTTTCGGCAGGCGACGGGCACGCGGCGCAGGGCGATGGCGAAGTGTGCGTCACCGCGATCGAAACAGCCCTGACCGGGACATTCAAGCTCACGGTCCGCAGCGACATGGAGCTTGCCGCGCCCCGCGCCGAAACGCAGGACAGCCTGATCACGATGGGTCTGCACGAAAGCCTCGACCGCTGTGCAGAGCGGGCCGTTCGCGACATGATTGCCTGGATTATGGAACGTCGTGGCCTGAGCCGCGAGGATGCCTACATGCTGTGCTCGCTCGCGGCGGACCTGAGAGTGACCCAATGCGTCAACGGCAACAAGGGTGTGCACATGGTGCTGAACAAGGGTCTTCTGGACCAGTGAAAACAACGGAGCGACAGATGACGGTCAAGACGGCAATCATTGGTTTGGGAATTATGGGCCGGCGCATGCTGGAGCATATGACCCGGCATGAGGGATATGCGCCCGTGGCAATCTGGGACCCTGATGCGGATGCCTGCAAGGCCGCCCGGGCGATCGCCCCGGATGTGGCCCTGGTGGAAAGCGCCGAGGCCGCGATGGACGCGGCGGATCTTGTCTACCTTGCCTGTCCGCCCGGACCGCGAAAACGCTATGCCCTTGCCGCCGCGGCTGCGGGCAAGGCGGTGTTTCTGGAAAAGCCTCTCGGGGTCGATCCGGATGCCAGCGAGGACCTGGTCGCACAGCTCGAAGCTTCCGGTGTGCCGGCGGCTGTCAATTTCGTGCAGGCCGCCGGTGACGCGCTGGCCGATGTTTCGGAGGCCGCCAGATCCGGCGCGATGGGCGATCTGGTCGGAGCAGAGATCATCCTGACATATGGCAGCTGGCCGCGTGGCTGGCAGCAGGCGGCGGACTGGCTGCGCTACCGTGCCGAAGGCGGCATGACGCGCGAGGTCATCTCGCATTTCCTGTTCTTCACCGAGCGTCTGTTCGGGCCGCTTTCCGTCGTCTGGGCCCGGCCTTCTTATCCGCAGGACGATGCTTTGTGCGAAACCCACATGTTGGCGCACCTCGAGACAGCCGATGGCCGCCCCGTGACCATCCTGGCGAGCGTCGGTGGCGCCCTCCCCGACCGCCAGGAGCTGACCATCAAGGGCACGCGGACAAGCCGGCGGATCTCGGAATTCTATATCGACGCGGTATCGGACGGCGGTGATTTCCACGAAATCCGCGCGCGCCCACAGGACCCCCGCGCAACCAGCCTGAAAGCACAATTGGATGAGCTGCTGCTGTGCATGTCCGGCCAGCCGCACCGGCTGGCATCGCCACGCGAGGCATTGCGGGTTCAGCACCTGGTCGAATCCATGTTGCGTGGGGCAGGTCAGGCCCCGTCCCACCGGACAGGCGGCTGAGAAACCCTCAAGAGGGTAATGGGTTGAAGCGCGCCCGACCTTTTTGGGTCATGTAACGGGGGGAGGAATCGAGCGGGCCAACGCCGATCTCGGAACTCCGGGACGCTTTACGGGTCGCAGGACGTCGCGCCATGCGGATATGGGTGCCTGACACCTGACGCCCCGGCTTTGCAGCAAGGGGTCGCCGTCAAGCAGCCCCTTGTTGCCAGCCCTACTGGTCAATACGGAGTGATCACTGTCAGACCGCAGCGTAGCCGCCGACCTTCGAGTTGCGCAATCCGACGGCATGGAGGCTCTCTGCCAGGGTGACCGCGCATTTGACCCCGTCGATGACAGGGATCTGAAATTTTTCCGACAAGCGCGTGTCAAGATTGGCCATGCCAGAACAGCCCAACACAATGGCTTCGGCCGCGTCCTGACGCATGGCTTGTTCGATTTCGGCGGCAATCCGGCTTTCCGCGAGACCGGGGTCGTCCTCGAGGTCCAGTACCGGGACCTCGGCGGCGCGGATGCTCCCGCAGGAGACATCCAGCCCGTAGAGCCGTAGGTTATTGCGGAGGTTGGGAATGGAGCGGGACAGCGTCGTGATCACGGAAAAGCGGCAGGAAACCAGGGATGCGAAATGCGCGGCCGCCGCGCCGATGCCAATGACGGGCGCATCGAACTGGCAGCGTAGGGCATCCACCCCGGTATCGTCGAAACAGGCCACGATCACCGCGTCAGCGTCCGAGTGGTCCGCCGCGATGTCGAGCACACCAGGCTGGCACTGGGCCACGTCGTGAAAACCCTGAATACTGGACGGTCCCTGTCGCGGCTGCACGGCAATGATTTCGGTCCCGGGTCGCGCCATGTCCCGGGCCGTTTGCGCGATCTGGTCGGTCATGGATAGCGTGGTGTTGGGGTTGATAACCAGCAGTTTCATCAGGCCCTCCCCGCCAGCGTGTTGCGCGATTGCCGCCACAGGGCCGCAGGCTCTGCCCGCAGATGGGTCAGCCCGGCGTCAGTGATTGCACGCTCCGCGGCGTCCATTGCCTCGCCGATGACCGCTTGCGGATCGAGCGTGCGCGTCTTGCGGCCGCGCACAACAACTCGGCCATTTGTCACCACGGTGTCCACATCCGCCGCATTGGCGAAATGGGTGAGCGCATGTAGCGGCATGGTGGCCGGGGTCAGATGCGGCTTGCGCAGGTCGACCAATACGACGTCGGCCTTCTTGCCCACCTCGAGCGAGCCAATCTCATCAGCCAGCCCTAGCGCGCGGGCGGCGTCGATGGTGGCCATCTCCAGCACCTTGCCGGGTGGCAGGACCGACGGATCGGCAAAATGGCGGCGGTGGTAATGCATGCACTGCGCCATGTGGCGGAACATGTCATAGCCGCGATCCGGGGCTGCCGCGTCCGAGCCGAGTGCCACACAGACGCCGGAATCGATCAGCTCCGGCACCGGACAGCGACCGAGGATCGACATGATCGCGCTTGGATTATGGGCGACGGCGGCACCGCTTTGCTTCAGGGCGGCGATGTCCTCTGCTGTAAGGTCGACCGAGTGGGAAAACAGTGCGAACGGCCCGGCGATGCCCAACTCCTGCGCATAGGCGATTGAACCGTCGCGGTGGCCATCCTGTGTAAACACCACATCGTGCCGGGCGCGCAGGTCCATCACCGCATCGGACATCCGGCGCAGATCGGCGGCGGGTACGGCATCCTGATCGTTTCGCCCGTAAACCGGCATGATCAGACAAACGCCCGTGCCAGAGCCAAGCATGTCGTTGTGCCGGGTAATCAGATCCTCACTGACTTCCAGCTGTCGCTCGAAACTGATGCCGCGTGATATGCCGTCCTGCCCTGTATAGCTGCGCGGGAAGGGTGGCCGGCCCGGGCCGACGGCGAGCATAGTGCGCAACCCGCTTTCGGCCGTCGCGGCGCAGTGGGCGTCGCCAAAGGCCGGGTCGTCGGTGCGATAGATGTCGGCCCCACCCCCCAGCAATGTGACGCAGGTTGTGACGCCGCCCAGCATCCGTTCCAGCAAGGCGAGCCGCGCCTCCGCGCGCCAGAATGCAACGTCCGAACCACCGGAATAAATCGTCTCGCAGGCCTCGAACCAGGCTTTCACGTCGCCGGCGCCCAGAGACCTGATCAACCCATGACCGGCGTGGGAATGGCAATCGATCAACCCGGGCAGCATCGCCATTCCGCTTGCATCGATCACCTCGGTTGCAGTGTCGGCCAGCGCGGCCAGCTCGGCATCCGGGCCAATGGCGGTGATCCGGTCGCCGTCGATGGCGATGGCCGCATCCTCGATCACCCGACGGTCTGAATCGACGGTCAGGGCGGTTGCGTGACGGATCAGGATATCTGTCAAACCGTGGCCTTTCTGAGCGGATAGGAGGGGGGAAAAATCTCTGATAGTGGCGGGTGATGCAGCGTTCGGTCGGGGTATTGCGCAACCATCCCGTCGAACATCTCTTGCGCCTCGGCGCGCATCTCCGCGTGATCGACACCGGGAATGACCCCGTCCTGCATCACGATGCGCCCATCGATGACGACCGTGCGCACATCGCGCCCCGATCCGTTGAGCAGGAGGGTCTGGACCGGGTCGATCACCTGGCCTGTCGCGGGATCATCCAGGCCGATGACCGTGATGTCCGCCCGGGCTCCGGGCACCAGGCGGCCAAGGTCATCCCGCCCCAGCGCTTGCGCGCCGCCCAGCGTCGCGGCGGTGTAAAGATCGCTTGCACTGACCGCACCGGGGCCGCCATCGGCCAGGCGCGCGGCCATCAGTCCCACCTGCATGTTGGCGATCATGTCGGGCGGATGGGTGTCAGTCCCCATGCCGATGGTCAGCCCCGCATCGCGGTAGCGCGCAAAGGACTGGATCGCCGAGCCGCCGCGCGCCATCACCAACGGACAATGCGCCAGTCGCGCGCCGCTGTCGGCGAGGATTTCAAGATCGGGGGATTCATGCGTTATGCCGTTCCGGCCGGAGAGATATGTCAGGTGCGGAAGGATGGCGCGCGGCGACAGGAACCCGAGGTCGCGCAGCCATTCAGGAGGGCTTCGCCGATGCATCCGCACAACCGATTGGTATTCGAATGCAGACTGGCAGCAATGCAGCCGCACTGGCACATCGAGATCCCTCACCGCCTGCGCGGTCTGGCTCAGCAGCTCGGCTGTGCAGGTTTCTATCCGGTCAGGTGCGAGCATGGTGCGGATCAGCCCGTCGGCACGGCCCTCGAAGGTCTGGCAGAACTGGCGCGCCTGGGCCAGACCGGCCAGCCCCCGCGGTTCATCGAAGTGGAAGGCGATTTCGCCCGCGTCGCTGACATAGGTATTGCCGCTGCGATAGGCGGGCCCAAGATAAACCCGCAGCCCGAGATTTGCCGCCGCCTCTGCGGCCCCTTCGAACTCGTCCCAGGTCTCGCCCCATTCGCGGTAGAACAGAGAGGCAATGGGCAGCGCGGTGGTGATGCCATTGGCAATCAACCGCGTGAAGGCATAGCGTTTCTGCCACCGCAACTGCTCTGGTGTATACATCTCGCGCGGACCGGCACGCATGTAGCTTTCCGGCCAGACCCGACCCTTTTTCCAGCCCGGTTGATTGTCGAAACCCAGGACCGTGGTGTCGAGGTCCGAGAGCGCATCAAGATCGACAAAACCCGGCCCGATCAAGGCCGCCCCACAGTCGATCCGCCGCGCGACCTCCCCCGAAAAGCCGTGGCCGACAAAGATGATCTCGCCGTTGTCGAACACCACTTCGCCCTTCGGCAGCAGCAAGTGCTGGCCGTGCTCGTGACCAACCACCCAATCGGCGGTCATCAGTACTCGTCCCTGTTCACGGTTGTTGCTGTTCATGGCGCGGCCTGCAGTGCGGCACCGTCCCGAGCGACGACGCGACCACCCTTCAGCACCAGCTTGCGCGGCGGATGAGACACCACCGCATGGGTGACGGTTTCCGCGTCGATCAGGACCAGGTCGGCCTTGCAGCCTTCCTCGATCCCGTAGTCCTTGAGCCCCATGACGGTGGCGCCCCCCCAGCAACAGCACCACAGCGCATGTTCCACGTCCGGATCCGCGCGCAGGTTGTTGCGCAGACCAAGTAGCATCGCACGGGCCAGCATATCGCCGTTGCCATAGGGTCCCCAGGTGTCGCGGATACCGTCGGAGCCTGCGCAGAGGATCACGCCGGCATCGCGCAGGTCCTGGACCATTGGTACCGGGCGCGACACGGTGGCGACGGTGGCAATATGGATGCGCGCCTCGGCGAGGTCGGCAATAAGCGCGCGGGCACGGTCGCGATCAGGCATGCCAAGGCAGAAGGCATGGCTGATGGTAACCTGGCCCTGCATCCCGTGGGCGCGGGTGCGCTCCAGGATCATTTCCATAGAAAAGGCCCCGAGCTCGCCCGCTTCGTGCAGGTGAATGTCGATGGGTTTGCCGTAGGTCTCCGCCAGCGCAAAGACCGCATCGAGCTGCCCCTTCGGATCGGCGTCGATGCCGCAGGGGTCAAGCCCGCCAACCACATCGGCGCCTGCCCGCATGGCGGCTTCCAGCAGGTCCAGCGTGCCGGGCCGCGACATCAGCCCGGATTGGGGAAAGGCGACGATCTCGATGTCGATCTGGTCGCGCAATTCGTCGCGGGTGCGCTGCACGCCCGCGATGCCGGCCAGCCCGGTTTCGGTGTCCACGTCCACATGGCTGCGAATTGCAGTGGAGCCATGGCCAAGTGACAGCAGCGCCTGTCGCTTCGATTGGCGGTGAGGGTCGATATCCCATTCTCGGCGCAACCGGCGTTCCGTGTCGATCTTGTCGCGCAGGCTCGGACCCGCCTGATGTTCCCGCCAGCCCATGCCCCAGAGCGACTTGTCCAGATGGGTGTGGGCTTCCACCAGCCCGGGCAGCAGAATTGCGCCTTGGCAATCTTCGACCGGCACGCCCTGCCCGGCCCGCTGGCCGGGGGCGATCCGTGCGATTTTGCCGTTCTCGATCAAAAGATCAGTGGACGCAGCGCCAAAGGGACGGAGGTTCTGCAAAAGCATCGTATCGGTCATGGGTATCCCCGGTTTGCGTTTGCTGTTTTGCGGGCGGGACGCTCCTCGGCCATCTGCTTGAGACTGTCAGTGGGGCTGATCACGAACTGACGATCCGACACCACGTAGTTATCAGCATGCAGCCGAGCGACGGGTTGATAAACCTCGGGCCGCACGTAACGCCCGGCCTCGTCAAGGCAATTGTCCCGCACGTGCATCTGTACCACTTCGCCCAGCACGATGGCCCGCCGCGGGTAATCGATGATCTGCGATATCCGGCATTCCATCGCGGCAGGGGATTCCGCCACCCGCGCGGGCGTGATCTTTTCCGACCTGGCATGGTTGAGACCGGTGATCACGACCTCGTCCACGTCATCGGCAAAACCGATGCCGCAATCGACCATCTGCTGGGCAATCTGCATATCGCACAGGTTGACGACAAATTCGCCGGTGCGGCGGATGTTGCGCATGGTTTCTTTTTCCGTGCCGTCGGGCCGTGTCTGTATGCCGAGGATCAGGATCGGAGGATCCTGCGAGAAGACGTTGAAAAAGCTCATCGGCGCCGCGTTGGGCCGGTTGTCCTGCCCGGTTGTCGTGACCAGGGCGATCGGGCGCGGAGCAACGAAGCTGCACAACAACCGATAGCGGTCCTGCGGCGGCAGGGTTTCAAAATCGAACTCCATCAAACCCCTCCAGCCTTGATTTTCCCGGTCGCGTCGCTCGGAGAGGCGCCCTCCTCGGCGACGGCATGACAGGCCACCACCGCCCCGCCTGGACGGTCCAGCAAATCTGGTGACCGGATACGGCAGGTCTCATGTACAAGCGGGCAGCGGGGATTGAACGAACAGCCGGGCGGCGGGTTGATCGGGTTGGGCACTTCGCCGACAACCGGCACACGGCCGCGCCGGGCCATGGTGACGTCCGGCACTGTATCCATCAGCAATTTCGTGTAGGGGTGTTCGGGTGCCGCAAAGATGCGTTCGGCCGGGCCGGCCTCGACCAGTCGACCCAGATACATCACGCCGACATAATCGGACATGAATTCGACCACCGCCAGATCGTGACTGATGAAAAGGTATGTCAGCCCCATTTCGTCTTGTAGATCCCGCATCAGGTTGAGGATCTGCGATTGTACGGAAACATCGAGTGCCGAGGTCGGCTCGTCACAGACCAGGAAGTCGGGCTTGGATGAAATCGCCCGTGCGATCGAGATCCGCTGCCGTTGCCCGCCGGAGAATTCATGCGGGAATTTCTCGCCGTCCTTGGGGTTCAATCCAACCAGCTCGAGCAGGCGCGCGACCTCGGCGCGCTCCTCTGTGCTGCTGCTGGTGATATCGAAACTGCGCAGGGGTTCGGCAATGATGTCACGGACCCGCCAACGCGGGTTGAGGCTTGCATATGGGTCTTGGAAGATCATCTGGATGCGCCGACGGAAATCGCCACGGTCTGCGGCGCGCAGATCGGTCAGGTCGGTCCCGTCAAACCGGATCTTGCCGTTCGTGGCACCATGCAGCCCGACCACGAGTTTTGCCACCGTGGATTTGCCGCAGCCGGATTCGCCCACGAGGCTGAATGTCTTGCCGCGCGGAATGTCGATATTGAGCCCATCAACCGCCCGCAGGAAGCTCTTGGGTTTGCGTTCGATCAATCGGTTGAGGAAGGGTGCGGACAGATCGAACGACTTTGACAAGTCGCTGACCGAAACCAATGGCCGGTCCTGCATCGCGTGAAGGGTCATACCGTTTCCTCCTGGTACAGGTAACAGGCCACCTCGCCGCCGTCTTCGACCTGCTGTCTTTCCGGCAGAGCGCGACGGCAGATGTCCATGGCGTGGGGGCAGCGCGGGTGAAAGGCACAGCCGGTGGGCATATCGGTCAGGCGCGGCATCGCGCCATCAATCTGGGTCAGCCTCCGGGCATTGCTGCCGATGCGTGGGATCGATTGCATCAGGCCCTTGGTGTAGGGATGGTGCGGGTCGCCAACCACCGTTTTCACCGGGCCAATCTCGACCACCCGGCCGGAGTACATCACGGCCACGCGGTCGGCGGTTTCGGCAATCACTCCCATGTCGTGGGTGACAAGAATGACAGCCGCGCCATGATCGCGGCACATCTGCTTGAGCAGGTCGAGTATCTGCGCCTGGATCGACACGTCCAGTGCCGTGGTCGGTTCATCCGCGATGACCAGCGACGGGTTGGCGCATAGCGCCAGCGCGATGACCACCCGTTGCCGCATGCCGCCCGAAAACTGGTGCGGGTACTGATCGACACGCGTCTCGGGAGCGGGAATGCCAACCTCGGCCAGGAAGTCGATTGCGCGTTTGCGTGCCGCATCCTGGCTTAGGTCCAGGTGGGTGCGGATGGTCTGGATGAGCTGTTGACCCACCGTCATCAGCGGGTTGAGACTGGTCAGCGGGTCCTGGAAAATGGAGCCGATCTTGCGCCCGCGCAGTTGCCGCATCTCGGGTTGTGGCAGGGTGTCGATGCGTTGACCTTCGAAATATATCGCGCCACGGTGGATCCGTCCGGGGCTTTCCAGCAGGCCGGTGATGGCGGTGCCCGTCAGCGATTTGCCTGCCCCGGATTCCCCGACCATGCCAAGGATTTCACCGGGGGCCAGATCAAAGCTGATGCCGTCGACGGCGCTCAGCGGCCCGTGGCGCGTGTCAAAGCAGATCGCAAGGTCACGCACGCTCAGAACCGGGGATGACGGCGATTGCTGGGTCATCTGTTTCATCCTTTTCATCGCAATTTCGGATTCAGGGCATCACGCAGCCAGTCACCCAGCAGGTTGACGGCCAGGACCAGCACAACCAGTGTAAGCGACGGGAAAATCACCACCCACCACACACCCGAGAACAGGTATTCGTTGCCCACCCGGATCAGCGTGCCCAGCGAGGGATTGGTGGGCGGCATGCCCACGCCGAGGAATGACAGCGTCGCCTCGATCAGGATGGCCATCGCAAGGTTGATCGTGGCGATCACCAGCACCGGCCCCATCACGTTGGGCAGGATGTGCTGAAACAGGATGGCAAAGGGCCGACGACCCACCAGTTGTGCGGCATAGACATATTCCCGGCTGCGCTCGACCATGGTGGAGGAGCGTACGGTTCGTGCATATTGCACCCATGTCGTGATGGTGATGGCAAAGACCAGCACGACCAATGCCGCACTGTCATGCATCTCACGCGGCAGCACGCCGCGCGCGATGCCGCTGACCAGAAGGGCAACCAAGATGGTCGGAAAGCTCAGCATGACGTCGGCAATGCGCATGAAGAACGCGTCCACCGCGCCGCCGAAATAGCCGCTGACCAGCCCCACGACGATGCCGATAACCATGGCCAAGGCGACGCTGACAAACCCGACGGCCAGCGAAATGCGCGAGCCATAGAGGATGGCGGACAGCACATCGCGGCCCTGGTTGTCGGTGCCCAGCAAAAAGCGCGGATCACCGTCCTCGGTCCAGGCCGGTGGCAGCTCGCTATCCCACAGGCTGAGAGTTGAAACATCGAACGGGTTATGCGGCGCGATCCAAGGCGCCAGGATGGCCGCCATGACGATGATCAGGGTGATCAGGAACGCCGCGATGGTGATCTTCGAGCTGCGGAACCGATAGTAGATATCGCTTTGCAAAAAAGCCGCGGCACGGGACTGAGAGACGGATTCAAGAGACATTTGCGTTCTCCCTTACGCCCGCACGGACAGGCGCGGATCAATTGCGAAGTAAAGCAGGTCGACGATCATGTTGATCGCGACAAAGACGAGCGCGACGAGAACCAGGTAGGCGGACATCACCGGAATATCGCCAAAGCTGACGGCCTGGATGAACAGCAGCCCCATGCCGGGCCATTGAAAGACCGTCTCGGTGATAATGGCGAAAGCGATCATCGATCCCAACTGAAGACCAACGATGGTGACAACCGGCATCAGCGTGTTCCCCAGCGCATGGCTGAAATTGACGGCCCGGTTGGTCAGCCCGCGGGCGCGGGCGAAGCGGACGAAGTCCGATCGCAGCACTTCCATCATCTCGGCCCGCACCAGCCGCATGATCAGCGTGACCTGGAACAGACCCAGCATAACCGCCGGCAGGATCAATGATTTCAATCCACTGACTGTCAAAAACCCGGTGCTCCACCAGCCCAGCTGCACCGTGTCACCGCGCCCGAAGGACGGAAGCCAGTTCAGCCAGACGGAAAAGACGAGTATCAGCAGGATACCGGTCACGAAGGTCGGCACCGATATGCCGATCAAAGAGATGACATTCAGCAGGTTGCTGATCACCCCCTTGGGATGCAACGCCGTATAAATTCCCATCGGCACCCCCAACAGAAGGGCAAAGACGGCCGCGGCCAGCACGAGCTCCAAGGTGGCGGGCAGGCGCTCGGCGATCATTTCATCGACTGGGCGCTTGTTGCGGTAGGAGATACCGAACTCGCCCTGCACCGCGCCTGTGACGAACCTGGCGAATTGTCCGGGTACGGACAGATCCAGCCCAAGCTGTTCACGCAATGCCTGGCGATCCTCGGTGGTCGCGTTTTCGGGCAACATGCTGTTCACCGGGTCACCGATAAAGCGGAACATCGAAAAGGCGATCAGGGCGACGGCAAGCATGACCAGAACGGATTGGCCAAGGCGCCGCAAGACAAACGCAATCATGCTCGGGTCCTTTCAGGAAGGCACGTGGGAAAGCGGGGGATGGTATGTTTTCATGCCGGACCCGCGCGACCAGGTGAACTGCGCGCAGATCCGATCAGAGGCGCGGCCTTAGTCGACCGTCGCGTACCACAGGCGCGGCTTGTTATCGGCGGTGATCGGGATGTTCACCCCATCCTGCACGGCCCAGGCCAGCGGCTGCTGATGCAGCGGTATCATGGCAACGTCGTCGCGCGCGATTTCCAGCGCTTCCGTCATCATCGCAGTCCTCTTTTCAGGATCGAGCTCTGTTGCTATCTTGGTGGTCAGGTCGTCGATCTCCGGATTGGAATATCCAGCCGGGTTCCAGGCCCCCATCCGGTCACCGGGTGTGTGCAGAAGTGCGGAGAGCACGCTATAGGTATCGAGCATCGGCAGTGTCGCCCAGCCGACCATGTAGATGTCGGTGTCGCCCGTCAGAACCTTTTCAAAGTGCTTGGACTTTGTCTGTGCGTTCAACCGGGCCTCGACACCGAGCCGTGACCACATCGCGGTGATCGCCTGGCAGATTTCCTCGTCATTGACGTAGCGGTCGTTCGGGCAGTCAAAACCGACCTCGAACCCGTCCGCATATCCGGCGTCCGACAGCAGGCCCTTGGCTTTTTCAAGGTCGGCCGCCGGGCGGGTATCGAGGGCCGCATCGTAGCCGGGCACCGGTGGCGCAACCAGCAGGTTGGAATTGCGCGACCGGTCGCGCATGATCTTGTCGCGGATAAGCTCCATGTCGATGGCCATCCAAAGCGCCTCGCGCACCCGCTTGTCCTGCAACGGGTTCTCGTCGGTCAGGTTGGATTCGAACAGCTTGTCGTTCTGGTTCAACCCAAGCATGATCGTGCGCAGGGCCGGAGCAACGATGACATTGGCTCCCTCCGCGCGATCAATACGGTCGATATCCTGCAACGGCGCGGGCGTGATGAAATCAAGCTCCCCCGACAGCAGCGCGGCGATGCGCGTGGCATCGGACCCGATCGGACTGAACTCGATCCGGGTAAGGTTGTGCTCGGGCTCATCCCACCAGCCATCGTTGACAGTCAGCACGGTGCGCGCATCGGGCTGGCGGCTTTCGAGGGTAAAGGGCCCGGTGCCGTTGGAATTGGCCACCGCGTAGTTCTCGCGGCCGCCGCGCATGTCGGCAGGCATCAGCGCGTCGTGTTCTGTCATCCATTCCTTGTCGAGGATATGGATGTTGGTGAGGTAGTTCAAAACGATGGGATCCGGGCCCTTTAGAATCAGGTCGACGGTGAAGTCATCCACCTTTTCGACCGCTTCAAGGCCGGGCAGGTTACTCTTGACAGGCGAGATGTCGGCACTGGCCCGCTCCAGCGAGGCGACGACATCATCGGCGGTAAAGGGATTGCCGTTATGAAAACTAACACCCTCACGCAACGTGAACCGCAGGCGGGCTGGTTCGACAAATTCCCAGGATGTGGCCAGCGCCGGTTCGACCTGCAGGTCCTTGTTGTAGCGTACGAGACCTTCATAGACGTGATTGAGGAAACCGATCGTGTTGCTCTCGGTCATGGAATGCGGGTCCATCGCTGCGATGTCAGTGGAATCCGCCATCCTCAACGTGTTCGCGTGGGCTGTGATTGCCATCGCCGATGTCAGCGTGGCAATGGCCAGGCCCATCTTGAATCTGGGTTTGAAGGTCATCTTTCTCTCCGTGAAGTTGGGTTTTCTGTTTTTTTTAATTATGGCCAACATCGTATGCAAAGATCGTATACAAACAAGACTAAAATTTGTGCATAATTATGGATTGTTGTTTAGGTTATTCATATCTGTGCTGCTGAGCATGCTTGGGAAGCGCGCGGATCCGGTGGCGGCCAGCCACCGAAGCTGACAAAAGAAGTGTTGCGAGTCGGTAACTTAGACGGTGGTGCAAGGATGACTGGAAGCCCGAACGACAATAACGCCATTTACGGGCAGATCTTCGATGCGATCGTCGACAACAAGCTGCTGCCCGGAACCCATCTGAAAGAGGATGAACTTCGCGACCTGTTCGGAATCGGGCGTACTCGGATCAGGGCGATTCTGTCGCGGCTGGCGGCGGATCACATTGTCGAGCTTGTTGCCAATCGCGGTGCATTTGTCGCCCGCCCCTCCGTGGAGGAAGCCCGAGAAGTCTTCAATTCCCGCCGGTTGATCGAAGGCTATCTGATACGGCGCGCGGCGGAACTGCGGGACGACAGCATGCAAAAGGCTCTTTCGGCTCATCTGCAAAGCGAACAGGACGCCAGGGACGCAGGCGATGTCAGCCGGGTCATCCGTCGTTGCGGCCGTTACCACCAGGTTCTGGCAGATCAAGCGGACAGCCCGATCCTGGCCCGCTTCGCACGAGAGTTGATTGCGCGCTCCTCGCTGATCATCGCCATTTATGACTCCCGCCCCTCCCATGAGTGTGAAATTCACGAGCATCGTGAGCTGTCAGACCTCGTCATGGCCGGCAAAGGCGAAGAAGCGGCCGAATTGATGACACGTCATCTGACCGGGATCGAAGACCGCCTGATCCTCGAACCGAAAACCGATCAACAGAACGATCTGCGCACCAGCCTGGGATTGCAGTCAACATAGAACCATGACGGCGGTGGCGCGTTCGGACGGTCGACCAACACCCTGCATCAAAGCTTTGGGCGATGCCCGGCAACAATGGCCCGCGCTGGATGATCAGCATGTCGATCACCCGTGTCGCACCTCGTTCGGAACGGGTCGTGCCCCGCTCGACCGAACCGACGGCGCTGAGACATCGATATCTGAAGTCGATTTGCCACCGCCTCAATACAACGCCGCGCAAATGCCTTGGCTTTCGAACGCCCGCAGAAGTCTTCAAACGCAAGCTGATGGAAATTCAGAACCGACTGGAATAAAACGAGATATCCAGAACTGCGCTTCACTGCGCGTTCAAACATAAGCGTCAAGAAGGCGGCTGGACTCGACCTTGAGTGCGACCGGGCGGATCAGCCATGGCCGAGGCCCCGGATCACGCCGCGCAATTCTGCCAGACCACGCAGACGACCGATCAACGGATAGCCCGGCACAAAGTCACGGTCGAGATCGCTCAGCATGTGCTGCCCATGATCGGGACGGAACGGGATCGCGTCATCCGTGCGGCCTTCGGCCCGCCGTCGCGCCTCTTCATCCAACAGAACACGCAAGAGCGCCGCCATGTCTGTATCCCCCTCGAGATGCGCCGCCTCCTCGAACGAGCCATCCGGCTCCTTGCGGACATTGCGCAGGTGGGCAAAATGTATCCGCCCGGCGACCTGTGCGGCGATCGCGGGAACGTCGTTGCCCTGATGCGCGCCCAGAGACCCCGAGCACAGCGTCACGCCATTTGCCGGGCTGTCCTGCGCGTTCAGAATCCAGTTCAAATCCGCGCCGGTCGAGACGATGCGCGGCAGACCGAGGATGTCGCGCGGCGGGTCGTCAGGATGCACGCAAAGCCGCAGTCCCAGGTCCTCCGCCGTTGGAACCACCTCTGCGAGAAACCGCGCGTAATTGGCGCGCAGCGCATCCCTGTCGATGCCATCATAGCCCGCAAGCGCGGCGCGCAATCCCGGAATGTCGTATCGGTCAAACGCCCCCGGCATGCCTGCCATGATCGCCCCCAGCAGCCTGTCACGTTCGGCCTCGGTCGCTTGCTGGAACCATGCAGCGGCCCGCACGCGTACCTCATCCGGATAATCGTCTTCGGCCGCCTGACGTCCCAACATGTGGATCTCGAACGCGGCCATGTGGGTCGCCTCGAACCGCAGGCAGGTGGCCCCTCCGGTGACGGGTGCTGCAAGATCGGTGCGCGTCCAGTCCAGCAGCGGCATGAAGTTGTAGCAGATCGTCCGCACGCCTTGGTCCGCAAGGTTGGCCATCGACTGGCGGTAATGTGCGAAAAGACCCGACAGATCGCCCTCGCCCGTCTTGATGCGTTCATGTACCGGCAGGCTTTCGACTACGGACCATGCAAAGCCCGCAGCCTCGACGGCGCGCTTGCGCGCTGCGATCGCCTCGGGCGGCCAGATCTCGCCGTAGGGGATGGCATGCAGGGCGGTCACGATGCCAGAGGCCCCCGTCTGTGCCACTTCGGCCAGTGTGATCGGGTCGAATTCGCCGTACCAGCGCCATGTCTCGATCATGCAAGCACCTTTTTGATCGCGGCGCGGGTACCATCCTCGCAAAGACGCGTTGCGCCGGTGGTGACAGGCCTTTGCAGCGTGGCGGCGAGATCAGCGGGAAACACGTCTCGAACGCGCAGCAAAGCGGCCACTTTACCCTTTGGTGTGTCTGCGCTGTCCGACACAGCGCGTAAATGGTCGGCCATCGGATCGCGCACGTCGATGGACTGGCCTTTCTCATCAACACCGCCGACATAGCGCATCCACGCCGCCACGGCGAGGCACAGCGCCGGAGAGGGCCGCCCCGCCGCGATGTTCGCCGCAAGGCTGCCCAGAATGCGCTGCGGCAGTTTCTGGCTGCCATCCATCGCGATCTGCCATGTCCTGTGGCGAATGCAGGGATTGGCATAACGGTCGAACAGCGCATCGGCGTAGTCGGTCAGGCTCACGCCTTCGGGCGCGTGCACCGCGGGCATGATCTCGGACCAGAGCCGGCGGACATAAGACGCAAAGACCGGGTCTGCGACGGTTTCAGCAATGGTCTCGTGCCCGGCTAGGTAGCCGGTGTAGGCCAGCGCCGAATGGGTGCCGTTCAGCATGCGCAGCTTCATGTGCTCATGCGCGGTCACATCCTTCACCATCTCGACGCCCGCCGCGGCGAAATCGGGACGCGCATTGCCGACGAAATCATCCTCGATCACCCATTGGGCAAAAGGCTCGTGCATTACAGGTGCGGCATCGGCGCGGCC
>Ga0209936_1000572_pt1 | contig 22128 bp, 11 predicted proteins | sample SalPonR1_A_D1_MG_FD_185694 | JGI IMG/M metagenome (GOLD analysis project Ga0209936, IMG submission 185694) | Salt pond soil microbial communities from South San Francisco under conditions of wetland restoration - Salt Pond MetaG R1_A_D1_MG... ... | reverse complement strand
TCCCGACATGCAGAGAAGAATTGTGCTGAAAAACATGCTGGCGAGCGCGTTGTTGCCGGTGCTGATGCCGTTGACGTTTCTCAACGGCCGCGAGGTGCTGGCCGCGGCCGATGGCGCCGGGGCGCAGGCCATGCTCAAGGTGAGCAAGGAGCGCTGGCAGGAAATCCTGCCCGAAGACCGTTACAAGGTATTGTTCGAGGAGGCCACCGAACCTTCGCGCAGCAGCCCGCTGGACAAGCTTTACGAGGACGGGACTTACATCTGCGCGGCCTGTTACCAGCCGCTGTTCGACAGTGCAGACAAGTTCGACAGCGGCACGGGCTGGCCGAGTTTCACCCGTCCGCTGGAGGGCGCCATGGGCACCAAGCGAGACTTTCGGCTGATCTGGCCGCGGACGGAGTATCACTGCAGCCGCTGCGGCGGCCACCAGGGTCATGTCTTCAACGACGGGCCGCCGCCCACCGGCGAGCGCTGGTGCAACAACGGGCTCGCGCTGGAATTCGTGCCGCGTGCCGAGCCGTTGCCGGCGCTCAGGGATCCCTCGTGACGAACAGCACCGCACGCGCAGCGGCACGCGCGGCCTGGCTGGCGGCGTGGCTGGCAACCTGGCTGGGGGCCGGCTTGGCGGCGTCGCTTGCCGGCTCCGCGGCCTGGGCGGAGGAGGCCGCGGAACCGGCGCCCCCGGAGCGAGCGGTCGCCACTTTCGCCGGGGGTTGTTTCTGGTGCATGGAGCCGCCCTACGACAAGCTTGACGGCGTGCTTTCGACGACGGCCGGTTATGCGGGCGGCAAGGAGCGTGATCCCAGTTACGAACAGGTAGCCCGCGGGCTGACCGGCCACGCCGAGGTCGTCCAGGTGGTCTACGATCCCGCGCGGATCAGCTACGAAGAACTGCTGCAGGTGTTCTGGCGCAATATCGACCCCTTTGCGGTCGATCGCCAGTTCTGCGACGCGGGCCCGCAGTACCGCAGCGCGATTTTCTATCACGACAAGGCGCAGCGCGCTGCCGCAGAAGCCTCGCTGGAGGCGGTGTCGGAACGTTTCGAGGCGCCGGTCGCAACGCGTATCGAGGCGCTCGGCGAAACCTTCCATCCGGCCGAGGCCTATCACCAGGACTATTACCTCGAGAATCCGCTGCGTTATCGTTTTTACCGCTTCAGTTGCGGACGGGACGATCGCCTGGCCGAAATCTGGGGCGAGGAGGCTGGTGGCTAGGCGATTGTCTCACCGACGCAGTATTGATAATAAACAATAGCTTACGGCGTAATATTAATGAAGAATCTGGTTATGGTCGCGGCGCTCGTCGCCTGTTCGCTAGGCCTGGCGAGCGGCGGCGCCCGCGCCGAGGGGCAAGCCTTCGACGCAGAAGACCTGGTCCGCCTGGCGCGCGTTTCGGCGCCGGCCGTCTCGCCCGACGGGCGCCTGGTCGCCTACGTGCTACGCGAGACGGATATCGAAGGCGATCGCGGCGTCACCGGCGTCTGGCTTGCGCCCGCCGACGGCAGCGCGGGACCGCTGCGACTGACCGCCCCCCTGTCCAATGCTCTTGACCCCGAGTGGGCCCCCGACGGCCAGTCGATCTTTTTCCGCTCGGACCGCAGCGGATCCATGCAGGCCTGGCGCTTGCCCCTCGAGGGCGGCGAGGCGCGGCAAGTGACTGATTACCCGGTTTCCGTGCGCGCTTTCCGGGTGTCTCCGGGCGGCGGACAGCTGGCGCTCAGTCTCGACGTGTTCGTCGATTGTCCGGACCTGGCCTGCACGCGCGCACGGCTGGACGCGCGCGATGAGAACCGGGCCAGCGGCTGGCTTTACGATCAGCTGTTCGTGCGGCACTGGGACGACTGGCGGGACGGCCGGCGCTCGCAGTTGTTCCTGGCGCAACTGGGCGAAGATGGCCGGGCAGGGACGCCGCAGCAGCTGAGCGTCGGCCTGCAGGCGGATGTGCCGCCGCGCCCCTTCGGAGGCAGCGAGCAGATCGTGTTCAGTCCCGACGGCGAGCAGGTCGTTTTCGCGGCGCGCTCCGAAGTCGAAAGCGAAGCCTGGTCCACCAATACCGACCTGTACATGGCCGACATTCGGGGCGTGGAGCCGCCGGCGAAGCTGACGGCCGAAAACAGGGCGGCCGACGCGACGCCGGTGTTTTCTCCCGACGGCCGTTACCTCGCCTGGCTGGCGATGAGCCGGCCGGGCTTCGAAGCGGACCGCAACCGGGTCATGCTCCGGGACCTGCGCAACGGCGAGACGCGCGAGGTGGCGCCCCAGTGGGATCGATCGGCCCAGGGGCTGGCGTTCTCGTCCGACGGCAAGACGCTTTACACGCGCGCCGACGACCTGGGCCATCGCCGCCTGTTCGCCCTGGACGCGCGCTCCGGGCGGGTCCGTCCGCTGAGCGGCGACGGCACGGTATCCGGTTTCAGCGTGGCGCGGAACACGGTGGCCTTTAGCCGGGAAAACCTCTCCAGCCCGGCACAGTTGTTCACCCTGGATCGTCGCGACCGCTTGCGGCAGATCACGCAGCATAACGCCGAGCGGCTCGGCGAGCTGCGCTTCGGCGAGTACGAGCAGTTCAGTTTCACGGGTGCGGACGGCGACACGGTCCGTGGCTGGGTGGTCAAGCCGGTGGGCTTCGAAGAGGGCGAGCGCTATCCCGTGGCCTTCATCGTCCACGGCGGGCCGCAAGGCAGCATGGGCAACAGCTTTCACTATCGCTGGAATCCGCAGACCTACGCGGGCCAGGGCTATGCCGTGGTGTTCATCGATTTCCACGGCTCGACGGGCTACGGCCAGTCCTTCACGGACAGCATCAGCGGGGACTGGGGCGGCAAGCCCCTGGAAGACCTGCGCAAGGGCTGGACCGCGGTTCGCGACCGCTATCCCTTCCTGGACGGGGAGCGAGCGTGCGCGCTGGGCGCGAGTTACGGCGGCTACATGATCAACTGGATCGCCGGGTCCTGGCCGGATGCCTTCCGGTGCCTGGTCAACCACAGCGGCGTGTTCGACAACCGCAGCATGTACTACGCTACAGAGGAACTCTGGTTTCCGGAGTGGGAAATGGGGGGGCCGCAGTTTCGCGTCCCGGCGGGCTACGAGGCCCACAACCCGGTCAACCGGGTGTCCGAATGGCGGACACCCATGCTGGTCATCCACGGCGCCAGGGATTTTCGCGTTCCGCTGGAGCAGGGATTGTCTGCCTTCACGGCCTTGCAGCGGCAGGGAATCCCGAGCCAGTTCCTCTATTTCCCCGACGAGAACCACTGGATTCTGAAGCCGGCGAACTCGGTGCAATGGCATCGCACCGTGGAGGCCTGGCTGGCGCGCTGGACCGGCGAGAAGCGCGAGGCCGGGCGCGGACGGACAGGCGACTGATCCGGGCGCCGTCTTGTTGTTTTCGCCGTCGAGTGTATACATACATACATGAATGTATAATCTGTTTTTCGCCATTCATGCCGGCCGCAGTTTTTGACGGTCGCGCAAGCCGCCTGGAGTTTCGCATGTCCCGCCAATCCCTAGCGCGCGGCTTTTCCCGCTATGCCGCGATTCTCTTCTCCATGGCCGGCGTGGCCGCATGCGGCCAGGGCGCGGATCGCCAGCAAGAGGGCCAGGGCGCGGGTCGCCCGCCGGCACCCGTCAGTTTCGTGGTGGTGGAGAGCCGGGAAGTGGTCATCCGCAGGGATTACGCGGCACGCCTGCAGGGCGCCCGCGAGGCAGAGGTGCGCGCGCGCGTGGGCGGTATCCTCGAAGAGCGTCTCTACGACGAAGGCGCGTTCGTCGAGCAAGGGGCCGAACTGTTTCGCATCGACCGGGCGCCGTACCGCATCGCGCTGCAGCGGGCGGAGGCGGAGCTTGCCAACGCGCGCGCGGCGTTGAGCCAGGCGCAGCGGGAATGGCGCAGGGTCTCGGGACTGTTCGAGCAGGCCGCAGTGAGCGAGCGCGAGCGGGACCAGGCCTTGTCCAGCCGGGAACTGGCCGAGGCGCGTGTCGCGCTCGCCGAAGCCGGCGTGGCGCAGGCCCGGCTGGACCTCGAGTATGCAACGGTGAGCGCGCCGGTGGCCGGCGTGACGGGGCTCGAGGAGGTCACTCCCGGCAACCTGATCTCGCGCGGCGGGCTGCTTACCACGGTGACCCAGCTCGACCCGATCCGGGCGCGCTTCTCGATACCGGCCGCGGACGCGGCCGGCCGTCGGCGCCTGGCGGCCGATCCCGGAAACGCCTCCATGGAGGTGAGCTTGTTGCCGGAACAAGGCGAGCGTCACGCGCATGCCGGCCGTATCGATTTCGTCGCCAGCACGGTGGACGAGGCCAGCGGCAGCGTGATGATGCGTGCCATCTTTCCCAACCCGGAGCGGGCATTGAAACCGGGGGCGCTGGCGCGTGTCCGGCTGGCGGTGAATCGGCTCGAGGATGTCTATCTCGTGCCGCCGGAAGCCGTCTCCCAGGGCATGGCGGGTCCCGTGATCTTCGTGCTCGACCAGGAGGACCGGGCGCACAGCCGCAGCGTCAGGCTGGGCGCCGAAGTGGCGGGCGGCCAGGTGGTCCTGGAAGGGCTGGAGGACGGCGACCGCATCGTGGTGAAGGGGCAGGTCGCCCTGCGTGACGGCGCGAAAGTCGAGGCCGAGCCGCTCGAGTCGCAGGCCGACTGATGCTGCGTTTTTTCATTGACCGGCCGATATTTTCCTCGGTCATATCGATCCTGGTGATCCTCGGCGGGGCCGCGGCGCTGAGCGTGCTGCCGGTGCAGCAGTACCCCAACGTAGTGCCGCCGCAGATCGTGGTGTCGACCGCTTTTCCCGGGGCCAGCGCCCGCGTGATCGCCGAGTCGGTGGCGGCGCCGCTGGAGCAGGAGATCAACGGCGTGGACGACATGATCTACATGGAGTCCTTGAGCACCGACGCGGGGTTTTTGCAGATCACCGTTTCTTTCGACATTGGCACCGATCCGGAGCAGGCCCAGATCAACGTCAACAATCGCGTCCAGGCGGCTTTGCCCCGTCTCCCTGAACGCGTGCGCGTGCAGGGCGTGCGTGTCGAGGCGCGCTCGACCAGCATGCTGATGGTGCCGGTGATGATCTCGCCGGACGGCCGTTACGACATCCTCTTCCTCAGCAACTACACGCTGCTCAACGTGATCGACGAGCTGGTGCGCCTGCCCGGCGTCGGCGACGTCTCGCTGTTCGGCCGGCAGGATTATTCCATGCGTGTCTGGCTGCGGCCTGACCTGCTCGCGCAATACGGGCTGACGCCCACCGACGTGGCCGCCGCCATCCGCGAGCAGAACGCGCAGTTCGCCGCCGGCCGGATCGGCGCCGAGCCTGCGCCGGACGGCCAGGCCTTCACCTTTGCGGTCTCCACGCGCGGACAGCTGGAGACCGCCGACGAGTTCGAGCAGATCATCCTGCGCACCGACGAGAATGGCAGCGTGCTGCGCCTGGAGGACGTGGGCCGGGCGGAACTCGGCGCACAGGACTATGCCTTCTCGGCCACCTACAACGGTCAGCCCGCGGTCCCCCTGGGGCTGTTTCTCCAGCCCGGCGCGAACGCGCTGGAGACGGCCACGGCCGCGCGCGCGCTCCTGGAGGAGATCTCCGCGCGGTTTCCGGAAGGGATGGAGTACCGCATCCCCTACGACACCAGCGAGTTCGTGGAGTTATCGATCCGCGAGGTCTACATCACGCTGTTCATCGCGGTCGCGCTGGTCGTGCTCGTGACCTTCGTGTTCCTGCAACACCTGCGCGCCACACTGATTCCGGTGGCGGCCATCCCGGTGTCCCTGGTCGGCACCTTCCTCGGCATGCAGGCCTTCGGCTTCTCGGTGAACCTGCTGACGCTGTTCGGGCTGGTGCTCTCGATCGGCATCGTGGTGGACAACGCCATCATCGTCATGGAGAACGTCGAGCGGTTGATGCAGGAGGAGGACCTCGGCGCTCGCGAGGCCTCCGTCAAGACGATGGGACAGGTCGCCGGCGCCGTGGTCTCCTCGACCCTGGTGCTGGTCGCCGTGTTCGTTCCGGTGACTTTCCTCGGCGGCCTGTCCGGCGAGCTGTATCGCCAGTTCGCCGTCACCATCGCCATATCGGTGGTGATCTCGGCGGTCGTCGCCCTGACCCTGACGCCGGCCATGTGCGCCTTGTTGCTGGACAAGGAGGGCGTCGCGGTGAGCAAGCCCTTCCAGCTGTTCAATCGGGCTTTCGAGGCGACCACGCGGGCCTTCGTGGGCGGCGTGGGTTTTCTGCTCAGGCACGCGCTGCTGGGCGCCGCCCTGTTTGCGGGCGTGATCGCGCTGGCGGCGATCCTGGTGATGCGCCTGCCCAGCGGGCTGGTTCCGCAGGAGGACCAGGGCCTGGCGCTGGTCGTGGGCCAGCTGCCGCCCGCCGCGGCCCTGCAACGCACGGAGCAGGTGCGCGACCGGGTCACCGACGGCCTGCTGGAATTCGAGGAGGTCCGGGAGTTCACTTCCTTCGCCGGCTTCGACATCCTCGGTCGCACGCAGAAAAGCAACGCGCTGGTTGGTTTCGCGCGACTCGCGGACTGGGACGAGAGGACCGGGCCCGGCCAGGACGCGGCCTCGGTCGTCGGCAGGGTCATGGGCCTTGGCCAGGGGATCAAGGAGGCCAATATCTTCGCCTTCATGCCGCCGCCGATCCAGGGTATGTCGCTGACCGGCGGCGTGGAGGGCTACCTGCAAGCGCGCGGCACCACCAGCGCAGCCGGACTGCAGGCGCTCACCGATCGCTTCCGCGCTGCGGTGGAGGCGCGCGAAGAAGTAGGCAACCTGCAGATCACTTTCAGCGCCCAGGTGCCCGGTTACCGCGCAGAAATCGATCGTGAGCAGGTGCGCGCGCTGGGCGTGCCGATCGATGCCGTTTTCGACGCCATGCAGAGCACTTTCGGCGCGCTGTACGTCAACGATTTCACGCTGGCGGGCCGGACCTGGCAGGTCAATGTGCAGGCAGAGGGCGAGTTCCGCGACCAGCCGGAGGACCTCAGGCGCGTCCACGTGCGCTCCCGGGAGGGCGCGATGGTACCGCTCAGCTCCCTGGTGCGCCTGGAGCGCGAGGGCGACGTGGACGCCGTGGACCGCTACAACCTGTTCTCCTCCGTCAAGTTCCTTGCCGAACCCGCCCCCGGCTACACCAGCGGCGCCGTCAAGACCGCGCTGGAGGTGGCCGCAGGCGAGGCCCTGGGCGCCGACACCCAGCTCGGCTGGATCGGCGAGGCCTACCAGATCGAGGCGGCGGGCGGCGCCGGCATGGCCGCGTTCGCGATGGGGCTGGTGATGGTGTTCCTGATCCTGGCGGCGCAGTACGAGCGCTGGTCGCTGCCCCTGGCGGTCGCGACCGCGGTGCCATTCGGCGTGCTGGGGGCGGCGCTGGCGGTCATGTTGCGCGGTTACACGAACGACATCTATTTCCAGGTGGGCCTGCTGGTGCTCATCGGGCTGGCGGCCAAGAATGCCATCCTGATCGTGGAATTTGCGGCCCAGAACCGCGGCGAGGGCATGAGCTCCGCGGAGGCCGCGCTGGCCGCCGCCCGCCAGCGCTTCCGCGCCATCATGATGACCGCGCTGACTTTCATCATCGGCAGCCTGCCGCTGGTATTTGCCAGTGGGGCGGGCGCTGCGAGCCGGCGCGAAATCGGCACCGTGGTGGTGGGCGGCATGCTCGCGGCCAGCACGCTGGCCCTGCTGTTCGTGCCACTGTTCTACAAGCTGCTCGAAGACTTCGTCAGCTGGCGCGCCGCGCGCGGAGGCAAGGACGAGGAGGCCGCTGATGCGTCCTAGTCGATTTCCTGTGGTCGCCGCGGCCGTCGTGCTGGCGGCTTGCGCCGTCGGGCCCGATTACCAGCGCCCCGAACTGGAGATGCCGGCGGACTGGCCGAAGCAGGCGGTGCTGGAACCGCGCTCGACGGCCGAACTGCAGGAATGGTGGCGGGCTTTTGGCGACCCGGTGCTGAATGAACTGGTCGAGCGGGCGCTCGACGGCAATCTCGAACTGCGCATCCAGGCTGCGCGCGTCGAGGAGGCCAGGGCCCGGCTGGGACTGGCCCGCGCGGAGCAGCTTCCCACCGTGGACCTGCAGGCCGAAGCCTCGCGCCAGCGGCAGCCGGCTGCAGCTTTCGGCCTGGAGGGTTTCGAGGCGGCGCCGCGCAACCTGTTCTCCGTCTCTGGCCTGCTGGGCTACGAGATCGACCTGTGGGGCAGGCTGGCGCGCGAGCGCGAGGCGGCGGCGGCCGACCTCGAGGCCAACGTGTACGCCCGCGAGGCCGTGCGTCTCGGCCTGATCGCGGACGTGGTCGTCACCTACGCCGGTTTGCGCAGCGCGCAGCGCCAGTTGCAGGTGACGGAGCGCACCCTGGCCGCGCGGCAGGAGAGCGTCAGGGTACAGCGCTTGCGCCACCAGGCCGGCGCGATCGACGAGCTCGAACTGCGCCAGGCCGAGTCGGCGCTGGCCGCCACGCGGGCGGAGCTGCCGGCGCGCCTGGAAGAACTGCAGAGGCGCGAAAGCACGCTGGGCATCCTGCTGGGGACGCCGCCCGCGGAGTTGTTGAAAGCGCTCGAGCTGCCTGCGGGCCAGCTCGAGGAACGCGCTGTGCCCGGGACAATCCCCGCGGATTTGCCTGCCGAGCTGCTCCGGCGCCGTCCCGACCTGCGCGCCGCTGAGAGTGAACTGCGGATGGCGACCGCTGCCGTGGGCGTCGCGCAGGCCGCGCGTCTTCCCCGGCTTACGCTTTCCGGCTTGCTGGGCACGGCGGCGGCGGACAGCGACGATCTCTTCAGTTCGCGGGCCGAGTCCTGGCGGCTGGGCGCGATGCTCGCCGGACCCCTGTTCGATTTCGGCAGGACGCGGGCCCGGTACGAATCGGCCGAGGCCAGGCTGGAAGCGGCGGAACTGCGTTACCGGGCGACGGCGGCCGTGGCCCTGACGGAGGTGCGCGATGCGCTGGTCTTCTACGAGAGCAGCGCGCAGCGGCTGGAGGCCGTGGAGGCGCAGATCAAGGCGCTGCGCCGGACGGAAGAGCTCGCCGGCATCCGTTACAGGGCCGGCTATATCAGCATCATCGAGCTGCTCGACGCGCAGCGCGCGCTGCTGGCGGCGGAATTCGCCCACGCGCGCGCGCTGGCGGACCGCTATGCGGCCACTGCTACGCTGTTCAAGGCCCTGGGCGGCGGCTGGGCGGCGCCATGAACCGGCGATTGCACTCCCCCGGCAAGCGGTTTGACGGAGCGCGCCCCGGATGAAGCGCACGCGAGCCGAAGCCCGCGCAACCCGCGAGGCGATCCTGGACGCCGCCGAACAGGTATTTCTCGAGCGCGGCGTTGCGCACAGCAGCCTGGAGCGGATCGCGCAGCGCGCCGGCGTCACCCGGGGCGCGATCTACTGGCATTTCAAGGACAAGAGCGATCTCTTCTCCGCCATGCTCGACCGCGTGCGACTGCCGATGGCAGACCTCGCGGAAGCCTACCGCCGCGAGGATGCTTATGCCTCGGATCCGCTCGGCACGCTGCAGGAGCTTTGCCGGCAGGCGCTGACCCGCCTGGAGGAAAACGAGACCTATCGGAACGTCTACAGGATTCTCATGAACCGCTGCGAGTTTGCGGGCGATATGAATCCCGCCTTCGAGCGCCAGCTGGAGATCGACGCCGAAAACCTGCGCAAGGTGGAGGCCGATTTCAGGCAGGCGCGCAAAGTCGGACAGCTGGCTGCCGGGATACAACCCCGCATCGCAGCCCGCATGCTCTACTCGCTGATGCACGGCATTTACCTGGGGTGGTTGCGCGCGCCGGACAGTTTTGCGGTCCGGGAAGACGGCGCAGTGATACTGGAGCTGTTTTTCAAGGGTTTGCGCAAGCCCTCCTGAGACGGTCGCGCGGCGCTTGCACGTTTTTTTCTGTTATTCGCGCCGGCCCGGCGCGCCAAAAAGAGGATGCGCTGGCGCATAGGGAACGACGGCCGCCTTGCCGGACTCGTAGCGCGCGAGGTTCTCCCTGAGGTCCGGACGGCCGGCGATGCTGCCGTCTTTTGCCGCCTCGAAAATTGCCTGCATCTGCAGATCGACCGCCTCGTCGAAGCGGCCGCTGGCGGCATAGGCCATGGCGAGCGTTTCGGCGTGGAGCGCGGGGTTCGTCTCGTACAGTTGCTCCGCCATGGACACGACCCCGGCCCGTTCTCCGGCGCCCGCCGGCAGGCAGGTCGAGCGCAGGCGCACCTGCACGTCCACCAGGGCGGCGACCGGCTGGTCGCTCAGCGCGCGGGCGCGCTCGAGGATGTCTCGTGCCCGGTCGCAACGCCCGGCACGGATCTCCGCGATGGCCTGCCAATAGCGGTGGCGCAGCTCCGCTTCCGCCGTCCCGGCCGTCTCCGCCAGGTGCTCGAAGTGGCGCAATGCAGCCTCGGCTTCACCGTTTTGCAGCAGTTGCCGGGCCAGTGACGCGCGCGCTTGCACGTGCGTTTCTTCGACCGCCAGCGCGTCGCGATACGCCGCAATGGCGGCCGGGGAATTGCCTCTCAGTTCCTCGACCTGGCCGATGTAAAAATACGCCTGGCCCGAGTCCGGTTGTGCTGCCGCCAGGCGCTGGAACACGGCATGCGCATCGTCCAGCCGGTCGAGCCTGGCGAGCAGTTCGCCCGAGTTCAGCAGTGCGCGGGTGTTGCCGGGCTCGAGTCTCAACACGCGGGCCATCATGGCGAGCGCCCCCTCCAGGTCGCCCTGGTCGGCCAGGTCCAGCCCGAGTTGCAGATAAAATTGCGGGCTGCGCGAACGGGACTGCACGCGCGCGAGCAGAGGGTCGGCGATCTGCGGTTCCCGGTCCCCGCGGAGCCCGAGGTGGTAGCGCGCCTTGTCGACTTCGCCCAGTCCGCGGTAGGCCATGCCGAGCGGGTGTTGCAAAAGGTCCGCCGCCGGCTCCACGGCGAGCGCTTTCTCGAGCCATTCGACCGCTTCCCCGTATCGCTCCCGGGCCACTGCGACCCGGCCGAGCCCCCCCAGTGCCGCGGCGGATTCAGGCTCCAGCGCGAGCGCGCGCCGGAAATCGCTTTCGGCCGCGGAGAGCGCGCCCGTGCCCAGGTGAGCGCGGCCGCGCCGTATGCGCGCCGCATGATTGTCGGGTTCCAGCTCGAGGGCGATGTCCAGGGCCTCGACTGCGCCGGCAAGGTTCCCGGCGCTCAGCTCCACCATGCCCAGCAGGTAATGCCACGCGAACTCGGCCGGCGCCAGGTCGGCTGCTTGCCGGTAGGCGTGTCGCGCCGGCGCGTCGAAGCCATGCACGAACAGCACGTCGCCCAGCCGGCCCCACTCCTCGGCCCGCGCGCCCGGCTGCTCTCCGGATTCCACCGCCTCGGTGACGGCGCGGCGGGCCTCGTCGATCGCCGCACGCACGCTCTCGGGCAGCTTGTCCAGCTGGCTGGCGGGAATTTCCGGCAGGGCAGGGTCCGCATGCACGGCGCTGCCTGCGACCAGGATCGCGACAAGCGTGATGCCGGCGAACAGCGGGCGGAAACTCACGGCGCCTCTGCCGGCTTGCCGGCGCCGCGCCTCAGGGCGTGGTAGGCATCGGCTTGCAGGCTACTGAAGTCCTCCAGCCGGCCGTCCGGCCAGCGGACGCGCACGTCGCGCGGCGCATCCTCGGCGCCGAGGCCGAAAATGACGCGCGGGTCATTGGCGGACGCATAGGATCCATCGGCGCGCGAGCGCCTGGCATAAAGGGCCTCACCGTCCTCCAGCAGCCAGGCGATCGCGCCGACGATCTCGCGCTTGCCCTCGGCGTCCAGCAATTGCAGCCCCAGCCAGTGGCGCCCGGGTGCCGCCCGGTTCAACAACAGCTGCGCCGGGTCGCCGATATTGGCGATCACCAGGTCGGTGCGCCCGTCATTGTCCAGGTCGCCCGCGGCGAGCCCCCGGGATACGCGCATGGCGTCGAAGGCCGCGCCCGCCTCGGCGGAGACGTCCTTGAACTTTCCGCGGCCGTCGTTGAGGAAGGCCTGGTTTCGCTGGTGGTAGGGATAGGAGCTGCCCGCGGCGGCCAGCGCCTGCTCCAGCACGACGGCGCCGTTGGCGATCACCAGGTCGAGCCAGCCGTCGTTGTCGAGATCCGTCCAGGCGGTGCCGAAACCGGTGTAACCGAGGCTCGGAACGCCCAGGCCGGAGGTCGCGGTCACATCGCTGAACCAGCCTTCGCCATCGTTCCTGTAGAGCGTGTTGGTTTCGCTGCGCATATGGGTGACGAAGAGGTCTTCCGTGCCCGAGCGGTCGTAGTCGGCGGCGTCCACCCCCATGCCCGCTTCGGTTTTGCCGTCGGCGTTGACCGCGCTGCCGGCCAGGAAGGCCTCGTCCTCGAAGCGCAGCCCGCCCTGGTTGAGCCAGAGCGAGTTCGGGTCGCCGTCGTTCGCCACGTAGATATCGAGAAGGCCATCGTCGTCGAGGTCGGCGCTGATCACGCCCAGGCCATGCCGTTTCGGCCCGGCGATCCCTGCAGACCGGCTGGCGTCCTCGAAACGGCCGTTGCCCAGGTTGCGGAACAGGCTGTCGGGTACGCCGGCGTAAGCGGAGGGAGAACAGTAGTCCGGCCGGTTGGTAGCGGCACTGCGGCATTCCCGGTGCCCGGAGATGCTGTAATCGGCGTAGTTGACCACCACCAGGTCGAGGTGGCCGCTGCCGTCGAGGTCGGCGAAGCTCGCGCTCACGCTCCAGCGGGGGTCGTTGACGCCGGCTTCCCGGGTCCGGTCGCTGAAGCTGCCGTCGCCGTTGTTGCGCCACAACTGGTTGTCGCCGAAATTGAGCACGTAAATGTCAGGGTGGCCGTCGCCGTCGTAGTCGCCGACCGCGACGCCCATGCCGTAGCCATGCGCGGCGATACCGGCTTCCGCCGTGACGTCGGTGAAGCGCAGCTGCCAGCGTCCGTCATCGTCGCGCACCGAGACATTGCGGAACAGGCGATCGCCCGTGGAGGCGCGTTGCCGGTCTTCTTCCGTGCCGATCGGGCCGCCCTGCACGAAGTAGATGTCCAGCAGGCCGTCGCCGTCATAATCGAGCAGGCCTACGCCGCCGCCCATGATCTCCGGAAACCAGTATTTCCCGGTCATGCCGTTGTCGTACACGAAGTCCACGCCGGCGTCGCGCGCCGTGTCGATGAACAGGTCGCTCCCGCCGGCTGTCGCGGGGACGGCGTAGCAAGCCAGGCAGGCAAGGACCGCTGAGCGGCCGGGCAATCGTCGTTTCAGCATGTGTCGATTGTATCCCTTCGGCGCCGTGCGTTGGCGGCCGGTCACGGGCTGAAGCGACGCGCGGAACAGGGATGATCGCAACAAGTCGCGTCAGGGCTGGCGCACGCGGTGATGACGATCCGGCGCAAGCCCGGTGAGCGTCGTCTCTTCGCCGTCGGGCCAACGGATCACCAGCCGGTCGATCTCGGTGGCGTTTCCCAGGCCGAAGGTCAGCGGCAGCTCGACCTGGGAAAGATAGCTGCGGGTGGGCATGACGCTGCGGTACTGGCGTTGTCCGCCGGCATCGAGCATCACGCTCGCGCCGATCGCGGCCGTGTTCGGCGAGCGACCCTCCAGCGTGACGCGCAGCCAGTGGTGCCCGGTGTCCAGCTCGTTCTTCAGCAAAAGGGGCGGGCCGGCCACCTGGGTCAGGATCACGTCGAGGCGGCCGTCGTCGTCGATGTCGGCGTAGGCGGCGCCACGGCCGACGATGGGTCGGGCCAAATCGCCGATCCGGTCCCGGGCGACCGCCCTGTAAGTGCCGGCGCACTCGTCGCCGCAATTCCAGAACAACTGGGCCGGCTGGCGGTAGCGCTGGCTGGCCTGCACCTGGGCGATGTCATTCTCGACGTGACCGTTGGCCTGCAGGAAGTCCAGCCTGCCATCCAGGTCGTAGTCGAAGAAGAACAGCCCGAAGGTGAGCGCCAGCCGGGTCTTCGGCCCGATGCCGGAGACGATGGCTTCATCCGCGAACTGGCCGGGCAGTCCTTGCGAGACGTAAAAGGAGCTCATCTCGTTGGCAAAGTTGCCGATCGCGACGGCCATCCTCTCGTCGTTGCGAAAGCGCCCGGCATCGATTCCCATCGCGCCGGTCGCCAGCCCGTTGCGGTCGAAACCGAGGCCCCACGCGCTGCCGACTTCCTCGAAGCGGCCGCTCCCCAGGTTGTGGAACACGAAGTTGCGCACGGTGTCGTTGGCCACCACCACGTCGAGCAGGCCGTCCCCGTCCAGGTCGGTGGGCGCCAGCGCCAGTGCCTTGCCGGCAGGGACCCCGGTGGCGGGATTGACCACGTGGATGCCGGCTTCCTCGCTGGTTTCACTGAAGCTGCCGTCGCCGTTGTTGCGGTACAGGGAGGACTGCGTGCCGCGGAAATTCGTGGGCGGGCCATAGGCGCGACCGATGCCGGCCAGCCGGTAGTCGACCTCGAAATCGACTTCGCGCGACCAGTCCACGTAGTTCAGCACGAGCAGGTCCAGGAAACCGTCGCTGTCGTAGTCGAAGAACGCGGCGCTGGTGCTCCAGCCGTGATCCTTGCCGGCCAGCCCGGCCGTGCCGGTCGTTTCGACGAAGCGACCGCCGGTGTTGCGAAACAGGCGGTTGCCCCCCACGGCGGTGGCAAAGACATCCGTCCGCCCGTCGCCGTCATAATCGCCGACGGCCAGTCCCATCCCGTAGAAGCGCAGGCCATCGAAGCCGACAGCCGCAGTCACCTCGCGGAACCGCCCCTGGCCGTCGTTCTCGTAAAGCCGCAGCGAGCTGGTTTGCGCTTGTTCCGCTTCGGGGTCCCACGGCCAGGAGCCCGAATCCACGAACAGCAAGTCCTGGTGACCGTCGCCGTTGTAGTCCAGGAATGCGACGCCGCCACCCATCGTTTCCGGCAGCAGTCGTTCGCCGGCGGCGCCGTTGCTGTGCACGAAGTCGATGCCCGCTTCCGTCGTGACATCCCGGAAACGGCCGGCCGGCGGAACGGGACCTTCGGCCGGGGCCAGCAGCCCGCCGAGATCCACCTCGGCATCCCGGGTCAGCGCCTCCTGTTCCGGCTGGGCCAGGTGGCGTGTGCCGACCACGATGGCGACCAGCAGCAACAGCGCGAGGATGACGAAGAGCGAATAGCGGAAGGCGGCGGCAATGGTGAGCCGTTGCCCGCCAGCGGGAGAGCCGGCGGCGCCTTGTGCGGCAGGGCGATCCTCATGTTTCATGGCGTGCCGTTCCGCCGGATGGTTTCCGGTGCCGAGAGAATGTAGCGCGCGCTTTGCGGAAGGTGCAGCTCATGGATCACCACCGGGTCGGCGGCATGGTCCGCAGCCGCATCGGCGCGGCGGGCAATGGCGACGGCGCGGTCCCGGGCATTGTCGTCCACGCGGTAGCGCGCATGCAGGGCCGCGTGCCGCTCCGCCTGCTCGGCCGCGCCCAGCTGCCGGTATACCTGCGCCAGGTTGTAATGAGCGGTGGCGTTCTCCGGGTCTTCGAGCAGCGCCTTGTCGAACCAGTCACGCGCGTTGCCGAGCGCCTCGGCGCGCGCGGCCGACCGGGGGCGCGCCTGGCGGGCGATCTCCAGCCAGGTGAGACCCAGCTGGTTCAGCAGCCGGTAGTCCCGCGAAAAATCGAAACCGCGATCGCGCGCCTCGGGAAATTGCGTCCTGGCGAGGGCTTCAAAGGCGCCCAGCGCGTCTTCCAGGCGACCCTGCTGGAACAACAGCAGGCCGCTGAACCAGGCGGTCGACCACGGGGGCGGGGGCTCTGGGTGAGACAGGGCGCGCCGCAGCGCATCGGCCGCCTCGTCGAGACGCCCCTCCTGCAAATAAGTCCGCGCCAGGTTCAGGGGGCCGGCCGAGTGCCCGCGCGCCTCCACGCCGGCGAATATTTCTTCGGCCTGGCGCAGTTGACGGCCCTGGCGCTTGCGCAGCGCGCCGATGCCGTAATCGTTCCAGCGCTGCCATTCCGGGATTTGCCGCGGCGCGAGCCGTAGAGGATCTCGATCGGGGCCGACCGGGAAGGTGACCCGGTCTTCGGCGACGATCGTAATGGGGAGTTCGTTGCGCACGAAAGCGTGTTCCTGGACATGGCGCATCAGGGTCGTGTCGAACTTGCGGTAGTTGAGCCGCAGGGTCACGGTGAGCTCTCCCTCCAGCTCCGGCGGGATGTCGAGGCGGTAATGCACCAGGTCCGCTGCGCCGGGCGGCAGCTGGTGATCGTAGAGGGCCACGAAAATGTCCTCGGGGTTGCGGCGCTCGATGCGATTGCCTTCGCGGTCCAGCAGGTAGGCGTTGACGAAATGCGACCAGGGATCCACCGCGTGATCGGCGGGCGCGACGCCGCCGCTGTGGCCGATGACGCGCCCCTCGTGCTCGACGCGGACCTCCAGCCAGACCTCGTTGGAGTCGGTCGTGCCCTGGGTGAAATGGTGGCCGACGTCGAGATTGCGGATCACCGCTTGCAGCAGGTAGCTCTCTCCCGGAACCAGCGCCGGAACCTCGGGACGGATCGGACCGAGCAGGGGCCCGTCGACCCGGACCCCCCGCCGCAACGCCACCAGGTCCACGCGCAGCGAGTCGCGCAGAAAAGCCTGGTGGGCGGCGACGACGCTGTCGGGCAGGCCGACCATTTTCGGGATCGCGGTGTTCGCCGCAGGAAAGAGGTGATTGAGCACGGTCATCTCGCCGGAGGGTCCGCGGACTTCGCCGCCGAAATCGTCCGAGGGCACCGCCGGCATGTGGCAGCCGTTGCAGTTGGGCTCGGCCTGCTGCGGGTAATAGAAGCTCTGCACGCCGTGGCCCGACACGCCGCTGAGCAGGAAAGAATCGTAATGGTTCTGGCCGCGGAGCCACTTGTAGTCGTTCAGCGCCTCGGGCAGGTGCAGCTTGTGGCAGCTGCCGCAGAACTCGGTGGAACGGTGCAGTGGCTTGAGGAAGGTGCGCTGGTGGAACTGGGGCTTCGCCTTGATCAACTGGCCGTTGACCCACTGGAGAAAGGCGTTGTCACTGAAGGTGAACGGATAATGGATGGGTTCCTCGATGGTGAAGTCGGAGTTGCCCTTGGGGCTGTGCACGGCGCTGACCGCATGGCAGACGGTGCAGGTGAGCCCGGCGCGCGCAGTCGGGTGATTCACGTCGTCGAAATCCGGATCGTCGAAAGCGCCGGAAAGCAAAGGCACGAGGTCGTGACAGCCGGCGCAGAAACGGGCCGCCTGCACGCTGCTGTCCCGTTCCAGGGCCACGCGGCGCGTGTTGCGCACCGAGAACAGGTAGACCGGATTGTTGAAGGAGGCGAATCGATGGACGCTGTGGCTCCACTGTTCATGCACATCGGCGTGGCACTCGCGGCAATAGCCGTCCATCATCAGCGACTCGGCCGGGATGTGGCGCCCTGAAGCCGAGCGAACCAGCGAGGGGCTGAAATCGACCGCGTCGGCCGCCCCCGGGGGGACGCTGCCGCGCGGGTCGTGCATCTGCAGGAGTACCAGGGCCAGCGCGCCCGCCGCGCCCAGCACCGCGACCAGCCCGCCGGTCCGCCAGCGGATTCGGGGACCGGCGAGCCTGTGCAGCACGAAGAGCCAGGCGCACAGCAAGGGCGTGATCACGTGCAGCCAGTAGGCGATATCGCGCAGCAGGGGATCGCGCACGCTGAAGAAGTCGAAGCGCACCAGCAGCAATCCGCTGGCGAACAGCACGAGCAGGGCCGCAAACAGGCCGATCCCGGCGTAAACGGCGTGCCGGTTCGGGCGGCGCCATGCACTGCGCATGTGCAGGGCGATGAAAACGCCTGCCGGCGCAAGAAACAGCAGACCGGCGACGAGGTGGAAAAGGAACATGTACTGGTAGACGTGGTCCTGGATGCCCTCGCCGCGATACCACTCCAGGAAGGTCACCAGGCCGAGATATGCGGAGTTCACCGCCAGCAGACTGAATACCACCAGGAGCACCGCCAGCAGGCGACGCAGCCCCGGCCCCACCACCGGCTTCGGACGTGTCCTGCGGATCATTGGCCGCCCTGGTACCGGTTCAGGAAGCGCTCGTGCAGCGCTTCGCGCACCGCGGGGTCGCCAACGCCCGGGGTGCTCGGGAGCGGGCCTACGGTGTCACCGTCATCCGTGTAGAGGTCCATGTCCTTGGCGAAGCCGCGCGCTTCGAGCACCACCACGCGGCGCCAGTTTTCCTGTACGGGGGCAGGTGCGGCGAATTCGGCATGCAACTCGTCGCCCGGCCCGATGACCGCGAGCGCATCGTTCTGCTCGGCCACCAGCGGCATCACGGGGCCCAGCGCGGTGTAGTACCCGCTCTGGTAGCGCGTGTCCCAGAAAGGCGAGCGGTCCGCGTAATCGTAGTAGGGCAATCTCTGCGCGAGCGTGTCGCGCCGCGGGAATCCCGTCTTGGACATGCGGGCATCCAGCATGGGCGCCTGGTGGCGACGCAGCCCGGCCGGCGGGTCTTCCGCGTGCACCACGGCGATCCGGTCCCAGTAGATTTCCCAGTTGGAACTCAGGCGCAACCGGGTCGTCCCCGCCGGGAGGCCTTCCAGGGGCAGCGACATCTCGCGAGGCATGCCCGCAGGATAACCGAAGCGCTCGTACACCACCTGCCAGCGCCCGTCGGCGCCCATGGCCTCCAGCGTCGGCGGCGCGTAATCGGCGCCGGCCTGCCACGCCGCGAAGACCGTCTGGGAGTAGGGGTACTCGACCCAGCCGTCGGCCACCAGCACCGGCCGGCTGCCGGTCGGGTTGATGACCCGGTCGAATGACAGCTCGAGCACGTGCTCGCGGGCGAGCCGGGCGAGGAAGCGGGGGTCGGCGACGCCCGGCGGAGGCGCTTCGAAGTCCCGCTCGCGCAGCAGCGGGGCGACCTCCATGCCGCGGTCATTGCTTGCCCGGGCGACGGGGATCGCCGCGGACTCCCGGTAGAAGAGCGGGGCGCCGGTCGGCGCGGGGCCGCCGCCGGTATGCATGCGCTCGTCCAGCGTCATGCGCCAGCCCGGCGGCAGGTCGAACAGGTGCAGTCGCACCGTGTCCAGGTAGGCGATTTCCTCCATCGGTTCGCCGATCTTCAGGACATAGCGGCCATTCCGGGGCTGGATCGCGTTTTCCGGAAACTTGAAATACTCCCAGGGACGAGGCTCGGAGTAGACACCCGGTTCGAGCAGGAAGCCGATGCCGGCGACGCCGAGCAGGTCGCTGACGAACTCGTAACGCTCGCCGTTCCAGGCGAACAGCACCGGGCAGCTCGCCAGCTGCCGCTGGTATTCCGCGATGCGATGCAGTTCTCCGGCCGCCAGCCCCAGTTCCGTCTGGAACACCCCATCGGTCCAGAACAGCTTGAGGAAATCGGCATGTTGCCGGCCGCCCAGGCCGAGGGCCAAGGGCTGCAGGCTCTGGCCGGGCGCGGAGTGGGCGTCGTAGGTGTCGGCGAGCGCCCACCGGTCGCCGGCGCGCAGCAGCAGCCCGGTGCCGATTCCGGAGCTGTTCGAGCGCATCCCCTCGCCTTCTTCGGAGAGCCCGGTCGGCTGCACCGCGACGAAGGGGTGGCGCCCGGCGCCGGGGCCCCAGGCCGCCAGCACGGTCGAGCTGTCATCCGCGCGCGCAAGCGCCGCCACCGAGGGCCCCCTGCCTGGCTCCAGCAGGACCGTCGCCACGGCAAGCACAGCGTGCTTCGCCTGGAAAAGGGGCCCGGCCGCGCGGTCTCCCGGGAGAGCGAAGACCCGGAATCCGTCCGGATCGTGCACGAGGAGTTCCATCCGGCCGCTGCCGTCCAGGTCCAGCACGGTGATCGCCGCTTGTGCCGCCGTTTCGGTGGCCTGCTCGGCAAGGCGGGTCTCCTGCCATGAGCCCGTCTCGTCCGGATCCCAGCGCGAGAGCGCGCCCTCGGCATCCAGCGTGAGCAGGCTGACCTGGCCATCAGCCTCGAGATCCGCCGCGCTTGCGGCGACCAGCGGGGCCGCCGTGAAGGCGTCGAATCCGTCGGCGGGCGCGTAGCGCCAGAGCCGGTCGTTCAGGAAGACCTCGTGCGGCGGCTCGGCGTGAAGGACGACGATATCGGCGTCGCGATCGCCGTCCAGGTCGGTGGCCAGCGCCTGCCGGCTGGGCCGGGCGCCGCCGCCCACGGCGGTCTCGGCCCGGCCGGCCAGGCGCCTGAAGGTGCCGTCCAGGTTGTTGTTGAACAGCTCGTTCGGGCCCGCCGCGTCGACGAAGAGAATATCGAGATCGCCGTCATGATCGGCGTCGAACAGCACGGCGCCCGCACAGGCGCCGCCGCCGGCCACGCCGGCTTCTGCAGCCCGCTCGTTCCAGCCCGCGGGGGCCTGCATCCACAGCTGGTCGGCCCCGCGCCCGCACAGGAAAGCGTCCACCTGCCCGTCATTGTCGACGTCACCCCAGGCGGCGGCGATCACGCCCTCGTGCCCGCTCAGCGGGTGACCGGGCCGCGGCTCGAAACCGTTGCTGCCGTCGTTCATGTAGACCAGCGAAGAACCCCCGGGCCCGCCGGCCACAAACAGGTCCTGGTGGCCGTCGCCGTCCAGGTCTGCCGTCGTGAGCCCCATGCCCGGGCTGCTTTCGGGAACGGTGGCCTTGACGGTCATCGGCGCGAACAGCGGTCCGGCCGGATCGGGGACGCCCCCGGGCGCGGCGGTCCCGATAACCTGTGCCTCGGCCCTGGGGCCCATGCGCGTATAGCGGAACTCGGCCAGGTGCGCGCGCGGATTGTTTTCGAAGCGCTGGTAGTCGGCCAGCATCCTGCGGGCGGCCTCGTCCTCGCCCAGGCGGCGTAACACGAGCGCGGCGCCGTAGTATCCGCTGCGCAGGTAGGGGTCGTTGCGGATCGCCTGCCGGTACCACTGCAGCGCTTCCCCGGTGCGCCCGAGCTGCACCATGGCCTGGCCGGTGAAATAGGCGGCATGCGCGTCCCGGGGCGCGGATTCGGCGACGCTGCGCAGGTATTCCAGCGCGCGCTCGCTTTGCCCCAGGTAGAGATGCAGGAGGCCGGCGACATAGCGGGCGCGCTCGTTTCGCGGCTCTTCCTCCAGCACCCTTTGCACGATTTCGAGGGCGCGCAGCTCGTCTCCCTCGCGCTGGCGATTGAGCGTGGCGATCGCCAGGTTGACGCGCACTTCCAGCCAGTGCGGATGCGCGTCGGCGAGCGCCTGGAATATCACGCGCGCCGCTTCGTTCTCGTATTGGCCCATGAGCCCCACGCCGCGATTGTTGGCGATGATGTCCTGCTCGCCCGGCGGCGGCGGCGAGGGCGAGCAGCCGGCGCCGAGCAGCAGCGCAACGAGAATGGCAAGGCAGGGACGACGCATGTGGGGTTCTCCGGCGGCCGGCGCGCCAGGGTCAGGGCAGCCTGCGCTTGGCCGCAGCGATCCGTCCGCGCAGCGACTCGATGGTGATCGGCTCGTCGCCGGCGGGCGCCAGGTAGTCCTGCTGCGCGTAGGAATGAATACGGGAACGGTGATGCGCGCGCATGTCATGTCCCACGCGCCGCTCGCGCTCGCCGCGCAATGCATCCAGGTTGATGGGCGCCACTACGACTTTCTCTCCCGGTCCGGGGTCCGCCTGGGCCATTATACGTCCGTCGTAATCGACGACCATGCTGCCGCCGGGCCAGCTGAAAGGCGGGTAATGGTCCATTGCCGCCCCCTGGTTCGAGGCGACCACGTAGGCGGTGTTCTCGATCGCGCGCGTCCGGTTGACGACCGTCCACCAGTCCATCGGTGCTGCGGTCCCCCAGGGGTCCATGTAGGCGGAGACGCGGATCAGCACCTCGGCGCCGCGGAAGGCCAGCTCGCGAATGGTTTCCGGAAAGACCCAGTCGTAGCAGATTGCGACGCCCAGCTTGCCGAGTTCGGTGTCCACCACCGGGAAGGGGTCTTCCGCATAGTCCTCGAAATCGTGGGGGCTGGCGTGAACTTCCCAGGGGATCCAGGTGTTGACCTTGCGGTATTTCGAAAGCAAACCGCCGGGACCGACGAGTGCCGTGGTGTTGAACACGGCGCCCGGATAGTTTTCGTCCCGCTCCAGGAAAGTGCCGGTCTGGATGTAGCAGCCCAGCTTGCGCGCGATCTTTTCATAGGCCTGCGTGTGCTCGTTGGGCACCGGGATCGCCAGGTGCTTCAGTAGCTTGTCCGTGGACTCGTGGATCGGGACGGCATGCGAGAACTCCG
>Ga0209936_1000563_pt1 | contig 22265 bp, 13 predicted proteins | sample SalPonR1_A_D1_MG_FD_185694 | JGI IMG/M metagenome (GOLD analysis project Ga0209936, IMG submission 185694) | Salt pond soil microbial communities from South San Francisco under conditions of wetland restoration - Salt Pond MetaG R1_A_D1_MG... ... | reverse complement strand
CGCGCCTTCGAGAAATCGACAGGAAAAAAAATACCCTATGACATGGCAGGGCGGAGGAGCGGAGATGTTGCGGAGTGCTTCGCGGATCCATCCAAGGCAATGGCCGAGCTTTCATGGAAGGCGGAAAAGAGCTTAGAGGACATGTGCCGGGACTCCTGGCGCTGGCAGAGGGGAAATCCCGAGGGATATTGAACATGGAAAACAAGGGATAAATGAAACTTTGTCAAACAAAATGAGTCTAATGGAAAAAAGAAGGAGAGGTGAGCTTGATGAAAAAAATAATTTCATGGGCGGTTCTTGTTTCCATGATCGTATTGGCCTTTGCCCCGCTGTCGGTTTTCGCAGACGGTCCCGAGGAGCTTGAGAGGGCAATAAAGACCGCAAAGGAGCATTTTTCCATATCGGAATCCTACAGCCAGTTCAGCTACGACGTTCAGGAGGCTGGAGGCAGGAAAGTATGGAACATGGCATGGAGGTCCGACGATTCAAACGACGGAAACATAAGGGTTTCCATCGATTCGGACGGCATGGTCCTTTCATACAGAAAGTACAAGCCTTCAAAGTACGAGGGAAGCAAGCTTCCGGCTTATTCGAGGGACGAAGCGATTCTGAAAGCCCAAGATTTCATGGAAGGGCTTGAAAAAGGGCTGGTAGAAAAATTGGCTGAAAACGAATACCGCGAGGATTCGGTTTCAAGCCGGACCTATTGGTTTTCATACCACAGGGTGTCCGGGGGCATTCCATTCTATGGCAACACCATAAGCATAGAAATCGACAAGGACACAGGAGAAGTGACAAGCTACAGACGCAATTGGGACAGCAAAACCGTATTTCCATCTCCCCAAGGCGTAATAGGCATGGAAGCGGCGCAGGAAGCATACAGCGAAAAGATCGGAATCGAGCTTGTATACAAATACAGGGTCGATGGCGAAGAGATTTCGCCCTACCTGGTATATGAGCCCAAGGAAAGCGGCAGTGCATGGATAGACGCTTTCACCGGAGAAAAGATAAATTCTCCCGGATACTATTATTCGGGTTTTGCGGAGGAAGCGAAAGCGATGGATTCCCTGACGCCTGAAGAACTGAGGGCAATTGAGGAAATGGCGGATCTTATAGACTCCCAAGAAGCCGAGGACATACTGAGGAAATGGGATGAAACGGGCTTTGACGACGGCTTCGAGCTTGTTTCATCGAGGCTGGAGCAGGTTTGGCCCCAACAAGACAGGCTGCAATGGAGCTTTTCATTCAGAAGGTCGGTGGAAAAGGACGGAAATTCAATCATAGATAGCGGATACGGCTCAGTCGACGCCCAAAGCGGCCAAATACTGAGCTTCTGGAACTCGGCAAACGGCCGCGACGCAGACGGGGAAATAGCCTACACCAGAGAGGAATCCCTCCAAGCGGTCGAAGCCTTCCTCGAGAAATTCGCACCGGAAAGAATGGAAGAGTATGTCTACGAAGACGCCAATGATGCGGTCATATTGGGAAAAGAAGAAAGCGAAAGGGATGAAAGAAACTACAGCTTCAATTTTACCAGGATACTTGACGGAGTGCCTTTCCGCTCAAACAGGATTTCGGTAGGATTCGATGCCGTGGGCGGACAAATCCAAAACTACAGCCTCTCTCATTTCCATGTGGAATTTCCGTCTGCCGACAAAGCCGCCCCGATTGATTCGGCTTACCAAGCGCTTTATGAAAAAGTCGGACTCGAGTTGGTCTATGTTTCTCAAATGGACGAATTGCAAATGAAGATGAGCTTTATGGAAGGCGAAGCCGGGACAGCTGTCCTTCTGGCATACGGCCTCAAGGCGGGGAAACCGGCGATTTTGGAGGCCGAGACACTTGAGCTGCTAAGTAATGACGGAAGCCCCTACAAGGAGCCCGTGGACGCTAAATACACTGACCTTGAAGGGCATTATTCGAAAGGGCAAGTTGAGACGCTCGCCGAAAACGGAATATACCTTCAAGGGGAGAGTTTCAAGCCGGACCAAATTATTTCGCAAAAGGATTTCTTCCTGCTCTTCGTCCATACAATGGGCTACTACGTTCCGGACGAAAGGGACGAGGACTTCATCGACAGGATGTACGAATATCTGGTCAGGGAGGAAATAATCTCCCAAGAGGAAATAGACTTGGGCGCCCAGGTCGAGAGAATCGACGCGGTAAAGTACATGGTAAGGGGCCTTGGTTATGAAAAGCTTGCATCCCTGGGCAAAATATTCGTACAGGAATTTCCGGACGTGGACGGGGAATACGCTTGTCTTAGGGGACACGCGGCAATAGCCGCAGGCCTTGGAATAGTCAATGGATACGAAGGGCTCTTCCATCCGGGGAATTCCCTCAAAAGGGGAGACGCGGCTATAATGATATACAACCGTTTGAGCAGATAGGAGAGGCATAAACCGTATCCCCCTCCTCTTGGGTGTGCTATAATGAAAAAAACGAGGCATTGCCGGAAAAAGGGGAGATAACAATTGGGTTTATATCAAGATTGGAACGATTTGTCCGAAAGCAAGCAGGAGCAAGGTGGGTATGACGAGTTCTGGCAGGCGTATTTCCTGAAGGAGAAAGAAGCATACGAAAAAATACTGACAGAGGGTCGGCTTTCCACGACAGGAACGGTTTCCGGCCTTGCGGAAGAATTGGGTTTCTCCAACGAGGAAATGGCGGGATTCATAGACGGAATAAACACAAGCCTTAAAAAGCCAGTAGGCCTTGAGAACCTGGAGCCGGATTCCCAAGTGACGATGGAAATAGAATTGGACAAGCTCTACTACAACATGCACAAGGCGGAAGCGGATTGGCTCTACGAGCTTGAAATATGGAAGGAGCTTTTAAGCGCCGACACAAGGGAGGCAATAAGGAAGGACTTCAACCGCTCAAAGACATTTCAGCGCGGCAGCAAGAAGGTCGGACGAAACGATCCCTGTCCTTGCGGAAGCGGAAAAAAATATAAAAAATGCTGCGGCAAGAACAAATAGCAACCCGAATAATGAATGAACATAGAAAAGGCCCCCGGCATAATGCCGGGGGCCTTTGTCGCCTAATCCTTCTTGAGTACGGCAATAACATTGTGCGTTTTCCCGTCGTTTTTAAGGAATATGAAATCATCTTTCGATATTTTCCCGTCGATAAGAAAATGAACCTTTCCGCATGAAAGAGAAACCGGATTCTTAACCTCTATCTTGTAGAGCGTGTTTCTGAAAGTGTATTCAATAGAATACTTTTTCCAAAACATAGGTATGCATGGCTTCATATACAGCCTATTTCCTTCCTTTCTCAACCCCAATATGTTCTCGCAACCTATTTTATACAACCAACCGGCGGCTCCTGTGTACCATGTCCAGCCCCCTCTTCCTGTATGGTGGCTGGCATTGTATATGTCGGCCGCAACGACATAGGGCTCAACCTTGTAGTGGTTTGCTTCGAAAACCGAACGGGAATGGTTTATGGGATTAAGCATTTCAAACAGCTCGTAAGCCTTGTTGCCGTCGCCAAGCTCGGTAAATGCCTGCACCACCCACACCGCGGCGTGAGTGTACTGCCCTCCGTTTTCACGCAAACCCTTGGCATAGCTCTTTATATATCCCGGATTCTTTTCTGATTTTTCAAAAGGTGGTGAAAACAGAAGAATTATGCCCTTTTCCTTTCTCACGAGGTGGTTGTCTACTGCATTAATTGCCATTTGTGCACGTTCGGGAGAAGCTCCGCCCGATATTACGGCCCAACTTTGCGGCAGCGACGCAATCATGCACTCAGTGTTTTGAATTGAGCCCAGAGGGCTTCCGTCGTCGTAAAAAGCTCTCATGTACCAGGATCCGTCCCATGCGTTTTTCTCTATCGATTCTGTTATGAAGCGCGCGGCTTCCCTGTACAGAGTCTTCCTGCTTGAATCGTTCATCATCTCGCAGATTGGCAAGAAGTTTTTCAAGATCAAATGCAGAAACCAGCCCAGCCAAACACTTTCTCCTTTTCCTTCCAGTCCTATTGCGTTCATTCCGTCGTTCCAATCGCCTCCGCCCATGAGAGGAAGGCCGTGGCTTCCATACTTGAGGGATCTGTCTATAGCCTTGATGCAATGTTTGTAAAGGCTGTCTGTGAGCATGGATTCCCTGGGGGTGACATATTTTTCATTTTCGCCTTCCTCAAGGGGCTCCCCGCTTATGTAGGGGATTTCTTCTAAAAGGAAGTCTCTGTCACCGGTTATGCGTACATATTCCGCTACTGCGTATGGAAGCCAAAGCAAATCGTCCGAGAATCTGGTCCTTATGCCTTTGTCCGTCTCTCCCTCGTGCCACCAATGGAGCACGTCTCCCTCCTCGAATTGATGGGCCGCATGAATGAGTATCTGTTTTTTCGCGATTGAAGGATCTATCATCATCATGTTGACAGAGTCCTGCAGCTGGTCGCGATATCCATACGCTCCGCCTGCCTGGTAGAAAGCCGTGCGCGCCTTTATGCGGCTCGAAACGGTCTGGTAGACAAGCCAGTCGTTCATAATGACGTCGAACTTGTTGTCCGGGGTTGTAACCTGCAAGCGCCCGGTCAAGTCATTCCAATATTCGCCCGAACCGGATTCCGCTTTATTGACTTCATCTGGGCTTTTGTATTTATCTATCTGCTCGAAAATGCGGCGGGTTTTTGTTTCGGCGCCCATCATGAAAACAATAGTTTTTTCTTCTCCGGGTTCAAGAACTGTTGACACATGAAGCGCGCCGCAAGGGTCGAAGCCTATTCCGCAGGCATTCGACAGGGTCTTTTTGCCGAGCAGTTTTATTATGGCATCGCCAGAAAAATCTTCGCGGTTGCCCGTGAAGGACTTTATGGGTTCGGACGAGGCCATGTACATAATCTGGTTTGGATATTCATAGTTGTAGGGGTTAGTGACAAACAGATACTGGTTCTTGGCCAGGCGTGTCTTTATATGCTGCTGAGTATGCTGATCGTCCACTCCGACAACCGGCCGCACATAGAAAAAGGTGGAAATTGAGCGGGGGAAATCGGATAGATTTTTAAGGCGCAAACGATAAAGCTTTATGGATTCCCTGGGAGGAACGAACATCTTGAGGCTTGAAGATATTTCGTAACCGCACGTCACGAATTCGCTGTAGCCCTTACCGTGGCGGATTTCGAAATCCATGCCCCCTCCGAGGGGCTTGGGAGTCGCCGACCAAACCTTTCCGTATTCATCGTCCCTGAGATATATTATTTCGTGCGGGTCGTCGTAAAGGCTGTCGTTTGTCCACGGAGTCAGCTTGTTTTGCCTGCTGTTCTCATACCATGTGTAACCTCCTCCGCTCTCCGATACGGTGAATCCGAATTTGTCGTTTGCTATTACATTTATCCATGGAGCAGGCGTGTTTTCTCCTTCCTTCAGCCGTATTACATATTCCTTGTATTTTTCATTGAAGCCTCCGTAGCCGTTGAAATACTTGAGCTTGTTTCTGCGGAAGGCGGCCCTTTGTTTTGAAAAATTGAAATCGCGGAAAGCAAGAGGGGCGGGCAATGCCTGAACAGGGGGGTTGAGAGATATCTGTTCCTCCAGAGAGCCCATCTCGCAATCCACCACCATCCTCGAAGCGGCATAAAGCAGGGAAATTTCCTCTTTTGAAAGCTTGGCGCTGTTTAATATGAATACTCCCATCGATTTGGGGTCGGAAGCGTAACCGAATTTTCTGGAAGTCATATTCTTTATCTCTTCTTCCATGTCCTTGAAATACCCCGATTCTTCAAGGTTGAGTATGACAAGGTCAACGGAAATGCCCTTCAGGCGCCAATATTCCTTGGCTTTGAGAAGTTTCCATAGGATAGTCATACTCTCGCGGCATTTGATGCTTGCCAGAAGTATGGGGGAGTCCCCCGAAATCCCGAAGGGCCACAGGCTGTTTTGTCCCTTGCTGTTTCGCTTTATTATGCGCTCATACCGGTTTTTCTGCGGGCTCAGATGAAGAATCTGCGAACTCATGTCCTGGAAGAGGAAGACCTCTTCCTGCGAAAGGTCCAGATATTCAGCCTCTACTTGTGCCTGTATAGTGGCAAGTTCGGATAATTCGCGCACCATGTAGGGGTTCTTGTATTTTTCCACAAGGCCGCGAAGTTCCTCTCTCTTTTCCGTCACACCCATTGCGAAGGTCAAAACTGCCTTCTGCGTTGGGTCTATGCGGACGCTCTTTCTGAGGCTGACAATCGGGTCAAGCACTACTCCGGAAGAATTGTCAAGAACCTTTTCGAGTGCCGCCGGGTTGGAAAGGCTGCGGCCCCTTCCTATGAACTTGACTCTGTCTGTCTCATACTGCGTGTTTCCAAAGGGATGGCCCTCGCAGGAAACCGAATGGAAAAGGTGAAGGGGTGAATCCTTTTCCTCCCTCGGATTTCTGATCGCCGTCAGGCTTTCCGATTGCTGGTCGAATGAAGTGTTTACAAAAAGATTGCTAAAAGCCCTGTGGGCCACGTCCGCTTCCTGGGTGTTGAGGGAAATTTCGGCGTAGCTAGTCGTCTCGATCACAACAGGCCGGGTCTTTTTGTTGATGATAGATATACGCCTCACTTCCACATTGTCCTCAGGTGAAACCCATATTTCCATGTGTATGTTTATTCCCTTGCGGGACTGCACATACTCTGCTTTCTCGAGGGAAAAACGAGCCTCGTAGTCGTCCGTTTTCGCACAAACGGGCTCAAAGCCGGCCGACCATACGTCGTTGTCTTCCATATTCTTAAAATAGAAAGCCAGTCCGTGGTAATTTCCTTGCAGGTTTTCCCGCCAGCGGGTCACCATCTTGTTTCTGTATCGGCTGTATCCTCCTCCGTTGTTTGTCACAATGACATGGTACTCCTTGTTTGAGAGCACATGGCAGCGGGGGAAGCTCAGAACGCCTTGCTTGAAGACTCGTGTCATGAATACTTCCTTTGGAGCGTATTCCTTTGTGATTTTTTCCTTTTCCTTCAGTTCGTGGGTTATTATGACTCGGAACGGCAATTTTTCCTGCAGCATGTTTGCGCCCATCTTGACAACCGGTTCCGAATGGAATCGATTTTGCATTATCGAACCATTTATGAAATTGTTTATTGCAACAAGACTCATGCCCAAATGATGCGCCATGTACGCCTGCACAATCTTACCAGACTCCTTCATGCCGGTGCGGTTTTTTGTGTAGTCGACTGATTCGTAAAAACCGTAGGGGCCCATAAGGCCTTCTGACTCCAGCATTTTCAAATTCGAAATCACGGCCTGATGGTCGAAAGGAAGGCCGAAGAAAGAAGCATAAGGGGAAACGACATAATCGTTTACAAGACCCCTTTTAAAGCCCAGGCCGGGTACTCCGAAAGCCTTGTACTGGTAATTGAGGTCGATGTCGAAATAGTAATATGCGGATTCCGAAAGGCCCCACGGCTTGTTCTTGCTTTTTCCGTAGTGCTTCTGGTTTTCGATGACCGAGTGGTATGTTTCGTCGAATAGAGTGTTTTCGTAGTTCTTTAAAATGAGGTTGGGCATGAAATACTCGAACATTGTTCCCGACCAAGACGCCAAAACCCTGAAACCTTCGGACAAGGTCAATGTTCTTCCAAGTTTGTACCAGTGTTTTAGAGGCACCTGCTTTTTGACTATGGCAAGAAAGCTGGTCTGCCTTGCCTCAGACGCCATCAGGTCGTAGTAGCTTTCAGTGAGATAGTCGTTTTCCCAATCGTATCCTATGGAAAACAGGTGTATCTTCTCGTCATAGAGCGCAGCGAAATTCGTTTGTTCGACAATATTTTCTGCCAAATGGCTCAGCTGGTCGAAGGTGCGGAGAACTTCGTCCAAATTGCAAAGTATTGCCTTGAGCTTGTTCTCGAGCTTGATTAGTGCAGATTTTTCACTTTCGTTTTCCGCTTTGGTTTTTTTCTTTCTTATCTTGAAAATCATGTCATTGTATTTGGAGCGAAGCTCGGAAAGGCTCAGGTCCATTCTCAGATGCCGTGTGTCTTCAATTATTTCGCTGTAAGCGGGATGTTCTGAATCTGCAATGTCCTCGGGATATATTATGACGGTGTAGTAATTGTCGTACTCCGACAATAGCTCCTGAACGGTTGTTTTAATTTTTTTCGAACAGGTGCTGGCAGTCTTTTCGTATGCAACTATTTTGTCGAGAAAGGCTTTCCATTCGTGGGCTTCCTTTCCTTTGATGCTTCCGAAATCCTCGAGTATTTCGCGTATGTTTTCGTCAACGCTTCCGCTTATCTCGCAGGTTTCCCTGAGCCCTTGAACTATGTCGTCGTCAATTGGGGGCTTGTCGCGGTATTCTTCAAGGCTTTGTTTCAGGGTTATAAGGTAGCCTATGAAATTGCCGCTGTCAACGGTTGAAATGTATCTGGGCCGGAGGACCGAAAGGTCGTTTGTGTTGTACCAATTGTAGAGGTGGCCGTTCCATTTCTCCATTTTCGAGACGGTTTCGAGAAGGCGTTTTATTACTATGACCATCCTTGTTATGGAAAGATAGCCCATGTCCCTCGCAGAAACGGCGGCAAGAAGCATAAGGCCTATATTTGTGGGCGAAGTACGGTTGGCGGCGTCTCTTGGAGGGTATATTTGAATGTTGTCAGGGGGAAGATAGTTGTGGCTCTTTTGCGCAAGGTCCTCATAGAAGGCCCATATTCTTCTGGCCTCAAGGCGCAGATAGGCTGCGTCCTCATCAGGCACAAGCGGCTCTGCAGGCTTTCTTGAGCCAAGCGTAAAGGCTATGAATGGAGAACAGAGCCAAATGGCAGCAAAAATCCAGGGAAGGGCCGATGCCCCCTTGCCGGCAAAGGCGACAAGCAATAGAAAGAGCAGAACCTCCGCAAAAACAATCCACATCTTTCTTATGAAATGCGAAAGGGCGGGCAGCTTTTCTTTTTCGGACAAAGAAGCCGTTACCCATTCGAGCATGTTGTTCTTGGAAATGACAAGCCTGAAAAGCGATATGCATATCGCCTCGGCCGTCACATAAGCCTCGTAGGGAAGAAAGACCGTTTGCAGGAGCAAATACTGCAGAGTTCCCTTCAAACCGAACTTGACCTTGCCGCTTCGCGAGTACAGCCTGTTGGGAGTCTGGTGCCGCCTGGAGAATGCGGAATCCGCTATCTCGAGCAAAAGAGGGAGGAACATGGATAAAAAGGCGATAGAAAGCCAGCGCCATGGAGAGCCGGGCAAAAATGTCATAGAGCCGATTATCAGCACAAAGAGGGATATGGTGTATAGGCTGCGCCTGAGGTTGTCGAGTATTTTCCACTTGGACAGAGCCGACAAGGGATTTGCCGTCCTTTTCCCCTGCTTGTTTACAATTCTCGACCTCAGCCATGGCAGAAGCTGCCAGTCCCCCCTAACCCACCTGTGCAGTCGCATTATGTAAGAAAAATACCTCGTGGGGTGGTTGTCCACAAGCTCGATGTCGGTTGCGAATGCCGCCCTTATATGGCTGCCTTCCAAGAGGTCGTGGCTAAGGACCCGGTTCTCGGGTATTGCGTCAGTAAGCACCTTGTTGAATAGGGGAAGGTCGTAAATACCCTTTCCCATGAAGATTCCCTCGTTGAACATGTCTTGGTACAAATCGGATATGTTTTCCGAATAGATGCTTATTCCTGTGTTTCTGGCATATATGTGCGTGAAGCGGGAAGCGTTGGAGCTGCTTACGCTTATGCTCACGCTTGGCTGTATGAATCCGTATCCTTCCTCCACACGCCCTTTTTCTGGATTGAAGATGGCTTGGTTGAGGGGGTGGGAAATTGTTCCTATGAGTTTTTTGGCTGAGTCCATTGGAAGCTGTGTGTCTTCGTCGAGGGTTATTATGTATCGTATTTTTGATTTGAGGTTTGAAATATCAGGCGAGATTACTAAATGGGATGTTTCGCCGCTTCCGGAAAGAAGATTTCCAAGTTCGGTGAGAGAGCCCCTCTTCCGTTCCCAGCAAATCCATTTTTTCTGGCGGGCATTGAAAAGGCGCTTTCTTTGAAAATAGAAGAAAGTGTCCTTCTCCGGCGAATACTTTTTGTTGAGCCTTGCGGCTTGGCCGAGGGCGCTTTTTATTATGGCATTGTCTTCTTCCGTGAATTCGCTGTCCGCGTCCTTGAATTCTCCCAGCAATGCAAAGTAAAGGTTTTCACTTTTGTTTCCAAGATAGTATGTTTCGATTTTTTCAAAAAGATCCCCTATGTTTTCTTCGGCTGCAATCAGGGATGGAATGACCACCATGGTTGCGGACTCTTCGGGTATCCCTTTTTTAAGGCTTAGCTTGGGAAGAAATACCGGAGGGACAACCTTCAGGAAAATCCAGTTGAGAAATTTTATTATGATTTCGCTTATGGGTATGAAGAGTACCAATCCCGCTAATACTGCGTTTCTGTTTGATTCGAAAATATTCGATATGTCATATATGAATAGGCCTGTTACTGCAAGCGTAAGCAGAAATACGGGAAGAAGGTAGGCCGACGCCGGAAAGTCGTGGAAACGGCCGCGCCTTCTCGCAAAGCCCAGAAGTGAAATTAGTTTTTCGCGTCCCTTTTCAGTCAGGTAGTATCCCACATGGGTCTCCCTTAAAGGCTTCCCATCCTCCTTAGCCTTCTCGGACAAGTCCAGAAGCTTCATGGCGACCTTTGTCTCGTTTATACCGTACCTTCTGGAGAATGCCTCGATTTCATGGCGGCAGTGGTCGCGCGACTCGAAATCCATCTGCAGGTAAACTCCGGAGGGGTCCTTCCTTAGTATGCCCTCGACAATGGAAACCGATTCGAATATGTTGTTCCAATCCAATTGGGATATCTTGTTGAGCGAAGTGATGAGGTTGCCTATTTGATTCTTGTGTAAGGACTGGGTGCGAAGGGCCAGTTCGACCGTTTTCTCTATGGTCGTGTCGTATTCCCTGAGCTTGTGCGTAAGATACCTGGATATGTATTCGTATTTCTCATTTTCCCTTCGGGTTATCCGAACCAGATACTCCACATAGGAAGACGACACCATGGGGGAGTTTCCGATATCTTCCTTTATTTGGTTTAGAGCAGAAAAAGTGTCTTCAAAATCGAGCCGCATGACTTTTTCGCGTTCGAGCTGATTGCGGTAGATGTCTCCTGAAATTTCACGTATTCGTTCAATGACGGCTAAAACGAGCACGGTGTTGAAAATCCACAGTTCGCTCATGGAAAAGATGCTGGCGCTCTGATAGGCCTTCAAATAGTTGATTATTATGTCCTCGTTGAAATTGCCGCTTGTGATTTCAACAAGGTTCAGGGCTGCGGGATATATGCGGGGATAACCGCTGAAGATTGATTCGTCAAGAATTCCAAGGCGGATCTTCTGCCTCTTGTCCAGGGTCAGCTTCAATTGTTTGACCTGTTCGTCTATCTTGTAGAAATTGTCCAGAATCCAATTGCTTCCCGGGTAAAGCTCCCGCTCGCCCGTAGCAAGGTCGGAGAGGCCCGACGAAAAATCGACTATGTCCGAATGGTTTCTTTCCAAACGGTCAAGCAGCTTGCTCAAAGAATACTTTTTGAACTTGAAACTGCTTTCAATTGCCGTTTTTTCCGCACGTGAACGCATTTCTTCCATGTTTATCATAAAAACACTTCCCAATGAATATTTCTTAATCCCGTATTTTCTCTATGTATAGAAGTATACCCTGTGGATGTGAAAATATTCCATCCAATTGAATTAGACGACATTCCAAAGGCTGGATAAAAATGCTTGCCGAGTGTATAATCAAAGATAGAGGGGTGGTATGCATGATTTCATATCCTGAAAAGCTTTTGGGAGATTTGTCGGTGATAATAGGGTCGATTGCGCTGGCGGTAATAATATGGGGCGTATTCTTCTGTCTCGCAAAGTGGCTTTACGGAGAAATCTTTAACCGGACTGCGACCGACTCGGCAAGCAGGCGCGAAGATGCGAGGCGCTCCCTTGGTTCATACATACTGCTGGGGCTTGAAATCCTAATAGTGGCCGATATAATAGGAACCGTAATCGATCCCACCATGGAGGAAATAACTATACTTGGAGCCATAGTTGTCATTAGAACCATCATAAGCGTTTTCCTTGACAAAGAGATTAAGGGAAAGGATAAAATTTAGTCCCAACAGCAGGTTGACAAGGCCAACAAAAAATCATATCATAGTAATTGATTTTGCATGCACCTATAGCTCAGCAGGATAGAGCAACGGTTTCCTAAACCGTGTGCCGGAGGTTCGAGTCCTCTTAGGTGCGCCAAAGAAAAAGAGAAGGGCCTTTTGGGGCTTTCTCTTTTTTTATGCCCTAAAACAGCAAGGGCTTTCGTATACTACTATATAAAGAAAAGTCAATCAATATAAGCGGCATACCGATAAGGGCAAATCCGCCGAAAGGCGGAGACGCAAAGCCACGGGCCTAAAATCGCAAGATTATGGCAGCCGGGCCGCCGAAAGTTGCATTTGAATTTTTGGCTCTGCTTCGGTAACGATTCAGAGCCTTTATCATGTGCTGCGACGTCAAGGAGGGAAAAAAATGAAACAATTGCAGAGCATCGTAAAAGACTTCATGATCATGGCCATAGTAATGACAATTTCCATTCCCGTCGTTTCACACGCGCAGGGCAATGCATACGGTTTGAACAAAAGCGAAAAAATCTACAGAGGCAAGCCAACCGCGGAAGCGGTGGAGAAAAAAGAAAAAGCCCTGGAGGAAAAGGACGCCCTAAAAGCCCAAAAGGACAGTCTTGAGGCGGAGATCCAAGCTCTCGAAAGCGAGCTTGAAGCGGCGGAAGAGGGAGAATCTTCCATAGGCATTGCAGAGGCCATAAGGACCAGGAAACAGCAAATGGAACAATTGAAGCTTGCAATGAAAGAAAAGATTGTCGAGGCCAAGACAGCCTTGAGAGCTTCCTATACGGAAGAAGAACTGGCGGAAATCGAGCAAATGCGTGAATCCCTGGCGCTCAAATTCAAGAACGCCAGCTTCCTCCCGGTCGAAAGCATCATGGCAAGGGGAAGGAACATCAAGTTCGACACGCCGCCGGTAATAAAGGATGGAAGGACCCTTATACCGGTGAGGGCTGTTTCAGAGGCTTTTGGAGCAGATGTCACATGGGATCCGGTTTTAAGGACGGTAACAATCGTAAGGGGAGAAACGGAAATTGTGCTTGAAATAGATTCAATCGGCGCAATGGTCAACGGAGAGGAGTCCACTCTTGACGTTCCGCCAGAAATAATGGGCGGAAGGACAGTGGTTCCGTTGAGATTCGTATTGGAGAAGATGGGATGGGAATGTGATTGGGACGGAGAAAACATTGAAATAGTAGAAGAAACCGATGCCGCAATAGAAGACGACCCTGCTGAAGAACCTGCAGATGGAACAGAGGATGATTCGCAGGAAGAACCTGAAGATCCTGAAGATGCCGAAGAGGATGAAAACGCTGCAGATACTAAGGCCGATGATGGAGAAGAAATTTAAAACCGGGACAGGCCGGGGCAAAGCGTAAAACGTAAACAGAAGAAGACTCAAGTGACCCTTCAATTGATTGAGGGGTCATTTTCATATATTGGGGAATCATTGATTACATAAGGCGCAGACTTGTGTTAGGATAGTGTTAGATAAAAAAACAGGAGGCTTAACATGTTTACAAAAGCGATTGTGAGAAAACCGGGCAGAAGCCTTATAAGCGGCATCACAACGGCCGAAGGTCTGGGCAGGCCCGATTATGAAAAGGCGGTCTGCCAGCACGGGGCATACGTAAGGGCGCTCGAAAGCTGCGGGGTAAAGGTCCAGGTTCTTGAGCCGAGCGAGGAGTTTCCCGACAGCTGCTTCGTAGAGGACGTGGCAGTGCTTTTTGCGGAAGCCGCAGTAATAACCAATCCGGGGGCGCCTGCAAGAAACGCCGAAAAAGAGCTTATAGTTGAAACCATAAAAAAGAATTACCAAACAATAGAGCGCATAGAGGAGCCTGGAACCCTCGAAGGCGGAGACATAATGCAGGACGGGAAAACATTCTACATAGGAGTCTCCGAAAGGACAAACGAGGAAGGGGCCAAGCAGCTCAGGTCCATAGTCGAAAAATACGGGTACCAGGCAAGGCTTGTTCCCGTATGCGAGGTTCTGCACCTCAAGACGGGAGTCACGCTTTTCCCCGACGGTTTTCTGCTCGCAGGGGCTTCCTTCGGAAACGACGCAGCATTCGACGGCTCAGTCAGGCACTTCGTTGCGGAGGAAGAGTCCTATGCAGCAAACTGCCTGCTCGTCAACGGAAAAGTCATTGTGCCTTCGGGATTTCCAAAAACGCTTGAAGTGCTTAAAAACAGAGGATACGATATAATAGAGACGGACATGGGCGAATTCCGCAAAATAGACGGAGGACTCACCTGTCTGTCGCTGCGCTTCTAAAAAGGGCGCAAGAGACGGGCCCGCCGGCAAAAGACCAAGGAGGAGGGTGCATGATGGAAGAAAAAAAGATCTCCGATTTTGAAAATGCAGGAACCATCCAGGGTTTCTACATGATAAAGTCTATTTCGGTAAGAAAGGCAAAGAACGGCAGTTTCTTTGCCGATTTGACCCTTTCCGACAGCACAGGGGAAATAAACGCCAAAATCTGGGACGCCCAGGAGAATGCTGAAACGTTTTTCGGCTCGGGAGCCATAGTCAAGGTCCGCGGAGACCTTTCCCAGTGGAAGGGAAGGGCACAGCTCACCATAAAGAAAATTCGGAAAGCGGAGCCCCAAGACGGGCTCGACATAGAAAATTTCGTGCAGAGCGCCCCGGAAAGCTTCGAAAGCATGTATGGGGAAGTGCTTTCATTCATAGACAAAATGTCCGATCCCGATCTCAAGAAACTCTCGGGACACCTCTTCGACAGTGTAAAGGACAAGCTTTCCTACTACCCAGCCGCAAAAAGCAACCACCACGCCATTCGGTGCGGCCTGCTCTACCATACACTTACCATGCTAAGGGTCGGTGAAAAACTATCTTCGGTATACAGCAAAATAGACAGGGACCTGCTTTACGCGGGAATAATAGTTCACGACCTTGCAAAGACCCGGGAAATGGAATCGAATGAAATGGGCATAGTCTCAGAGTACACGAGAGAGGGCAAGCTGCTCGGCCACATAATACAGGGCATAACCGACATAGACAAGGCGGGAGAGACGCTCGGCATACCACATGAGACGGTCCTTCTTCTCAAGCACATGGTGCTTTCCCACCACTATGAGCCTGAATTCGGAAGCCCCAGAAAGCCGATGATTCCGGAAGCGGAGCTTCTGCATTATATAGACATGATCGACGCGAGGATGTTCGACTTCTTTGGCAGCCTGGACAAGACCGAAAACGGAGAATTCACAGACCGCGTTTGGACGCTTGACAACAGGCAGCTCTACAAGAGGGAAGCCGCAAAATGGAGTGAAGACAATGAAGAACAAGGCGCTTGAAAAAATGAAAGAGGGAGGGCATGTATTCGGCATGTTCTGCAACTTCAATTCACCCGAAGCAGTTGAAATAATGGGGCTAGCGGGCTTCGACTTTGTCGTTCTCGACATGGAGCACGGTCCCTTCACGTTCGAAACGGTTCAAAACCTTGCCAGGGCGGCCGAGCTCAGGGGCATGACCGCGCTCGCAAGAACCACCAGCGGAAGCAGGACCGATGTTTTAAGGGCCCTCGACACTGGAGTGTCGGGAATAGTAGTTCCCCAGGTTTCCACACTCAAGGAGGCCAGGGAAATAGCCAAATGGGCAAGATACCACCCCCAAGGGGCGAGGGGAGTAGCCCTTCCAAGATCCTCTGAATTCGGCAGCAAAAGCATACTCGAATATTTCGAGGAGGCAAACAGAGAGACCCTGGTCGCTGTCCAGATAGAAAGCCGCCAGGCGCTGGGCAATCTTGACGAAATAGTCTCCTGCCCCGGAATAGACATGGCCTTCGTCGGCCCCTTCGACCTTTCCCAGTCGCTGGGCATACCGGGCCAAGTCGGGCACGAGACCATAGAAAAAGCGCTCGACGCTATAACAGCATCATGCGCGAGGCACGGCAAATACGCTGGAATATTTGCGGCAAACGCCGAACAGGCGCTAAGGTTCAAGCAAAGGGGATTTAACCTCATAGCCGTTGGCATTGACACGACGCTCTTTTACGGGGCCTCCAAAAACCTGGCCGAATCTCTGTCCGGGCAGCCCGTTGACCCCGCCTGCCAGTGAATGTATAATTGTGTTTCCAATCCATATTACGAAAAAAATCTGCCAAGGTGGGCCTGATGGATAAAAATGAGTACATGAAGGAAGCTTTGAAAGAGGCGCGAAAGGCCTATGAAAAGGGCGAGGTGCCTGTCGGGGCTGTCATTGTAAGAAGAAACGAAATAATAGCAAGAGGCCATAACCTCAGGGAGACCGGCAAGAGCCCCCTGGCCCATGCCGAAATAATCGCAATAGAAAAGGCCGCCCGAAAGCTGGGCGGCTGGAGATTGACAGAGTCGCAAATCTATGTTACTATAGAGCCCTGTGTGATGTGTGCGGGGGCTATACTGCAGGCCCGCATAGACGAGGTTTTCATAGGAGCCATGGACAAGAAGGCCGGAGGCGCCGGTTCGGTCTACGATCTTCTCGGGGACGGACTTTTGTGCCATGTTCCCAGGGTGGTCAAGGGCGTCCTTGAAGACGAATGCTCGGCCATAATGAAGGAATTTTTCAGAGAGCTGAGAAGAAAATGACAATATGGAGAGTTGACCGAGTGGCTAAGGAGCTCGCCTGGAAAGCGAGTAAGGCTGTAAGGCCCCGTGGGTTCGAGTCCCATGCTCTCCGCCAAAAGAGAAGAAGCGTTCATCCAAAAGGATGAGCGCTTCTTTCTGTAGGGGGTAAATATCAATAAAATCGCTTTTAAACGACAGGGGGTGTGCTTTGCGGAAGGCGTCTGTTGTCTGTAGCCTGTTCGAGTCCGTAGGCTATTTCTATCAGAGCCGGCTCGCTCCAAGGTCTGCCAAGAATCTCCATGCCTATTGGAACGCCGATAGGGGCGGTTTCAGTAGGAGTCGAGAAGCCCGCCTGAACGGCAATTGAAGGGAAGCCTGTAACAGAACCCAAAACTCCATTTCGCTCGTCCTGGCTTTTTCCTATGAGGCAAACCAGCTGTTTCTGGTGCGGATAAACAATTGCGTCAAGCTCATAGTCAGCCATAATTTTCATTACCTGGGTCTGCAGGGAGGTCCTTTTTACAAGCCGTTCATTGTATTCGGGGGTTCCCACGCTGAGAGCCATGGCCTTCTTGAGGTTTTCTTCAATTCCGGGATGGTATTTTCCTGATGCTAGAACTTCCTCAACCGAATGGACGGGGGCTCTTTCGGGCAATGCGTTGAGATATATGTTTAGATGGTCCTTAAGGTCGTTGAAGTGCACGCTGACCTTTGAAACCAAATATCCCGAATCAATGTCTTCCTTGATTTCAACTACCTTTGCCCCGCCTTTTTTCATGTCTTCTATGCTTTTTCTGACAGCCTTGTTTACATCTTCGTGTATTGCTTCTCTTCCGAAGAAACTTTCAAGAACTCCTATTTTCTTGCCTTCAAGTCCGTTCTCTTTAAGGAAAGCTGTGTATGTTTCTGGTTTTTTGCCGACCGACCATGCTGTTTCGTCGTCTGCCTTGTCGTACCCCGCAATCACGTCAAGCACCTTTACGGCGTCTTCAATGGTTCTTGTTATCGGGCCCGCAGTGTCCTGGGTAAAGGAGTAGGGCACTATTCCGTCTCTGCTGACAAGGCCTATGGTGGGTCTGAACCCTACCAGGTTGTTGGCAGAACCAGGTGAACGTATGGAGTTGATTGTGTCTGTTCCAATTCCAACCATTCCGAAGTTTGCGGCAATGCCTGCTCCGGTTCCTCCGCTCGAGCCGCCGGGGGTTCTGGTGGAGTCGTAAGGATTTACCGTTTGTCCAAGTATGGAGCTTATAGTTTCTCCCCATATTGCGAATTCATGCAGGTTGACCTTTGCAAGAATAAGGGCCCCGGCTTTTCTGAATTTTTCCGTGATAAAAGCGTCGTCCTCAGGCACAAAACCTTCAAGGCTCGCGGATCCGCCCGTTGTAGGCATGTCGAAAGTATCCACATTGTCTTTTAAGAGAACGGGTATTCCGTGAAGGGGGCCCACAAAGCCGCCGCTTTTGAATTTTTCATCCAGTTCGCGGGCTTCTTCGAGAGCTTTGGGGTTGACACAGACCACGGCGTTTAGCGCGGGTCCCTTCTGGTCATAGGCCTCTATCCTTTTAAGATAGCCTTCCACCAGCATCTGGCATGTGACCTCTCCCTTTTGCATAGCCTCATGTACTGAAGCTATGGTTGCTTCTTCCAATCTAAAAGCAGTTTCACTCATTGGAGCATCTACCTTCTTTCACTATTTTATTTTTTTCAGATATGAATCGATTTCTTTTTCACCGAAATTCAAATAGTTTTTCAATATTTCTTCTGTATGTTCCCCAATTGACGGTGCAGGTTCTTCGGGAAGCTCCTTTTCCGGGGGAATAGAAGAAATCTTTATAGGATTTCCGGCTACTTTTATACTGCCTACTCCAGGTTGCTCAACGTCCACGAGCATGTTTCGGGCCTTTACCTGTGGATCGGCGAATAAATCAGCCATTGTGTTTATTGGGCTTGCAGGCACATGGGCTTCGGTCAGAAGCGACATCCACTCTTTTGTAGTCCTTTGGCAAAAGAGTTGGTCAAGAAGCGGTTTTAAGCGATAATGGCTTAAATTCCTTTTGTCGTTTGTCGCAAAATCATGCTCGTCCAGCCATTCTTCCTTATTGACTGCCTTGCAAAATGCTTTCCATAGTTTGTCGTTTCCAACCGCCAGTATTATCCAGTCATCCTTTGTCTTAAAGGCTTCAAATGGTGTTATCGAGGGGTGGCGGGACCCAAGCGGAGTCGGTATTTCCCCTGTTGCGGCATATCTTGCTGTAGCATTTTCGAGTATTGAAACTTGACCGTCCAACATGGCAACATCAATTTTTTGGCCTTGGCCGGTCTCTTTTCTTTTGTGAAGTGCGGAAAGTATTCCTATAGCACCAAAAAGACCTGCTGTGATGTCTCCTACTGAAGTTCCAACACGGGTTGGAGGTCCGTCGGGTTGTCCGGTTATGCTCATTATGCCGCCCATTGCCTGAACAATCATATCGTATGCGGGACGTGCCGAGTATGGACCGGAATGCCCAAATCCGGACATTGCCGCATAGATTATCCTTGGATTCACAGTTCTGATTTTTTCATATCCAAGCCCCAATTTTTCCATGGTTCCAGGCTTGAAATTTTCTGTTACAACATCCACCTGTTTTATCAAATCGAAAAATACGTGTTTTCCTTCAGCGGATTTCAAATCCACGGCAATGCTTTTCTTTCCGCGGTTTATGCTGATGAAATATATGCTTTCTCCATTGACATAGGGGCCAAAGCCCCGGGAATCGTCTCCGATTCCCGGTCTTTCAATTTTAATTACTTCCGCACCGAGGTTTTTAAGAACCATAGTGCAATAGGGTCCTGCCAAAACTCTTGTCAAATCTAGAATTTTTATTCCGTCCAATAATTTAGTATTCATTTTGTTCCCCTTTCCTGCTTGCTTTAAACCGGTAGGAACAATACGCCGAGAATGAAAATACCGCCACTGAGAATCATTATGCTGGTAGAATATCCAATAAGGTCTCTTGCTTTAAGTCCGGTAATTCCAAGAAGCGCAATAGCCCAGAACGGCTGGAACATGTTTGTCCATGTATTTCCGTAAGCTACGCAAAGAGAAGTTTTAGTTATAGATGCGCCCATTAGCTGTGCTGATTGAACTGCAATAGGCCCTTGAACCGCCCATTGTCCGCCTCCGCTGGGCACAAACAGGTTTACAAGTGAAGATGACAAGAAAACCCAAAGCGGGAAAGTAAATGGGGTGCTCATGTCAACAAGCCCTTGTGCGGCTACATCGACAAGGCCCGAGTAGCGGATCATGCCCATGATTCCAGCATAGAGAGGGAATTGGAAGATGATTCCGCTGACGCCCATCGTTGCGTTCTTGACGGCTTTTACGTAGTTGTTGATGTTTCCGTGGAAAAGTATTCCGCCGAAAAGGAATATGGAGTTAACAATGTTGAGATTGAGGCTGAATCCTTCTGTGGCGAAAAAGTAAACAATATATACCCAACCCAGTGCGCCTAGGCAGAATGCGATGAATTTGCTGTGGTTCATTCTGTCGCCGACAGACGGGTTTTCAGGAAGACCGTCATGCGGGGCGTCGTCTGCCTCGAGGACCGCCATTGTATCGGCATCCAAAGTTTGGAATTCTTCTCCCTCTTTCGGGTGGAGCATAGAAGCGAAAAGGGGAGGTAGAATAAGAAGACCTATGGATATTGCTATGTTCATGGGGTTGAAAACATATTCCGACATCGGAATTAATCCCATTTCTGCTTCTAAGAAGTGTCCAGGACTTGCTATCAGGAGTCCGATTGAAGCTGAGAAACCCCCATGCCATGTCATTTGTCCCACGTATGCTCCTGCGCCGATTAGTCCGTACTCAAACGGGACATTCTTTACCTTCAGGTTTCTTGCTATCTCTTTTGCGAGCAAGGCACTTATTATAAGTGTAAGGCCCCAGTGAACAAATGAAATGGCAACGGAAATGAATGTCACATAGAAAACCGCCTGTTTGCTTGTTTTAGGAACTGCGGCAAGTTTTTTTATGACTTTCTTTACTGCCGGAGCATTTGCAACTGCCGAAGCGGTTATAACCATAAGAGCCATCTGCATACTGAAAGTAAGAAGGCTCCAAAAGCCCTTGTACCAGTGCTGAGTCATTTGCATTGGTGTTTGTTTCATAATTACCATTCCTAAAACGAAAGCTGTGAAGGTCAATATTACAGCGAAGATGCTTGGATCCGGAATATACTTTAAGGACCACTTGGTTAAACGATTGCCTAGTTTTCTAATCATTGTAAAAAAACCACCTTTCATAAATTGAATTATAAATCCTCTGTTTCAGCTAAAGTGATAAACCCTTCCCTCCTTGTTTTTTTATGAAAATATAAAAAGACAGAATTATAGAATTTTTATGTTCTATAACTCTGTCTCTCAATCGCTCTATGTGGTATTTTTATTTTAATGTTATTCTCTCGTATTCTCTCGTATTCCCTCGTATTCCCTTGGTCTTTCTGTCAGTGTTTAATTTGCTCAATGGAGGCTGTTTATATGTGCATAAGCCCCAATCCGACCCGGCTGTGGTTTGTGATGCTGTGCATTGCCGAATATCCGTACATTCCCACGGCCAGCCAATGATTTTTGCGGACAATGGCAATTTTTACAGCAACATTCAGGGAAGAGACTTCTTTGAAAAGAAATCCTTTTTTTGCTTCTTCCGTTGCATGGAGAAGGGCATGGACTTCATGCGAATTCTTTATAATTATACTATTGTTCAATGTTGCTCCTATGACTGCCTTGTAGAGTTTTCTGTTGAATTCGAGCCTTTCACCGCCAACTTCAGTTATGCAAAATTTGTAGTCCAGATTTGCAAGAGTTTTCTTTATCTTGGCTTCTTGTTCCCTGCTTGTAGACATTGCTATGAGTACTGCCAAACGACCTATGTCAAGGTCGTCCAAAGAATAATCCAGTTTCAATATATCCATCAGGTTACAAAATCCTCTCCTCGGCAGAATATAAGAAACATCTGCAAAATACCTATTATTGGGCTGTTAAAAAATTATTTATAATATAATAATATCAGAAGAATGAAAGGTTTACAATATAAAAATTCACAAGCATTGCCCGATTGGCAATCATGAGCTATAAATGGCAATATAATGAATAATTCGAATTGCAAAATTGCAAAATCGCTTTTGGTGCCGGATGTCGAAAATGAGCATTCCAAATGAGTCAAACTTCGAGCAAGTGTTTAAATTTGACCGTGAATAGGAGCTTAAGCAGAAAAATCCAATATGTTTTCGGTGTAGGAAGCAGATAGGCATAAAATGAAGCATTTGTTTTTGGAGCTTTCAGAAATAAAAAAAAATTTAAAAATGCAAGTATTGTTATTGCCATTATTAATCAAGTGTGCTATTATTTACGACATAAACAATTGAATATGGAACCACCGAGAAAACGGCTAGGTTGTAAACCGATAGAGAATGAGAGATGAAGCGGGCCTTGATATTTATTAAGGTTACCGCTTTTTTTGTTTTTCTAACGTAAAAGGAGGGGCAGGAATGGCAATAAACAAATTGGAAAAGCTGAGAGAGAACAAAAAGAAAGTAATGCTTGGAGGCGGAATAAAACGCATCGAGAAGCAGCAC
>Ga0209936_1000559_pt1 | contig 22383 bp, 21 predicted proteins | sample SalPonR1_A_D1_MG_FD_185694 | JGI IMG/M metagenome (GOLD analysis project Ga0209936, IMG submission 185694) | Salt pond soil microbial communities from South San Francisco under conditions of wetland restoration - Salt Pond MetaG R1_A_D1_MG... ... | reverse complement strand
GGCAGAGGGTTATGTGGTGTTCTATCCCAACCCCCGCGGCAGCACCGGCTATGGCGAGGACTTCTCGGACCTGCTCTACCACAACTACCCCGGTGAGGATTACGACGATGTCATGAGCGGCATCGATGCGGTCATCGAAAAGGGCTTCATCGACGAGGATCGCCTGTACGTTACCGGCGGCAGCGCCGGCGGTATCATGAGCGCCTGGATGATCGGCAAATCCGACCGCTTCCGCGCCGCTGCCGTGGTCAAGCCGGTCATGAACTGGTACAGCAAGCTGCTGAACGCCGACAACTGGTTCCGGTACTTCGAGGTTCGCTATCCCGGCGTGCCGTGGACGCACCAGGAAGACTACATGCGCTTCTCGCCCATCTCCCTGGTCGGCAACGTGAACACCCCGACGCTGGTCATGGTGGGCATGGACGACCTGCGTACCCCCCCCTCCCAGGCCAAGCAGCTGTATCACGCGCTGAAGTACCGCAAGGTCGACACCGTGCTGGTGGAATTACCCGGCGCCTCGCACTTTATCGGCAAGCGGCCGAGCCAGATGATCAGCAAGGTACTGCATATTCTGGAGTGGTTCCGCCGCTACGACGCGTCGGCGCAGGAGTGATTCCGCTTCCCTACAAAACTCATTGACTGGTATCAAAACAAGGACACCCTGCATGATCACGCTATACGGCTTTGCTTATTCCAACTATTACAACATCGTCAAGCACGCCCTGCTGGCCAAGGGTATCGACTTCGAGGAGCACAAGGTCTACCCCGGCGACGCCTCGCTGCTGGAGTCCAGTCCGCTGGGAAAGATACCGGCCATCCGCACCGCCAAGGGCGCGACGCTCTCGGAAACCAGCGTCATTCTTGACTATCTCGAGGACGCCTACCCGGACACCCCGCTGCTGCCGACTGACGCGGAAGCGCGGGGCAAGGTCCGCCAGCTGGCGAAAATCACAGAGCTTTATCTCGAGCTGCCGGCACGACGACTGCTGCCCTTTGCCCTTGGCGGTCGCCAGGCGCCGGATGCCGTAAAGGAAGAGGTTCGCGTCGTGCTCGAGCGGGGCATCGGGGCCATCAACACACTTGCGCAGTTCTCGCCCTACTGCTGCGGCAGTGCGCTGACTACGGCGGATATCACTCTGCGCTATGCCCTGGCGATCCCGAAGCTGGTCGGCCCCGGCCAACTCGGCATGGATATCCTTGCCGCCATCGACGGGCTCGCCGAGTGGGATGCGATGATGGGCGAGGGTGAGGTGGCCGGCAAAGTCGACGCCGACATGCAGGCTAACCGCGACGAATTCATGGCCTACGTGGCGAAAATGCAGGCCTGAGCCGTCACTCACAGCGCAGCACCAGCTGAGCCGGACCTGGACTCCCGAGCAGGCGCCGTTGCGCTACCTTCGACGAGTGATACACTGCCATTTTTGACGTCGCAAACTGCGATAGGGCGGCACATCCGGAGCGGCACTCATGGACAGGACTGATGATGGCGCCATAACCGCTAAGCCCGCGACCCAGGGCGCAGCAGTCACCGTCGAGGATCTCAGCAACATCGTTGAGCAGTCGCTGAATGAAATCTACGTGTTCAGCCTCGACACGCTGCGCTTTCTCTACGTGAACCAGCCGGCCTGCGACAACCTCGGGTACACCGCGACAGAACTCGCCGACCGCACCCCGCTTGACCTCAAGCCCGAGTTCACGCATGAACAGTTCATAGACCTGATCGCGCCCCTGGGCGACGATCAGCAGAACAGACTCACCTTCGAAACGCGGCATCAGCGCAAGGATGGGACCACCTACCCGGTGGAGATTCACCTGCAGCCGGGTCATTATTCGGGCCAGCGGGTCGTGACTGCCATCATTCTGGATATCACCGAGCGAGCGCGTGCGCAGGAAGCGCAGGAAGCGCGGGAAGCTATGGAGCGGCAGCTGCAGCAGGCGCAGAAAATGGAAAGCCTGGGTATTCTTGCTGGCGGCATCGCTCACGACTTCAACAACATTCTCACCAGCATACTGGGCTTTGCCGACCTGGCAATGGAGGACATCGACACCACCCATCCGGCGCGGGATCATATTTCAGAGCTGGTCAAAGGCGCACGCCGTGGCGCCGAGCTCACCCAGCAGATGCTCGCCTATTCTGGCAAGGGCAAGTTTGTTGTCGAGCCGGTCAACCTGCAGAGCCTGATCGCTGACATGAATCGTTTGCTGCAGGTCTCCATTCCCCGCTCCTGTGGTCTGCACTATCACTTCTCTCCCACGCTGCCGTCGATACGTGCCGATGCAACACAGATACGCCAGGTAGTTCTCAACCTGATCATCAATGCCGCGGAGGCCATCGGCCCCGAAACATCTGGCATCATCAGCGTCACAACGGGCAGTATCGACTGCGACGAGGAGTATCTGAACAGCCTGTTCCCCAACGAATCTTTGAAGCCTGGATGCTACGTGTGCCTGGAAATCTCAGACTCCGGCGCCGGAATGGATGAAGCGACGCGTCAGCGCATATTCGATCCTTTCTTCACGACCAAGGAAACCGGTCGCGGACTTGGCCTGTCGGCCATTCTGGGTATCGTGCTGGGCCACAACGGCAGCATCAAGGTGTACAGCGAGCCAGGCTCCGGCAGCAGCTTCAAGCTGCTTTTCCCCGCAGTGATGGAAGCATCCCAGGGTGTGCTGCCCGAGGCCCCCCCGGCGAAAAACTGGCAGGGCTCGGGCAAGATACTCGTGGTGGAAGACGAGGATCTGGTGCTGACACTGGCGCGGCAGCTGTTTCGGCGAATGGGCTTTGACGTGATCACCAGTACCGACGGTGTCGAGGGTCTCGCCGCATTCCGTGAACATCACGCCGATCTGCAGCTGGTATTCCTCGACATGAACATGCCCAATATGGGCGGCGAGGAAGCATTTCGGGAGATGCGCCGGATCGATGCCAGTGTCCCGACGCTGTTGTGCAGCGGCTACAACGAGCAAACCGCGATCAACCGCTTCGCCGGCAAAGGCCTGGCCGGCTTCATACAGAAGCCCTACACCTATCGCAAACTCAGCGCGGTGGTGAAAGACGTCATCGAGGGGGGGTGACAACAGCAGCCGCGCTCTGACCTGCCGTGCCTTCGGTCCACAGGGCCTCAAGCATCACTCCCACGGCGTTGGCTTCCACGAGGTGAGCCGCGTACCAGGTGTGCAGACAGCGTATACGGCTGAAGTCCGCGATACCCCCGATGCCCCGCTCGCGAATGGCTGGCCACTGGCCGCTGGCATCCAGGTGCGCACGCTCAGTGGCACTCAGAAAGGATTCGCGTCTCGCAATATGGGTCCGGTGATCGCTGAACATCGCCGACTGCAGCGCCGGGTCGGCATTCACACGAGCCTGCAGTTGTGCGATCGTACCGCTCGCCTCGGTGCGATCAATCCGGTAGTTGATGGCCGGATCAATCAACCAGTACAGTGTCGGAAACGGTTTGCCATTCACCACAGACGCGACCCGGATGACCACCGGCCGGCCCGCCCCGTCGGACACGGCCACCTCCCGCAGCCCACGCGGCTCGCGACCGAGTCGTCCGGCGATCAGCCGCAGGATGTTTTCGTCAATTTCACAGTCAGTATTCACAGACTGACATTCTACCCTATCCCGCGGCCACAGCGGGACAGGGGGTGCCCGGTGAATAGTTGACTTTGAAACCGCGCCGCCCTACAGTCTGCGCCGTTCAGGGTGCCTGCCGATGCATCCCGGTCACAGCATCTGGGCAGGTTAAATGGGAAGTCTGGTGAGCTGCGTGGCATTGCCCGCGACAAGTCCAGCGCTGCCCCCGCAACGGTGAGCGACAGCACGTCGCAAGCCCGATACCTGCCCTGACAGACGCAACGATGGAGCGGAGGGCTTCGTGCAAGGTTGCCGAATGCCTGCGCATTTAGTTCCCTTCCGGCCCTCTCTCAATCGCCACCCGGCTATTGAGGCATTTGCCATGCATGACGATAACGACCAGGACCAGCGCCGCGAGTCAAAGCACCGACAGGCCATGGAAAAGCAGAAGGCCAGTGTGGATGCAAGTATCCAGGCTGCCGAAATCGAGCGGGGCGTGGCAATACTCCTGACGGGAAACGGCAAGGGCAAGTCCAGCTCTGCCTTCGGAATGGTGATGCGTGCCCTCGGCTACGGCCATCGGGTCGGCGTTATCCAGTTCATCAAGGGACAGCAGCTGTCCGGTGAAGAGCTCTACCTGCGCGACAAGTGTCCGGATGTCACTTTCTATCAGATGGGCACCGGCTTCACGTGGGACACGCAGGACCGCAGCGGCGATATCGCCGCTGCCGAGCGTACCTGGGCCGAGGCGATTCCACTGTTGAAGGATCCGGCGTATGACCTGGTGGTTCTCGACGAACTTACCTATATGCTGGCCTTTGACTACCTTCCTGAGGCCCAGGTGCTCGCAGCCATCGCGGAGCGTCCGCGGGAACAGAGTGTTGTGGTAACCGGGCGCGGCGGCGGCAGCGCGCTGCAGGCGGTGATGGATACCGTCTCTGAAGTCCGCGACGTGAAGCATGCCTTTGCCAGCGGTATCAAGGCGCGAAAGGGCGTGGACTACTGATCCCATGCACGGCGACCGCTCGTCCCGGGCCCGACGGGTTATCGCCGTACTGACCGGCCTGCAGCTGCCGGCACTGCTTCTCGGTGTTGCCCTCGGCGTGGTCGCGCTATCCCCCGACGTATTGTTCGACACTCTCGCGGACGCCCTGCGCGGCGACACCTCCAGCCAGGCGGCGTTGATCATCGGGCACATCCGCCTGCCGAGAACGCTCCTGGCTGCCGCCTGTGGCGCCATTCTTGCTCTGTGCGGCGCAGCCACCCAGGGGCTGTTCCGCAATCCGCTCGCAGACCCGTCGCTGATCGGCGTGACCGGCGGCGCCAGCCTCGGGGCCGCGCTGGTCATGGTGCTCGCAGCACCGGCAGGCCTTGCCCTGATGCTGGGTCTGGTTTCCGCCGGGGCTTTCCTCGGCGGTGCTGCGGCGGTTATTCTGGTCTACCGCCTGGCGACCGACAGCAGCGGCACCTCTGTCGCCACGATGTTGCTGGCCGGCATAGGTATCACCGCCCTGTCAGGTGCCGCAGTCAGCCTGCTGGAATTTCATGCAGACAACCAGATGCTGCGCCGGATCAGCCTGTGGAAGATGGGCAGTTTCGACAATGCGAGGCTGCCGGAACTCGGTCTGGCGTTTTGCGTCACAGCCCTGCTCTGCGCGGTCCTGCCGCGCTACGCCAGCTCGCTCAATGCGCTGCTGCTCGGCGAATCCGAAGCCTCCCATCTTGGCGTTGACGTCGCGCGCCTGAAGCGACACCTGGTGGCCTGGGTCGCCCTCGGAGTCGGCGTATCCGTGGCGCTGGCGGGGACCATCGCCTTTGTCGGACTCGTAGTGCCGCACATGATCCGACTGCTGACTGGCCCCGATCACCGCTACCTCCTGCCGGCGTCGGCACTGGCGGGAGCCCTGCTGCTGATGTGTGCGGATACGGCTGCACGACTGCTGGCACCGCCGGCAGAGGTGCCGGTAGGCATTCTCACGGCCCTGCTCGGCGTGCCCTTCTTCATCTCGCTGCTGCGCCAGCGACGGCAGTTCGGACTGCCCGCCGCGTGACAACTCTGGCCCTCAACGACGCCAGCGCAGGCTGGGGATCCTGCCCGGTTCTCACCGGCATCAATCTGCGCTGTAAGGCCGGCGATATTGTGGGGCTGCTGGGGCCGAACGGCGCAGGCAAGTCGACACTGCTGCGCCTCATTGCCGGGGATACCGGGCTGCTCGCTGGCAGCGCAGAGCTTGGCGGCCAGCCTCTGGCGAGCTGGCCTTCGGCCGCGCGGGCTCAGCGTATTGCCTATCTGCCGCAGGCGTCGTCTCTGACCTTTCCATTCACCGTAGCCGAAGTCATCGCCCTGGGTCGCCTGCCTCATGCCGCCGGAAGACAGTGTGACAGGAGGCTGGTCGACTGGGCACTGGCGGCGACCGACACACAGCCAATCGCCCATCGTCTCTACCCGCTCCTGTCGGGTGGAGAAAAACAGCGGGTACAGCTGGCCCGCGTCCTGTGTCAGCTGGAGACCGACGCCAGCGGTGGATTGTTGAACAACAAGCTGCTCCTGCTGGATGAGCCCACCGCTGCACTGGACCTTCGTCACCAGCAGGAGCTAGTACTGCTGCTGCGGCAACTGGCCCGGCGCGGCTGCACGGTGCTGGTTGCGCTGCACGATATCAACCTGCTGTCGAGCCTGTGTCATCGCGTCCTGGTTATAGAGCAGGGACGCGGTATCTCGCTGGGCACCCCGGCAGAGGTCTTTTCTGCGGACTTTCTGCAGTCCCTGTATGGCACACCGCTTCGCGTCAGCACACATCCCACCGGAGGATACCCGCTTGTTTTTCCCGCATAGGCCTGCGCCATTATCGCCTATGCGTGGCCGCAGATGGACAAAGCTTCTGCGCAAAGCTCTTCGCCTCCGAGGGCTCGCCGCGGGCATCGCGGGTATGGCTTGCGCTTTCACGCCGCAGCCCGGAATTGGACAGAGCGTCAGTGCCACCGGTAGCGATGGCGTCAGCGTGGCACTGACAGCACCCGCTGAACGCATAGTCGCACTGGCACCCCACCTCGCCGAAAATCTGTTCGCAGCGGGTGCAGGCGGAGCCCTGATCGGCACGGTGGAGTACAGCGACTACCCGCCGGAGGCGCGGGCGGTCCCACGCGTCGGCGGCTACAACAGCCTGAGTATCGAGGCCATCGTGGCACAACGCCCGGATCTGGTGCTGGCCTGGGGTTCCGGCACCGGCCATGACATTGTGCGACGTCTGCGCGAGCTTGGCATTCCGGTGTACAGCGATGAGATCAGCGAATTGACTGATATTCCCGCCTCCCTGCGCACGCTCGGCCGACTCGCGGGAACCCGCACGACCGCAGAGCGCAGCGCGGAAACGTTCGAGAACGACCTGGCAACCTTACAGAAACAATCGGCCGCCGCCTCCGTAGTAGAGGTGTTCTACCAGATATGGCACGACCCGCTGCAGACCATCGGCGGCGACCACCTGATCAGCGAGGTGATTGCGCTCTGCGGCGGACATAATATCTTTGGCGACGCGCAGGGCCTTGCACCGCGCATCAGCCGGGAAGCCGTTCTGCTGCGCAATCCGGACGTGATTGTGGCCAGCGGGAGCAGCGAAGACGTTGCCGCCTGGCTATCGCAATGGCGTGAGCTACCGGGCCTGCGCGCAGTGGAAAAGGATGCGCTCTACGTGATCAATCCCGACATGATTGAACGGCCGACCCCGCGACTGCTGTCTGGCGCGCGCGCACTCTGCGCGCGTCTCGACAGCGCCAGGGGCACGGACTAGGAGTGCTTCTCGCTGACCGGTCGGCTGGCCGGGGCGCTGCGCAGGGGCATGCGATCGATCGCATAGGTGTAGACCACGTCGGTGCTGGAATTCAGCGCAGTCTCGGCGGAATCCTGCAGCACGCTGATCACAAAGCCCACCGCCACCACCTGCATCGCGACGTCGAGCGGAATCCCGAACAAGGAGCAGGCCAGCGGAATCAGCAGCAGGCTGCCGGAGGGTACGCCGCTTGCGCCGCAGGCCGCCAGCGCCGACACCACACACAGTACCAGCGCAGCGCCGAAGGACACGTCAATGCCAAGGGTGTTGGTGGCAGCCAGCGTCAGCACGGTGATAGTGATGGCCGCCCCGGCCATGTTCACCGTCGCGCCGATCGGGATGGTCATGCTGTAAAGCTCCTCACTGATACCAAGGGACTTCGCCAGGGTAAGATTGACCGGGATGTTGGCCGCGGAACTGCGCGTGAAGAACGCAGTAATTCCCGAGCCCTCAAGACAACGCAGAACAATGGGGTAAGGATTCTCGCGGGTAATCAGGAACACGAGCAGCGGGTTGACCAGCAGGGCCATTACCAGCATAGCCGACACCAGCAGCAGCGCGATGCTGGCGTAGCCAGCCAGCGCACTGGCACCTGAGGTGGCCACCGTCGAGGCTACCAGCCCGAAAATACCCACCGGCGCGAGACGAATTACATAACGCACGACATCGGCGACGCCACCCGCCAGCGTTGCCAGATTATCGCGGAACACCTGGGGGGCGGAGCGAAAGCTGACGCCAAGCAGCACGGCCCAGGTGAGGCAACCAAGAAAGTTCCCGGTCAGCAGCGCATTCACTGGATTGTCCACCAGCTTGAACAGCACGTCGGCGAGCACATCGCCGACAGCCGCCGGCGGCGTGCCCTGCGCTGTGTCCGCCAGCACCAGTGTCTGAGGAAAAGCCCAGCTCAGGGTCAGTGCAACCAGCGCTGCGCTCACTGTGCCAGCCAGATAAAGCAGCAGTGTCAGAAGGGTCTTACGACCGTCATTGCCACTCTCATGACGGTTGGCAATGGCCGACATGACCAGCAGCATGACCAGCAGCGGCGCCACCGCTTTAAGCATGCTGACAAAAAGTTGTCCGGCGAGGCCAACCGCCTCTCCCGCAGTTGGCAGCAGAAGCCCGAGAATGGCGCCGAGGACGACGCCCGCAAGTATCTGTGGGACCAGGCCCCAACGCATAGGATTCAGAGGCATGGTATCAGTCCAGAAGGTCCGGCTGCTCGGCGACTATCACGTCGTACAAGGGCTGAAAGCTGAACCAGCCAGCCAGCGACGAACCCACCGTCTCTCGCGTCTGCACCGCGTACTCGTGCGGGATGGGTTTTGGCGTGCCCGCGGCTTCGGCCAGGAGCTGTGCCTGGCAGCTTCGCTCCATTGTCACGAACCACCAGGCGGCCTCGTCCACCGATTCGCCAACCGTTAGCAGCCCATGGTTCTGCAGAATCACTGCCTTGTTGTCGCCCAGCGTCGTCGCCAGCTTCTCACCTTCGGCCAGGTCGAGCACCACGCCGGTAAAGCTGTCGAGCAGTGCGTGATCCTCGTAAAAGGCGCAGGCATCCTGTGTCAGCGGTGCAAGTTTGCGCCCCAGGCTGGCGAAGGCCTTGCCGTAAAGCGAGTGTGAATGTGCAGCCGCCGTGACCCGCGGATGCGCCATGTGGATGCGTGAATGAATGGTAAAGGCGGCGCCGTTCAGCAGCCCCTCTCCCTCAACCACATTCCCCGCATGATCCACGCAAAGCAGATCCGATACGCGCATCTGCTTGAACGAGCGCCCCATGGGATTGACCCAGAAATAGTCGGCATGCTCGGGGTCGCGCACCGTGATATGCCCCGCGACGCCCTCGTCAAAGCCGAAGCGACCGAAAATACGCAGCGCCGCGGCCAGACGTTGCCTGCGCTTGAGGCGTTCCGCAGCGACGTCTTCAAAAGTGGTGGATGCCATGTCGTCGACGGCATCCTGATTCATGATGATGTTATTGGCCTTCTGATTCATGAGGTCTTCTCCAGCAGGGGAAACTCGGGCAGTTTAACATCCCCGAGGCAGGTATGTGCGGCGTGCAGTGCAAGTGCCGGCCCCGCACGTGGCGACACGCCCTCCGGGCGCAGAACCTCGCCACAGTGGCTGCAGGTCAGAACCGGCTGGGTTCGCTCGCCACAGGCATTGTGAACATAGTCGACCGGAGCGCCCTCACCCAGATCCATCCACTCGTCACCCCAGCGACCGAGCGTCATCAGCACCGGGTAGAGCGCAAGCCCCTTGCGGGTGAGGCGATACTCGTAGCGGACAGGGCGATCGCTGTAGAGCACCCGGGTCAGCACACCGTGTTCCACCAGCTTGCCGAGGCGCTCGGACAGGCGGTGCCGTGTGATGCCCAGGCTGGACTGGAACTGATCGAATCGCCGCGTGCCTAGAAAGGCATCGCGCAAAATCAGCAGCGTCCAGCGTTCACCGACCACGGACAACGCTCTGGCTACCGAACATACCTGTCTGTCTATGTCATCCCAGCGCATGGGCTTCCTCCAACGTCCGGTGAGTATAGGCAAGCGGTGCCGAGGGGAAAACCACCGCTGGGCGAGTCCTGTTATCATGCCGACGACGATACGCTGGCAGACGAGGAAGATCGACATGACAACAGGCGTTGGCGGCAGTGATGCAACAACCGAGCTCGAGGCCATCCGGCCCATGGTCGCGGGCGTCGAGCCCCTCGCAGACAGCGAATACAGGGCGCGCCTCGCGCGGGCGCGGACGCTGTTGGCTGACAGCGGTGCCGAGGCGCTGTACCTGAATGCCGGCACCAACCTGCGTTACTTCACCGGCACGGTCTGGCCACCGAGCGAGCGTCTCGTCGGCGCCATTGTGACGGCCGACGGCGCATTGCACTACATTGCGCCCGCCTTTGAGCGCGACACGCTGAACGGTTTCATGGTGACAGAAGGCGAGCTTCACTGCTGGGAAGAGCACGAGGATCCCTACCGTCTGGTGGCGAAGATTGTCTCGCGCGAAGACCGGGTCCCCGGGAGCCTTGTTGTGGACGAATCCGCACCGTTCTTCCTGGTAGATGGACTTTGCCGGGCACTGCCGGATACACGGGTGCTCGCCGCGACCGACATCACCCGCAGCTGTCGCGCACGCAAAAGCGCAGCGGAACTCGCGCTGATGCAGCGTGCCAAGGACATCACGCTGCAGATACAGCGTCACACAGCCCGGATTCTGCGTCCGGGCATTACCACAGCGGAAGTGGCCGAATTCATCCACGCGGCGCACCGCGCTGCCGGCACCGGCGGATCGTATTTCTGCATTGTCCTTTTCGGGCCGGACAGCGCCTTTCCCCACGGCGTCGCGAAGCCAAAATCCCTCGAGGAAGGCGATATGGTGCTGATCGATACCGGGTGTCAGGTGGAGGGCTACATCTCCGATATCACCCGCAGCTATGTCTTCGGCGACCCCACAGAGCGCCAGCGAGTGATCTGGGCGACGGAGAAAGCCGCGCAGAAGGCAGCGTTCGCGGCGGCAGAGCCGGGCAAGCCCTGTGGCACCATCGACGCCGCTGCCCGCGGCGTTATCGAGGGCGCCGGTCTGGGGCCGGGCTACCAGCTGCCCGGACTGCCGCATCGCACCGGCCACGGCATCGGCCTGGATATTCACGAGGCCCCTTACCTCGTCCGCGGCGACGACACGCCGTTGACGCCCGGCATGTGCTTCAGCAATGAGCCGATGATCTGTGTACCAGGGCATTTCGGCGTGCGTCTCGAAGACCACTTTCACATCACGACAGACGGCGCGCAGTGGTTCACCCAGCCCTCGGCGGATATCGACGATCCCTTCAGGGACGTACCGCCACCGCCGGGCGCTACGGCCTCCTGATACGCAACGACCGACGCTCATAGAACAGAAAGGAAAGTAGAGGATCTGCAAAAAAAAGGGCGGTAATACCGCCCTTTTCTGCGTCTGAGGCCGCGATCAACCAAACTGGTTCATGGTATTGTCCTTGCCGCCGGCCTTCAGTGCCTGCTCGCCGGAGAAGTACTCCTTGTGATCGTCGCCGATATTCGATCCGGCCATATCCTGATGCCTGACGCAGGCAATACCCTCACGGATCTCCTTGCGCTGCACATCCTCCACATAGGCCAGCATGCCCGCCTCGCCAAAGTAGCCGCGTGCGAGGTTGTCCGTTGACAGCGCCGCCGTGTGATAGGTAGGCAGCGTGATCAAGTGATGGAAAATACCTGCCTTGGCCGAGGCCTCGGACTGGAAAGCCTGAATCCAGTGGTCTGCTTCCTGTGCCAGTTCCGTCGTGTCGTATTCCGCCTTCATCAGGGCATCGCGCTCGTAGGCCGACAGATCGCGCCCCTCCGCCTGCCATGCATCAAATACCTGCTGACGGAAGCTCAGCGTCCAGTTAAAGGACGGCGAATTGTTGTACACAAGCTTGGCGTTCGGCACCTGGCGGCGGATCTCATCCACCATCGCACCGATCTGCCCGACATGGGGCTTCTCGGTCTCAATCCACAGCAGGTCGGCGCCGTGCTGCAGGCTGGTAATGCAGTCGAGAATGACCCGCGCTTCACCGGTGCCCGCCTTGAAGCGGTAGAGGCCATTCGGCAACCGCACCGGACGCACCAGCTTGCCGTCCTTCTTGATCACCACGTCGCCTTCATTGACGTCATCCGCCGACTGCACTTCCTCGGTTTCCAGAAAGGCGTTGTACTGCGACGCCAGATCGCCGGGCTCGCGCGATACGGGAATTTTCTGGGTCAGGCCGGCGCCGAGGGAATCCGTGCGTGCCACAATCACCCCATCGGGCACACCCAGCTCCAGAAAGGCATAGCGGATGGCATTGATCTTCGACAGGAAGTCTTCGTGGGGCACCGTAACCTTGCCGTCCTGGTGGCCGCACTGCTTGGCGTCGGAGACCTGGTTCTCGACCTGAATGGCACAGGCGCCCGCCTCAATCATCTTCTTTGCCAACAGGTAGGTGGCTTCCTCGTTGCCAAAACCGGCATCGATGTCGGCGATGATCGGCACGACGTGGGTCTCGAAATTGTTGATGGCGTCGAGCAGCCGTTTCTCGGCCACCTGATCACCGGCATCCCTAGCCGTCTGCAGTTCGCGGAAAAGGTGATTCAGCTCGCGGGCATCTGCCTGTCGCAAAAAAGTATATAGCTCTTCGATCAGCGCCGGGACCGTGGTTTTTTCATGCATAGACTGGTCCGGCAGCGGTCCGAATTCGCTGCGCAGGGCAGCAATCATCCAGCCGGACAGATACAGGTAACGCTTGCTGGTCGTACCGTGGTGCTTCTTGATGGCGATCAGCTTCTGCTGGCCGATAAAGCCGTGCCAGCAGCCAAGCGACTGGGTGTAGTGTGCGGTGTCCGCGTCATAGGCCGCCATGTCGGCGCGCATGATGCCCGCCGTGTAGCGGGCGATATCAAGTCCGGTCAGGAAGCGGTTCTGCAGACGCATGCGCGCCGCGTATTCCGGATTGATAGTATTCCAGGTGCTGCCCTGCTGTGCACAAAGACGGGCAAATTCCGCCGTCGTTTCCTGATACGTCGCCATGGGGTTTCCTCAAATGCCAGAACCAGTTCACTCGCCGTGCAAGGGTGCGCCAGCGAAACAGACTCACAGTGTAGTGAGCGGCCCGCCATAAATGAAATAGATGTATTATATCTTTGACATTCACAAGACAAATACCAGACCCCGTCAGATTTCCCAACGGTGGCGCCTCAGGGCGACAGCCAGGCTTGTCGCCAGTGCCGCGAAGACGAGTCCGGCGAGAAGGGACAGCCAGTCAACAGCAGCCCAGTCCGGCCCGAACAGGTAGAAACCGACGCCGTCGTCATTCTCCGCCAGATGCGGCAGGTGCCGGCCAACAGCAGTCAGCACGACGCTGCTTTTCAGGAAAATCGACTCCAGCAGAATTGCACCGATCACCGGCACGACCGCGCACAGAAACGGCGAGCGCCTGGCTGCGGCTGAGGCCAGCAACAGCCAGGCGCAGGTCGGCGCCAGCCACAGCGCGCTGAGCAGCCAGCCTCCAATCTGGTCAACCAGCAGTCGCGCCGGGGCCAGATTGTCCGCCAGCACCGCCATCGGCTGCATGTCGAGACGCCAGACCATGAGCATCGCGAGCAGTAGTGTCGCCAGCTGAAGCAGGACACTGATGACGATCACAATGGCCGGTGCGGCGATAAGCGCCATAGCGAGCTTGCTGAGCACGCTCTCCCATTCGGTCACCGGCAGAGAGCGCCAGAAAAGAATACTGCGGTCCTTACGGTCATCGTAAAGCGCGCCCAGTAGATACTGCGCAAGTGCGATCATCAGCACCAGCAGCAGCGCGTTGTGCAGCACGTTGAGCAGCGGATTCAGACTGCGAATGCGTTCACCTGTGGAGTCGCTGGCGGGCATTCCGCGGTCCGCCGCAGGCGGCGGACTGAAAGTCCAGTCACGGCCGAAGTCCCAGGCCGAATCCGGCGAATCCTGAGTCGCGGGGCGCGATGCCAGATCCATGTCGTCGGCAGCGCCTGGCCGCTCCTCACTGTCAGCGCGGACGATGATCGTCGAGGCTTCCCCGCCTGCCTGCTTTTCAAGGACCTGGGTGAGGGTATCGCCGAACACGCTGATGCGGTCGACCACGAGCACGCTCAGCAGCATCGCCACGGCGATCAGCACGGCAAGCACCAGGGGCGCCCAGAGGAAGGCCCGCCGGTGCTCGCGCAGCTCGCGCTGCAGGAGCGTGAAAATACGGTGGGAACGGCTGCGGTTCACGAGCGCACCTCCCGGCTCAGCTTTGCCACAAACAGATCAGAGACCGACGGTGTGCGACATTCGCCCAGCGGTGTCAGCAGGTGCCGGTCGATATCCTCGTAGATGATTGCCTTGCCGCCGAGAATGCTTCGTTTGCCGACGTGGGGGATGCTTTCCGCCCGGGCCAGGGCCTCGCCGACACAGTGCAGCTCGACAAAACTCGCCTCCAGCTCCGCCAGCGGCCGGTTGAGGACGATGTGACCATGATCCATGAACATGACATGCGTCAGGATATTCTCGACCTCCTCGACCTGGTGTGTGGAGATGACAATCGTACGCTGTTCATCAAAGTAGTCGTTGAGCAGTTGCTCAAAAAACTGGCGCCGGAACAGAATATCCAGACCCAGCGTCGGTTCGTCCAGAATCAGCAGACGGGCATCTATCGCCATGACCAGCGCGAGGTGCAGCTGCACGGTCATCCCCTTGGACAGTTCACCGACGCGCCGCGCCGGCGCGACATCCGTGGCGGCAAGAAAGGTCTCGGCAAGCGCGCGGTCAAAGCGGGGATGCAGGCCATTGACTGCATCCAGCAGCTGATCAACTCGCATCCAGCGCGGCAGCACGGCGGTATCCGCGATAAAGCTGACCTCCTCCATCAGGCGCGCGTGCTCACGCACGGGCTGCCGGCCCAGCACCGAGAGTTCCCCCTGTGCCGAGGTCAATCCCAGCAGCGCCCGCAACAGTGTCGTCTTGCCCGCACCATTGGGCCCGATAAGCCCCACCACGGCACCCGAGGGAATATCGAGGTCTATATGATCCGCGGCGGGCACGCCGCCGAACGCCCGGAACAGACCACGCGCCCTGATTATGTCTGTCATTCCTGTTCGCCCCGTTCCTGCAGCAGCCGCTCGACCACTGCGTCCATCCCGAGACCCAGCGTGCGCACACGCTGTGCAAATGCCGGGACCTCTTCCTCCAAAAACCGCGCCTGCTCATCCTGTGTCAGTGCTTTGCGCGCGCCCTGGGTGACAAACATACCGAGCCCCCGGCGCTTTTCCAGCAGACCGATATCAACAAGCTCCTGATAGGCCTTGGCAACGGTCAGGTGATTGATTTTGTAGTCGGCAGCAACCTGGCGCACGGACGGCACGGCCTCACCCTCCGCAAAGCTTCCGTCCATCACCCTTTCCACGACAAGTTCACGCAGTTGGCGATAGATCGGCTGTTTGTCATTCCACTCCACTCGTTCAGTCCTTGCCGCCTGTCAGTCACTGCCGCCCGTGCGGCTCACTGGTCGCGCCGGTCAATGCGTCCAGAGCCCAGTATGGTCGTGCTTTTTTCCGCGTTACCGGCATACAGCACATTGCCGCTGCCAAGTATCGTGACGTCGAGATGCTCCTGCAGTTCGCCAAGACGCGCATCACCGGAGCCAACGATATTCACCTCTGCCCGTCGGGCCGGGACGCCGGCAAGGTCAACGCTGCCAGCACCGACGATCGACAGCTCGAGAGTATCGACCTGGGTCGCGCTCTCCACCCGCATATCGCCGGAGCCCTGGACTACGGCATCCACGGTATCTGCCGCGAGACTGCCCAGAAGGATATCCCCCGAGCCTGCAATCACGGCCTCCATGGTGCCGATATCCGCAGTCATGATGTGTATATCGCCAGAGCCGGACACGCGCAGCGCCAGCCGCTGGCCGCGGACATCGTGTAGCCGCGCGTTGCCACTGCCTGCCACCGAGACGCGCAGGTCGTCCACATTGAATGAACGCAGATACACCATTGCGGAGCCCATGACCTCGACTTCCGAGATCGCTGGCAGCGTCACGCGGAATTTGACATCCGCAAAGCTCTCCCGAGGATGGCTGCGGCTGTAGCCCAGCAGCAGATCACCCGAGGTCGCAGCGTAGGGAACCTTGTCGAGATCTGCCTGTGACGCGCGCACCCGCAGAGACGGCACCTCGCCCTGAGACAGCTCGACCTCGACGCCGCCGCGAATTTCAAGGCGGGTAACATCCGGGATATCAACCTCGATCGTCTCTTGGGCAAAAACCACACGACTGCCCGCTAGCAGGGCCGCGCAAACAAAGAAGGCGACCCCAGTCGCCAGCAAGCGACGCCCGCCAACCAGTATTTTTTGCCTGTGGGGATAAAACATGTTGCTCACCCTTGCTAATGTGATGGTGTTATATACAACTATATCACCAAGATCGCTCGATGCAAGCGGTTTTCAGCAAGACCTGCCCAAAGGAAGGGCTCGCTAGCGGCCCTTCTTGCGCTGACGTTTTTTCTTTTCCTGCTTCACGTGGGCCATCATGCGACGCTTGCGCGCCACCTGCCGCTGGGTGAGCGCGTTGCGACGATCGGCATAGGGATTCTCACCACTGCGAAACTCGATGCGCACCGGCGTGCCGACCAGCTTGAGCTCCCGGGTAAACACCTTCTCGAGAAATCGCTGGTAGCTTGCCGGAATGCTGTCCGTCTGGCTGCCGTGAATCACGATGAGTGGCGGGTTGCGCCCGCCGGCGTGGGCATAGCGCAGCTTGATGCGGCGCCCATTGACCATGGGCGGCGCGTGCGACCCGACAGCGTCTTCCAGAATCTGCGTCAGCTGGTTGGTGTTCAGCTTGCGCGTCGCCGAGCGGTGAGCGGCGTCTATCGAGCGATAGAGATGCCCGACGCCGGTACCGTGCAGGGCAGAGATGAAATGCGTGTCGGCATAGTCGGCAAACTGCAGACGTCGGCTGAGCTCATTCTTTATCTGATCGCGCGCGTCCGGCTCCAGCCCGTCCCACTTGTTGATCGCAATCACCAGTCCTCGCCCGGCCTCGATGCAGTGACCCAACAGGTGCATGTCCTGATCCACGAGCCCCTCGTGGGCGTCCACCAGCAGAACGACGACGTGCGCATCGTCCACCGCCTGCAGCGTCTTGACGATGGAGAACTTCTCCACGACTTCACGGATATTCTTGCGCCGCCGGATACCAGCGGTATCAATCAGCGTGTACGCATGCTCGTCGCGCTCGAAATCGATATAGATGCTGTCACGGGTCGTGCCCGGCTGGTCGTATACGACCACACGTTCCTCACCCAGGAGGCGGTTGACCAGGGTGCTCTTGCCGACATTCGGACGACCGACCACCGCCACGCGTATGCGGTTCTCGCGCTCGGCCAGCGCTTCCGCAGAGCCGTCATCGGGCACCTGCGAAAGAACCTCATCAATCAGCGCGCGCACACCACGTCCTTGACTGGCGGCGATGCCGTGCAGGTGGCTCACGCCGAGACGGTAGAAATCGCCGGTCGCCACCGACGCGTCCAGGCCATCCAGCTTATTGACCACCAGATGGAACGCCTTGCCGCGGCGACGCAGCGCCTCAACCATGAGTTCGTCGGCGCTATTCAGACCCTCGCGCGCATCAACCAGGAGCAGGATAACGTCAGCCTCCTCCATCGCCGCCATGGACTGATTCACCATCGGCGCATCAATGCCGTGCTCGTCGCCGGTGAGGCCACCGGTGTCGATGACAATGAAGTCACGATCGCCGCTGCGGCCCTCGCCGTATTTGCGATCCCGGGTCAGTCCCGGAAAGTCAGCTACCAGCGCATCCCGGCTGCGGGTGAGCTGATTGAACAGGGTGGACTTGCCCACGTTCGGGCGGCCTACCAACGCAATGACCGGACGCATACGTCATTTTTCCCCGGCGGTAATCTCATAGGCCATGAGTTTCCCGCTGTTGCCGAACACATAGAGCGTGCGCCCGTCGCTGATCATGTCCGCACGTGCCCCACTGCCATCGACTTTCTCGCGCGCGGCAAAACTGCCATCAACCTGCGACATCAGGTGCAGATAGCCTTCCAGGTCCACCACAGCAAGATAGCTGCTGACGGGTGTCGGCCTCGACAACTCGCGGTAAGCCAGCGCGTCCTGCTCCCAGCGCAGGCCCTGGCCATTGCGCAGAAAGGCTTTCACGCTGCCGTCATCGTCAGCCACGTAGACATTGTTGAAACCGACCGAGACGCCGGAGTAGGACGACACGTCACGCTGCCAGATACGATTGCCGCCGCGTGCTTCGATGGCAGCGATGCGGCCCTGGTAGCTGGCCGCGTAAAGCTCACCGCCAACCAGGGCCATAGTGCCATCGATATCAACGATACGTTCAATCTCCGAGCGTCCCTGGGGAATGGCCACGCGGGTTTCCCATTCAATGCTGCCGCTGCGGGCATCGAAGGCCACCACGCGACCACTGGCGAATCCCGCAAAAACGCGTCCATCGCTGAGAATAGGTGTGCTTGTGCCGCGCAGGGTCAACACGGGCACGTTGCTGTCGTAGCTCCAGCGCCTCTTGCCTGTGTCGTGTTCATAACCATGCAGCTTGCCGTCATAGGTCTGCACGACAACGACGCTACCATTACCCTGCGGCGGCGCCAGAATTTCGCCGCTGACCGGAGTCGACCAGACGATCTCGCCATCGCTGGCAGACACACGCATCAGCTCGCCATCGGCCGTGCCCAGAAACAGGGAGCCGCCATAGTGACCGACACCGCCTGAAAGTGACTTCTCCAGCCGTTTTTCCCAACGTCTTTCGCCGTTGTCGCGCTCCACCGCCGCGACACGACCATCGCTGGAGGCAGCATAGATCACCTCACCCGCAATGACTGGCTGCAGCTTATTGAGTCCCTTGCCCTGCCCGTCGCCAACTCCCACAGACCAGAGCTGCTGAAGACGGGCTGAAGGCTCGATGTCGACCAGATCAGCGGGCCGACGTGGATCCTCGTCGTCGTCCATACTGAACCAGTCCTTGACGGTGGTACAGGCAGCCAGTGACAGCGACAGCATCAGAACGCCGGCAAGCCGGAAAAAAACGGTACGCATGCCCTACCGCCCCGGTTCGCGCGGTGATACGGGGTTCAGGTACTCCAGCTTCTGCGACAGCACCGGCGGCAGGCGCCCGCCCTCCACGCTCAACTGGGCGACCGCATAGGCGTCACGCGCCTCCTCCGGGCGATCAGCGGCCAACAGGATATCGCCACGCGCCAGGGCATAAGCACCGGAATACGCCGTATCGGCGCCGCTATCGAGTATCGTCAGGGCCTGCTCGACGTTACCCTGTGCCGCGGTGACTCTGGCAAGGCGCAGCTGGGCGACCTGGTAGACGTCACTCGACTTGTCAGCCTTTGATACAACCCAGCGAAGCTCCGTTTCGGCCCGGGACAAATCGTTATCTTCGATCGCCATCCGCGCCAGGTGCAATACCGCAAAGCGCGCATAGGGGGAGCTGGCGAAGTCCGACTTGAGCTGCCCCGCCAGGGACCGCGCATTGGCTGCATCCGGATCGCCCTCGCTGCCTAGTGCCTCGAGCATGCGCTGGTAGATGGACGAGGCAGCCTGGGACTGCGCCTCGCGGTTGGACTGCCAGGCCTGCCAGCCAAAGCCAAGACTGAGCGCCACCGCTACCGCGATAATGAGATTACGGCCGTTCTCTTCCCACCAGCGCTTGATGGCTTCGACCTGCTCTTCTTCCGTTCTGTAGGATTCCACGTCAACTGTTCCTAATCGTTGGTCGGCGCCAGGGCCTGCCTGAGCGCGTCGTCTAATTGGGTCAGCGGCAGCGTCTGCTGACCGCCCTCCCCGCGTAAGAGCTTGAGGGTCACGGTATTGCTCGCGACTTCGTCCTCGCCCCAGATCAGCGCCACGCGAGCACCGCTGCGGTCTGCTTTTTTCATCTGGCTGCGAAAACTGCCACCGCCGGCGTGCTGTTCAATGCGGCCTGCTGCGCCACTGTCGCGGAGTGACTGTACGCAGCCCAGCGCTGCGTCCTGCGCGCCATCACCAACGGTCACCACGTAGACGTCTGCAGTGCGGGAGGGAGCGGCCAGGTTGAGTTCGCGCAGCAGCAGGACCAGCCGCTCCATGCCCATGGCGAATCCAACCCCGGGTGTTGAGCGCCCGCCGAGTTGCTCTACCAGACCATCATAGCGGCCGCCGGCACAGACTGTACCCTGGGCGCCGAGGCGCTCCGTCACCCACTCAAACACAGTCTTGTTGTAATAGTCGAGTCCGCGCACCAGACGCGGGTTGTGTCGCCATGCGACGCCGGCCACGTCAAGCAGGTGGCAGAGGCGCTGGAAGTCCGCGCGCGACTCGTCATCGAGAAAGTCCGCCAGCGCTGGCGCCCTGTCCAGTAGCGCCTGCGTCTGCGTATTCTTGCTGTCAAGAATACGCAGCGGATTGCTGGCGAGACGTCGCTGGCTATCCGCATCGAGCTCCCCGCGACAGGTATCGAGATAGGCTACCAGCGCCTCGCGATAGCGCAGCCGGCTGTCGCTGCTGCCGATAGAGTTAATTTCCAGCGTCACCGCGGAGGTCAGTCCAAGCTCCCGCCAGACCCGCGCCAGCACAATGATGAGCTCGGCATCGATATCCGGTGTTGCAATACCGAAAACCTCGGCGCCGATCTGATGGAACTGACGCTGGCGTCCTTTTTGCGGGCGCTCGTAGCGGAACATAGGTCCGGCATACCAGAGACGACAGGGCGTCGTTATCAGGTTGTGCTGTATCGCCGCGCGCACGCAGCCAGCCGTGCCCTCGGGCCGCAGGGTCAGACTGTCTCCGTTGCGGTCGTCGAAGGTATACATTTCCTTCTCGACAATGTCCGTGACCTCGCCGATGGAGCGACTGAAGAGCTCCGTGTACTCCACCAGCGGCAAGCGCAGCTGATCGTAGCCGAAACTGTCGAGCACCGATGCAACGGTGCTCTCAACGGTTTGCCAGTCGACAGCCTCAGCCGGCAGGATGTCACTCATCCCGCGAATGGCGCGGATTGAACTCATCCCGACGTTTTCAGGATCAGGTTTTCCGGGTCTTTACCCTCGCGTTCAATGCGCGCAGCACGCTCGCGGACCACCTGCTCAAGGTGATCGAGAAAATCCGTATTGGTGATCTTGTGATCCGGTTCGCCGTCAACATAAATGAGGTTGTTCGGCGTTGCACCGGTCAGGCCGACATCGGCCTCGCGGGCTTCACCGGGCCCGTTGACGATGCAGCCGATTACCGCCACATCCATGGGGGTACGGATATCCTCGAGGCGCTGCTCCAGTGCATTCATGGTGCCGATGACGTCGAAATTCTGTCGCGAACAGCTGGGACAGGCGATGAAGTTAATGCCGTTGGAGCGCAGTTTGAGGCTTTTCAGAATATCGAAGCCCACTTTGATCTCCTCCACCGGATCGGCCGCGAGGGAGATCCTGATGGTGTCACCAATACCCTCCATCAGCAGCATGCCGAGACCGACGGATGACTTCACCGTGCCGCCGCGAAGACCGCCCGCCTCGGTAATTCCCAGGTGCAGCGGCTGCTCGATCTGCTTTGCCAGCAGCCGGTAGGCCGCCACCGCCATAAACACATCGGATGCCTTGACGCTTACCTTGAAGTCCGGGTAGTTGAACTTGTCCAGTATATCGACATGGCGCAGGGCGGATTCCACCAGCGCCTCTGGCGTTGGCTCACCGTATTTACGCTGCAGATCCTTGCCCAGGGAGCCCGCGTTGACGCCGATGCGGATCGGAATACCCTTGTCGCGGGCACAGTCAATGACTTCGCGCACCTTGTCGTCGCGGCCGATATTGCCCGGATTGATACGCAGACAATCGACCCCGTATTCGGCCACCTTGAGGGCAATTCGGTGGTCAAAATGAATGTCCGCGACCAGCGGTACTTCAACCGCCGCCCGGATGCGGCTGAAGGCCTCTGCCGCTTCCATGCTGGGCACCGACACGCGCACGATGTCGGCGCCGGCATCCTCGAGCGCACGTATCTGCGCCACGGTTGCAGCAACATCGCAGGTTTCGGTGTTGGTCATGCTCTGCACGCTGATGGGGGCGTCGCCACCCACAGCAACCTTGCCCACGTGAATCTGTCGGCTCTTGCGCCTGACAATCGGAGATTTCATCGTCATACCCTACCTGCCTTACACGCCATCCGGCGTGCCTGATTCATCCATCTCACGAGCCACCCGCCTGTCGCGCATACGCCGCATACTCGGGCGACTCCGGGTACAGGTTCCGCAGCGCTAGCGCGTAACTGCCCTCGGCATCGCGGTCACCGGTGGCCTGCGCCAGACGGACGCCGAGCCAGAGACCCCGGGCCGACTGACGCCGCACGGCGGACCGGTACCGCTCATAGTATTGCGCTGCGGCGCGGTAGTCACCTGCCTTCAGGCGCAGACTTGCC
>Ga0209936_1000554_pt1 | contig 22583 bp, 21 predicted proteins | sample SalPonR1_A_D1_MG_FD_185694 | JGI IMG/M metagenome (GOLD analysis project Ga0209936, IMG submission 185694) | Salt pond soil microbial communities from South San Francisco under conditions of wetland restoration - Salt Pond MetaG R1_A_D1_MG... ... | reverse complement strand
GAAAGCCCACACGGCATCGCCGGCAAGCCCTCGCGCATGATCGCGAAGATCGACAACATCCTGGCCTGGTTCAAGCGTTACGACGTCGCAAACCCGTCCGAGGCCTCCCGGGCCGAGTGATTCGCCGCTACCTGATTCTCCCCGGCGGGGGAGAGTCAGGATCGGCGTAGGTCGGCCCGCCGTGGCCGATGGGCGTCTGACACTCGAGTATGTTGTCCGTCGGAGTGCGCGGTACACTGGACTGCCCATGCATTCCGACGCTTTCATCCAGCTGATTTTCCTGATATTCGCCGGCGCGGCAGTGATCGCGACCGCGGCGCTGTATGCGCGTCAGGCGCTGCCGGTGGCCTACATCGTGCTGGGTGCGGCGATGGGGCCGTGGGGTTTCGGCCTGGTCGGCGACGTCGAAATCCTGCAGGGCATGGCCGAGTTCGGGATCATCTTCCTGTTGTTCCTGCTTGGGCTGAACCTGGAGCCGCGCGAGCTCCTGCGGATGCTCCGCGAGGCTGTTCTGGTGACCGTGGTGACCTGCGTGGTGTTTTTCAGCGTCGGCGCCGGGGTTGCCCTGGTATTCGGCCTGGACATGCTGCAGGCGGTGCTGATCGGTGCGGCGGTGATGTTTTCCAGCACCATTCTCGGGTTGAAACTATTGCCCACCTCGACGCTGCACCACCAGCGTCTTGGCGAGATCATCGTGGCGATTCTTCTACTGCAGGACATCATCGCGATCGCCGTGATCCTGTTTATCCAGGGCTTCGCCGGCAGCACCAACCCGGTCGTGGACGTGGGCGTGCTGCTACTGACCGCGCCGCTGCTGTTCGTTCTCGCCCTCGGTTTCTGCCGCTACGGCCTGATGGCGCTTATGCAGCGCTTCGACCAGATCCAGGAATACATCTTCCTGATCGCGATCGGCTGGTGCATGGCGGTCGCAGTGCTGGCCCACGAGATCGGTCTGTCCTACGAAATCGGCGCATTCATCGCCGGCGTCGCGATCGCCACCAGCCCGATCTCGCGGTTCATCGCCGAGACGCTGAAGCCGCTGCGAGACTTCTTCCTGGTCGTCTTCTTCTTCGCTCTCGGCGCCGGCTTCGACATGTCGTTGCTGCCGCAGATTTTCTGGCCGGCGCTCACGCTTGCCGCGCTGCTGATGCTGGTCAAACCGTTGACCTTTGCCTGGCTGTTCCGACGCCAGGGCGAGAAGCCGGGCGTCTCGAGGGAAATCGGCATCCGGTTGGGGCAGGTCAGCGAATTCTCGCTGCTGGTGGCGGTGGTGGGTCTCAACAGCGGCCTGATGACCGACCAGGCGTCCTACATCGTCCAGGCCACCACTATCCTGACCTTCATCGCATCGACGTACTGGATCGTGCTGAAGGTGCCGAGCCCGATTGCGATTTCGGAGTCATTGCGGCAGGATTGACGCCGGTTCTCGGCCTCGCCTCCGAAAGACGTCGACGAGGGTTCGTCTCCGGGTGATGAGTGCACCCTGGCGGGGTGCGGGTGGCCTTATGAAGCCGACTGCAACTTCAACTTCATTTCGCGGGGCGAAACAGCTTTTTAGATTCGGGCTGACGGAGCAGCAGCTGTTCGCCCAGCCTTGCGGCCTGGCTGAGCCTCTTGCTCGGGAGAGCCGGTCCCAGGCCACGCCAGGGATATGCGAAATAGCAACCAGTGCTATGGTTCTGCAACCTGATTCGACGACCGGAGCCTGAATCCATGAACAGATATTCGATTGCCCTGGCACTGTGCCTTGCGCCGCTGATCGGCATGGCCCAATCGGCCGATGAAGACCCGCGCGATGTCTGGTGGGAAAACCTGACGGCATTGTGCGGCCAGGCATTCGCCGGCGAGATGACCGGTTTTGCGCGGCCGGCCGACGACGGCTGGCTGGGCCAGCGGGTGGTGATGCACGTGCGCGAGTGCAGCGATGACGAAATACGGATTCCGCTGCACGTCGGCGAGAACCGCTCGCGCACCTGGGTGATCACCCGCACCGACGCCGGCTTTCGGCTCAAGCACGACCATCGCCACGAAGACGGCAGCGAGGACGCGGTGACCTGGTACGGCGGGCATTCCACCGACCCGGGCCGCGCGATGCGCCAGACGTTTCCGGTCGACGCTTATTCGAAGGCGTTGTTCCTGGCCAATGGTCTGGATGCGTCGACCGCCAATTTCTGGAGCATGGAAGTTCACGTCGGCGACACGTTCACCTATGAGCTCGTGCGCCCGGGTCGGCACTTCCGGGCCGAATTCGACCTGACCGCGCCGGTGGAGCCTCCGCCGGCGCCTTGGGGACACGAATAGGGCCTCATCGCCCTTGACCCGCGGCTGGCATCAAGCCACTTCGCCGGCGGCGTGGCCCGAGGCCCAGGCCCACTGGAAATTGTGGCCGCCCAGGTGGCCGGTGACGTCGACGACTTCGCCGATGAAGAAAATGCCCGGATGGTCGCGGCATTCCATGGTCTTCGACGAGAGTGCGTCGGTGTCGACGCCGCCCATGGTGACCTCGGCGGTGCGGTAGCCCTCGGTGCCGTCGGGCCAGACGGTCCAGGCCTTGCAGCGCGCTTCGACCTGGTCGACCTCGCGGTCGCCGAGTTCGGCCAGCGGCTTGTCGGGCAGCCAGAGTTTGCACCAGCGCTGGGCGATGCGGCGGGGCAGCGTCTCGGCCAGCACCGTACGCAATTCGGCGCGCGGACGCTGCGTGCGCTGCTCGCGAAGGTACGCGCCCAGGTCCAGGTCCGGGAACAGGTCAATGACCAGCGGCTCGCCCGGCCGCCAGTAGCTGGATGCCTGAAGCACGGCCGGCCCGCTCAGCCCGCGGTGGGTGAACAGGATGTTTTCGCGAAAGCTTGCCTGCCCGGCCGTCGTCACGGTATCGATCGATGCACCGGCCAGGTCGGCGATCTGGGCGAGCTTGCGTTCCGGCAGTGTCACCGGCACCAGCGCCGCGAAGGTCGGTTGAATGGGCAGGCCGAGCGCACGCGCGAAATCGATCCCGAAGCCGGTCGCGCCCATTTTCGGAATCGAATACCCGCCGGTGGCGATGACCAGTGATTCGCATCCGATCTCGCCTGCTTCGGAAATCAGCCGGTGTGATGGACCGGTTTGCTCAATGGTCACGGGGCAGTGCGTTCGCACCTCCGCCCCTGCCGCCGCGCATTCGGTAAGCAGGAGCGAGACGATCTGCTTCGACGACTTGACGCAGAACAGCTGGCCGAGCTTTTTCTCGTAGTATTCGATGCCGTGCTTTTCGACCAGCGCGATGAAATCCCAGGGCGTGTAGCGGCTCAGCGCCGACTTGGCGAAGTGTGGGTTGCTGGAAAGAAAGTTTTCCGGCCCCGAATACATGTTGGTGAAGTTGCAGCGCCCGCCGCCCGACATCAGGATCTTCTTGCCGACCTTGTTGGCATGGTCGAGAACCAGCACCTTGCGCCCGCGCCGTCCGGCCGCGATCGCGCACATCAGCCCGGCCGCGCCGGCGCCGATGACGACCACGTCGTAGTTTCCGCTTGTCGGTCCGTTCACCAGCATGGCGGCAGTGTATGGGATCGGTGCCACGCGCATGTATCCGGCCTGACCAAAGGCACACGTCGCACGGCAAGAAGCAGGGCAGAATAGGCGGCTGGACATTCCCGGACGGATAGCGCAGATATATGAACATCCGAACACTCGCAATCACCGCGGCGCGGGTTCCGACGATTGTTGTGACAATTGTTGCGACTATTGTTACGACAAGCGTTATGGCAATTGTCACGACAATTGTCACGACAAGCGTTATGGCAATTGTTACGACAATCGCCGCGACTGGAACGGTTATGGCACAAAACGATCCCTATCTCTGGCTCGAAGATGTCGAAGGCCCGAACGCGCTGGCCTGGGCTCGCGGGCAGAACGAGCTTTCGATTTCTGAGCTCGAATCGCATCCGCTGTTCGAGCCCGTCCACGAGCGCGCGCTGGAGATCTACACCTCCGACGACCGGATCGCCTACCCGTCGCTGATGGGTGGCGAAATCTACAATTTCTGGCGCGACGCCGGGCACGTGCGCGGCATCTGGCGCAAGGCCTCGCTCGAGGGCTACCGCGAAGACGAGACCGACTGGGACGTGATTCTCGACCTCGACGCGCTGGCCGAGAGCGAGGACGAAAACTGGGTCTGGGCCGGCTCGGACTGCCGCTACCCGGACTACGACCGGTGCCTGGTCGGGCTTTCCGTCGGGGGCGCAGACGCCGCCGTTCGGCGCGAGTTCGACCTGGAGACGCGGCAGTTCGTCGAAGACGGCTTTTTCGTGCCCGAGTCCAAGAGCGGCATCGGCTGGCGCGATCGCGACAGCGTGTTCTACGGCCCGGCTTTCGAGGCCGAAGACATGACCGATTCCGGCTATCCGCGCACCGTTCGCCTGTGGCGGCGCGGCGAAGCTCGCGAAGACGCCGAGCTGATCTTCGAGGGCGAAAAGACCGACGTGGCGTCCAGCGGCGTTCGCTTCTGGGACGGTGACGACTACTACGACCTGATCATCCGCGTGCCGGACTTCTTCAGCCGTCACTACTTCCGCTATGTCGACGGCGAAGTCCGCCGCATCGAGGTGCCCGAAGATGCCGAGCTGGCCGGCATGCTGGACGGCCAGCTGCTGGTGGAGCTCAAATCCGACTGGGAGGTGGATGGAAAGACCTTTGCCCAGGGCGCGCTGGTGGCCGGACCGATGGCCTCGTTCGAGGCCGGCCAGCCCGATCTCAGCGTCGTCTTCCAGCCCGATCCCCGGTCCTCCATTTCCGAGGTGACCACGACCGAGAACACGGTCGTGGTCAACGTGCTCGACAACGTGGTCAGCCGCCTTCTGCGCTTTACGCACGGCGCGCAGGGCTGGACCTCGACGCCGCTCGATGTCCCGGAACTGGGCTCGATCAGCGTGGTGACGGCCGACGACCAGTCCGACCGTCTTTTCTACAATTACACCGGCTTCCTGACGCCGTCGACGCTGTTCGAGGCCGACGCGATGGAGAACCGCCACAACGAAGTTCGGTCCGAGCCGGCCTGGTTCGATTCGGCGGGGATGGAAGTCGCCCAGTATCAGGCGACCTCGGCCGACGGCGAGCGCATTCCGTATTTTGTCGTCACGCCGAAGGGATACGAGGCCGACGGTGAGAACCCGACGCTAATCGGCGCCTACGGTGGTTTCGAAGTCTCGCGCACGCCGTTCTATTCTGGAGTCACGGGTTCGGCCTGGCTGGAACGCGGCGGCGTGTATGTGCTGGCCAACATCCGCGGCGGCGGCGAATTCGGGCCGAAGTGGCACCAGGCCGCGCTGAAGGAGAATCGCCAGCGCGCGTTCGACGACCTGATCGCGGTATCCGAAGACCTGATCGCGCGCAACATCACGTCATCCGAGCACCTCGGCATCCAGGGCGGCAGCAACGGCGGCCTGCTGGTTGGCGCGGTGATGGTGCAGCGTCCGGAGCTGTTCGATGCGGTCGTCTGCCAGGTGCCGCTGCTCGACATGAAGCGCTACCACAAGCTGCTGGCAGGTGCCAGCTGGATGGCCGAGTACGGCGATCCCGACGACCCCGGGCAGTGGTCATACATCGGCGAGTATTCGCCTTACCAGAACGTCTCGGCCGAAGCCGAATACCCGCGCGCGTTCTTTACCACATCGACCCGCGACGACCGGGTGCATCCGGGACATGCGCGAAAGATGGTCGCGAAGATGCTTGATCAGGGCCACGACGTGCTCTATTACGAGAACATCGAAGGCGGCCACGGCGGTGCCGCCAACCTCAAGCAGCGCGCCTATCTGAGCGCCCTGATCTTCGCCTACCTGCATGCAAGGCTTGCCGACTAACCCGCTTCGGCCAGGCGGCGCAGCGCCGCCTGGTCGGGCTCCGCCGCCGACAGGGAGGGGATCACCAGCGTCGTTGCCGGGTTCAACACCGCATCGGGCAATGCTGACAGCAGCACGCGCTCGGCGCGGAAATCCTGGATCGGCAACGTGGCGGCTTCGTAGAGAATTGTTTCTGTAGCCTCCGGATACCAGCGCGCCAGTTTGTCAACCAGGATTTCGATCCGCCTTCGGCTGGACTCGAAGCCAATGCACTCGATGTTGCCCGCCTGCGAGATCTGCCACAGCAGCAGCAGGGATGAAGGGTCGAGCGCGCGATTCTGGATCAGGAACTGGGTGGCCTCGAACGACTGTACGCCGTGTTCGCCCGGATCCAGGTCCAGGTCGGCATACAGGCAGGACTCTGCGGATATGCCCGGTTCCATGCGGGTCTTGAAACCCTCGGCGCGGGCCTGCGCCATCGCCTTGCGACCGACCTGGGCGAAAACCCCGGGATGGCCGTAGAGCACGACGCACACCCGTCGGCCTGCGCGAACCTGTTCGAGAATGAGAATCTGCATCCCGGCGTAGCTTTCGCGCCGATCGCGGTTGGCGTCGTAAAGTTCGCTCAGGTCGCGACAGTCGGCGTTCAAGCCGCGCAGCCACTCGAACGTGAAGCCGTCGGCCAAAGAAAACACGACATCCGCCGTGCTGATCTCGGACACTGTCCGGGCGCCCGCGTGCCTGGCCGGCTGCAGGCCCGATCCGACGACGATCAGGCGGCCCCGGCGCCTGTCACGCGACATCTTCTTTACTCGCCTCGATCAGCGTGCACGACGCGATCGCGGCCAGCATGCTTGGCGTGGTAGAGCGCCCCGTCGGCGCGCTCGCGCACTTGGGTCAGGGTCTTGTCGTCACGACGGCGCACGGCGGTGCCGAAGCTCATGGTGACTGCGACGATATCGTCGCCGGAACGCGCTTCGGTCAGCAATTCGCGGAGCCGGTCCAGGTCGTCCTGGATGCTGTCGGGCCGATAGCCGGGTACGGCGATGCCGAATTCCTCGCCGCCGATGCGGCCGATGATTCCCTGCTTGCCGAAGCACTCGCGCAATCGGGCGCCGACCCGGCGCAATACCTCGTCTCCGGCCAGGTGGCCATGCAGGTCGTTGACCTGCTTGAAGTGGTCGATGTCGGCCAGCACCAGCGTGAACGGGACCTTCTTCTCGCGGGTCAGCTCGAACGCGCGTTCGGCCAGTTCGAAAAAGCGCGTGTGATTGCTGAGCGCGGTCAGGCCATCGCGGTGAGACAGGCTCTGAAAGCGCCTGCGTTCGCGGGTTGCGTGGGCCAGCAACAACAGCAGCACCAGGAACAGGACGCCGGCCAGCACGTATACGATGGTCCTGAGGCGCTTTCGCTGCTTCTCGTTCTGGGTTTCCAGTTCGCTTACGCGCGCCTGTTCCTGCAGCAGCTCCAGCTGTTGCTGCGTATGCTTGAGGTCGAATTCCACCTCCAGGTAGGCGATCCGGCGCGCGCGTTCCATGTCCAAATGTTTCTCGCGAGCTTCCATCCGCGCCTCGTAGTGCTCCATCGCGCGCGGATATTGCTGCCGGTCCCTGGCAATATCGCCGAGCATCTTGTGGGCCTCGGCCAGGTAGTCCCAGGTCTGGCCGCGGGCGAGCTCGCCGAGCGCCGGCGTGAGCAGTTCGATGACCCTGGCGGGTCGATCCCTGATCATTTCCAGCCGGGCGAAGTACAGGCTGGTTTCAGAAACGCCGCTTTCAAATCCGGTTTCCATCAGGCTGGCGAGGCCGGACTCCAGCAAGGAAGCAGCCTGTTCGTGTTTGCCCGCCATCCGCAGCAAATCACCCAGACCGCTTTCAGAGATCCCGGCGCTCAGTTCGTCACCGGCCTCCAGGCAATGGGAGATCGCCGCCTCGTAAAAATCGCGAGCCGTTTCGATCCGGGCGTCCAGCTTGTTGACGAACGCCAGTTGCTGCTGTGCATAACACATGTCGCGCGGATCGCCGTCCTTGCGCGCCTCGGTCAGCGCCAGGTGACCGAACTCGCGGGCCCGGGCCAGTTCGCCGACCTGGGCGTAGGAGTAGGAAGCCAGGCCGTACAAGCCGGCGTTTTCGAGGTCCTCATGTGGGCCATCAAGCAGCTGCAGACCGTCGCGAAGGTAGCCGAAAGCCTCTTCGAAACGGCGCGCGATGATCGCGATGTTGGCGCCGAGACGGTAGATTCTTATTCTCTGCTGGGCTGTCAGCTCTCGCTCGAGAAGTGCGGCAATCTTGTCCAGCCCGCCCGCCAGGTCACCGGAAAGCGTCAGATTGCGCGCTTCCAGATAGCCGAACTCTGCGTACTGTGCAGGGCTTGCGATATCGAGATGGGGGCGTAACTCATCAAGTATTTGCTGCGACTCGCGCCACGGTGCCGTGGTGTTGAGCTCGATTGCGCGCTCGAGTCTTTCCTGGAAGACGTCGGGACCGACGCCCTGATCCTGGGCAAGCGCGAGTCCGATGGTCAGCCACGCGCATGCAATTGAAACGACCCCCCGAATCATTTCGAGAACGACTTATTTGTAGTCGTGGGCCTGGATATGCCCATTCGACTTCAGCTCATCGATCCCGCTCAGGCGTTTTATCGTTTCGAGGTCCTTGGCAAGCATGGCATTCATTTCTTCATCGGAAAGCTTGTAACGCTGCATCGTCTTTTCCGGCGCGCTTTCATACTGATCCTGAAGCTCGGCATCCTTGGCCAGATCGATCAACAGTTGCTTGAGTCCATTCATTTCCCTCTCCAGTGTGGGTGTAATTGCAGCAAATCATCCGAGGCTGTTGTCGCTCAGGACGGAGTAATGGTCAAGCCCCTCCCCCGTTGCCGATACCACCCCCACGGGAGTATAAGAGCACGATCCGACAAAAGCCAGAAATGCCCTCTCGCCTGGCGCTTCAGCGCATCGCCTCGGAGAACGCCTTGACGATCGCCTTGAGCGCATCCACCATCTCGACGTCGCGAAGCTGATCCAGGTGATCGAAGGCGTCTCCGGCCCCGGGGAGTGTGAACTCCTTGTCGAATACTTCCACGCCGATGTTGCCGAGGATGGATCTGACCGTTGCGACCGAACGCTTGCCGCCATGTCGGCCCGGGGAGGCCCCTAGCAGGAGCGCCTTCTTGTTCTCGTATGGCGCCAGGTCGCCGCCGCCGCTCTCCTTGCGCGAAACCCAGTCGATGACGTTCTTCATAAGCGGCGTGATCGAACTGTTGTATTCCGGGCACGCCAGTAGAAGGCCGTCGGCCTCCAGCATCAGCTTGCGCAAAGCGGTGGCGTTTTCCGGTTGGCCCTTTTCGGCCTCCAGGTCCTCGTTCATGATCGGCATCGGATAGTCGGCCAGCTCGATATGCTGGACGTCGAGATCGGCCTGTCGGGCCAGTTCGACCGCGACGGCGAGCAGCCTGCGGTTGAAGGAATCCTTGCGGGTGCTACCGGCAAAGGCGAGGATGCGAGAGTTGGTCATAAGAATCTCCTTTTTCTATCTCAGTTTCGAACTGTAGCTGGGTGCGCGCAGCACCGCGTTGATCAGCAGCATGTTCAGGCCGTCCAGGTAGGCGCGAACGGCCGGGTCTTCGGTGAATCCGATGACCATTCCGCGGCCACGATTCTGGCTGACGACGAACGGCTTGAATGCGAGTTGAAGACGGTTCTCCTCCCACAGGTGGCCGCTGGCCAGCAGTTCGTCGGCCGCCGCGAACCGGGCCACGTTGCGGCCCTGGTCGCGGGTCATCGGCTGAAAGATCCGATCCCCGCGCACCAGCACGTTTACGGATTCGGCCACGCCGGCGGCAAGCCAGTGATCGCTGTCCACCACTGCATGCAGCAGTACCCCGGCGACCGAATCCGGGTTTTCCCGGTCGGGCTGGGCCATCTGCTGGAACTGCTCGGTCGACTTGATGAGCGTGCCGGGTACGCGGGCGCTTTCGTCGGCATCGTCGCCGGGTTCCGCCGTTGTGTCGGCATCGTCGCCGAATTCCGCTGTTTCATCGTCGCGAACCTGGTGCTCGGCGCGAAAGGCCAACAGGTTCACGTCCGGATGCGCGGCCCATTCGGTGGCGCCGGCGAGCGTCACCAGCACCCCGCCGTTGGAAACCCAGTCGGCCAGGTTGTCTCTGCCGGCGCTTCCGAGCACGTCGGCGTACCCGCGGTCGCCTTGACGCGACCCATCGGGCAGGATGACGACGTCGAAACGATTAAGGTCGGCCCGAGCCAGCGTCGCGGTCCGGATCGGCACGATCGGGTAGCCGAACTGGCGCTCCAGGACGAATCGTACCGCGCCCGGCGAGTAGACGTCGGTGGGGGCATCCCAGGCAATCGCCACCTTCGGGGCGATCAGTCGCGGTGTCTTGTTGCTGCCGAAGCTCGGACCGGACGTGATCCAGCTGTCGTCGACACCGATGACGTCAGCGCCTGTCTCTCGCGCGAGTTCGCGCAACACTGTTGCGGCCTCGTCGCGATTGCGCGCGGCCGGAAAGATCAGGGTGCCCGACGGATAGTTGCGCTCGCCGTGGACGAACGCCTGTTCGCTGGACTGCAGGTATAAATCCCGGCGCAGCGCCGCGGCCATCATCCTTGCGGTCGCGCGCGAGCCACCCGGAACCAGCCAGGCCACGTCGGCGTCGTGGTTGGTAAATTCGCCCGGCGGGATTTCGCCAGGCGCGACGGCCTGCATGCCGTCGGTGCCTACGGTGCGACGGCACTCCAGCGTGTCGATATTGAACATCAGCGGCAGGGCCCAGGCAGTGACGTCGTAGATCTCGTCGGGCAGGTCCTTGGCCCGCCGCCGTTCCTGCTCGGCGACGAATGCGTCGTCCATTTCAACCCGGCGATCGAGCAGCACGCGCAGCTTGCGGTATTCGGGCTGCTCGGCCGGAATCACGTAGCTTCCGGCGCCAAGCTGGCTGCCGCAGGCGTCGATTGCATCAGTGGTCCGGAACGTGTCGATACCGTGGCTTGCCAGCAGGCCGGCCAGACGGTCTGCACCGCCCTGATCGGTCTGCGCGGGAATGGCCCAGGCGCGAGGACCTTCGTTGCGCGCCAACTCGATGTTCGAGGCCCGGTAGTCGCGGAAATCGCGCCACAGTTTTTCACGATGCTCGGCAACAGTCTGGGCCGTGGCGAGCGAAGCTACCAGGTATTCGCGCACGGTTTCGGCGTAGGTCATCTCGGTGCCGTCGCGCAGCCGCATCACCAGGCCCCGGGCCGAACCCTGCTCGTAGGTCATCGCGATGCCGCCGTAGTACGAGGGCCAGCTGGCGCCGTAGCCGGGATAGAACGCGTCGAAAATCTCGCGGGTGAAATATGGAAAGCCGAAGCGGTCGAACCAGCGCGCGTTGTTCTCGCCGAACATTTTCAGGTTTTCCCGCTGGTCGCCGGCCAGCAGCGGGTTGTACGGGATCGCCTCGGGGGCGAAGAAAAAGCTTGAGTCCGAGCCCATTTCATGCGCATCTACAAAAGCCAGCGGATACCAGTCGAGCAGGGCGGCGACGTGGCCCTTCGTTTCAGGCTGGGTGATCGAAAGCCAGTCGCGGTTGAGGTCGAACAGGTAGTGGTTGACGCGACCGGAAGGCCAGGCCTCGTCGTGCTCGGCGGCCAGCCGGCTGGCCGCGGGCTCCAGGCCTTCGGCCATTTCGAAGCCGTGCACAAAGCGCGCCCGGCCGTCGGGGTTCTGCATCGGGTTGATGAATACCAGGCTATTGCCGAGGATGGAATCGACCACCCGGTCGTTTTTTGCGGCCAGCAGGTGCCAGGCGGTGACCATGGCGCCGTCAGCCGGCGAGATCTCGTTGCCGTGCACCGAGTAGGCCATCCAGACCGTGCCCGGCACGCGCGCCATTGCCGCCTCGATGGCGGCCGGCTCGTGTTCGTCGGGATGGGCGATGGTTTGTATGTCGGCCTGGATGGTGTCGAGGTTGGAAAGACGCTCGGCGGTGCCGATCACGGCATAGAACAATTCGCGGCCTTCCCAGCTGGTGGCGTAGGGAAAGATCCGGATTCGGTCCGGGTAGGACGCTTCCAGCGCATCGAACCACCTGCGCACGTTGTCCGGCGAGCTGATGCGCTCGCCGGCGTCGTAGCCGAGCACTTGGGAGAACGCGGGCGCTTCCGCGTCGTAGTCCGTGCCGGGCAGGAAATCGGCTGCCTCGGCGTGTGCGATCGAGGAAAGCAGACCTGCAAGAATCGGGAAAAGAAAGCGCATTGGATAACCTTGGGCGTTGACGGGGACACCGAGCATAGCGAATTTTGTCCGCCGCGTTGAACCCGGCACACGGGCCACGGCGACGCGGCCCTGCTCTATAATTTAGGAACATCGCATATTGCAGAGGTGAAGCATGAGTTACGACATCGGCAAGACCCTTGAAACGACTCCCGCCCAGGCACGTGAGCTGGCAATCGAGGCGCTTTCCGCCGAGGGTTTCGGCGTGCTGACAGAGATCGACGTTCAGGCGACCATGAAGAAGAAGCTAGACCGCGACATGCGCTACTACACGATCCTGGGCGCCTGCAATCCGGAAATGGCATGGAAGGCGATCGAGCACGAGCCCAAAATCGGCGCCATGCTGCCGTGCAACGTGATCGTGCGCGAACTCGAAGACGGCAATGTCGAAGTCTCCGCGGTTGATCCACGCGCCTCCATGCAAGCGGTGGAGAACGCCGACCTCGGCAAGGTGGCTGACGAAGTTCGCGGCCGGTTGCAGCGTGTTATCGACGCGCTCTGACGTTTTTCGATACGGGAAGTCTGAATCTCGATTGCGCCGGGTTCGGGGCGACCATCTCGAAAGCCTCGCAGCAGCCGTTGATCCGGGCAGGTGTACAAGGTTCGAAGCTGCTGTTTAGAGATTGAGTGCAAGCTGGTCGCCGGTGCGTTCGGGGAGGCGGAACTGATCGGTGCGCAGTGCGCCTTCGCTTCTGCGGGCCAGTCCGTTTCGGCGGCAGGCCAGCCGGAAACGGGTTTCGATCAGGTCGGCGAAGTGGCCGCTTCCGCGCATGCGCTGTCCCCAGGCCGAGTCGTAATTCTTGCCGCCTCGCGATTGGCGCACCAGGCTCATGATGTGCCGGGCGCGGTCGGGATAGTGCGATTCCAACCACTCGACGAACAGCCCGGCCACTTCGTGCGGCAGTCGCAGCAGAACGTAGCCCGCGCTGCCGGCGCCCGCGGCTGCCACGCGCTCGACGATTGATTCAAGTTCATGATCGGTCAGCGCCGGGATGACGGGCGCGATCAGCGCGCTTACCGGCACGCCGGATGCAGCAAGCCTTTCGATGGTGCGCAAGCGTGCGCTCGCCGAAGCCGCCCTCGGCTCCAGCTTTCGTTTCAGGTCCTGGTCCAGGCTGGTCACGCTGACGTGCACCGAGGCCAGGTCGAGCCGCGCCAGTTCCGCCAGCAGGTCCAGGTCGCGCTCGATTAGCGAGCCCTTGGTTATCAGGCTGACGGGGTGACGGTATTCGAGCATCGTTTCGAGAAGCTGCCGGGTGATTCGATGCTCGCGCTCGATCGGCTGATACGGATCCGTGTTGGCGCCGATGGTGATGGGCTTGCAGATGTAGCCTGGCTTGCGCAGTTCGGTTTCGAGCAGCTCGGCGGCGTTTTGCTTGTAATAAAGACGCGTCTCGAAATCCAGCCCGGGAGAAAGATCCAGGTAGCTGTGCGTGGGCCGGGCAAAACAGTACACGCAACCGTGTTCGCAGCCGCGATACGGGTTGATCGACTGCTCGAACGGAACGTCGGGCGACGTGTTGCGCGAGATGATCGATTTTGCCGCTTCGGCCCGCACCATAGTCGCCAGTTTCGGCAACGCATCGAGCTCGTCGGCCCAGTCGTAGGCTGCCTGCTCGCTGGTCTGACGGGCAAACCGCCCGGCGCGATTGGAAACCGCACCGCGGCCTTTTTCATGACGGGACATGACCGCATTTTATGCTGTATTTATGTTCAGCTGGTGCGCGCTGCATGTTTTCCGGGGCTGCCAGACTACCGCCGCTCTTCGATCGGTTGCCCGTGTTGCCTGAACATTGTGCTCCCTTGCTTGATCACGCCGACATTCTGCAGCCGGTTGATGTAGTCGAGTGCGACGCCCTTCAGGGCAATGATGTCGACCATGCCGTCCATCTCGCGCCGGCTCCCGGTGTTGCTTCAGCTCGGTGAAGCCAGCTTCTTTCGCGAGGCGTCCAGCGCCCGGCGCTGGTCCTCCGACACCTCCGGATGCGCGAGGTCGAGCTGCTTGAGCGTATGCACCATGGTGCGCGCCACCGCCACGCGCATGTACGGCTTGGAATCGGCCGGGATCGCGTACCAGGGTGCGAAACCGCACGAGGTCTGACGCAGCACATCCTGGTATGCATTCATGTATTCCGGCCAGCGGGCCCGGTCTTCGAGATCGCTTGCCGAGAACTTCCAGTGCTTGTCGGCGCGGTCCAGCCGGCGCAAAAAACGCTTCTTTTGTTCATCCTGAGAAACGTTCAGCCAGAACTTGACGATCACCGTGCCGTTGCGCGCCAGGTGTCGCTCCCATTGCCGAATCGATTCCAGGCGCTCGTCCCATATCGTGGCAAGATCGATGCGGGGCAGGTTCTGGCCGGCCAGCAGTTCGGGCTTCACCCTTACGACCAGGCATTCTTCGTAATGGGAGCGGTTGAAGATGCCGATCTTGCCGCGTTCGGGCAGGGCCTGGGCGCAGCGCCAGAGAAAATCGTGTTTGCGTTCGCGCTCGCTGGGCACGCCGAAGGCCTCCACCCTGAACCCGGCCGGGTTGACGCCGGAAAAAACCTTGCGGATGGTCGAATCCTTGCCTGCCGCGTCCATCGCCTGGAACACCGCCAGCACGGCGTAGCGGCCGTCGGCGTAGAGCACGCGTTGCAGCGCGTGCAACTCGTCCACCAGGTCTTTCAGTTCTTTCTTCAGGCTTTTCTTCGACGGCATGTCGTCGATCGAAGTTGGAAAATCGGCGAGCGAGAAACCTCCGTCGAAGGGCACGACATGCTGTCGGTCGGGTGCTGGATTCATTGCAGGCATTGCAAGGCCTTGGGTCGTGGCGGGACAAGCCTCGATTATGCGGCATCCTCGCAGTCGCCTACTCGCCGACGCCGTTGACGGCCGTGCAGGTAAAATTAGCGACCTCTGATCCGCTAGTGCGTCGTGACCGACTTTCTCGCATTTTTCGTCCCCTGGGAATACAGCTGGCTGGTGCAGCTGACCATCTGGGGTGCATTGCTGCTTTACTGGAACGGGCTGCGGCAGAGCCGTCCCGAAGAACTGCCCGGTTACGGCCCGGTGCTGGGCTTCGTGGTCGGGATGGTGCTGATGTACCTGGTCACCCAGACGCGCTTCGACTACTGGTCGCAGTACATGTTCTTCGTCCACAGGGGCCAGCATCTGGTGTTGCATCACCTGGCGCCGTTCCTGATCGCGCTTGCGATGCCGGCGCCGGTGCTGGCGCGCGGCCTGCCGCAACCGGTCAAGGCCTGGTTTGCGCGCCGCACCTGGCTGAAAGCCGGCTGGGTCGGCATCTACCGATTCCTGCAGCAGCCGTTCATCGCATGCCTGCTGTTCGTCGGCCTTATCGCGTTCTGGCTCACACCCGAGATCCATTTCGACGCGATGCTGAGCTCGACCCTGTACTGGCTCATGAACTGGTCGATGGCGCTGGACGGTCTGTTGTTCTGGTGGTTGATGTTCGAGCGCGGCAAGCCCGGAATAACGCCCCGACTGGGTTACGGGACGCGGGTGCTGCTGCTGGCCGCGGTGATGGTGCCGCAGATCATCATCGGGGCCAGCATCACGTTCGCCGACCAGGTGTGGTTCGACGTCTACGCCGTTTGCGGCCGCGCCTGGCCGGTGGCGCCGATCACCGATCAATATCTTGGCGGTCTTATAACCTGGATTCCGGCCGCGATGATGAGCGTGGTCGGCGCGTTGATTGTGCTGCGATTCTGGATGTATTCCGATCACCGCGATAATGGCCGTGACAATCGCCACGGCAAACAGGGCGGTCCGGCCAGCACCCGAAACCCGGCCGCGGATTACGCTGATAAACCATGTGAGGAATGATATGAAACTGGCAAGTGCAATCGTCGCGCTGGTGGCCCTGCTGGCCGGGGCGCTCTGGTGGGTGGGGCAGGTGGCACCCGAATCGCCGATTGAGGTCGGCAACGCGCGGGTGCGGCTGGTGCCGGGCGGAGGCCCGATGGCCGGCTACATGGAAATCCGCAATCATTCCGACAGCGTGATCCGGCTGGTCGGGGCCGCCTCGCCGGCATTCGGCAACGTGATGATTCACCGCACAATCGTGCGCGACGGCCGAGCCCGGATGCAGCACCAGTCCGACGGCGTCCCGATCGTGCCCGGCGACTCGGCCACGTTCAAACCCCGCGATCTACACCTGATGCTGATGCAGCCGAAAGGCGCGCTAGAAGTCGGCGACCAGGTCGAGATCGTCCTGCGCTTCGAGGGCATCGACCCGGCCGACTGGCCGGTGGCGTTCACGGTCGTGCCCGTGACCTCGCAGTGAGTCGGGCGGTCACTCGCATCCGCGCCGCTGCGTCGATTGTCGTGGCGCTGCTGCTGGCCGGCTGTGGCGACGAGGGCTGGCACGGCAAAAACATCACGGGCCTGATGCCGGAGTTGGAGTTCACGCTTACCGACGAAAACGGCAAGACCGTGACCGAGGAGGTGTTCACCGGCCGGCCGGTGGCCATGTATTTCGGTTTCACCCATTGCCCGGATATTTGTCCAACCACCCTGGCGCGGCTGGCAGCTGCCGCCCGGCGGTTGCCGGACCCGATGCGCGCGGACCTTCAGTTGGCGTTCGTCAGCGTCGACCCGGCACGCGACGATCCCACGCAGCTGGCCAGCTACACGGAGGCCTTCAGTGATCGGATGATCGGGCTGACCGGCACCCAGAAACAACTTCAGGCGCTCACCCGACGCTACCGCATCACCTACGGCTACGACGAGCCCGACGCCAACGGAGACTATGAAGTGAGCCACAGTTCGGCGATTTTCGTGTTCGATGCCCAGCTGGAGCCCAGGCTGATGCTGCTCGACAGCCTGGAAGTGCCGCAGATGGCCGAGGATCTGGAGCGGTTGTTGACACAACCCTGAACCCTAGTTTTTTGTAGGAGGCGCCTCCCGGCGCCGACCGGGCAGGAACATTCCGGGGTATTCGGTCGCGGCCTGGAGCCCGCTCCTACGCAAATCGGGAAAATTTTCTCGACCCTGTCTTGCATTTTTTCCGGTTTTCGGCTATAAAGACGGGCTCGGTTTGGAGTGGTCGAACGACGGCTGCTCCGCTACTAATTCTAGTCATCAAATTGGAACTGCCGCTATGTCCAGAGTCTGCCAGGTAACCGGCAAACGCCCGCTGGTCGGGAACAACGTTTCCCACGCCAATAACCGTAACAAGAAGCGCTCGCTGCCCAATCTGCACAGCCACCGTTTCTGGGTTGAAAGCGAAAACCGCTGGGTCAAGCTGCGCCTCTCCACCAAGGGAATGCGCATTATCGACAAGAAAGGCATCGACGCCGTGCTGACAGATCTGCGCGCGTCCGGCCAGAAACTTTAAAGGAGATTCGTCATGGCAGGTAGCGCCCGCGACAAGATCAAGCTCGTCTCCTCCGCCGGGACGGGTCATTACTACACGACCAACAAGCAGAAAAAGAACACGCCGCACAAGCTCGAGTTCAAGAAGTACGACCCGGTCGTGCGCAAGCATGTGATGTACAAGGAAGCCAAGATCAAGTAAATCGGCGTCCGCCATGCTGCACCCATTCGAAACGCCGGGCCCCGCCCGGCGTTTTTCGTTGTCGCTCCGACGCGTGCCATTTTAAGGCAGGTTTTCCGACCTCGATGCCGGATTCAACGGGGAGCGCTCGCTTCAGTTCGACGCGTGGCGAGGCCTTCAGCGAGCGCTCCCCGCCGAATCCGGCAGATCGAAGCTCCCTTCGATGCACATCGGCCCGGGCCGCGGGCTGCAAGCCAACGGCGCTCGGCCTGGAGCGGGCAGTTGCCGATTTCGTAGCCGGATAAGCGAGCAGCGCGCATCCGAGGTCGAAGGCTAGATCATATGTCCGAGAGTTCTGTGGGAGCGGGCTCCGGCCGCGATGAATCCAGCCCGTCGTAAGCGGAACAATACGGTGGATGCGCTTCGCTTATCCACCCTACCGAAAAAATCTGAATCCGCGCCAATATTCGTTTCAGAATCGTCGCCGTTATGTTTCACCCGCTCGTCGCAGTAGAGCGGGTCAGACCAGTCCCCTTTCTGCCAGCGACACCACCTCGCCGTCTCCGACGATGAAGTGATCGAGCAGTCGGATGTCGACCAGGCCAAGCGCGTCGCGCAATCTTCGAGTGATCGCCAGGTCGGCCTGGCTGGGTTCGGCGACGCCGGACGGGTGGTTGTGGGCAATAATAATAGCGGCCGCCTTGCGCGCCAGGGCCTTCTCCACCACCACTCTTGGATGCACGTGGGCTGCGTCGATAGTGCCGGCGAACAGTTCCTCGAACGCGATTACCCTGTGGCGCGTGTCCAGCAGCAGCGCGCAAAATACTTCGTGCGGGCGGTGGCGCAGTTCGGCCGATAGAAAGCGTCGGGTGGCGTCCGGGCTGGTCAGCGCTTCGCCGCGGTTCAGCCGCGCCTTGAGCTGACGCCGGGCCAATTCAAGTGCTGCGTGAATTTGCGCGTACTTGGCAGGACCCAGCCCCGGCTGGGCACACAGCGTGTCGCAGTCGGCTTCCAGCAGGCCTCTGAGGCCGCCGAATTCCGCGATGAGGTGGCGCGCCAGGTCCAGCGCCGATCGCCCGCGGGCGCCGATTCGCAGTAATATCGCCAGCAGTTCGGCGTCGCTGAGGGCGCCGGGACCGTGTTCAAGCAATCGTTCTCTCGGGCGCTCGGCTAGTGGCCAGTCATTGATTCGCATACAATTCTTCCCTTGACATTGATGACAGGCTGCAAAGAATGGCCTCTAGCGCCCACGCGCACCATCGGCAAACTTCCCGAATCTGGGTAGGAAAATGAGCCGAAATTCACCCGAAAACCACGCCACGCCCCGGCGCGTGCTGGTCGGTGTGTCTGCCGGCATCGCCGCCTACAAGACGCCGGAGCTGGTCCGCCGCCTGCGCGAACGCGGTTGCGAGGTGCGCGTGGCCATCACCCGTAGCGCGAAGGAATTCATTACGCCGCTGACCCTTCAGGCGGTCAGCGGTCACCGTGTGCACGAGACGCTTCTGGACGCGGATGCCGAGGCCGGCATGGGGCATATCGAGCTGGCCCGCTGGGCCGACGATATCGTGATCGCTCCGACGACGGCCGACGTGCTGGCCCGGCTCGCCGCCGGGATGGCCGATGATCTGATGACCACCACCGTGCTGGCCAGTCGCGCCCGGCTCTGGCTCGCCCCGGCCATGAACCACGTGATGTGGGATCATCCGGCGGTGCGGACCAACGCGGCAACGCTCGAGGCGCGCGGTGCGCGCATGCTGGGCCCGGATTCCGGCAGCCAGGCCTGCGGCGAGGAAGGGTACGGGCGGATGCTCGCTCCCGGGGAGATTGCCGCGGCGATCATGGGCGGATCGTCGCGTTTGAAAGGCAAGCGCTTCGTGGTCACTGCCGGACCTACGTATGAAGCGCTTGACCCGGTCCGTTTCATCGGCAACCGGTCCTCGGGCAAGATGGGTTTCGCGGTGGCCGAGGCGCTGGCCGATGCCGGCGCCGAGGTGACGCTGATCGCCGGCCCGGTGCACCTGTCGGCGCGCGGCGAAATTCGACGTATCGACGTCAAGACCGCCGCCGAAATGCGCCAGGCGGTGATGGACCAGCTACCGGCCGATGGTTTCGTTTCGGTCGCCGCCGTGGCAGACTATCGGCCGGCGTCGCGCAGCGAGCAGAAGATCAAGCGCCGCGGCGACAGCATGGCGTTGGAGCTGGTGCCGAACCCGGATATAGTGAAAGAAGTGGCGGGGCTTTCGCCGCGTCCGTTCGTGGTCGGATTCGCCGCCGAAACGAACGATGTGGCCGAGAACGCGCGCGGCAAGCTCGCCGCCAAGAATCTTGACCTGATCGCCGCCAACAAGGTCGGCGACGACTGCGGTTTCGACGCCTGCGAGAATTCGCTGGTGGTGTACTCGAGCGATCGGGAATGGGACCTGGGATCGGTGTCCAAGCGCGACCTGGGCCGGAAGCTCGTCGAGGTTATTGTAGAGGCAATGCAGTCGAAGAAAGGGAGTCAGCCAGAATGAGGGAACTCGAGGTCCGGATTCTGGATTCGCGAATCGGCACCGAGTGGCCATTGCCCGCCTACGCCACCGAAGGTTCGGCGGGCATGGACATGCGCGCGATGATCGATGCGCCGATAACGCTCGCGCCGGGCGATACCGCACTGGTGCCGTCCGGGCTGGCGATACATCTGGACGACCCCTCGCTGGCCGCGGTATTGCTTCCGCGCTCGGGGCTGGGCTATAAACAGGGACTCGTACTGGGCAACCTGGTCGGCCTTATAGACAGCGACTACCAGGGCCCGGTCAAGATGCCGTGCTGGAACCGGGGGCAGGACACCATCAGGATCGAGCCCGGGCAACGGATCGCGCAACTGGTGCTGCTGCCGGTCGTACAGGTCAAGCTCAAGCCGGTCGAGGCGTTCAAGGATTCCACCCGAGCGGCTGGCGGCTTCGGGCATACCGGCACCCACTGACATTCGAATGACAAGAAAAAGCGAGAACAGCATGCAGCAGGTCTCGATGAATAAACGCGAAGGTCGAGCATTGCCAAGGTTGCTCGGCCTCGTCCTCTTGGCGTTCGGCCTTGCCGTGCTGCTTCTTGGGGCCTACCTGGTGTGGAACAGCCTGCAGTCCAGACTGGCGCTCGATGCCGCCGGTCAAGACGCTCGCGATCAGGTCCGCCAGATCGAGCAACAGATCACCTCCCTTCGCCGGGCCATCTCCAGCGACCCGTTCGCTGAAGCCGCAGTGCCGGACGAAGGCACCAGTGACCGCGACGAAATGCTTTCGACGTTGCGCGATCTGGGGGTGCGCAACGTTCTCAATATTGTTGTTGCGCGACAGGCCGTGGAGGAAGTCGATCTTTCGGCCTTCCCCGGCAGCGGATTTGCGGCGCTGGAAATGATGCTGAAAGCACGCACTCAGGGTTCGGTGCCGGCCCAGGTGCACTTCGCCGGTACGCCCGACGAATATCTGGCCGTAGCCGAACGACTGAATCCGGACAATGCGCGTAGCGCGGTGGTCCTGGTGACGTTCCCGGTCAGCGTGCTGGTCAATCGAGTGAACCGGCCCGATTCGGTTCAGGCCATCAGGCTGGTCCAGGTTGCCGACGGCACCGAGACGGTCCTCGATCAAGTCGGCTCCGGTTTCGGTTCGGCGAACGAAATGTTGCCGGTCTCAGGTTCGCTGTTTCAGCTCGGCTGGTATCGCTCCTCGGTCATCGGGCCCATGTCGACCCTGCAGCTGGCAGGCGTGACCGGCATCGGTATACTCATTGCCGTGCTCGGGCTGCTCATCACGCGTCGTTCCAGCGTCCCGATCGCAAGCGGCACGAGGACCGCCGCAGCGCCGGAAGAGCAACACGTGGCCGACCTGTCCGAACTGCCCGCAGCCGCGGTCGAGGAGGATGAAGAATCACCGGCATCCCCGCCGGAAGCCGGCGGCCATGGTACCGAAGTACTCAATCCCGATACCCTTGAGCCGGCCTTCGAATCCGACTCCATCGCCGAAGAAGACGCCGACAAAGGACTCAAGGACGCACCGGCCCCGGCCGAGGAACCGCTGACCGCCGATGGTGAAATACGCCGCGACAGCGTGGGCCAGCGCAGTTACGACGCCCCTGAACTGGGGCAGGCCGCTGCACCTCCCGAGCAGCCGAAACAGGAAAAGGCCGATCATCCTGAAGCCGGCGACGACGACTTCCTTTTCGACCCTGACGCGCCCGAGGACGACCAGAACGAGATCAGCCAGATGCTGCGTTCGTTGGTGGAGGAGGACAAGGTCAACGCCGACGCGCCGACGCCACCGGCATCGGCCGATTCGGACGGGAAAACGGTGCCTGGTGCCGAGGCTGCGGAGTCCGAGCAAGCGCCGGCACCCGTGGTGCCGCCGGCCTCGATCTTCCGCGCCTACGATATTCGGGGCGTGGTTGGCGACACGCTCAGCCCGGATATTGCTGAAGCCATCGGTCGTGCAATCGGCTCCGAGGCTCGCAGCAAGAGCCTGAATCGGATAGCCGTGGCACGCGACGGGCGTCTGTCGGGTGCCGAGATGCTCACCTCGCTTACCCGCGGACTGATGGCGGCCGGTGTCGACGTGATCGACGTCGGCGCGGTGCCCACGCCGGTGCTCTACTACGCCGCGCAGGAACTGAGCGGCGGCTCGGGCGTGATGGTCACGGGCAGTCACAATCCGCCCGACTACAACGGCTTCAAGATCGTACTCGGCGGCGAGACGCTTTCCGGCGACCGCATCACCGCGCTGCATACTCGGCTGGCCGAAGGTGACCTGGCATCCGGCAAGGGCCAGGTCAGCCAGCAGCGCATCACGGTCCAGTATATCGAGCGCATCGGCACCGATATCCAGCTCGAACGGCCGCTGAAAGTGGTCGCCGACTGCGGCAACGGCATCGCCGGGGCGATCGCCCCGCGCCTGCTCGAAGCCATCGGCGCCGAGGTGATCCCGCTGTACGCCGAGGTCGACGGCACCTTCCCCAACCATCATCCGGATC
>Ga0209936_1000552_pt1 | contig 22613 bp, 18 predicted proteins | sample SalPonR1_A_D1_MG_FD_185694 | JGI IMG/M metagenome (GOLD analysis project Ga0209936, IMG submission 185694) | Salt pond soil microbial communities from South San Francisco under conditions of wetland restoration - Salt Pond MetaG R1_A_D1_MG... ... | reverse complement strand
CAGGGAGCAGGGGTTGTAATGTTTATTTTAGTTTTAGTTGATTCGGCTTCGCTCGGCTCCCTTCGACTCCGCTCAGGGAGCAGGGGTTGTAATGTTTATTTTAGTTTTAGTTGATTCGGCTTCGCTCGGCTCCCTTCGACTCCGCTCAGGGAGCAGGGGTTGTAATGTTTATTTTAGTTTTAGTTGATTCGGCTTCGCTCACCACATCGCAGTGAGCAGGGGTGTTAATGTTACTGGGTATTTGCTTGAAGAAATTCAAAGAATAGGAATATGTATAAAAGTCGTATTTTTATTATATTAGTATATGGTTCTTCCCACCATAAACGATAAGTAGGTTAAAATGACCCTTGCTCCCTGAGCGGAGTCGAAGGGAGCAAGGACGCAGAAGACTCAAAGGGAGCGATAGACAAAACCTATAATTAGGATTCATATGATCGGTGGATTCATGTACATATTAAAATGTTCGAATGGCAGTTATTACACCGGTAGCACCAGAAACTTAAGTGCTCGACTCGAAAAACATCAAAAGGGAATTGCAACTAATTTTACCAATAAGTACCGTCCTGTAAAATTGGTTTATTTTGAAGAATATGACCGAATTGCAAAGGCTTACAACAGAGAAAAGCAGGTTCAAGGATGGACAAGGACAAAAAAAGAGGCTCTAATAGCTGGAGCCTCTGAAGATCTAAAAAGGCTGGCTGCCTGTAAAAATGAAACCCACTTTAAGAATAGGTAACTGCATCCGGAAAGTGAGTTTTGTGCTTACTTCGACTCCGCCCCTGCTTACTTCGACTCCGCTCGGTTCGGCTTCGCTCACCGCATCGCAGTAAGCAGGGGTGGTAATGTTCCTAGGTATAACATGAAGAAATTCAAAGAGTAGGAATATGTATAAAAGTCGTATTTTTATTATATTAGTTTATAATTCTTCTCACCATAAACGAAACGTACCATATCATTCCCTGCTCCCTGAGCGGAGTCGAAGGGAGCAAGGACCGAGAAGACTCGAAGGGAGCAAGGACCGAGCGGAGCCGAAGGGAGAGATCTCTATTCTGCCGGTGGCCTTTCCAACACAGCAGTCAAACCTAATTCCCGTCCCTTTTCCAACATGTAGGTCCAGGCGGCTTCTTTTTCATTCGGAATATCGCCATCGAGAATGCCCTCGCGGATAGCGGTTTTGATCTCGCCTACAGCCCTTGAGGGCTTCAAATTAAAGGCGGCCATGATTTCCTCTCCTCCAATGGGAGGTTCCCATTGGCGAAGGCGATCTTTCTCCTCCACTTCTTCAATTTTTGACCGCAGGCGCTCGTAATTTTGAAGATACCGCTCCACTCGGCGGGGATTCTTGGACGTGATATCGGCCTCACACAAAAGCATCAATTCGTCGATGTCCTCGCCGGCATCAAAGAGTAAGCGGCGCACGGCTGCATCGGAGATATCTGCCTTGGTCAGACTAATGGGACGCAAGTGTAAGCGGACCAGTTTTTGGACAAACTTCATTTTATGATCCAGGGGCAATCGGAGTCGCTTGAAAATCTTAGGTACCATCTTCGCTCCGACCGCATCATGCCCGTGAAAAGTCCAGCCACTTTTAGGGTGAAAGCGTTTGGTAGGGGGCTTGGCGATATCGTGGAGAATGGCTGCCCACCGCAACCAGACCGAGTCCGATTTTTCGGCCACATTATCCAACACTTCAAGGGTATGGTAAAAATTATCTTTATGTCGAATTCCTTTTCGCTCATCTACCCCGTGGAGCGCCTCCATTTCAGGGAAAAATTGCCCCAGAAGCTGAGCCTGAGATAGCAATTGAAATCCGATGGATGGCTTAGTTGATCCAATAATCTTTTGAAGTTCGATGGTAATGCGCTCAGCGGATACAATTGATAGACGATCAGCCTGCTCTCGGATGCCCCGAAATGTATCTTCGTGAATCCGAAAATCGAGTTGCGCAGCAAAGCGAACGGCGCGCATCATCCGTAAAGGATCATCTGAAAAGGTGTCATCCGGCGGCAGCGGCGTGCGGATTATTTTCTTTTCCAGATCTTCTCTTCCCTGAAAAGGATCGAGGAGTTCGGCGAAGGTTGCCTCCTGGAGGCTGATTGCCATCGCATTAATCGTAAAATCGCGACGGAATTGATCATCCTCGAGGGTACCCGGCTCTACTTCCGGCTTTCGCGAATCGGATACATAAGATTCTTTTCTGGCACCGACGAATTCTAATTCCCAATCTCCCTTTTGAATCATGGCCGTTCCAAAGCGCTTAAAGATACTTACTTTTGAAACTCCGGGAAGCGCATCAGCTACGGCTTGAGCCAATGCCGGCCCATCCCCTACTGTGACGATATCGATATCTTGCTCCTTGCGATTCTGATTTCTATTCAGAAGTCGATCGCGAACAAAGCCTCCGACCACATAGGCTTCTTGCCCTAAGCTGGCTGCTATTTGTCCAATACGAGAAAACAAATTTCGTTCCGCCTCAGAAAGCGAAAATGGCGTCCTACCTTTCATGCCCCGATCAAATTTTCAGAAGTATATACCTCCTTGATTTCGCTTAAGGTATCAAGCACTTCAGAGGCATCGTCTGCTGTTACAAGTCGGGTTCGATAAGACTTAATGTTTGAAAATCCTTTAAAGTAATTGGTATAGTGCCTGCGCATTTCAAGGATACCTAATTTCTCGCCTTTCCATTCCACCGAATGGGTGAAATGCTGGCGGGCGGCGGCTACTCGCTCTTCGACAGTAGGAGGAGGCAGATGCTCACCCGTTTGAACAAAATGCTTAATCTCTCTAAAAATCCATGGATACCCAATGCTGGCCCGCCCAATCATGATGCCATCCACTCCATACTTATTTTTATACTTCAGGGCCTTCTCCGGAGAATCAATATCTCCATTACCGATCACGGGAATATGAATCCGTGGATTGTTTTTCACCTCGGCAATTAATCGCCAATCCGCCTCGCCCTTATACATTTGTTTCCGAGTACGTCCATGAATAGCAATCGCCTGAATCCCAACATCCTGAAGACGTTCTGCCACTTCCACGATATACTTTGTATCATCATCCCATCCCAATCTGGTTTTCACCGTTACTGGTAAGGAGGTTGATTTCACCACCGCATCCGTCAATTCAACCATAGCGTCTATGTCGCGCAATATCCCTGCTCCTGCATTTTTGCATACCACCTTTTTTACCGGACAGCCGTAATTGATATCTAATACTTCGGGACCTGCTTCCTCAACGATTTCGGCAGCGCGCATCATAGAGTCTTTTTCCGCTCCAAAAATCTGAACACCGATAGGGCGTTCATATGGATAGATATCCAATTTTTGCACACTCTTTTCCGCATCTCGAATTAAGCCTTCGACACTGACGAACTCGGTATACATCATATCACAGCCCTGCTCCTTGCACAAGGCGCGAAAAGGAGGGTCACTCACATCCTCCATAGGTGCTAAAAACAAAGGGAAATCTCCAAAACGAACGTCTCCTATATGCATGATCCCATTTTATAACTTTCCGCAAAAATACAATCCTTATGTAATATCCCCAGTGAAATAAAAAAACTTCGTTAAATTCATGCAGAAAAACACATGCAGCTGGCATTTTAGACGGGAAAAAGTGTAAAATTGCCATTAAATTCCCGGATGCTCATATATTCAGAGATCCATTTGAGAAAACGAACACCCTAGCTATGTTATCAGCCGTTATCATTACGTTTCTGGTGGGCTATACCCTAATCGTATTTGAGCATCCCCTCAAGTTAGATAAAACCGTCCCCGCACTGCTCATGGCAGCATTATGCTGGGCCTTTATTTCGTGGGGTGAGCTTCCCAGCTTCAACTACCACATGGAAGAAGTGGAACTCAAAGATTCGCTTCTTCACCATTTGGGTAGCACAGCCGAAATTTTGTTTTTCCTGATTGGAGCGATGACGATTATCGAACTCATCGAGTTGCACAATGGATTTTCCATCATCACCAATCAAATCAAAACACGCAATAAGGCGAAACTCCTTTGGATCATAAGCATCATGGCCTTTTTTCTATCGGCCACCCTTGATAACTTAGCGTCCATACTCGTCATCGTCTCGCTCCTTCGCCGTATCGTTCCTCGTCGCAAAGAGCGGATATGGTTTTTGTCCATGGCTGTATTGTCTGCCAATGCCGGCGGAGCCTGGTCACCCATCGGAGATGTGACTACCACCATGCTCTGGATTAACGACAAAGTAAGCACGATTGGGCTCATTAAAAACCTGATTCTGCCGTCTATTGTGTGCATGCTAGTGCCCACCTTTCTAGCGGCGCGCATGAAACCCTTTCGAGGAGACATCACTGCTACTCTAAATCTAGGTCCAGATGTTGCAGGCGAAAAGAAACTAGACTCGAGTAAAACCATGTTTTTTGTGGGAATCTCTGGTTTAATTTTCGTTCCCATTTTCAAAACTCTAACGCACCTTCCGCCGTACATGGGCATGATGCTTTCACTTGCCATTGTATGGATGGTGGCTGAGTATATTAAACCCTACACGCCCTTCGATAATAAAAAACGCTACTACTTCTCTGCACAGCGCGCGATGACTAAAATAGAAATGCCTTCCATTCTGTTCTTTTTGGGTATACTATTAGCTGTGGCTGCAGTGGAGTCGCTCGGCATTTTACATACTTTGGCCGATCAACTCGATACCTATATTCCAAATCGAGATGTAGTTATTATACTTATGGGGATGTTCTCCGCTCTTTTTGATAATGTACCCCTGGTTGCCGCCAGTATGGGAATGTATGATTTACCTATGGACGATCGGATATGGCATTTTATCGCCTACTCCGCCGGTACAGGAGGGAGTATGATGATCATTGGCTCAGCAGCCGGTGTGGCCGCCATGGGTATGGAGAAAATAGACTTTATTTGGTATTTCAAACGTCTCAGCTTTCTGGCCTTCATGGGGTTTATTTCCGGTGCTGGAGTCTATTTACTCCTCGCTCCCTATCTGCATTAATCCAAACTGTCGAAGATGATGTTTAACGTGCATCTCGTGAAATTCTAGCCACTCCCCATAGGTAAGTAGGCCAAATACCGGGTGCTCAATGCGCTGGTCCGGTTTCGCTTCAAAAGCCTCAAAGAATTGTAGGATCGCCTTTTGCAATGCCTCTTTCGCCTTGTCAAGGGTGGGAAACCGAAGCGGTAGCAGATGCTCAGGCAAAACAGGACTCTTCGTTTCCGGCTTAAATTTTAACTGACCGTTGGTCAGCAGATGGTACATATCCTTTTGCTTCTCATTGGGCAGGCCGGGCACCCGTATTTTACCCGACCCAATCAAAAAAACACTTCCCAGATGCTCTACCATATGTTGAGGTGTCATTTTCCCCCATTGGGCTTGGTCATCCTCTGAGATCGACTGAATTCGTTGAGGAAATTCTTCAGCTACAAAATATACATTCGGCTCCATAGATTTTTTTTCAATATACAAATTTTGTTTTTTAGGGCGTGCCCCTCGAGGGTCCGCTGAAAGGCGGACACCTCGGGGTCGGGCTATGCAGGGGTTCCGTGCTCGAAATCGCCAAAGGCGATCTTCCGCACCGCTCGCATGGCTTCGCGCCCTTACTATCCCTCACGCGAAATAAGGTTAAAGTGGGCAAGGATAAAGGATAAAGTAATCGAAGGATAAAGGATAAAGTAAACCAAGGTTAAGCATTCACAGAAAGTCGAAAGTCCAAAGTCCAAATACGAAGGCTCAAAATCTGAGGCAAGGTACATTCTCTGCGCCCTTCGCGACTTCGCGGTGAATAATACATAGTCGTCGGTCAAAGAAGGTCTAAGGTCCAATGCCAAAGAGGAGAAAGATGTCTCCTCCAGTATTTCAACAGCGAAACAACTCGAGCTATCATCCCCTCATGTCGTTTCAGCCGCTTTCACCGGATTTTAGAAAAACACTACAGCAAGCTTACCACCCCCTGTCGCCTGCGATCCGCGGCACCCGTCAATTGTCCGTTGCGCTGTACCATGGCATTCACCCCCCCAAAGAATAGAGACCCCTTGCCCCAGACTTTCGATTGTTTATGATTCGTAGCCCAACGCTCAGGATCTAAAGGCCGTTCGTAATGAAAGACATCGTCGGTAGCAAAGATTCTGGCCTGCTCAACCAGTTTGTCGAAACCGACCTCAGGATTCTGAAGGAAATGTCCCAGCATTTGAGCGAGAATGAAGGGTATGCGGCCCGCACCTCCTGTCCCCATGACTAAAAGATCTCCGTTTTCGCCTTTGGCTATGGTCGGGCTCATCATAGAATTTAACCGACAATCCGGCCACCAACTATGCAATTCACCCGGCAACAGAGCTAACTCACCCAACATATTATTCAAGTGAATCCCGGAGCTCGGCAGAAAAAGACCGCTTCCCTCCCCTATGGACGTCGTCAGGCTGACAGCCATACCGTCGCCATCCACCAGACTAAAATGAGAAGTAGATCCTCTGTGGCGCGGAAGTGGTGGACGTTGTTCCCGAAGCGCCTCCTCTAGGTGAGACTGACTTTTCACCATGGGTAGAACCTGACATATAGCCCGGTACATCGATGGGTAGAATTCCATTCCGGAATCTATAGCTTTGAAAAAGGTATGAGATAGAAATTCAAAAATCGCACCTCCTAAAAAGGGATGAGGTACCGTGTGAATCATCCAATCCCGTGCTCGAAAAGAGCGGGGCTTTCGTTGGAAACACTCGTATTTTTCAAAATCACTGCGTTTAAGCAATCCGCCTTTAGCTTCTAATATTTGGGTGCATTCTTTTGCGATTTCACCCTTATAAAATAAATCTCGGCCCTCAATAGCCAGGATTTCCATAAAGTCTGCCAGTGCTGGCATTTTTACTCGTTCTCCTTCTCTCTTTAGACGCTCATCTTTCATGAAGAGGGACCGTCCGAAAGGTTCCATTAAAAAGATATCTTCTAATAAGCTTAAGTCGAAGGCCTGGAAAGCATTGAGGTCTACCCCTTCCTTCATCAGCCGAATCGCGGGTTTGAATAATTCCGATAAAGGAATGGTACCCTTAAATTCATGCATGGAGAAAATCCCCGCTATTGCACCTGGTGTGGATGTGCTACCATTACCAGCGTAAAAGAGCTCTGTATCATCCCCAAAATCAACCGTGATCGGTCGATAGGATACTTCATCAATGGGCTTTTTATGCCGGGGAGTATGACAAAAGAAATCAAACACGAGAGGTTTTCCTCCAGGGGCCAAAACGGTAGCGAAGCCCCCACCCCCTGGAGAGGCCATTGCGGGTTCTGTAACGAACATCGCGGCAAAAGCGGCGATCGCAGCATCTATAGCATTTCCTCCACTTCGCAAGACATCCAACGCAATTTCGCAGGTTTGCTCATGTCCCCCCGCAATACCCGCAGGCTTCACTTTCATGGTTATTTGGCTTTCGGATGAACCAACTCCATCTCATCAATGAGATGAGAAGCTCCTCCATATTTATCAATGATAAACAAAACATATCGAGCATCTACCATAATGTTTCGACAGATGGAAAAGTCATAATTGTAATCGCTCATGGTACCCTCCCAAACGCGGTCAAAGTTTAACCCAATCAAATTCCCCTGAGCATCAATCGCAGGACTCCCGCTATTTCCGCCCGTGGTATGATTTGATCCGATAAAGCAGACCGGCATTTTACCATTTTCAGCATAGGGACCATAATCTTTGTTTTCGTATAATGTAATAAGACGTTCAGGAACATCAAACTCGTAGTCACCAGGCACATATTTTTCCATTACCCCGTCCAAATAGGTTTGGTGCAAGTACTTAACACCATCTTTGGGCTCGTATCCATTGACCTTTCCATATCCGACCCTGAGCGTGCTGTTGGCATCAGGAAATATGCGGGCATCTTCATCCGCAACCAGAAGCTGAGCAGCCATATAATGTCTCATTAAACTGTCGTGTTCTGTTTCTATATCCGCTAAGGGTCTTAAGATGTCTTGCCGGTACATCAAATCAAAATCGCTAACTAATAGAACTAAAGGGTCCTTTTTCAATTTTTCCACTGCCTGTTCGGGCTCGTCATTCTTAAGTATATCCAAAACTGCCTTACTCGGAATTTTCGATAGTTTGTAATATTCTCCGATGAAGTTGTCGAGATCATTTTTGTTTTCAGATATCACGCGGGGCACAAATTCTTTAGGCATCAAATCCGGATACGCCTCAAGCAAAGTCACGGCTAATTGTTGGTCGACACCTGCATTGTAATTTTCGTACATGTTTTCCATAAACGGAACCAACCGATTGGCAAAGCTCCTGAAAGCTTCATCACCTCCCTCTTCGTAAAAGCTAATCAGGCGGGCAATGTAGCCAGCCATGCGCAAGCCTTCAACATTTCGATTGACAATTTCACCATATACAGCATCACTCTTCCTCAGCTGCAGCGAACGTCTATAATTATCTTCCAATTTCAATAGAGTTCCTCCATAAGTTGCGAGCCAGTCTTCATTATTACGTAGTTTTTTACGAAACGCTAGTTCCTCCGCTCTTTTAGATTCAACGGCATTCGTTCGGGTTAATCCCAGGTTTTCACCCTTCCATTTCTTCCAGTAGTTTGCGATGCTGGCAAACTTTGACGCATATTGAATTTTAACTTCCGGATCATTTCGCATAGCTTCATCCATAACAGCCAGAGCCCGGTCTCGAACTTCGATACGAGCGGGATTTATTTCTTCCACCAGCTGCTCAATGGCGATGGCCGGCAGATATTCGTCAGTACTTCCCGGAAACCCAAATATGAGTGTAAAATCTCCTTCGTCGACCCCATCCAGCGAAATGGGTAGCGAATGGTTGGGAGTAAAAGGTATATTTTCTTCACTGTAAGCAGCAGGCTCATTGTCCGGTCCTGCGTAAATACGGAATAAAGCAAAATCGCCGGTATGTCGCGGCCATACCCAATTATCCGTATCGGCTCCAAATTTACCAATACTCGATGGTGGCGCTCCAACGAGGCGAACATCATCATATCGAACAGAGCGCAAAGCGTAAAACTGGTTCCCCTTATAGTAAGCCTTTATATCCATAGACTCAAAGGGGCCGAGCTCAAATTGGCTTTTTACGTTCTCGATATTTGCTCTAATTTTATCCTGGCGCTCTTTTTCAGTCATGGATGGTTTCACTCCATTTAGAATCAAGGGCGTCACGTCTTGTATTTCGCGAATAAAACGAGCAAAAAGGCCCGGGTTGGGTATTTCATCCTCATGGGATTCCGCCCAAAATCCCTCTTCGAGCAAGTTGTTTTCAAGGCTGGAGTGAGATTGAATCTGACGATAACCGCAGTGATGATTTGTGAGTAAAAGCCCTTGATCAGAAATGACTTCTCCAGTGCAAAATCCACCGAAATGTACGATCGCATCTTTGAGGCTCCCTTCATTTACCGCATAGATATCTTCAGCCGTCATTTCCATACCCATTTCCTGCATTTCAGCTTCATTTTGACCACTGAGCAAGCTGGGGATCCACATCCCTTCCTGGGCATTTAGGGATGTAATCAAAAAGAACATACAGAGAAAGAAAAGTGATAATCGATTTTGCATAGGAATATATATTTTTGCTTTGCACCTTGAAAGTAGTAATTTTTTCGTTCTATAACACAAATAAGGCTCCAGATCGATGGAAAAAGTCGAATTATTATTTCTTAGCAAGTCCGAACAAAAAAGATTGAACCGCTTATACAAATTCAGTCGCATCATGGATTCTGCCTTTCGGATTCCTTTCCTTAAAAACCGCCGATGGGGGCTTGATGGTATTTTGGGGTTATTGCCCGGTGTCGGAGATACCCTCTCCTTTTTGGGCGCTATTTATTGGGTATGGAATGCTAGAACATTCCAACTCCCCCTTCGAGTCCATTTAATTTTGATCGGACGTATTATTTTGGATTACCTGATAGGTTTACTTCCCTTAATTGGTGATATTATCGATATCGGATACGAAGTCCATATTTACAATTATAAAACAGTCGTCAAGGAGCTCCAGGCGCAATCAGTAAACAAGGACAAAAACTTGATAACATCTAGCAAGTCTGAAAGCCTTGAAGGTCTTTAGTCCCAATCGATAGCTTGAGGCTCAAAATAAAAAATGAATTTAGGCCTTAGACGCAATTCACTAACTTCCAGGCTAATTTCAATGTAGAATCTCGCTCTGCACTTTATTATTTTTTCCTTTTGTGATTCAATCAGCGGTACCTGAAATTCCGCGTGAGGGATAGAAAGGGCGCGAAGCATGGCGAGCGGTCCCGAGTAACGCCGCAGGCGTGCTCGAGGACGGAACCCCTGCATAGCCCGACCCTCGAGATCCGCCGCCAGGCGGAACCTCGGGGGGCACGCCCAAAACAATCGTTGAACGAGTTGTCAAATCTGAAAAAGTATGTTTCCATTTAACGTAAAGGATTTTCATCTACAAATCAATATTGTATCTTTGAATTTGAAAATTGTGAGTATATGATTCAGCGATGGGTGTCGATATTGGTAATTCTGGGATTTTTAGGGCCGTTGCTCATGGCGCAGGGACATCAAGCTGTGTACCCGGATTTAGAGGGGTTCGAACTGGAGCTGGCGGTGCGACAAACCTATAGACCCACGGAGCTGATGGAGTATGGAGAGGCGCGGGATACGCTTTATAAGGTTATCGAGGCGCGAGATGATTCTGTTCGAGGAATATATACCGAGCACGCAGTGTATTTACCGCCTGATGAGAATCCCAGGCAAGCCATTTTCAAAGATGGCGCTGCGGATGGCATCAACTCGGAACACACCTGGCCCCGATCGAAAGGTTCCCGAAATAATTTGGGAGAGCGGGATATGCACCATCTCCGGCCGGCAAAAGTTTCAGTAAATGCGGATCGAGCTAATTTCCCTTTTTCTAATTTGCGGTCCTCGGATATCAGTCGATGGTATTACCGAGACCTTGAATTTACTTCGCCTCCGGCTGAGGATGAATTATATAGTAAGCTCGGACCAGAGATGTTCGAACCTCGCGATGAGGTAAAAGGAGATATCGCAAGGGGAATGATGTACTTCTATACCGTCTACAGGGCGGAAGCCGTGAGTGAGGATCCGAACTTTTTTGATATTCAACGCGAGGCGCTATGTGAATGGCACCTGGAGGATCCTGTGGATGAAAGGGAGTGGGAACGCACCTATAAGGTGGCACAATATCAAGAGGATAAACCCAACCCATTTGTTTTGGACTGTACACTGGCCTATCGGATGTATTGTAGTGACTTTGACGAGTGCGATCCCGTCATATCTAGCGTAGCCTCTATCGCGAAAGCGGAAGTTAAGATTTATCCCACCGTGGCCAGGCAGCGTCTTATGATCCACCTTTTAAACTGGAACCGGCCAGAAATTTCTTTTTCGATTTACTCCAGCTATGGCAGATTAATAGATGAACGGTCAACGCTACAAAGCAAAACAGAAGTGGACATCAGTGACCTGCCACCGGGAGTGTACTTCATAAAATTTCAATCCCAAGAAGGGCATTTCGGATCACAGGCCCACAGATTTGTGAAGCTTTAATCCTTATTTCTATCGCTGAAGTAGCCTGTTTTTTATAAAGTTGTCCAGAAAGTGTTCTTTATACTTTTTGCCGATAGGAATTTCTACATCTTCAATCATAACAGAGTTGTTCTTTACCTCGACTATTTTAGAAACATTGATAATGTAGGATTTACTGACACGGACAAAGCGCGAGCTGTCCAACTGGCTGTTGATCGTTTTCATATTCATTGCCGTAATCACGCGGCTTTCCGATGTGTAAACCATCACATAGTCCTTCATCCCCTGGATATACTGAATATCATTTAAAAATACTTTGACAAATTTGCGATCGGCTTTCAAGAAGATGTGATCCTGATCAGGCATCTGTTCGGTTTGATCTGACAATTCGCGCAAACGAAGATATTCCCGAGCCTTATTCACAGCTGAAATGAACCGTTCTAAGCGAATGGGTTTTACTAAATAGTCAATAACGCCGAGATCAAAACCCTCCAGAGCATAGTCCGTGTAAGCCGTGGTCAAAACAGTCATCGGAGGGGACTGCAGAGCCTTTAGCAAATCGATCCCTGACATATCCGGCATCTCCACATCGAGAAAAAGTAAATCCGTGTCATTTTTTTCCAAGTACGCTATGGCATCGGTAGGGTGTCCAAACTGTTCCTGAAGTTCTAAGTCTGATACTTCTTGAATATGAAGTTCTAAGCCTTCGCGAGCTAAAGGCTCATCATCGACAATAACCGTTTTAATCATGATTTTAGTTTTATGGAAAGTTCTACAATATACGATTCATTTATTTGAGTCATCTGTAATTGATGACGCTGAGGATAAATGAGTTCCAATCTTCTTTTCACATTGGCCAATCCGATACCGCCCTGTTTTTTATGAGATGGATGTGTCGGTTTCTTTTGTGTATTGGACAGGCTATTTTCCAGTCTAAAGAAAAGTTGACCCTCTTCATTTAGCTCAAATTCGATATCAATAAACACCCGATCTTTTACAACACTACCGTGCTTGACTGCATTTTCTACAAAGGGAATAAAAATAAAGGGGGCGATCTCCGTAAGATCTGGCTTTTTACCCGAATAGTCGAACTCGATAACAGCCCCGGATCTTCGCAATCGCTCTAATTTCAGGTAGTTTTTCACATACTCTAATTCATTCTTTAGAAGCACCTTATCTTGAGCACAGTCGTAAAGCTGATATCGCAGGAGATCGGAGAGCAGTAAAACCGTTTCGCTGGCTTCTTGAGGACGTTTTCGCGTAAGTACATAAATATTATTTAAAGAATTGAAGAGAAAATGCGGGTTGATCTGGTTTTTTAAAAATTTCAGTTCAGTACTTAGTTTTTCAGTTTCTAAAATCCGAATGCGCTTTTGATTTCTCACATTTCGGATCAACATATGCGCTCCGATGGCCGTGCCTAACATAAAGGTGGTGTAGGCAAAATCCGAAATGAGTTGACTCACTGCAGAATTGTCAGGGAGCGATCCCAAATCATTTTCGAAAAAACTATACCTGAGTAAAAAGCTAAATTCGATGTTGAGAAAGAGCGTAATTGCAGTAAAGGCAAGATACATCCATATTTTTCCTCGAATCAGATAGGTACTAATTAATAAATACAGATTAAAGTAAACCGTCATGGCATCCATGAGAAACAGGGAAAGGACTAAAATAATGGATGTGTCAACCTGATGGGTGATGCCCAATATGCCCAATAGCTCGTCAAGGTAGATAAATATCCAAAACAGCACATGGAGCCAAATCCGATTTCGGTCCTCGAGCAACCATTCCAATCTCGCATAGGCTTCTTTCATAATGCGAATATACAGTAGTCCGTACCTTTTTCGTATGCTAGAGGCATGGAGTTGTAGAAAAATAGGGGCGATTGGGGATGTAAGTTTCGTTTCTACTCTAAAAGAATGTACATTTATTTCAGAGGCCGATCCAAATTGTTGATTCTCAATACAGCGTTTTCCACTTTCCAAATTGAGTCGGCCTCTTTTTTTCTTCCTCCTTCCTTAATTTTTTTGTACTTTCAAATCCAAACTCAAAACCCAACTACAATGGATCGAAAGTATTCTTCCGTGCATTATAAAGACTACCTTCAACTGGATAAAGTCCTCGACGCACAAAAATTGAGATCTGAAGAGTTGGGTACTCCTGCTCATGATGAGATGCTTTTTATCATTGTACACCAGGCCTATGAGCTTTGGTTTAAGCAAGTTCTCCACGAACTCACGGCTGTCCGGGACGCCTTTAAAGACAAGGTCGTAGACGAAAGAAGCATTTTCAAAGCCGTGGAAAGGTTAAGTCGGGTAGTAGAAATACAATCTTTACTCATTCAACAAATAGAAGTCCTGGAAACCATGACTCCTCTGGACTTTCTCGATTTTAGATCCTATTTATTCCCCGCCTCCGGCTTTCAGAGTCATCAGTTCCGGAAGGTGGAGATTCTGATGGGGCTTCCGGACGAACAACGGATAAAGTATAATGATAAGCATTATGAAGTCGTATTTGATGAGAAGAGTAAAAAGGAGCTGCACCAAATAAAAGAGGAAGGGACACTGCTCCATCATCTCGAGAAATGGCTTGAGCGAACCCCCTTTCTTCAGTTTGAGGACTTCGATTTTGTTTCTCAGTTTAAGGATGCCGTTCAGGCCATGCATGAGAAAGAGTTGAAAGAAATCGAAGAAAGCGACTATCTGGAGGAAGAGTCCAGAGAAAACCGGGTACGTATGATTCAAAAGACTCAGGAGTATTTTGAGCACATTCTCGACCCTGAGATCCACAAAAAAATGCAAGAAAAGGGCGAGTGGACCCTTTCTTACAAAGCCACCTTAGCTGCATTAATGATTCGACTGTACAATGAAGAGCCCATATTGCACATGCCGCAAATGTTGCTCAAGCGATTGATGGATATTGATGAAATGTTTATCAACTGGAGATACCGACATGCTCAAATGGTTCTTCGCATGCTGGGGCGCAAAACGGGGACCGGTGGATCGTCCGGGCACGATTATTTGAAAAAAACGGCCGACCAGCATCAAATCTATGGAGACTTGCACCGCATTTCCACCTTATTGATCCCTCGTTCTCATCTGCCTAAGATGCCTTCAAAATTGAAAAAACAGCTGGGTTTTTATTTTACCGATAATAAAGCAGACGTATGACAAAGTTGTTGCACTTTATCGATGGAGCATTTATACCTCCTGCTCAAGAGGCGTACATTCCCGTCATTGAACCCGCGACGGGAAAGCCCTATGCCGAATTGGCCAGAGGTACAGCCGACGATGTCAATAAAGCTATTCAGGCTGCAGAAAGTGCCTTTACCGATTGGTCTATTTTATCGCCTGGCGATCGCAGCGAATACTTGCATGCGATAGCCCGAGAAATCGACAAACGGATGGAGGAGTTTATCCAAGCGGAATCAAAGGATAGCGGAAAGGCTGTTCAATTGGCCCGAGAGATCGATATTCCGCGTGCAGTGAACAACTTTAAATTTTTTGCTCAACTCATTATCGGAGAACAATCGGAGGCCCATGCCCTACCCGGAACCATAAACTACACACATCGAAAACCCCTGGGAGCCGTCGCATGTATTTCGCCCTGGAATTTACCCATCTATTTGCTGAGCTGGAAAATAGCACCAGCCCTCGCATCCGGAAATACTGTTGTTGCTAAGCCCTCTGAGGTTACCCCTTACACTGCCTGGATGCTGGGCGAGGTCTGTCAGGCGGCTGGACTTCCCCCGGGCGTATTAAATATTGTACAGGGATATGGTCATGAAGTCGGGCAAGCCCTGGTCGAGCATCCCAAAATCCAGGCTATTTCATTTACTGGCGGGACTGCTACCGGGAAAAAAATTGCGGCCACAGCTGCTCCGGCCTTCAAGAAATTATCCCTTGAGCTCGGTGGCAAAAACCCGAATATCATTTTCGCTGATGGACCCTATGAGTCCATGTTGGAAACGACGGTACGCTCCAGCTTCGCTAATCAGGGAGAGATATGCCTGTGCGGCTCCCGGATTCTCATTCAGGATGTTATATACGATCAATTCAAGAAAGACTTCATAGAAAAGGTCAAGAAAATAAAGGTCGGTGACCCCCAGAATACGGATACATTTATGGGGGCTATCGTTTCAGAGGCCCACTATCAAAAAATACAATCCTATATTGATTTAGCCCTTGAAGAAGGCGGATCCATTCTATCGGGTGGACATACCATCGAAGGATCGGGCCGGTGCAAGGAGGGTTATTTCATTGCCCCAACCGTTATCGAAGGCTTACCTCAGACCTGTCGAACTAATCAAGAAGAGATTTTTGGTCCGATCGTTACCCTACAACCCTTTTCGACAGAGCAAGAGGCGCTGGAACTTGCCAATAGCACTGTATATGGCTTATCAGCTACCATTTGGACCGAAAATCTGAGCCGGGCTCACCGCATGGCGGAACGCATAGAAGCGGGCATAGTGTGGGTCAATACCTGGCTCCATCGCGATTTGAGAACGCCATTTGGGGGCACCAAGCAAAGCGGTGTAGGGAGAGAAGGCGGCTATCATGCCCTCCACTTTTTTACAGAACCGAAAAATATCTGCATAAAATACGAATAGCTATGAAGATCAACGATACCTCTTCTTTTAAAATAGATATCCATACCCATATCATGCCCAAACATATTCCAAAATGGGCGGACAACTTTGGTTATGGCGGCTTTATTTATCTCGAACATCACAAGCCGTGTTGTGCAAATATGATGATCGACGATGAGTTTTTTCGGGAAGTACAGGATAATTGCTGGGCTCCAGAAGCTCGAATCCGGGATCTCAAGGAAACCGATGTGCATGTGCAAGTCCTGTCGCCGATTCCAGTCTTATTTCATTACTGGGCTGAAGGAAAGCACGCCTATGATACCTCAAGATATTTTAATGACCATATTGCAGAGGTAGTTCGAGACTATCCCGATCGTTTTGCCGGACTAGGGACCTTGCCGATGCAAGAGCCCGATTTAGCCATAAAGGAGCTAGAGCGGTGTATCAATGAATTAGGTTTGAGTGGTGTTGAGATTGGCACCCATGTCAATGAACACAATTTGGATGCAGAAGAGCTTTTTCCCATTTTCCAGCGCGCTGAAGAATTGGGTGCTGCTGTTTTCGTGCATCCCTGGGATATGATGGGTATGAATGAAATGCAAAAATACTGGCTCCCGTGGTTAGTCGGTATGCCGGCGGAAACCAGTCGCGCTATTTGCTCCATGATCTTTGGTGGCGTTTTTGAGCGGCTCCCCAAACTGCGCGTGGCTTTCGCACATGGAGGCGGGTCGTTCCCGGGCACCGTCAGTCGGGTTCAACATGGATACGATGTCAGGCCCGATTTATGTGCCGTCAACGATCATAAAGCGCCTAAAGACTACCTCGGACATTTCTATCTGGACTCACTGGTACATGACGAGAAAATGCTGCATTACTTAATCGACCTCGTGGGAGCAGATCGGATTGCACTCGGTTCTGACTATCCCTTTCCTTTAGGTGAACATGTACCAGGAAAAATTATCGAATCTATGAAGCTTTCGGATCAAGTGAAAAATCAATTGTTACATGGAACAGCCTTAGAATGGCTGGGAAAAACAATGGCTGATTTCGGTCGAACTGATAAATATAAAACAGAAGCAAAATCCTGAATATGAAAGCATTTCGCGAGCAAGCACGGGAACTCGACCAAAATGATCCCATCCGGCATCTGCGCGAGTCGTTTTTCATCCCTAAAACTCCGAGCGGCGATGATCGAATCTACCTCTGTGGAAACTCATTAGGGCTGCAACCCAAACGGACAGCAGAATTTATTCAACAAGAATTAGAGGATTGGAAAAATCTGGGCGTGGATGGACACTTTGAGGCCCGTAAGCCCTGGATGCCATATCACGAGTTTCTAACGAAACAAATGGCAGAAATAGTGGGTGGGCTACCCCATGAAGTCGTAGTCATGAACAGTCTCACTGTAAATTTGCACTTACTGATGGTGTCATTTTACCGACCCGATTCAGACCGATTTAAAATTATTATCGAAAAAAATGCCTTCCCCTCCGATCAATACGCGGTAAAAAGTCAGTTGGAGTATCACGGGATAGACCCCAAAGATGGGTTGTTAGAGCTCCCCCCATCACCGGGTAACGCCTATACCCAAGAAAATGATCTTCTTCAATTTATTGAACAACATGGGGATGAAACGGCACTTATACTTTTAGGGGGAGTGAATTATTATTCGGGTCAGGCATTTCCTCTTCATAAAATTGTAAAAGCCGGCCATAAAAAAGGATGTGTGGTGGGATTTGACCTGGCTCACGCCGCCGGAAACATCGATTGCCAATTGCACGAATCCGGGGCCGACTTTGCGGCCTGGTGTACTTATAAATACCTCAACTCCGGACCGGGTGGCATGTCGGGCGTTTTTGTTCACGATCGCCACGCCCAAAATTTTGATCTGCCACGCTTTGCTGGCTGGTGGGGGCATGATAAAAGGTCTCGTTTTAAAATGCCGGATACCTTTCAGCCCGAACCCGGGGCGGAAGGCTGGCAGCTAAGTAATCCACCCATTTTAGCCATGGCTGCTTTGAGAGCAAGTTTATCCATTTTTGGGGAGGTCGGAATCCAATCGTTGCGAAACAAGTCAAAACAACTGACTTCGTTTTTTGAAAAGTGCATTCAATCGATTCCCAGCGATCGGATTGAAATTATCACCCCAAAAGCAGAAGAAAACAGAGGTTGTCAACTCAGCTTGCGTGTAAAAGGTGGAGATAAAACTCTCTTTGAGGCTTTGACCCATATGGGAGTTGTGAGCGATTGGAGAGAGCCCGATGTCATTCGCATCGCTCCGGTTCCCCTATATAATACATTCGAAGAAGGAACTCTATTTGCGGAAAAACTTGAAAAAGCGTTGCTAGCTGACAACTAATTACTTGATCCTGAATTTAGATATAAAGATTACTATGGGAAAAGAACATTTAGCTATCGTAGGGGCTGGTTTATGTGGGACTTTATTAGCTGTACGATTAGCCCAGCGCGGGTTTAAAGTGGATTTATTTGAGCGTAGGCCAGATCTTCGAAAACAGGATTTAGGCGCCGGTCGATCTATCAACCTGGCTCTGTCTGACAGAGGCTTGCAGGCACTCGAAATGGTAGGTGCCGAAGATAAGGTCCGTAGTCTTATGCTCCCGATGAAGGGAAGACTACTCCATGATATGAAAGGGGAAACAAAAATGAGTCTCTATAGTGGGCGTGATGGCCATCACATTAACTCGATATCCCGATCAGGATTAAATGCTCTTTTGTTGGACATGGCTGAATCATACGCGGACGTCACCCTCTATTTTAACCACAGTTGCACCTCTTTTGAGCCGGAGGAGGCACAACTCCACTTTCGCGATAGCCGGGGAGAAACCATAAGGAAACAATACGACCGGGTTTTTGGTACTGATGGTGCCGGCTCAGCTATTCGTCAAAGTTTCATGGCTCGATCGAATCAAATGCGATTTGACTTTGAGCAGTCTTTTCTCACTCACGGATACAAAGAATTGTCGTTTCCGCCGACCCCGAATGGAGGTTTCGCTGTTTCACCGGAAGGACTTCACATTTGGCCGCGGGATGAATTTATGATGATCGCGCTACCGAATTTGGACAAAAGCTTTACAGTGACCTTATTTCAGGCTTATGAAGGTACTCAGGGCTTTGATGCCTTGAATGATGACGATAAAATAATGCCATTTTTTGAGACCTATTTTCCAGATGCTGTGCCTCACATGCCCGACTTGATCCAGGAATTTCACGAAAATCCAACCTCCTCCCTTGGCACTATTAAATGTTCGCCCTGGAATATTAAGGACAAAGTACTTATGATGGGTGATGCAGTGCATGCAATAGTACCTTTCTACGGTCAGGGTATGAATTGTGCTTTTGAAGATGTCTATGTCTTTGACCAATATTTAGAAACCTACGGTACAAACTGGAACGAGTTATTTGAGGCGTACAGCAGGGAACGGAAAGTGAATACAGATGCTATAGCTGATCTGGCATTAGATAACTTTTACGAAATGCAGGATCACGTAAATGATGAAAATTTTGCTAAGAAACGGGCGTTGGAAATGGTTCTGGAGAAAACCACAGCGGATTATCACAGTAAGTACTCTCTGGTTACCTTTCGGCCTGACCTACCCTACCGGGAGGCTTTGGATCAAGGGCGCTTTCAAGATGAGTTTTTGCTTCGGGCCGTGGATCAAGTGTCGTCGGTAGACCAACTAGATCCAAAAGCTGTATATCAGGACTTAAAACATCAATGGAAGGAACATCAATCCAAAAGAAATTAAAATGGGAGAGTCTAAGCGAGAAACATCCGTTCATCGCGTTTTGCGGCCTCAAAGCTGGAGTGAGCTTCAGGAGATGCTGTATTTCGACTCCCATAACCCCCATCTCAATAGGTTTCGCTCATCCTACGTATATCGGGGACTGGATCGATTAGGTTATGATTTGTCAACGACTCTGAACCGGTTGGGCGAATCGCATCTTGAAAAACATTTGTTGCGTAATTTCCAAAAATATTCCTCCAAAACACATAGATACTCTTCAATCTGGTATCTGTTGGCCGTGGCACAACATCACGGACTTCCTACTCGCTTACTGGATTGGACTTATTCGCCCTTAGTAGCGCTACACTTTGCAACAGCAAATTTCAATGATTTCAATCAGGATGGTGCTATTTGGGCGATAAACTATGTGGATGCGAAAAAACAACTGCCAACAGTCCTGAAAGAAACTATCCAACTTGAGGGCTCTCATATTTTTACAGCCGAAATGCTGGATCGAACTGTTCAAAACCTTTCCGAACTCATGCAACTGAAAAAGGATGCCTATGCTTTATTTTTTGAACCGCCTTCCATAGATGATCGAATTGTCAATCAATATGCTGTTTTTAGCATGATGTCTGACCCCTCCGCCGTTATATCGGAATGGGTAACTCAAAAGGATGTTAGGTCCTTTAAAATTGAAATTCCTGCTGATCTAAAATGGGAAGTAAGAGATAAGCTTGACCAATCTAATATTAATGAACGCGTTCTTTTTCCAGGTTTGGATGGCTTAGCAACCTGGCTAAAAAGGCATTATTGGGATATCACTAAAAAGTATTCTTAGGACTCTGGAACGGGAAATGCCATTTTAACTTCCTCAGATTCGATGGTCATCTGATGTCCTAATTCCGTAGCTAAAAGTGCTTTAAACTTTAAAGTGACTAAAAGTGTCCGAGTTCCATTCTCATTTACTTCGAAGGGCTCAGCTTCAAGCAGTTCAAAGAAGTCATTTTCGCCTTGAACATATTTCGAACTAAAGAAACCATTTTCTGGATCTAAATAATTGATCTCTACTTTCCCATGTTGCAGCCGATCCTCTATTTTTCGCTCAACAAGTTCACTGGAAAATCCAGCCCAGCCGATCTGCAATTCCAAATTATCATCCACTTCGCCTTTGAAAATGATATCTGAGATGAGAAAACTATTGTTATACATTCGAAGATGCACCAACTCATCACTCCAAATACTCCTGGGAATCGAAAAAGTGTAATTCTCGAGTGTATAACCATTCCACTCCCATCGATCGCATATCATATTATCGATATTCGCCTGTACTCTAATACTATCTGGGGTGCTATCAATAATTTTTAAAGACGGCGATACCCAACGATTTTGATCCAGGTTGATTCGCTTACAAGTATGAATCGTATCTCCGTCATTGGTCTGACCTTTTAAACAAATTAATTCAGAACCTGCACCGTCAAATTTTATTTCCGGACTCTGGGAATAAAATGTACCTTGATCTGTAATCCACTCAAAATTATTTAGATAGTTAGATAACTGGGGCGAATGTAATCGCAAAGTATAAGAGGATATCGCCTCAGGTTGATATAAAAATGACTTTGGACCTGTAGAGAAGCGTTCTTGATCACTCAGGTTAGCGTCTATTTCAGCGGGATCAAGTAGGACAATTTCCAATTCTGGCCCTTCATTATCAATGTCTCCTAAAACGCTATGTAAATCATAAAAATCAAATTCATTGACTTCGATTGATGTGAAATTATATTCATTATCGACTCCAGCTTCCCAATTCACCCTTTCCCCGTCAATAGTACCTCGAAAAAAGATCGTGGGTTCACCTTTCACATCTTCATATGTTGGCTCACTATCACAAGCTAAAAAGGTGCCAAGAAATAATGAAAGTAGTATTAGTCGCATCACTATTATTAATTAAGGGCATAGGTTAAAATCACACCATACTGCACTCGATTTGCTGATTCAGTCACCTCCGACAATGAAGAATCAAATGTCAGACGGGTACGAAACCCTAAAAACCAGTTCGGGTGAATCTGATACTGGTAAGATCCTTCTATAAAAGGACGAATGTCTGTCGAAGAATTTTGCCATGCAGATCGATCGACGACCCGTTCTTTGATAGCTAATCCCCCTACTCTATTCTTATCCGATATTCGGGTTTGCGTTTCTTCATATCTTTCGGCTACATTAAAGCGAACTCCACCACCAATTCCCAAGCGGTGTCTATTCATATCCATTGATAAAAATATAGGGATATCAACTTGCAATCGGTGGGTAGTCTCCAACTCAATCTCCATGACACTCCGTCCAAAATCATACTGTTCCTGACTGTACAATGCTGTATGACCATTAACAGAAGTCAAAAGAATACCTGGACGCGCAGATATATTAAACAAAGAATTTAATGGATATATCAGTTCTGCAAAAAAACCAAAGTCTGTTAAATTTTCATCTCCAATCAGCATACCTATTCCATAACGCATTCGGGAAGCTTGATTATACTTTATTTCATTCCTTTCATTAGGCATATATTCTGCCGGGTCAATATAAAGCTCTTCTGTGGATAGATTATCGAGAAAGGGTGTCGTTCCTGAGAAAAGTAATCCTTTCCCCATAATAGGGCCAGCAAAACCGCTTCCTCGAAAGGTTCCAAAGTCCTCATGGAATGGAGATACAGAATTTTTCTTGCTCAATGAGTTTGTAGAGGAAAAAC